>Ga0228627_1000024_pt1 | contig 114405 bp, 104 predicted proteins | sample 33DmetaG_FD_190483 | JGI IMG/M metagenome (GOLD analysis project Ga0228627, IMG submission 190483) | Seawater microbial communities from Monterey Bay, California, United States - 33D | ecosystem: Environmental > Aquatic > Marine > Coastal | place: USA: California | collected 2016-09-28 | reverse complement strand
GATTTTCAACTTTTTTCATTTCTCTCTCTCTTTTCTAATTCTTTTATTTTTAACATAATTATATTGGTTATTTAACCAATGTATTATACTTATTTTCACTAAGAAAGCAAAACATTTTTAGTATAACTATCTTATTTATATATTTAAGTTGCTATATTGAGAATATTTGTTATTTTTGTTCAAATGTAGTATTTATCATTTAGTATAATGCTATATGAAACAAAAAAACGGGAGTCATATTAATTGACTCCCGTTTTTTAATGAGCTTTTTATAACACTTCCTCAATTACCTTTGTATAATCAAATATTCCTTCACCTTTGAAGAATCTCTTTAATTCTTTTTCAGCTGATTCCTCGCTATCTGAAGCGTGTATGATATTTCCATCGATTGAGAGACCAAAATCACCTCTTATAGAACCTGGAAGTGCTTCTTGTGGGTTTGTTGCTCCAGTAAGTGCTCTTACGGTAAGAATAGCATTTTTTCAAGCAACTGCGATAGCAACTACTGGAGTTCTGCTCATGTATGCTTTGATCCCTGGGAAGAATGGTTTATCCATTAAGAAATCATAATGATCTTCAATAATAGCGTCATCAAGTTGCATCATTTTTAGTCCAGCAATTTTTAATCATTTTGCTTCGAGTCTTGCGATAACTTGACCAATAAGGCTTCTTTCAATAGTATCTGGTTTTAAGAGTATTAGTGTAGTTTGCATAGTAAATATGTTTAAATTTTAAAATTATCCGAGGGTATTATATGTTTTTTGGGTAAAATGCAAGGTTTTTGGAAAAATAAAGTGGTTGAATTATATATTACAATAATTCAACCACTAATATTATTTCTATCCTGAATAACTAAACGTTGAAATGGGATTTCTTTTTCTCATCTTCTTTGTCATTTTCTATTTCTTTAAGGACAGATAATAAGTATCCATCTTGTCAATTATTAACTTCTCTTTTTCAATTAACAACTGCAAGTGCTTTTAGTTTCTTTGGTTCTATATTTGATAATGCATTAACCATATTTTGTAGACCTTCCTTCAAGAGAAGCTTAATTGCTTCTGAATATTCTTCCTTTTCTATATTCTCTTTAATTTTATTCGCTCTAGTAATTTTAACAGAATCGTATTCAGCACCTAAATCTCTAAAATTTGTTCACATAACTTTAAAATAAAAAATAAATCTTATAACAACACAATTATAATATATTATAGTTATTAAGTCAAGGGATTTCGCTTAAATTTTATCATTGTATAAGATTTTTTACAAGCCACTCTTGTAACTCCATATAATCATCATATTTTTTCGCACAGAAATCTACCAAATCTTTTGAGTAGATTTCTTTTGGTTTTCAGTATTTTTCAAATATAAATATTCCATTATAGAGGAGGTATTCAGCATTTTTAGACTCTTCAGTATATCATCTTGGGTATCTTTTATAGTGCTTTCCTTTTATTTCGTATCATTTCTTTTTCAGCTTATTCATAAGTTTCTTGAAACTTTCTGATTCATCTCAGGCTATTTTTTCACGAAACTTTTCAAGCATTTCTTTATTAAATCAGTAGTTCCCTGCTCACATATCGAGGTCATTGGCTCAGAGGCAAAAATAGAATCATGGATTTTCAGCTTTGGAATATGGTCCCTCTCAGAGTGCGAATGACATCCATACCTTATATGGGGTTTTGTCTTTTGAAAATCGTATGTCTCTATTGATTCTGAATATAGATTTTTTTGAATCAAAGTTTAAATGAGGCCTCTTTTCTAAGAGTTTTTCTCAGAGGTCTATAAAAAAGAGCTTGAGAGGTTTTTTTACGTATTCTTCATAGGTTTTTCTATTTTCATCAAACCATTTCTTGTTGTTGTTTTCTTTTAGTTCAGAGAAAAATTTGATTGTTTTTGGCGAGAATCATTGGAAGTTTTGCATAAGAGAGAGAGATGTTAAGTTATATATACTCACATTATATACAAAAATAAAATACTACAAGATTTTATAGTATTTTATTTTTTGAAAATGCTTAATCCATAATAAAATCTTCTTTCAAGCTTTCTTTATTTGTAAATTCTACTCATCTTAGTTTTCTCTCTAGATATTTCTTTATATTTTGATACACTTCTTCCTTGCATTCAGGATTAATTTTTACTTTTGCTCTTTCCATTTTATAGTTCATAGAATCAAACTTAGTTTCTTTAATTAGGGTATCTTCTTTTGCCTTTTCAAAGCACTCTTCACTACAAAGTCAAAAGTGTTTAGTATATTCTTTTGGGTCTGCAATAATACGAGCATTACAGGGGCTGTAGCGGCAGTTCTCACAATTATTAGTTTTTTCTCATGAATATATACATTCTCATATCGTAGTATGGGTATTTTCATCACCTACCATATCAGATACTCTATCATCAAAAACATAGAGGTTTCCGAGCCATTTTCCATCATTGTAGGTATTGATATACTTTACCACTCCCCCTTGTAATTGATAAATATTTTTGAGTCCAGCTTTTTGGAGCATTACGGTTGATTTTTCGCAACGTATTCATCAAGTACAGTATGAGATAATCTTCTTATCTCAAAATTGTTCTTTGTATTCATCTATATGTTTATCAAGTTCTCTGAAGTTGAGAGTATTTGCTGGGATAGCTCAATCGAAATGTCCAAGGGAGTATTCGTGATTATTTCTCATGTCAAGAATTACATATTCATCTGGATTCCCATTTTCCATTAGATCTTTAAAATCTTCAATATTCATTCTATTTCATGCTTCTTCAATTTCTTCTGGGGTATATTGTTTTCCAAGTGCTACTATTTCTTCTTTTTCTTTTACTATCATTTTCTCGAATTTATGTTCGTCTACTTGAGTCGCCTTTATATCAAAATCTTCTGGATTATTAAATAGTGGATGATTATCAAGGTACATTTTATATGCTCTTATTTGTCATTCATTTCATGTGAGCGTTGCAGATATACCTTCTCTTCCAATATATATTCTCCCTTTCATTCAAATATCTTGGCAGAATCATAGGTGGTCTCTTACTTCTTCTTCTATATTTTCTACGTGAACGAATTTGTAGAATGTAAGGAGAGTGAATGTTGTTGTATGTTTCATAATGTGTTTTCTTGTTTTTAAATTATTGGTATTATATAGAATTTTAGCTTTATTCAAGGTTTATTGTATTTATATAAAAATAAAACACTACAAGAGTTTGTAGTGTTTTATGGAATTTTGCTTTAAAAAGCATAGTAAAATTTTTGCTATGTTTTAAATATTTGAAAGAAATATGAGTATAATTCTTGATTTGAGAAATATATCAAACTTTTCTTTTTTTTATCCTTTTTGCTAACTTCTAGAAACTCTATAGTAACGATGACCATCTCTGCTACAAGTACGGATTTCATATCCTGATAATAGTTCTTTGAAAGTGTCAGCTATGTCTTTTTTGTTGTATTTTGGGTTTTCACTTGATGTAAAGTTGATTATCTCATAAGCACTTAATTCTAGTTCTTTTCCATACTTTGTGATAATATTTTTAACATCTTGCTCTAGTTGAGATTGATTTGATTTTTTATTTTTAGACATAATTGAATTAAAATTGAATGTTAATAAACAGGGGAAGGCCAAAAAATGACATTGATATTATATATATTTACACCTTAAGTCAATTTTTACTTTACTCTTTCTTAAATATACTTTTAATATTTAATTTTTCTTATTCTTTTCTTGCAAAAAAATATTTTCTCATTATAACAGCCCTAACGAAAAAGGCCTCACTATTCGTGAGTTTTTAATTAATAATATTGTTTGAAATGAAAAAGAAATTAGAACTCCTCATGCCAGCATGAGATTTTGAAAAATTGAAATTTGCATATGCATATGGAGCGGATGCTTGTTACGTAGGAGCACCTATGTTCTCCTTGAGAGCCAGGACGAATGCATTTACCATGGATACCCTCGCTGAAGCGGTAGAATATGCTCGCAACCTCGAGAAGAAAATATATTTCACTGCAAATATATATGCACATAATGTAAAAATAAAGCCATTTATAGCTCAATTCAAAAAAATGGTAGAGATGGGGCCAGATGCTTTTATAATGGCTGATCCAGGACTCATTCATATAGTAAGGAAGGAGTTTCCAGATGTAGAAGTTCATCTATCAGTACAAGCGAATAATACCAACTGGGCACAAGCTCAATTTTGGTCTGAATTAGGTATTAAAAGAATAATATTATCGAGAGAGATATCTATTAAAGAAATGAAAGAAATACACGAAAAAGTTCCTGATATGGAACTCGAAGCTTTTGTTCATGGTGCTATATGTATGGCATACTCTGGAAGGTGTCTTATATCAAACTATCTCTCGAATAGAGATCCAAATCAATGAACCTGTAGTCATAGTTGTAGATGGGAATATAAGGTATTTAAAGACGAAAGAAGTGAAGGTGAACTTGAGACGGTTACTGGGAGACCAGAAGATTATGAAGAACTTACCTGAAATTTTTATCTAGAAGAAAAAGAAAGACCTGGAGATATTATGGATATAGACGAAGATGAGTATGGAACCTATCTTATGAATTCACGTGACTTATGTGCTATAGACTACATGCAAGAACTTACCGATGCTGGAATCATATCTTTCAAAGTAGAATGAAGAAATAAAACAGTAAATTATCTTGCTTCTGTTTGAATTGCTTATAGAGAAGCTTTAGATGCTATTGAAAGGTGAGAAGAGTATGACTCTGAGAAACTTTCAGCAGAACTTTTTTGAATTGCAAATAGAGGTTATATTCCAGGGTTCTTAGCTGGAAACCCAAATGCAAATGCTCAGTTCTATGAAAGAAATGGAACCTATGGAACGAAGTCATTCCTATGAATACTCAGAGAATATGATGAAAAAAATAAAGTAGTAAGAGTGGAAGTGAAAAATAATTTTGATGTTTGAGATGCTATAGAAATAGTTACTCCAAAATGAATAATAGAATCAAAAATTGAAAAAATATATAAAACGAAGATAAATCATTGAATTAATAAGGCGAATACTACCTTTACTGAAAAAATAGAGTTTAATAAGGAAGCTTCTGAAGAAGTTATCTCTGCTCACTGATGAGGGTATGAAGTTTGGGTAAATATGGATAATAACCCTTGAGATTTTAGCCTAATAAGAAAAGTTGCGTAATGTTTTGATTTTATAAACGAGAGGAGTATACTAATCTCGTTTATTTTTTTATATTCAAAATAATGAATAGAACCTTTAAAAATATATTGTTTTTAGTTACGGGGATTGCTTATTTTTTCTTCTATAATTCAGATCATTATAGCATTCTGACTGCCTATGTAGAGGGGCATATTGTATATGGCCATATTGTTCTTTCTTATGTGACGGCAATTATATGACTCTTTACTTCACTTGGATTGATTAGTTTAATCAATAGGTATATTGAAGCCATTTTTTTGAAAATTTTTCATGACAATGATAAGCTGATTTTTGTACTTGAATTCTTTGTAAACTTCATATCTATTACGAAATATATAATAGCATTTTATATATTTTCATATCTTGCTATCCTACCTGAGTGACTTGAATGAGTTGCGAATAAAATATACTCTATAGCTCTTCTTGTTATCTTCTTGTTCTTCTCAAGTAGGTTTGTGAATAAGTTTTTTCAACATGATCTTATTGAAAAAAGTAAGTTAAAAACAGTGAGTAAAAACCTTCTTCCATTTGTAAATAAAGTAATTATTGCACTTATATGGGTAGTTGGAATCATCATGATTATCTGAAATCTTTGATATGATGTAACGGCACTTGTAGCTGGTGCTTGAATCTGAGGTTTAGCAATTGCATTTGCAGCACAAAAGAGTATAGCAAATGTATTTGGTGCTATTACTATACTTCTTAATAAACCTTTTAATATAGGAGATTTTATAACCGTAAATGGAATTACTTGAGTAGTAAAAGATATCGGTCTTTCTTATCTTACCGTAGTAGATATATGAGGTCATCAGGTTATGATTCCAAATGAAGTTATTATATCTACTAATGTAGAGAACTTTAGTGTGAGGAAGAATAGAAGAACTGATTGTGGAGTAGGTCTAATATATGGTACGACTCTCGCTCAAATGGAGAAGTGAGTGAAGGTTATAGAGGATATCTTAGAAAAGTATGTTTGAGAGAAGACTATCGCTCACTATAGAGTTCATTTTGATTCATTTTGAGATTTTTCTTTGAATATAAATTTTACATATTTTTCTCTTGTAAATGATAATTATAAGGATTATTTGAAGCAAAAAGAACAGATTAATTTAGAAATAAAGAAAAACTTTAAAACAGCGAAGCTTGAAATGGCATTCCCAACTCAAGAAATTATTTTGAAAAAAGAAGATTAGTTTATTTAATATTTGTTTAAATTAAGGTATATGTGAAATATAGGAACAACTTTTGATTATAATGGAAAGAAAGATTATAAATATGCACTTACTCATGCAAAACCAGATGATGGTTGACTATGGTTTCGTTTGCCTGAAAGTTTGAAGGACTCTATAAGTGATGGAAATTTAAAGAAACTAGAATGAAAAATAAAAGAAGCCCTTGTTTCTGATAGGCCAAAAGAGCTCGTAAAAGAAGTCTTTGTAGAACTTTGGTTGACTCTTGAAACTGGCTTTACAAAGAAGCAGATAGAAACGGTAGTTTGAAATCTAGATAACTTTTCAGATGATCTTATTGTACCCATTGAAGAACTATCAGAGAATACATATTTGTTAAATGAATCATATTGACCAACAGATGCTTTTAAAGATCTTGCTTTGCAGATGTTGACAGAAATGACAAGTACTATAGTATCTGAGCAAAATATGGTAGCAATTGAAAAAGCAAAAAATTGAGAAAAATGACAGATATTAAGATTTCTTGTAAATCTTACTTCTACGAGTTGAGATACTGGACCAGCTTGATGAGCTTGAATTGAGGGGAAAAACTTTATAGTAAATGTGATATGATTTCCAGCGAATGAATCAACATTTAGTCAGGTATGACAGATGGTTACATTAAAAGATAATATTTTAGCTCTTCCAATGAATGAATCATTTTCTAATATTCAATCATCAATGATTTCAGGAAATACTGATGAATATAAGAAAGAACTAGAGAATATTATCAAGGAGGAGATGAGTGATTTAGTAGATAGATATGGTTTTGAAATAGAAGTGAGTTCAGGGAGTTTCAATTCTATTAACCCTGGAAGAATTGATGGCCAGATGATATATCATACTTATTGATTATTACAGGCAAAGGCAAAGAAAATTATAAAAGAATGAGAGGACATAATTGAAGTGATTCCAAGTGGAAATGGTTGACATGTATATGGGGCCCTTCAGGCAAGGCTTTTATGAAAAGTGAATGGTCCAACAGTGGTTACATGTAATGAAAATGACATGTTTTATAAAATATTTGAAGAATGAAGGTTTCAAAAAGAAACTTGAAAATCGATACATCAGGCTTCAGTTTCTATGATTATTGAATATCCGAATAACATGATTAGGCTTTTTTCATACGCTTTTTGACCTAAAAGGGCAAAAGACATAAGCGATGAATTTTTTAGTGGCAAAGAAGTGATATTTACCAATGAAGAAAGAGATACTTTAAAAAATAAGTTAAATATTCACTGATATAGGATTACATCAGAAGATGAGTTAACAATGGTTCAGAAGGTATTTAAAAAATCTTGAAGGCTTATTTGTCCTCATACTGCAAATGCTGTAAAATGATTAGAAGAATATAGAGATGAATATGGGGATGATATTACTCCAGCTCTTGTTTCTGAAACGGCTTCTCCTTGGAAGTTTCTTGCTGCAACGGCTGCTGCGCTAGAATGTAAAATTAGCACACTATCTTTATATAATCATTATAGAAAGCTAGAAAGAACACAAGAGTGATGTCTTGAACTTATAGAGAAAATTAAATATCAATATAACATATACTGATATAAATTTAACGATAGTTTAATTCCTAAAGATTTACAAGACATTTATCTGAAAGGATATAAATCCAGAGAAACTATTTCAGCTGATAGTTTTCACGATGAAACTTTAAAGTTTTTAAAAGGCTATGCACCAGAGTTTAGGAAACAGGTGTTAGAATTATTAAAATAATGAAAAAACAGCATATGAACCAAAAGTGGCTCATATGCTGGAGGAGTGAAAATAAAGAAAATCATTACCAAAAAATAAATCTTTTTTTACAGTAGATTTCAATAGTCAGATCATGTAATTTTTCATCTTCTATAGAGGTAATAGAACGATTGGAAAAATAAGCTTTATTTTTTTTACAATCATACATTAGCTGTATTTTTGTTTTGCTATACGGATTTTTATTCTTTAAATCACGGATATTTATTGAATTGGATCCTCTCTTTTTTTGAGCCTTTACTGTTTTAGAAAGAATAATGTTGTGTTCTTTCTTTAGCTCATCTCTTAGAAGTTTTATCAATTCAGGATTTTGAATATCTGTGAAAAGAGGAATAGGTTGTTTATTTGTGGTACATGCACTTATTAATAATAATAGTATTAAAACTTTTATTGTATTTTTCATGACATTTTACGATTTGTTGATATTAAGAGGGTTAAAAAATAATTATGAAAATCGCGAGTATTGATATAATAATCTATTTTTATAATAAGTCAACTTTAAAGTTAGTCTACGTACACTTCTCTTGGTTTACTTCCATTACTTGGACCTACGACTCAGAGTTCTTCAAGTATATCAAGAACCTTGGCAGCACGAGCATATCCAAGTCAGAGTTTTCTTTGGATGAGAGAGGTACTTCCCTTTTTAGATTCTTTAACTACTTGTATTGCTTTCTCTATTACTTCTGGATCTTCGTCTTGTTCTCATTTATAGTTTTCTAAAATACTTCCTTCAAGTTTTGATTTTCAGTTTACTATTTCGTCTATTTGAAGGTTTTTGAGTACGTCTGGATCTACTGTAAGTTTGATTTGATTTACGACTGCTTCTACTTCATTTACTTCTACGAGCACTCATTGTACTCTTTCTGGTCACATATTACCAGTAGGATAATAGAGCATATCTCACCTTCAGAGCAGATCTTCAGCTCACATTTTATCAAGTACCGTTCTTGAATCTATTTGTGATGCAACGGTAAAAGCTATTCTAGAAGGTATATTTGCTTTTATAAGTCAGGTAATAACATCAACTGAAGGTCTTTGAGTTGCTATAATAAGATGTATTCATACTGCTCTTGCCATTTGAGCTACTCTTGCAATAGATCCTTCTACTTCTTTCTTATTCCCACTCATCATAAGGTCAGCAAGTTCGTCTATTACCATTACAATGTATGGGAGTTTTTCAGCTTTTGATACTTTTGCATTGAATTCTTTTAGGTTTCTAGCTTTTGCTTTGGTAGCAAGGTCATATCTTCTCAGCATCTCTGCCACACACCACTTGAGTGAATTAAGTGCTTTATCAGGATTTGATATTACTGGAGTCAAGAGATGTGGTATACCGTTGTATATTGATAGTTCTACTTTCTTAGGGTCTATCATTATGAGTTTGAGCTCACTTGGAGAAAACTTATAGAGTATAGAAAGTATGAAACCATTAATTCATACCGATTTACCAGAACCAGTTTGTCATGCTACCAGCAGATGAGGCATTTTAGTGAGATCTCATACTACTACATTCCCACTTACATCTTTTCATAGGGCAATAGGAATTTCATGTTTTCTGCTGTTAAATTCCCTACTTTCTATTACCTCCTTGAGTCAAACTGGTTGTCTATTATCATTTGGAACTTCTACTCATACTACTCATAGACCTGGTATTGGTGCTTGGATTCTGATGTTCTTAGCATGCAGTGCGAGAGTGAGGTCTTGTTTGAGGTTTACTATTTTTTGTAGCTTTACTCACGATTTTGGTTTGAGTCTATATTGTATTACGGTTGGTCATACTTGGTATCATTCCATATCAACCTCAATCTTGAATTGGAGCAGTTTTTCTTGTATTTCTATCTCTTTTCTTCTGATTTCATTCTCATCTTTTTTTATATTTCATGATCTTTTTTCTAATAGGCTGATATTTGGAAGCTTCCAGTTCTTAAAATTGGTTTGTGTTGTTTGTTTGGAATCTTCACTTTCTCATTGATTTATTTCTATTTTCTTTTCTTTTTTAAATAAGTTTCATATAGAGTCAGGGATTTTTTTCTCTATTTGTATTTTTCTAGGGGCATCTTTGATATTGAGTTGATTTGGTTGTTTTGATTTTGCAAGCGCTCTCTTCTCTTCTTTTAATTGTTGCATCATATTCTCTAACTCTTTTTGTTTTTTGTTTTCTTTTGCATTTTTCCTTGTTTGAGAGATTTCACTTTTAAGTTTACTAGAGTCTTTTTTTATATTTCAGCTAATATTTTTTCATATTGAGAGTATATTTTGAGTGAAAGCTATTGGTGAAAAGCTAAAGAGTATTATGAGTGAGAGTATGAATAATACGGTAAATATTATGAAGTTTCCTATGGGCCCTAAATATATTTCTGTTGAAGGGTAGAGATTGAAGAGCGCAAAATATTCACTTCCAAAAAGGTTTGAGAAAAGACCAATGAGTGTGGTAAAAGATGAAAGATAAAATACAAGTCATAGAAGCTTATAAAAATCAAATTGATTGCTTCTATTTTTTAATAAAAAAATAGATATGAGTAAAAGCACTGGTCAAAATATCCATTTGTAGTAGGCTCAGAATACTTTAAATAAATAACTCTGCATATAGATGCCAATGATTCAACCATTATTTTTATCTGCAAGGAGGCTCATTATTCATAAGAATACAAAGAGAACTACGAAAATATATTTTTTTGTTTCTGGTTTTAATTTTGCTATTTTTTTTCTTGGAGGCACGTGGGAATGTATAAGTATTAATATGGACTTTAATATACTGAGTTTTTTTTATTTTTCAAGCAAGAAACTGATAATATTTTAAGCTATAAAAATACTTTACTAATTTCTGATAATATATAAAATATATTTATTAATTTATAAAATTATTGTATTATGTGAAATCTTATACAACCTAAACTAGCTTTAATATCAGTATCGGATAAAAATTGAATTATAGATTTAGCGAGAAATTTTAGGGAGAAATATATTGATCTTATATCTACAGGTTGAACGTATAGAGTTTTAAAAGAAAGTAATATAGATGTAAAAGAAGTTTCAGAGTATACTAGAAGTCCAGAAATATTAGACGGAAGACTCAAAACACTTCATCCTGGAGTGCATGGTTGATTATTAGCTGATATGGATGTTGATACACATGTAAAACAGCTTATTGAGAATAATATTAATAAAATAGATATATTGATAGTAAATCTATATGCTTTTGAGGAAACTCTGAAAGCTTGAGGAAGTCATAGTGAAATTATAGAGAAGATTGATATTTGATGACCTGCAATGTTGAGATCAGCTGCAAAGAACTATAATCATACAACAGTAATAACGAGTCCAGAAGATTATGTTGAATTAATAGAAGAACTACATAAAAATAATGGATTTATATGACTGGACTTTAGAGAAAAACAAGCACAAAAGGTTTTTAATCTTACAGCGAATTATGATGCAATTATAGCTGAATACTTTAATGAAAAACTGGGTAATAACTCTGTCTGAAAAACTGCTATTCCAATAGAGAGGCTAAAAAAATTAAGATATTGAGAAAATTCTCATCAAAGTGCAGAGCTCTATAGAATATTTTCTAAAAAGAGTTCATGACTCTTATTTTGAAAACAAATACAGTGAAAAGAAATGAGTTATAATAATTATAATGATTGAGATACTGCTTTAGATATAGTTTCAAATTTGGATGAACCGTCATGTAGTATTATTAAACATGCGAATCCATGTTGAGTTGCGTTGTGATCAAATATATTAGATTCATATAAAAAGGCATTAGAGAGTGACTCTAAGAGTGCTTTTGGATGAATCGTCGCTGTTAATAGAGAAATAGATTTGAAACTAGCGGAAGAAATGAAAGAAATATTCTTTGAAGTTATTATTGCTCCATCTATTTCAGATGAAGCACGCCCAATTTTTGCTACTAAGAAGAACTTAAGGGTTATAATTATGTGAGAAAATATATCTTGAGAAGCTACATGAAGACAGATAAAGAGTATTGCGTGAGGTTTATTAATTCAAGATCAGGATAATTATAAATTAGTTGAAGAAGATATAACTTTTGCAACGAAAAAAAGACCAACCAAAGAACAATTAGCCGATCTCAAATTTGCTTTTCAGATAGTTAAGTATGTGAAGTCAAACGCTATTGTGTTAGCTGAGTGAGGAAAGACTGTTTGAATAGGTATGGGGCAGACATCTATGATAGGATCTATGGATATTGCTTGTAAACAAGCAGTGCAAAAAATAGATAATCAGGAAATTATTTGAAAGAACCTTGTGCTTGCTTCTGATGCATTTTTTCCTTTCTCAGACAGTATAGAAAAAGCATCAGAGCAATGAATACAGGCTATTATGGTTACTTCTGGCTCTATAAGAGATGAAGAAGTAATTGCAAAAGCTGATGAGCTATGAATAGCTTTAGTATTTACTAAGAATCGCCATTTTAGACATTAGGACTCTAAAATGCTGATTAGACTATTTTATTGATATTGAATCATAGAATTTCCCATTTTTTTCCTCTTTGGTTATTTACGAATTGTTCTATTGAAAGTCATATCACTTCTTTTTTTCTACTACTTGCTTCCCTAATGATTCCATTTGGGTTTTCTTTGTCTTTTATAAAAAGAACTTGATGAGTAATGAGGGTTGGTCTGTTATCTCTATTCTTTCTAACAATATTGAGTACACAGCTTGAGGGGATATTCTTACTATTTTTTAAAAAGTCATCTAGTGTTACATACTCTACTCAATACTTTTTATTCGGAATAGAGTCTTCAGGGAGGTTTTTTAGGTGTTTGTTTGCGTTCGTATTTTGTAATATCTTATGTGATATTACTTTTTCTTCAATTTGTGTATTTGATCCTCATATTTCTGCGGTGATATCTTCTAAAAATCACTTTTCCTCCATGTCAGGAATCCACTCAGCTCCTGGGAAGTGATTTCTGTTTTCAAATGTTTGTTTTGTATTTGATTTATATCTTATTTTATTCAATATACTTTGAGCTGATTCTTTTTTATTTGATTTCAAGAGTGCAATTGCTGTCTCTACGAACGTAGTACAATCAAAAGAGTCAATTGCGAATTTATTATCTTTGTCTATTTTTCATTCCTTTCACTCTCAAAGTGGAGATGAAATATAGGGTTGTTTTTCTAAGAGTTTAGTTATTTGTCCAAGCTTCTCTTGATTATTTATTTCTCTATCATGGATGATAGACTCTATTTTCTTTAGTAATATTTCATCCTGGAGTTCCTTTTTTTCTTTATTAGTTAGTACTTTACAATCATTACAGGCTTGATCTTTTTCAATTTTTTTAGCACTTTCTTCTTCTGGGGTAACAAATGTATAATCTTTCACTTGATTTCATTTCTTATCTGTTTCCTGTTTTTTTATATCTAGGTCAGCCATTTTTGAATGCTTATTAAAATAATTACTATTTCTTTCTTTATTTTACACTATATTTCTTATTTAATCAAAAAAATACCTCTTTTAAGAAGTATTTTTTTGATTAATCTTTTATGCTTCAATTAATGTTCAAGAAAAAATATCTTTATATGCTTCTCAATAATCTTTTATACCCGTATTATATAGCTGTTTATTACGCCTTAGGTTTTTTATTCAATATATACGCTCAAACAGCCTTGTTGATACTCCTATTGCTATCTTAGCTTCTTTTGATAATTTTCCATCTATTACTGCATTTAATTGATCTGCTTTGTTATCTGTAGTTGCTAAAATGATATCTGGGTTTATTTGTGAATTATTATCATAATTTCTTGTTTCAAAATTTGTCATAGTGTTTATAATTAGTTATTAAAATTTATTTTTATTTAAGTGTGAGAAATACTTGTTTGTTTTTCTCCATTGTTTTGGCGAGTAGATAGGTTCATTCTCATCTGGTTACATCTTCTCAAGGTCTGAAGTAGTTGCTTCCAAACTTATCTTTCCAGTTGGTCTTTTCATCAAATACACGGCTTACTTTGTTGTTGAGTGTTTCATCTAAGTCTTTGTAATCTTTTCTACTATTGGTTGTGTTTTTGTTAAGTAATAGATAATCGTGTGCGTATACTAAGAGATCTTCTCTATCTATTGTTTTACGCTTACTAGTGCTTTGTCTTTTTTTAAATACTGCTCTCAGATTATTCTCAATTTCTTTCTTCATTGAGTAAAACTCAGGATCCTCATTCATTTTAATGAGACTGTTTCTTATCCAAGAGAGCGCATCATATTCTTTAAGAGGTCTTTCTTCTAAGAAGTATCATCTACTGAGTCAATCAGCAATTCATTCTTCTAGTAATTGAACGACTTCTGTTTTATAATTATAATCTGATTTTAAGCCTTTTGGATTTACTACGGCTATTTTTTTTGAAGATAAGGTCTTGTTTTTTGTTGTGTTTATGATCTCTACTTTTGCGTTTCTACCATATGCTTTGTAGTCAAATATCACGAGTCATCATACAGTATCTTGATAGCTAAAGTCTACATAGTCTTTATAATCTTCATTTCTACATTTTGAATTATATACTTTTTTAATGTTCTTTATCGTTCATGATTTCATACATACTTTCAGTCATTCAGAAGTTTGGAGTTTAAAGTTATTTGCATACTCCAGATTAATAAGTTTTTTACCGTTTTTATCTTTTAATAGTATAATACTTGTTTTACTATCTCACATTACAATTTTATTATTTCAAACGATTACTCAACTTTCAGGAACTATTGTGCTTGAGCTATTATAAACTTTAATAGGTATAGTTTCTATATTGGTAGCTCATATTCTTACGTGGAGATTGGTATCTCATAGAGTTAACCCTTTAAGTTGTATGGTTCTTTTTCCATCGGTAAAGTAGTATAGTTTTTGAGGAAATACTTGAAGTTTCGTATTATCTACTATAAATGTCATTCATCAAGGCATACTTCATTTAAATGCTTTTCACTTTCTATCGGTTATTTTTAGATCTATATAGGCTGTTTCTCATAGCTTTATATTTCATCATACATTTCTAAGATTGAGATCAACATTATACTTCTTTAAGAAATCTTTTACTTCTCTTGCTTCTATTTCTTCCCTAGTTAATAAGTTTTTTCTTGATATCTTTTTTGTTTCTACTTTTGTTTCTACTTCTATATCTTGATTACTAGTATTTGAATTTCAAGCGAGATGATTTTTATAATCTTTTTTTGTTTGTGTTCTGGTTTTTGGTCCAAACCAACCAGCTCAGTTTTCATTTCTATTCTTTATAACTCAAGTTGATATTTGGTATTCTATTATGTCTTCCGTTATATCATTATAGTCTCATGTGATTTCTCATTTATATACTCACATTTCTCTATATATTTTTTGTACTTCTTTTACATCTGTAGTTGGATATCATACGTAAACGGTTTTAGAAAAAATATCTAAATTTGTATTATTTTTAACTGTATTAGAAGAAGATGAACTGATGCTTTTTCTGGATACTTTTGTTACTTTGATATTATCAAGAACTTTACCAGAGGTTTCTAAGAATAATAGCGGATCTATAGTATTCTTATTTAATTCATTAAAACAGAGTCATTCTTCTGTTACTTTATAGTAACTATAAGGACATTTATTATAGTCGTGATAATAAGGATGAAATGGTGTATCAAGATCTATTTGAAAATGGAGATGATTTCAGGTCGAATTTCCTGTAGATCCTACTTCTCCTATCTTTTGTCATACATTTACTACCTGTCATTCTGAAACATTAATTTTTGATAAATGAGAGTAGTTTGATACTACTGTTTTTCCATTTATTGTATGTTCAACAGATACGTTATTTCATAATGATGACATATATTTTGCATTGAGGACGACTCACCTAGCTATACTATAAACAGGAGTTCATTTACTGGTTGCAATATCGGTTCACATATGTCATCCGTTTCATACATCCCAACCATATTTATAACTTGATCCCCATAATACAGTATATATTCTGGTAAAGTCATTATAACCTCAGTCTTTTTTAGCATATTTTTCGTAGTCTTTTGTTTTTAGTGTTGGTAGATCTTGTTTACAGCTTGATGAAAGTTCTCACCAGTTTTTAAATCTACACTCTAGTTTTGAGATTTGTTTTAATGGAGATGTTATTCTGTCATTATCATTTGCTCTTAGAGCTGGTGCAGGATTTATGCTCGTAACAATAAATATACCGAGGAACATTTCCGACAAAAATTTTTTAAAATCTTTTGTAACTCTCATAATCTTTTAGTTAGTCTTAATTCCCTGTCCTGGGATTAAGTTAAAATAATTTTTCAAAATCAGTTTTTTATATATACTTTTACTAAATAACCCATCCCCTTACAGGTACTTCCCTTCATTCGAATGGAAGAGGTGTATTTATCAGTAATATATAGATACTTGACTTTTATTAGTTTGTATACTTAAATTATTTCTGTACATATATTACAACATAGAATTACATAATTGTCAAATTATATTAATTATTTTTAATATAATTAATTGATATTGCTTGCTATTTATCTAATTTAAGCCATAAATATATTATATTGAATATTTAATTATTTATTGTTTAATATAATATTAAATATATATTTATGACTATTTTTGATATAAGTTTTCTTTGATTTCATATTGCACCTACCTATTATGGTCTTATGTATGTCTTTTGATTTGTTTTTTGATATCTGATAGTAAAAAGAAGATGAGTAGTTCATAAGAATAAAATAGATGATCTTTTCTTTTATATATTTTTAGGAGTTATCCTATGATGAAGATTGGGATATATTATCTTTTATAATTTTAGTGAATATATATCAGATTTTCTGAGTATTTTTAGAGTATGGGAAGGGTGAATGAGTTTTCATGGCTGAGTGATAGGAGTGATTATTGCTATGCTTTTATTTGCAAGGAAATATAAAGTAGATTTTTATAAGCTTGCAGATGAAGTTACATCGGTACTTCCTATTGGTCTTTGACTTTGAAGAGTCGGGAACTATCTTAATAGAGAATTATTGGGTTATTCTCCGTATAATTGATTTTTATCTGTGTTTAGGGATTGAGTCTGACATTTTCCTTCTCCATTACTAGAAGCAGTCTTGGAAGGAGTGATCTTATTTCTTATTCTGAATTTAGTATATAAGAAAAAACAATTTGATGGGCAAATTGCAAGTTTATTCTTGGTTCTCTATTGATTATTTAGAATATTCGTTGAAGTGTTTTTTAGAATTCCTGATAGTCATATAGGTTATATATGATGAGTAGTAAGTTTAGGTACTTTACTCAGTATTCCAATGGTGATTTGATGATTATATTTTTATTGTAAATTACAAAAAAAATAAGGTAGAATCCAGTTTCTGGATTCTACCTTGTGTAGTATGTGAATTTTTACGCAGCCATTATGTTTGCATATTCTTCACGTGGTTGGTTCAATATAAGCTCTTCAACTATCATACTTCCTGATCTAATGTTTTCAATCATATCATTATTTAATTTAGATAAGATAATGTTTCCAATAGTTTCTCTAGAAAACACTTCTGATATCATTGTAGATACTTTATTGTTACCTATTTTAAGGACAATATTATTATCATTTTTAAATGTAATACTTTTGCAGGGAGAATATTTTTTAGCCATATATATACTGAATTAAATTAATAGGAACAAAAGTTTTATTAAAAAATAATAAAACAAGAATACTATATGTAAAATAAATTAATTGTCAAAATTTTATTGTAATAAAAAAAGGTATCTTTGACTTTAAAGATACCTTTTAAAAAAATAGTATTTATACAGACACAGCCATTTGGGGGTCTGCTACTAATTGCACGTTTTGTATTTTATTATCCATGAATTCCTCAAAATCAAATTGATTTCTGTAAAATGCATGCATAGTTTTATTGTCGAGGGATTTTGATACAAAATCCATAAGTTTGACTACACCTATTTTTTTTACAATATTGCTAGGTATATGGATACAAGTTTTTGATCTTTTCCTTCCGAGAAGAAAATATATATTTGTATGTGTTTTTTTCGTTTCAAAGGATATTCCTTTACAACGACCGGACCATTTTCTATTAGACATAAGCACCTGAAATTAAATTAACAAATTAACAAAAATACTTTTTTATTACCAGTTGGTTAATATCAAAGTATTCTATAAATATTAAGGATATTTTGAACTCAGTCAAACTTTTTTTTAGGAAAAAACACTTTCTACGTTAATAGAAAGTGTTTTCAGTTATTTGTCCCCATGTGCTATATATTTTATTATTGCTCTTTCAAAACATTTTTTATATGTATCACTTTTTTTTATTGGAGGACCTTCACGAATGCTACTTAGGATTTCAATAGGATTTTTGATTTTCCTTATCTTTTTGTATTTTCCTAAACTTTTTTCGTAATAGAGTATATTTTTTTTAATATATAGATATATATCAAGCTCAGCTTTTCCATAAGTAAAAATAATTTTTGTATAACCATTTTCAATTTGAACCAGCCTAAGCCCTTTTGCAATAGAGCTTTTGTTTTTATGTAACATTTTGTTTACTGAATATGATTTTGTTAATTGATTTAAAATAATAATAGTTTTATTATTTTGATAAAACTATAGAAATTATAGAATATATATATTAAAAGTCAAATTTTAATTAAAAATATAACCTATTCTTTGTAAATAAAGAATAGGTTATATTTTTAATGAGAGCTTGTTGGAATAACTAGATTTGGCTCCTTTCATTTATTAGTATGAGTGATTTCTCATGCAATTTGACTTTCAATTCAGAACCTGGAACATATTTTTATGAAATCTTCTGCATTGTTTTGATTTTCAAGTGCAACGATCATTCATTGTCCACATCACCACGTTTGGTATGCATCTTCTAGGGAGAGATTTTCTCATCATTCTATAAGCCAGTTTATACACTTTTTAGTTATTTCTGGCATACTATAGAGGTCATTGAAATTTGCTGAAAGTCAGTGTTTGAGTAGGAATGGTTCATAGAACTTTGATTGAAAGCTTCCTCAGGAAAGATGAGATATGGCAGTGATATTTACGAGAGGTTCTCAGTTGTTATACCACCCATTTGCTTCAGAAATTGCTCTTGCATAGACTTTTGATGGTGAAAGAGCTTCCATAATCTCTTCTCTTGGAGCTTCTTGATACCAGTTTTTCCCATATTTCATTTCAAATGCTTTTCTTACTTTGCTTATTCCATTACTTCTAAAACCATCCTGCTTTAATGCTACGAGTATATTCCCTGCTCTGAGCTTTTCTCAGGTAATTTTTAATTTTTCATGACTGGCTCATAGGAATGTTGCTGACCAGTTAAAGGGAAAATTAGCATTTGGATTTGGACTTCCTATGCACTCTCATAGTGATGCGGTTTCTCAACTAAGTACAATTAACTCTTGTTCTTTTGCAACTTGAGAGAGTCAATCGAGAGCTTGCTTAAAAGAGTCTATGTGTTTTTTGGTTTCTGCTCACTTTATATCTGATACATTTGATACTATAAGAGGGATTCCTCCATACCTAGCAATATCATCGACTCACATAGCTATAAGGTCGTGTGCAAGAGTATTATAGACTTCTAATGCATCTGCTAGTACTACTTTGGTCCCTATTCAATCAGACCCCATAGTTTGAGTGTATCACTCAGGAAGATTTTTAAACTGAAATGATCTTTCGGCACGAAAGTGTCAATCGCTCTTATCTACTTTTATAAAAGGTGAATTATCGAAGCTATTTTGACATACTTTTCATCAATATTCAGAAAGGCTATCTTTGTGTGTGTCATAGAAATTATTTGTATTTCATCCAATTATGATGCCCATGTTTTTTTGATTATGAATAAGATTTTTGCTTTTTTTTAATTGAGAGACTTGATTTTCTAAGATCCACTCATTTTTTCCACCTATAGAACTTTGGAAATATAACTGAATCATCTTTTTCTCAGCTCCAAGCTATTTTTTTCTCTATAACTAGTTTAGTTATTTTCCATTGGTACTTTTGTTCTACTTTATTTACTGCTTTTTTTACATCTTCCCAAGAATTACATTTATTTATGCTTACAGGTATTTGAGCTATGATAGGACCATCATCTATTTTTTTGCTTACATAGTGCATGGTTATACATGTTCTTTTTATTTTTTTTGCTTTATAGTCTTCCCATATTTTTTTATGTATTTTGTCTCAATACATTCATTTTCACCCATAGGGCTCTTTCGTTGGTCCTGGATGGATATTGATTGTTTTATTTATTGGAAGTCATAGGATATATTTGAGCCATCAAGACATAAATATATAGTCTGGTTTATATTCTTTCAGGATATCTTTATATATTTTAGTTATTTCATTTTTGTTTGCTTTTGAGAATAGGGTTTTAATTCAAAACTTATTTTCTTTATCTCGTTTAGGGAAATCTTTTTCTTCTATTATCTTAGGTTCTATTCAAAAATTATTTGCTTTATTTGCTACTCATCCATTTGAATAATTGGTGATAATTCATACTACTTGTGCTTGAATATTTCCTGATTCTACTTTTTTAAGAATGGTTTCTATTCCAGTTCATCACTTACTTTGTTCTTTTCCTCCACTTCAAAAAAGTATTATTTTTGGCGTTTCCATGTATTACTATTTTATAATTTATTATTTTATTACTCCCACTCTGTTGTTCCAGGTGGTTTTGGGGTCAGGTCATATATGACTCTTGATATTCACTCTATTTGTAGTATTTTCTGAACTATTTCATCGACTATTTTTTTAGGTATTTGTTTCCCTGGTATAGCAGGTACTCATGTCATGAAATCATTGGTGATAAATGGTCGAATAACTATAGAGTGATTTCCCTCTTTTCAGAAAGGAAGAGGTATGAGAATGACTGGAACTTGGCTGAGTTTCTTTATTAGGTTGTTTTTGTAGAGTATTTCATTTACTATGGTATCTGCTTTTTGGAGTTTTTCTACTACCTCATCTGATAAGAGAGTTGGAGTAATTTTTTGGATATTTCATGATATTTTTGTTCCATGTATATACACGACTCTATTTATATTATGAAGAATTTTTGGTATAATTTTTGGAAAGAGATTGAAGTCTACTCCTTCCGTTTTTCAAGAAAGTCATACCGCGTAGTTATAGGTTCTTGCATCTCACTGAGTTCCTACTGTTTTTATGGGCAGGAGGGTTGCATGAACCTTTCCACTTCTGTGAATAAGTTTTATAAAGTCATTTGGGAAATTTTTCTGAATACTCTTTTGAAAATCTTTAGGAGATTTTTTAAAATTTGTTAGGTGTTTTAATGTTATATTAGTTTGTTTAAAAGACTCATCCATAAATGGTTTTTTTGTACAGAGTATGCGTATAGCAAGTCCTGGTCCTGGGAATGGTTGTCTCCATATCAGGTTATCTGGGAGTCAGAGAGAGAGTCAGAGCTTCCTTACTTCATCTTTATGGAGATCTTTTAGTGGTTCGATCACTTTTCATTGGTCTCTTAGTTCTCTTACGAGCTGTGTATCATTATGGTGAGTTTTTATAGTATCAGCTTTACTGCTAACAGTTCCTGATCCACTTTCTATCAAGTCTGGACGGAGTGTTCATTGTGCCAAGAGTATGTCTTCATTATTGAGTCAATTTTCCTTACAGTATTGTTCTTTTATTCTCATAAAAGTATCTCAGATAATTTTTCTCTTTTCTTCTGGGTTGGTAGTTTTACATAGCTTTTTAGTCTTCTTGCCATTTACAAGCGTGGTAGCATTATGAAATGTTTCTTTGGCATCAATAACTTCTAGGTCTACTCATATTTTTCCCAAAGCTTCTTTTACTTTCTGGCTTTCTTTGGTTCTCATGAATCAGTTATCTATATGTACACTTATTACTTGTTCTTTTTTAAGTGCTTTATAGAGAAGGGCTGTTAATACTGTTGAATCCACTCATCAGCTTACGAGTGAGAGTACTTTCTTTTTTCATACGGCTGATCTGATATAATTTATTGCTTGTGTTTCTCTGTCTTCAAGTGTATAGTTTGCTTCTATACCTGCAATTTTTGTAAGGAAATTCTCTATCATTTGAGTCCCATTGGTGGTAATATCAACCTCTGGATGGAACTGTACTGCGTAGAGTTTTCTTTTTGTATCTTCGATTGATGATATTATATTACTTGAAGAACGTGAAGTAATTTGAAATCACTTTCCTATTTCTTTTACTGAGTCTCCGTGGGACATAAGAACTTGTTCTTCTTTTTTAAGTCATTCAAATAAGAGAGAGTCTTTTTTTGTTATTTTAATATTCTCTGCTCCATCTTCTCTTATGCTTGTTTTTTCTATTTTTCATCCAGTGAGTTTGTTTAGGAGTTGGAATCCGTAGCATATTCAGAGTATAGGGATTCACATGTCTAGTATGCTTTTATCTATTTGTGGTGAGTGTTTATCAAGGACACTTTCTGGTCATCCTGAAATAATTATTGCTTCTATCTCCTTCCCTATTTGTTCTTTAGTAGTTTCAAGAGGGAATATTTCTGACTCGATATTGAGTTCCCTTACTCTTCTATCAATAACTTTCGCGAATTGTGATCCTGCATCGAGTATGGCTACTTTTGGAGTCATTTTATCTAATTAATATAGTATAATAATTATATTTTACTTTATATTAAAATTTGTCAATTAATATCAAAAATATGAATTGACTTTTGTAAAAAATAAATTATATTTTTCTTGTTCTTTAAATTAAATCTGTAAAATAGAGGTTTTATTTGTGTTTTGTTAACTTTAAATTGTTCTTTATTATGTCTGAAAAAAAATATACAAAAATAAATGGTGTAGTTAATGTTTGTTATTTGCCTTATGTTCTTTCCATTGGGGATAAAGTTTATTCAAAGTATTACTTTCTTTTAAATAATTGTTCACAGAAATTCCATACTTTTAATGATCCATGTTTTAGTGAGGGAGATCATGTGGAGTTTGAAGTTGAATCTTATAATGGAGATTCTGATATTGCTGCTGAAAAATTTAAAAATATTACTAGAGAGTCAAGTCCTTCTTTGGAAGAATTCTTGAAAAAGCAATAGGTTTTTTAATATCAAAACTAGGATATTGTAAAATGTCCTAGTTTTTTTGTATCAAACTTTCCTGAGTCATCTCTTTTGGTTGTTCAACTCATAGAATATCAAGTATAGTGGGAGCTATATTTGCAAGTCATCAGTCACCCTTGAGGTTTTGCATAATTTTCCCATTTTCTATATACCAAAGTGGCACTTTATTAGTGGTATGTGCTGTATGAGGACTTTCTTTGCTTCCAAGCTCTTCACAGTTTCCATGGTCGGCTGTAATAAGTACTGACATATTTTTAGCTTTAGAAAGAGCTATAGTCTTCCCTACTATTTCATCGAGTTTTTCTACAGTTTTTATGGTTGCTTCTAGATTTCCAGTGTGTCATACCATATCACCATTAGCATAATTTACTACGCTAAAGTCATTTTTAGGCGCGTACTTCTCATATGCTTGATATATTTCATTTGCACTCATTTCAGGTGCTAAATCAAATGTTTCAACTTTTTTTGAATCTATGAGGATATCAGTTTCTCATGGAAACTTGATTTGTTTTCCTCCGTTAAAAAATTTTGTTACGTGTGCGTACTTCTCTGTTTCAGAAATATGTAATTGTGTTTTATTGTTTTTTGATAGGGTTTCTCAGAGAGTATTTGAAATATCTTCGTTATCGAGGATAATACTTCATGTATATTCTTGATAGGCCTTGGTCATTCCGGTAAATAGAAGATTTTCTATTTTGTTTCTTTTGAATCAATCAAAATCATTTTCGGTACATGCTTGAGTGATTTGTCTGGCTCTGTCGCTTCTAAAATTGAGAAATAATATGGCATCATTTTTCTGTATAGCTTTTCCATTTTCGAAGAGTATAGGTTCTATAAACTCATCTGTTTTTCAGTTTTTATAATTCTTGTTTATATGTTGATCTGGTTGATTTTTAGTTTGCTTTCATGCTCAAGTGATGGCTTCGTAGCACGATTTTATTCTCTCCCAATTATTGTCACGATCCATAGCATAATATCTTCATGAGAGTGATGAGATAGTGATATTCTTGTTTTGTTCTTGAAGAAAATTTTCAAAAATTATTAGGTCTTCTTGAAGTGTTTTTGGACGAACATCTCTCCCATCTCAGAATAGATGAAGGCTCACAGGTATGTTTGTTGGTAGAATTTTTATGAGTTCCATTAGATGATTATCATATGCATGGACTCATCCGTTTGAGAAGAGGGTCATTATTTGGAGTGTACTATTGTTTTCTCTTACATGTTCTATAGTTTTTTTATAGCTTACTATGTCTTCGAATTTCTTTTTTTCAAAAAGTTCATCAATCTTTACTTTGGTTTGTTTTATGATTCTTCCAGCTCCTATGGTAATATGTCCTACTTCTGAGTTCCCTATTTGTTCTGGTGAGAGTCCTACATATTCTCCGTGTGCTCATAGTTCGGTATATTTGCTTGTAAATAGTTTATCTATATTTGGTGTGTTTGCTTGGTATATAGCATTACTTTCTGATTTTTCTCAGATTCAAAATCAGTCTAGTATAATAAGGGAGACTTGTGAGGATTTCATATAATAACTTTATTAAATATTATAATTTTAGTATAGTATTAATCTATAATTTTCAAAAAGTTACCATAAATACGAATTGACTTTTGTAAAAAATAGAATATATTTTTCTTGTTCTTTAGATGAAATCTGTAAAAAAGAGATTTAATTTTTGGAATGTTTGTCATTTTTTCTGTTAACTAAAATAAAAAAATATTATGTCTGATAAAAAAATAGAAGGGATTGTTCGTAGGGTAAATGTAGATAGATCTTGCTTTATTCTGGAAGGGTCTGATATTGTTTATAATTTTGGAGACTCTGTAGATGAATTTTTGGAAAAAGGAGATAAAGTTGTTGTTCATTATTGTAAGAACACTATTCCTAACTGTTCTAGTATAGATAATATTACTGTAGGAAAATTGATATTTTAGAGTAAAATACTATATTAAATTACTTTAATTTAAATTATATGTTAGGACATTGTAAAATGTCCTAATTTTTTTATGCCTTATTTTTCAAGCTCTCATACGCCCCCTTAAATATAGGAAAATACTTCTCTCATGGTATATTTTTGAATACATTGAGTCACTCTCTTTCTGGATGAGGCATCATACCAAGGATTCTTCAGCTTGGATCACTCAGAGCGGCAATGCCATATGCTGAACCATTATATTTATTGGTAGGTCTTCCCTCTTCATCTAAATATTGAAGTGGAATTTGTCAGTTTCTCTCATACTCTCTCATCTTTTCTTCTGAAATTATTATTCTTCACTCAGAATGGGATATAGGAGTAATATAGTCTTCTCAGAGATTAACTTCTGATAAAAATGGTGAGAGAATAGATGTTACTTTTAGTTGCACGAGTTCCGTTTCATGTCTGAGACTCTCATTATAGGTGAGTGTTTCATCGGTCTTTTTAAGTTCATTCTTTATTTTTCAGCTTTCAAAAACTCAGAGCTTAATTAACGCTTGGAAGCCATTACATATTCAAAGCGTAAGGCCGTTTTTATTATTAAGATAGTTTTGAAATGTATTTTTTATTTCAGGGGATCTCATAATATTGGCTATAAATTTAGCTGAACCTTCTGGTTCATCCCCGAGAGAAAATCATCCTGGAAATACGAGAAGATTTGTTTGACTGAAAAGTTTTCAGAACTCTATTCTTGATCTTGTAAAGTTTTCTGGAGAGAGGCTATTAAATACAAATTCTTCAACTTTAAATCAGGCTTTTAATAGTGAATGCTTGGTATCAAGTTCTGAGTTGGTTCATGGAAATACTGGGAGAAGTGCTATAGGTTGTTTTTGAAGTACTTCTTTTACTTCAAGAGTAGTATTTTTAATAATCCCTCCCCCTCATACTTCGGGTACTCCCTTTGAAAAAGGGAGATTATTACGTTTGTAGTATGGTTTGATTTCTTGGATATCCCTTTGGGCTCTTTTAGTAGACCATACATTTTCAAGAGTTCATTCCAAAATTGATTGAGTTTCTTTGATTGAAATTTTATTATTTTTTCTTTTTCATACTGAAATTTTCCCATCGGAGCTAGTTTTTCATATTATATATCCCCCGAAAGTATTCATCGGTGCTCCTTCATTAAATTCAACTATTATATCTCATAAACCTGGAAGAAAATCTTCTTTGCTAAGATTATTGAAGTGAAATCCTATTTTATTTCCTAATGTAAGTTTTGATATCGCTGTGATGATTCATCATTGATCTACTACACTTGATGATAGTACGCGTCAGTTTTTTATAAGCTTTTGAACTATAGTTAAGGTTCTTCTATATTCTTCCCAATCAGGCAGTCAGTTTTTGTCTTTTTTGATTTTGAATACTGCTACATTGCTTCATGTTTTTTTGAATTCAGCTGATACTATTTTTTCACTGTCTACTGGTGTATTTGCAAATGTTACTATGGTTGGTGGAACATTGAGTCCTTTGTCATCAGTTCCACTGGCAGAGTCTTTTCCTCATATAGCTGCGACTTTCATTTCTATAAGTGCTTTGAGTGTTCACAGAAGCCCTGCATATATATCTCAATACTTCTCAGCTGATGTGAGTTTTCCAAAGTATTCTTGCATACTGATCCATACTTTTTGGTAGTCTCATCAGAGGGCTACAGCTTTTGAAAGCGCCTCAATCACTGAATATACCCCACCCACATAGGTATTTTGTTCGAGTAAGTATGGGTTGAGTCATTCGGTAGATATAATAGCTGTTTTACTATCAAACTTGCTATCAAAGGTTGGTATTTTTGATGCACTTCCTATTTGGGGTGATGATTGATATTTTCATCCAAATGGAGCCAGTATAGTGCTGGCTCACACTGAGTTATCAAATTGTTTTCAGAGTCATCTTTGAGATGCATTTTCTAGAAGTGATAGTTGTGTTTTGATAGCACTGAGGTAATCTCAGTTATCAATATATCTTTGAACTTCCCAATGAATGGTATCAAAAAAATCTATTTTTTCAGTATGTATGTTTGCTTTCGCTGATCTTTCAGCTCCGTTGGTATCTAGGAAACTTCTGCTTATATTTACGGTTTTTTCTCATTTATATAACACTCTGAGTATATCATCATCTCATTCTTCTCTATTTGTTATATCAGCTACTTTGAATGCTTCTATGTTTTCTTCCTCAAGCATCTTCATTACTGTTTCATAATGTTCTGGATCAATAACAATAGACATTCTTTCTTGTGATTCTGAGAGAAGAAGTTCTTCATCAGAGAGTCATTCATACTTCGTATGTTTTGCTACAACATCAAGATCAATATCGATTCATCTTGAAAGCTCTCAAAGAGCTACTGATACTCATCCAGCTCAAAAGTCATTACTTTTTTTAATATATTGAGTAAATTTTGGATTGAGAAGCAGCCTTTGATATTTTCTCTCTTCTATTGGGTTTCATTTTTGAATATGTGCTGATTGAGATTCCTTTGAAGATTGTTTTGATCAGCTTGATGATGCTTTGGCTCCTCATCAACCGTCGTTTCAAGTTTTTCAACCGAGCATAATAACTATATCGCCAGCTTTTGGTGGTTTTCTCTTTAAATTTTTGTCTTTTACAGCTGCGAGAACATATCAGCATTCAAATCTCTTTGCAACATATCCAGGATGAAAGTATTCTTTGACTCTGGTGGTAGCGAGACCTATTTGGTTCCCATAGCTAGAGTATCAGAGAGCAGCTCATATAGATATAGCTCTTTGAGAGAGTTTTCAAGCGAGCGTTGCACTTATTGGTTCGGTTGGGTTTTTTGCACCAGATATTCTCGTGGCAGCAAATGTATATGCTCTTCCACTTTGGGTATCTCTAATCGCTCAACCAAAACATGTAGCAGCTCATCAAAAGGGTTCTATTTCTGTTGGATAGTTATGGGTTTCATTCTTGAACATGATAACCCAAATTTCTTTTTCTCAGTTTTCGAGTTCTATTTCAGTTTTATATGATGCTGCATTATCTTCTATTGATACATCAATAAAATCTTTTCATTGAAATGTTGGATCGTCTTTCAGAAACCTAAAACTTGCTTGTGCAATTTCCATAAAGGTGTTTCCTTCTTTTCATTTTTCTCTACTTTTGTCTTTGAAGTATTTTTCTGTTCTTTGTATTTCTTCAGCTAATCCCTTGTTTCCAGTTATTTTTATATCTTTTATTTTTGTATTGAAGGTGGTATGTCTACAGTGATCAGACCAGTAGGTATCTATAAGTAAAAGTTCAGCTTTCGTCGGGTCTCTTTTTTCTTCATTTTTGAAATAATTGTGTATGAATTTTATATCAGCTAGATCAAATGAGAGTTCATGTTTATTGGTAAAATCCTTAAGTTCTTCATCACTTTTAAGGGTTTTGAATCCGTGCATAATTACATGGTTTTCAGGAGCTTGAATTTTTCTTTCAAATTTTTTTTCTTCTAGGCTTACTTCCCTTTGATCGGTTGGATTATAGAGAAAATCTTTAATTTTCTTTTGATCTTCTTTACTGAGCTTTCCATCTATTACGATAACTTTTTTATATCTTGATTTATGATTTTTAGCTGTTTGAAGGAGTATGTTTTGTTCTACTGCATCTACTCTGTTGTCATATTGTCCTGGATTTGATTCTATTGCTATAATAGTTTTTCCTTTGGTTTGATTATGAAACTCTTCAGAAGTAAAAGTATCATCTACTGGTGCTTCAGCAAATATAGTATTTTTTGATTTTTCAAATTCTTTATCTGAGAGTCATTCTATAAGGTAGTTATTATATAGTTTTACTCACTGTATTCCTTTGATTCCAAGATTTCATTCAAGTGAGCTTTTTAGATCTCTTGATATTCAGTTGTTTTCTTTGTTTTTTGATACAAATATTTCTTGAACTTGTTTGTTTTCATTGGTATTATTTGAAAGTTGCATACAATATTTTATTAAGTCTAATAATTATATTGTATGTAATATGTATATTTGTCAAAAAATGTAATTATTATCTCTTGACATTATTTTATATTGAATTATATTTTCCTTCCTAAGCATTATTATAAAGTCTACAAAAATCTTAGATTTTATTATATAATCATTGAAATTTTTTATTAATTCAAAATATTTTTATAGTTATGTCGGGAGAAAATAAAAACAAAAATATGATTACAGGAATAATTAGGAAATTTGGATATGTAGGAAAATATGATTCATGTAATCTTTATATTATTTTGGAAGAGATGCAGGATAGAGTATTTTGTATCCCTTCCTTATTAATACCTACTGGGTCTCGAGTTGGAGATAAAATCTGATTGTACTTTAATGCTCAGGATACTATGCCATATGATATACTGAATCATCGGCTAAGAGATGTTCAGATGAAATGTAAATATTACTGAAGGTTAAAACAGTCTTTTAATTATTTTATATTTTATAAGTACAAACTAGGATGATTTAAGATCATCCTAGTTTTCTTTTTGTAAAAAAAATATCATTTGTCCTTGACTTTTTGTTTTAGATTATTAGATTACTCCTCTGGGGCGATTTTGTACCTCAAAAGCTCATTATCATTTTCATATCTTTAAAGAAGTATTTTATATATTAGATTTTATTGAAACTGAAAATTTTTTATTAACAAAACTTTATTAAAAAATTTAATTATGCAACTTTATGATATCTTTCAACAAAAACTAATTATCCAATCTTATGAAATCTACCAACAACATTCTCTTGATATTATAGCGTTTATTTGGTTCATAGTTTGGACACAAGGATATAGTATTTATACGAATTCTGAAAGGGGGAAAAAAGGCAGCCTTCATTCTGTTATGAATGGTCATAGAAAACTATGGATAGGAAATATGCTTTATAGAGAAATAGCTGATAGATTAGCAGATACTAGATTGTTAGATAGTTTGTTTCGTATGTCAACTTTCTTTGCTTCTACGTGTACGATTCTTTTTTCTGTTTTATTTACCACGATAGTACCGAAACAGGAGGTTCAAGATCTTTTGGCTCAAGTTCCTTTTGCAGTTTCATATGATTCTATGACTTGGTCATTAAAAACGCTTTTTATTATGAGTATTTTTATATTTGTTATATTTAAGAATACTTGGGTCTCTAGACAAACTTGGGAAGCTTCACAGCTAATATTAGGCGCTGATGTATTTGATAAGGAATCAGAGAATAAAGGTTTTTATAACTCTAAAAGAGATCAAATATGCGCTTTAGTTTCTAATGCAACTAGCCATCATAATACCGCAATACGAGCATTTTATTTTGGATTTATTAGTATTACTTGGTATGTGAATCCAATATTTTTTATGATAGGAACTATATGGTTATTATGGGTTGTTTATCGTAGAGAGTATAGATCAAAAGCGTATGCTTTGTCAAACACAGATCATCCGTCTGTGCTTCTATCGACAAATATGGAAAAAACTGAATTGCCGAAGTGAAAATGTTTTACTTCGAGTTGATTCTTGTTTTAAATAGAAATAGGGCGGTGAAGACCGTCCTATTTTTTAGTGCTTTACTTTTCTGATTTTTCTTCGTTTATCTCTGCTTGAGCAGCCGACAATCTCGCTATCGGGACACGATAAGGTGAACAAGAAACATAATTAAGATTGTTTTTATTAAAAAAATCTATAGATTTTGGATCTCCTCCATGTTCTCAACATATTCCAAGCTTTATACTCTCATCTTCTTTTCTAGCTTTCTGAATTCATATTTCTATCAGCTCACCTACTCCCTCTTCGTCTAGATGCACGAAAGGATCTTTAGATATGATTCATTTGGTTTTGTATTCTTGTAACAGGCTTCCAGTATCGTCTCTTGATAGTCATTTAGTGGTTTGTGTTAGGTCATTCGTTCAGAAACTAAAGAACTGTGCTCACTCTTTTACGAGTTTTCAAGCTATAAAAGCAGCTTGGGGAAGCTCTATCATACTTCATATAAGATAGTGTATTTTCTTTTTTTTCTTTTTTGATACTTCTTCAGCAACTTCTTCAATTTTTTGCTTTAAGAAAGTGAATTCTTTCACTGTCATAATAAGAGGTACCATCACTTCTGGAACTATTGTTTTGCCTGTAACCTTTTCTGCTTCTATTGCTGCTTCAAAAATAGCTCTCACTTGCATTTGGTATATTTCAGGGTGAAGAATTCAGAGGCGACATCCACGTGTTCAGAGCATTGGATTAATTTCTTCTGAATCTTGAATTTTACTTTTCAATATACTTTCGTCAATATCTATCGTACTAGCAAGATTTTTTATTTCTACTTCACTGGTAGGAAGAAATTCATGAAGAGGAGGATCAAGTAATCTGATATTTACTGGTCTATCTTCCATGAGTTTAAAGATTTCATAAAAATCAGATTTTTGCATTTTAAGGAGCTCATTTATGGCTTCGGAGCGTATTTTTTCATTATCAGCTAGGAGCATTTTTCTCACGTGTGATATTCTTTCTGGTTCAAAAAACATGTGCTCAGTTCTACAAAGTCAGATTCATTCTGCACCGAGTTCTAGTGCTTTTTTGGTATCTTCAGGTGTATCAGCATTCGCTCTCACTTGGAGCTTTTTTATTTCATCAGCCCATTGCATAATGGTATGGTACTCTTCGGAAAGCTGAGGGTCGATGGTAGATATTTCTCTTAGAAATACTTTCCCTGTTCCTCCTTCTATACTTATAATATCTCATTCCTTTACAGTAGTACCATTTATTCTGAGAGTTCTATTGTTATTATCTATTTTTATGTCGCCTGCTCCACATACACAAGGTCTTCACATTCCCCTAGCTACTACTGCAGCATGTGATGTCATTCCTCAAGTTTTTGTGAGAATACCTTTAGCTAAATACATTCATTTTATATCCTCAGGACTGGTTTCATTTCTCACGAGTATCACATTTTTTCATTCAGCTGCTTTTTTTTCAGCATCATCAGCACTAAATACCACCTCTCAATAAGCAGCTCATGGTGATGCTGCTAGTCATGTAGTGTCTGGTTTCTTTGTATGCTTTGGGTCAAGTCTTGGATGAAGAAGTTGATTGATAGAATCAGCTTCTATTCTGAGTATAGCTTCTTTCTTATCTATTTTTCATTCTCATACCATATCAGTTGCTATTTTTATAGCTGCTTGTGCTGTTCTTTTTCAATTTCTTGTTTGTAATATCCAAAGTTTTCCATCTTCTATAGTAAACTCTATATCTTGCATATCATTATAGTGTTTTTCGAGCTTTCTCTGAATATCAAAAAGTTGATTATACATTTCAGGAAGTGTTTCTTCCATAGATGGTAGTTTAGATTTGTTTTCTTTTTTTCAAAGTTCAGTTATTTGTTGAGGAGTTCTTATTCATGCTACGACATCTTCTCACTGTGCATTGATAAGGTATTCTCAGTAAAATTTACTTTGTCCATTAGATGGGTTTCTACTAAAGGCAACTCAGGTAGCTGAGTTGCTTCCAGTATTTCCAAAGACCATTGATTGAATATTTACAGCGGTTCCATAATCATGTGCCATATTATTCATATTACGATAATCTATAGCTCTTTGATTCATCCAAGATTTAAATACTGCTTCTATAGATCAGTGTAACTGCTCATTTACATCTTGAGGAAATTCTTTTTTGAATTTTGTTATTGTTTTTTTAAATTTATCTGACATTTCTCTCAGGTCAGCTCATGTAAACTCGGTATCATTCTTTATGTTTCTTCTTGTTTTGAAGTTATCAATTATTTCTTCAAAAATATCCATATTGATTTGGAGTACTACGTTTGAATACATTTGTATAAACCTACGATAGCTATCAAAAGCAAATTTTTCATTATTTGTCTTTTCAGCAATTCACTCTACGGTCTTATCGTTGAGTCATAAGTTCAGAATAGTATCCATCATTCCTGGCATTGAGAATCTTGACCCTGATCTTACTGATACGAGAAGTGGATTTTTTACTTCTCAAAATATCTTTCATACTTTATTTCATACATTTATAATGGATGACTCAACTCAATTTATAAGTTCAGGAGAAAGTTTTTCATCATTATCATAATACTCATTACATAGTTCAGTGGTAATAGTAAATCATGGAGGTACTGGAATTCATACCTTTGACATTTCTGCAAGATTTGCTCCCTTTCCTCATAAAAGATTTCTCATATCTTTATTTCCATCTGTTTGATTTGCACCAAATTCGTATATAAGTTTTGACATTTTTTTATGTTATAAAATATAATGTACTATATTTATATCCCCTTGCGTTACATATGTCAAATTTTATATATAATTTTGTCAATATACTTCATACTTTTTGTTTGAACTTTACTCAATTATAGTTATAAATATATTGTATTTATAACTATAATTTTTTCTTATGAAACTTAGTTGGTCAGTTTCAAATATTCTTATTCTTATTTCAGCTATTTTTACGGTATTTGCTTCTCTTTATCCTCAGATTTATATGTTTTGAGTAAATAATACCTTTCTTGATGCTGGACAATATCATATATTTTTTATTCAATTCTTTACTGGTACTTTTCTTCATGGATGACTTTTTCATCTCTTTGCGAATAGTCTTTTCCTCTATCTTTTCTGAAATATTCTAGAGATGCTTATTTGAAAAAATAAGTTTATAATATTTTTTGTATTTATAGTAATTTTTAATGGGGTTTGACTCTCTATATTTGCCTGAGGAAATACTATCGGTATTAGTGGCTTTTGTATGGCACTTTTGTCATACTATACTCTTGAATTAAGGTGAAGGAATAATCCTGAATATAAGTGATGAATTACAGCTCTTGTATTAAATGTTTGAATATGATTTATGCCTGGAATTAGTTTACTTTGACACTTGTTTTGAGCTATTTGAGGAGTAATATTTTATTATATTATGAAGGAATATTTGAAAAAGAAGATGGTTGGTCTCTGAAGTCAGTGATAATATAAAACAAGAAATAATATTGACAAATTAAATAAAATAAGTATAAGTTAGAATAACTTATACTATAATTTTCTAAATATGTTTAGATCTACTTTAAATAAAACTAGTTCAAGTATATTTTCAAATTTTTTATCAAATTCTTCGAGACAAGTTCGCTTCGCATCTTGTTTATCAAAGAAGAGTTTTGTAATGGAAGAAAGATTTCCAGAGCAAGTAACTAAAAAAGTTCAAGATGCGTTTTCAGATATACTAGATACCGTAAAGATGCCTCCAAGTCACAACTATACGGTAAAGTTCTGATTGATTTTAGAGGAGGAACTTCAAACAGCCGCTAAACAAAATGACAGTGATGCGTTAAGGCTACTTGATACATTTAAGCGCTTTAAAACAAGTACCGATAAAGTTCTTGAGTTATCAGGAGTTCCCCTTGATCCCTTATGAGTATCAAAAACAAGAAAAAATCATTATCCTACTACTGTTTATTCTAATGCTGCCATAGCATATTTAATGTGATATGAAGCATTGAAGGATCCAGCTATACGTGACTTGTTTATTGTAGACTCTAATGAATATAGTTGATGATTGCCACCACATACTGATCAGTTATGTACGAGAGATCCCAAAGTTGATCTGTTCTCTTTGACTTGAATACAGTCAAATGGTACAGTGAAAACTTTTATCTTAGATGCTGACTTAATATATGATAGTCTTTCACAAAAATCAAAAGGTATTTTATCAAGAGATATTTTTATATTTAATAATCCATGAAGCAGAGATTCAGGTTTACCATTTGCAATTTTTTACACTCAAGGTGACAAAAGATATATAAATTTTGACTGTGATGTTTCTTGATTAACTTGGAAAAGATCAACGGAAGTACCTGAGGAAGATATTCAAAAAAGCTTAAATGAACTTTTAAGTGTAACTCATAAAATGTACTCAGAAGATAAAAGTCATAATTCTTATCTGAAAAGATGAACATCAGCATTTGTTAAAAATCATGAAGTTTTACATGGGAGAGAAGCTACTCATACTGAACGTGTATTAGCAAGGTCTTACTATACTGAAAAAAAAGATAGAGATAGATAGTCTAATGTAGCTTCAATATACATTTCTCTATTTCATTTTGAAATACTTCGTCTTCACTTCAAATAAGATTCCCTGTCTTCATCTTTTTATCAAGATTTATGAGTGATATGTAGAGGTTTTCTAACTCTTTTGGAAATACTTTATAAGTTTTAGTAGTAAGGAAACTTCTATTTCAGAGATTGAGTTTTATTCAAATATTTCTTGGTTCTATATCAAAATGCTTATATTTTAGTATATAGGTTGTAGTTCTAAGGTTAGCGAGGAGGTTATTATAAAAAGCATATACATTGATGTCATGAAGTGTGATATCAATTTTTTTTATTGCTGAAATAATATTTTTATTGAGGATATCATCAATAATTTGAAATATGCTTTCTTCCAGCTCCGCTGTGATATTCTCGGTAATATGTTTTGGTTCTATATAGTTTATAGTTATAAGCAGCTTCTCAATTTCAGAAACTATTTTACTGAGGTTTCCAGATTTATATTGGATGATAGTATCAATAGCGTGGGGTGATATTTGATCTGTATATTTTGAACTAATGATTTGTTTTATTTCTTGATTCTCTTTTATAGAGTACTCTTTGGTTTCGCACTTTTCTTTAAATCATTTATAGGTTTTACTTCTTTTATCTGGATTAGTAAGATAGAATAGGACTATATTCTCTTCAGATACTTTATCTAATATACTGATAATAAATTCTCTTTTTTGTTCTTCTTTTTCACTTTTCTTTCCTTGCTCTAAATTAATTATTATAAGTTTTTTTTCACTTAAAAAACTTCTAGAAGTAAGGTTCTCAACTAAGAAATTATTGTCTACTTCTTCAAGACCTTTTATTTCTACTAAGTTGAAGTCTCAGAATTTTCAGATAAATTTCTTTTTCCAAGCTTTTATCTGTTCTTTAATAAGATAATCAGAGTTTCATGTAAAAAAATAGAGCATATTATATGTTTAATAGAGTATTTAATTGTGGATTTCCCTCTTTCTTAATGAGCTCAATAACTTCTAGGATAGTTGCTAAGCTTCTTTTTAGATTCAGGAGATCTCTTGGATTTGCTCTTCAAAGAGCAAGTCTGGTTAGTATGTTATCGAGATCAGCAACATATTTAAGTTTTTCTCTTATATTATTCAATAGTTGTGTATTTTTTAAGAACTCTTCAGTGATATCAAGTCTTCTTGTTATTTTCTCCTTATCTTTAAGTGGGTTTACAATAGCATCTTTCAAAAACCTTTTCCCCATTGGGGTTTTAGTATTATCCAGGACTCAAAAAAGTGTTCCAATAGTTGATGATTTGGTTCCAATATTATATATAAGGTCAAGATTTCTTATCGTTGCTTCATCAAGCTCTAGAAAATCGTTAAAACTTTCAGAACTAATGCTATTTAAATGCTCGAGGCTTGATTGTTGGTTTGTTTTAAGGTATTCTAATAGAAGGGTGCTAGATTTTATTGCCAGAGGTTTATTTTCTATTCAAAATCCTTCTAGATTTTTTACTCAAAAATGAGAGAGAAGTTTTTCTTTATAGTTTTTATCTGTATCAAAGTAATATATATTCAGAGAGTATTTTTTTTCTAGAATTTCTCCGAGTTTCTCATGAGAAAAAAGCTTTTTTTCTAGAATAACTTCTTTTGGCGCAATTTTGTATATTTCTCAAGAGAGTTTTTCAATATTTTCCAAAATTCCTGTTTTCCATTTTCAGCTCGATGATTCGAGAAAAGATATTCCATATATTCAATTTTCTTCACAGATAGATACTATATAGCTAGTTGCTTCATCATTTGTAAAGCTTTCTCATTCTAAATTGAGAGTTGATGGAGTCACAACTCTTACTACTTCCCTTTTAACGATTCATTTTAATTTTGGATCAGATACTTGTTCTGCAATGGCTACTTTATACCCAGCGTTTACTAGTACTGGTAGATATTTATCTTTTGCATGGTATGGAATTCCAGCGAGAGGTATTGGTTCTGCTGCATTTTTGTTCCTAGTGGTTATATTTATTCCCAATACTTTGTGAGCAATATGGGCATCATCATCAAACATTTCATAAAAATCACCCATCCTAAAGAATAATACAGAGTCTGCATACTTTTCTTTGATTTCATAGTATTGTATCATTCAGGGTGTGAGGTTCATGTCATAAGAAAGGTAGAAAATAATTGATATAATTTTAATTATTTTTCTTATTTTGACAAACTTTTAATTTATCTAAAGTTTGCTATTACATAGGTTATGTATAATATATTGCCATATACCAGTATTTATTCATAATTTATATGAAGCAAGAAATAAACTCGGACTATTCAAAGATATCAAAAAGGACTGAAAAGAAGTGATTTTTTGGTAATTTTTCTAGTATAGTTGATAAAGTATTGAGTTTCAATAAGGAAGAGAAAATTGAAATTTCATTTGATGATTTTAATAAAGATATAAATCCAGAAAACTTGGACCTTACTCAAGAACAAAAAGAATTAGTAGATATATTGTTAGAGGTAAACAATACTTTTTTAAAGAAAAATAATGTTAATAAAAGATGAGTATATGTATACTGATGATCCTGATGTGGTAAAACTACGATTGTAGATAACTTTTATGCAATATGCTCTACAGAGAAAAAAATCCGACTACATTTTCAAGATTTTATTACAGAACTGATTAGACTGAGCTCAAGATATCAGATTGATGATATAGCAGATGTGTTTGCTCATAAGGTTCGTTTATTCTGTTTTGATGAGTTTGAGCTTGATAACATTGCTGAGGCTCATTTTGTAAAGAGAATGCTTCAGGAGTTTGCAGAAAGATGAATTATCACGATTGCTACTTCTAATTTTGTCTTAAATTCATGAAATACAAATCTTACTACTCCACTTGATCATGTGAGAAGTGAGCTTTCAAAATTTATGGAATGAAAGCAAGATGTAATTGATTTATGAGAGAGGGATTTTAGGGCTGAGAAGATTGCATCAAACTCAGAGGAAGACTGTTCGTATTATACTTGAGTTGAGAGTAGTGAGATTCTTAAAAAAAAGTATAAAGAACTCTCCCAATGAGAATCTCTTTTTATTGAGTATGATGAATTATGTAAGAAAAATGCAAGCATATATGACTACAGAAATATGTTTCAAGATAAAGATAGTTTATTCATAAAGGGTATTGCTCAGTTATGATTAGATCAGATAAATGAGGCTCAAAGATTGAAAAATATTATCGATCTTGTTTATGAGAGAAATATAAATATTTATATTTCTTCTGAGTACACATTAGACAATATATTTGATGATCTTGTTATAAAGCATATTAAATTACATAGAACTATAAGTCGTTTAAAAGAAATGGTCACAAAAGGCTACAGAGAAGATACTGGTAAAGAAAGGAGAAGAGTTTTTATTCGAGACTCATTAGAGTTACTTACTGAAATAGATACTGAACTAAAAGAAAATAAAATAAAAAAATAGAAAAAAGTTTATGTTAAAACATAAACTTTTTTCTATTGATTCTTGAGAAATTAGGTTTGGTATCTATGTATCTTGATATATTGAGGAGAACTCATAGTGCAATCATAAGTGATAGAAGTGATGATCATCAGTAACTTATAAATGGGAGTGTAATTCAAGTGAGAGGTACTACATTAAGATTTACTCATATATTTATAAGTGCTTGCATCAGGATCCAGCTTGATATTCAAACTGCAGTGAGTTGTGCAAATCCATCCGGTATTTTTGATGCTATATAGAATCAAGTATATCAAATGTATCAATATAAGGTTAAGAGTATAAGTCCTCATACAAATCAAAGTTCTTCTATTATTACAGAGAATATGAAATCTCACTGTACTTCGGGAAGATATCAGAATTTTTGAATAGATTGTCAGAATCAAAGTCCAGTAAATCATCAACTTCCAATTGCTATTAAAGCTTGTTCAGTCTGATAATTTATTGTCTGATTTTTAATGGCTTCCTCATTGTTTGCCAAGAAATTATCTATTCTTTGTGTTATATATCATAGAGTATTAAGGTTTTTTCCAGTTGTTTTATCATAGTCTCAAGCAAGGTATACAGATGTAGATAAAAATATTCATAGAACCAGCATAACAAGAAGATGTTTTATATTCGCACCAGCATAAAAGAACATAATTACAGAAACTGGTATTACTACCATTATAGTTCAGAAATCAGGCTGGAGTCATACGAGTATTAGTACAGCTCATATGATAGCCATGAATGGTAAAAAACCATGTTGGAAATTACGGAGATATCATTTATATTTTTTGAAAAATGCTGCAAGATAAATAATAAGTGTAAACTTTAAAAATTCTGTAGGCTGAATAGTGAATGGTACTCAGGGTATATTGATCCATCCTCTTGCTCACCCGAGACTGATTCATATGACTAGCACTATAATAAGTAATATTATAGTAATTCAAAAGAAGTGCTTTGCATGTTTCTCAAAGAATGAGTAATGAATTTTAGCAGTTACTGCAAGAGCTATAAAGGCTATAAATACATGTGCAATATTTCTGAGTACATAAAAATGATTATAGGCTTCTGATATGAGTCATCTTCTTACCATAAGATCAGTTACTCTAAAAGATGAATATACTGATACTGATGATATCATAATCATTCAGAATATAATCATAAAAAGTATTACGAAAAATAGTTTATAATCAACAGTGTTTTTAAGCATTTATATTAGTTTAATAAATTGAGTGAAAATGTTTGTAATTCTGGAAAGATGAGAAATAGAACTCCTCTAATAAATATGAGTAAAAAAATAACAACAATTGGTGTAAAATCGATGGGGCCAATAGTTGTAGGAAGTACTTTTCGTACATTTTCATAGAGTGGATCTATTATGTCCCTTATGAACTTAGGTCTTAATCGTAATCATACTAAGGTAAGCCAAGATAATATTACATCAATAAGAACTATATATTGAAGTATTTCGAGGAATATGATGATGCTAAACAGTATGTTCATATATAATTTTGTTATTTTTTAATATTATTATACCCTTGTTCTGCCGCACTTTCTTGTGCTTTCTTTTTGCTACTTCATATTCACTCTCATATGAGTTTTTCTTTTAGATAAATTCCAACAGTAAAATCTTTATTATGGTCAGGTCAAGATTCTTTTAAGACTTCATAGTGAGGGGTAATGTCAAATTTTTCCTGAGCGTACTCTTGAACTACAGTTTTAAAATCTTTGGTGAGATTTTTTTCAAGAATTTCATTGAGTGTAGAGTAGATATGTTTTTCAATAAAGTTTTTTGTCTTTTCTATTCAGAGGTCAATATATATAGCTCAAATAAGAGCTTCCAAAACGTTTGCAAGTAAGTAATCATTATCTTTTCATCAGCCAAGTTCTTCTCATTTTCAGAGTATAAGATGAGAAGAAAGTCATAATTTTTTAGATATATTTGCTAAGTTTCTTCCTCTAACCAATGCACTTCTGATATCAGTCAAGTCTCATTCAGTTTTTTCAGGAAAATGCCTATATAGATAATCAGTAATAGTAAGTTCTAGCACCGCATCTCATAGAAACTCAAGTCTTTCGTTGTGTTTTGGGGCAAAATCTGGTTTTTCATTGACTATGGATCTATGAATAAACGCAAGTATATAAAGAGAAATATCTTTATAATTAAGCTCTAAAATATCGAGTAAGGCTGAGATTTTATCAATATAGATCTCATTTTCGGTGGCTTTTTTTCTTATGACCATTTGATTGAGTAATTTTTTTATTAATATAATATATAGAGTAACTTTTTTGAGAAAAAAATCAATATAAAAAGGTTGAGTTTCTTTTTTTAATATTATTAAATCATAATTTTCTGTGTATACAAGTCTTTTTTTTACGACTAGGTTGTAATTTACTATCTTTTTTTTATTATTAACCTTAAGTTCAATTTAATTTATCACCTTTAAATCTAAAATGAAATTAAAAATATTTAAAAATATTAGCTTGTCTATTTTGTCTGTTTGTATTGTTAGTACAGTTGTATACTGAGCTTTGGGTTGATGGGAATGAGTTGAGAATGCTGATACTGGTGAAAGCTTAACTGCTACTGTTTGGAATTCATTGGTAGATTGAGTGGTAAAGAAAACTTGAAGTGTTGCAGAGACTATTACTGGTATAAAAACTTTCTCTAGTTCACCAGTTGTTCCAACGCCAACCTGATCGACTGAGGTAGCAAATAAGTGATATGTTGATACAAATGCAGTTCTAAATACTGGAAATGAGACTATTTGATGAGTGAAGACGTTTTCAAGCTCACCTATTGTTCCTTCACCCACTGGGTCTGGTGAAGTATCATCAAAAGGATATGTTGATAGTATAGCTTGAGTTTCACATTTAAAATCAACTAACGGTTACACTTACTTACCAAATTGATTAATACTTCAACGGTTCGGTCAATCTTCAAATACTTATAATAGTCATAATTCACAAATATCTTTTAATTTTCCTATTGCCTTTCCAAATGCAGTTTTACAAGTAACCTGACACTTTAACGACCCAGCAGCAAGTCCTGCATCAGTAACACAAGTGAATATATTATCAAATAGTCTATCAAGTGTTAATAGTATTTATAGTGCTCAAACCGGAGCTGGTATAACTGGAAAAAGAAGATTTTATGCAATTGGGTATTAATGAATTAAAAAAGAAAGTAGTATAATTATACTACTTTCTTTTTTAATTCATCGTAATTTTCCATTACTTGGTTGAGAATACCATTTACTACTTTTTTTCCCGGATCATCGGCATAGGTTTTTGCTATTTCTATAGCTTCATTAAGTGATACTTTTATTGGTATCTCTTCTTCTAGAAAGAATATCTCTGCAAGAGCTATATATATAGGTAATATATAAGTAGGGCTCATTTTTTTTACGTTGAACTTTGGTGCGTACATTTGAATAACTTCTACAAAAAAATCCTCTTTCTCTAAAACAATCTTTGTGATATCTTTTATATATTGTTTGTCTATTTCAAAAGTAAACTGGTCTTCATAAAATGACTTATGAAAGTTTTCTTCATTAAAAGTATTGAATCTCATAGAGTAAAGCTCTTGAAATAACAGCTTTCTTGTTCTTCTACGGTTTACTTTCATTCTAATAAGTTTAGTTAATAATTATATATTGAAAATACTCAAAAAATAACATAGATGACCTATGCTATTTTTAAAAACTATACTCTTGTAACTTTTTTAGACTTTGTTTTTGGTGTGAGAACTTGTCTTCCTTTGTAAGTACCATCTTCAGCAATAAAATGAGATAAGCCATTTTCATCTTTGTTTAGCATTACTCTATTTTTTAACTTGATAGCAGTTAATTTAATCCAATTAGTAGTTCTTGTTTTTGATCTTGATTTCGAATGTTTCTTTTTTGGTCAAAAAGCCATAATGTCTATAACTTAAGTAATAATATGCACGGATTTTATAAGAAAAAAGATAAAATGCAAATTTAATTTGAAAAAAAGTATTTATACATTAGAATACTATGAAAACAAATTTGTGAGTTTATAATTTAAAAAGAAGTTAATTAGGGTATGTTGAAAATTTTTATAGTCGAGGATGATAAAGCAATAGCAGAATCTTTAAAATTGTATTTAGAGAATTCTAATTTTGAAGTCTTTTTACATCATACTTGAGTATGAGCTATAGAAGAGATTTTTAAAGTAACGCCAGACTTGTTGATTCTTGATATAAATCTTCCAGGAAAAGACGGGATAGATATATGTAAAGAAATTAGAGAACAATCTAATTTATCAATAATAATGCTTACTGCTAGGGATTCCGAACTCGATAAAGTAACCGGTTTAGAAATATGAGCAGATGATTATATAGCAAAGCCTTTTTCTCCGAGAGAACTCCTTGCTAGAATTAATACTATCATTAGAAGAGTTGAGGTAAAACAAAAAAATACGAGTAAGACTCTTTCATTTAACAATATATCATTGGATCTTGATAAAAAAATAGTTCTAATAGACGATGAAAAAGTTGTTTTCACATGAAATGAATTTGATCTCCTAAAGAAAATAATGGAAGAAGACGGAAAGCTTGTTTCTAGAGAAGTACTTATGACAGAGGTTATGTGATATGATAGATATATATATGATAGGACTATTGATACTCATATTAAAAATTTAAGAAAAAAACTAGGTAAAAAGGACATTATTCTAACGGTGAGATGAGAGTGATATAGGCTTAATAACTAATTAAAGTATTTCAATGTCTTTAGCAAGAAAATTCATTATTTCATTTTTGTTGAGTATCTTTTTTATTACGACTGTTAACATAGTCTCTTTTTATGTATTCTATAGTTCATATTTAAAGGTCTACTTTGCTGAAAAGTTAAGTTCCAGAGATAAAATAACTATTGAATATATAAATAATGTTCTTGAAAAACAAACGATAGATGATATTGATAGTATATTTACTGATACTGAAATAGAGTTTTTTGAATTATTAGAAAATAATGATTGAGAAATACCTCTTAATAAAGAAAAAAATGTAGACGTTGTAATTAATTACCTAGTTAAGAGTGGTGTTGCACCAAGATATATAGATGAATTGGTACCTACGGATAATTTTTGAAAGGTTATTGAAGCGGTAAAACAAGATAATACTGCTGAGTATCGTTTTATTCGCAGACTAACAGAGTCTATTATAATCACTAATATTTTTGCTATTCTTGTTATTATCGCATCCTTGCTTGTGTTTATTAGGAAAATTATTCTTCCTATTCAAGAAGCCTCAGATAATATCAGAAAATTAAAAATCTGAAAAGACTTTGAAGAAATAAAATACCATAATAAAAAAGATGAGATTTGAATATTAATATCTTCCATAAATATACTCAATCAAAAACTAAATCTTCAAGAAAATATTAGAAGTAGATTATTAGCGGATATTTCACATGAATTAAAAACCCCAATTACTTCAATTCAATGTTATCTAGAATGAATATCTGATGGTGTAATTAAGCTTGATCAAAAGAATCTCAATTCTATTACAGATGAAATGAAGCGCTTGATATCTCTTGTTAACAAAATTATGGATTATGAGAAAATAGAAAGGAAGAAATTTAAACTGAATAAAACAAATGAAAATATCAGTGACTTAATTAAATTATTAGTTGAGACTCATAAAAAAAGATTAAAGGAGAATAAACAAAGAATAAAAGTTACTTGAGATGAAAAATTGTTTTTAGATATTGATAAAGACCTCGTTATCCAATTAGTTCATAATCTAATATGAAATTTCTTAAAATATGCTGGAAACAAGACTTTTTTGAAAATTAATATCACAAAAAATTATATAGACTTTACGGATGATTGAGCATGAATTAAGGCAAATGAAGTTGAATTCTTGACTGAAAAATTTTATCAATGAAATATTGATAAAGCAGGTGATGTAGATAGTAGATGAATAGGAGTATGATTGAGTATTACTAGTAAGATTATTGAGTCACATGGTTGGAGATTTGATATAAAATCGGATACCTGAAAAGGGTTTAGCTTTAAAATATATGTATAATATATATCTTCACAAAACTTTCACATTCAAGACTTGATTTATATGTATATATGATTATCATCTTCTTGAATTAGGGAGTCTCAAGTATTTGAGAATGGGTTAAAGCCTAAAAACTTATTTTTTAAATTAAGATTCTCTAGTTTTTTCTAAAATATGAAAATAATAATATTTCTTTCCCTGCTTTGTTCGCTAACAGTATGTAACTATACTGCTTTTTCTGCATCGTGAGATCTTTCTAATATTTCGCAGGACAGTGATAAAACAATAAAAGAATTAAAGCAGAATATAAACCTTCTAAATAAAGATAAGAAATATTTAAATTTGGAGTTTTCAATTTTGAATAAGGATTTAAAATTGCAGAGTTTTTTTAGAGAAAACTTATCCTCTTTGGAGGTACAAAATATTAAGTATATTATCAATAGGTATCTTTTTTCAAAAAATCAGTTAGAAGAATCTATAATTGATAAAGCTACTAAATTACAAGATACAACAGATGATAAAAATCTTTTATTTAATAAAAAGAAGGAATTTTATAAAAGTCTAGTTCCCTTTATAAGAAAGGACAAGCTAAAAGAATATTTAGAATATATTAGTTTGGATGTTAAGATTTTAAAAGAAAAAAAAGATGTTGATACGAAGCTTATAATAAAAAATGAGATTATTAGTAGTAAGGTTGAAAAAATTGAAGAAAAGATAATAAGACATAGAGAATCCCTTGATGTTAAATTTAAAGCACTTATAGAAGAGAAAATTAACACGAAAATAGATACTCTGAGAACAAATGAGAAATTTAAAGGTTTGAGTACAGATTTACAGGTTGATGTTGTCGATAAAGTTGTAGGTAAAATAAAGTTTCAGATTTCTACTTTACAATCTATAATTGACCAGACGGATGCACTTTCAAGAAAACTGGAAGTGTATAAAATCCTACTTTCAAAATTAGAAGAATTTAAAAAATCTCTATAAAAAGTTTTAAATATTCCAATTAAAGAACTGTTCGAGTTCGAGCCTCTCATCATCATACCTAAAGAGCTTACCATTTTTCGTAAGTTTTTTTTCTACTTCATCTACTATTTTTTTTGCTACATTTTCACCATAGAGGTTCTCACCTTTCATTTTTTGATTTCCAATTGCTCACTTAATTATATCAGCAATAAGGCTAGAGTTAATAGGAGGTGCTATGATATTTGTTCCTGCAAGAATTGTTTCCGTTCTATCTGATCCAAATCTAATAGTTACACAAGGTGTACCTACTATATTTGCTTCTTCTTGCATACTTCAGGAATCAGTTACTACTGCACCAGCTACACTAATCATGTCGATAACTTCAGCATGGTGTGCGAGTGCTGCTCCATAAGCAAAGTTTTCTTTATGCTTTATTCTGAGTTCTTCAATATCAGATCTGAGTCAATATTTATCAATAGCAGATTCAGAAGCATAGAGTCAAAGGAAACAAACGTATACTCCTGATTCTATTACTTTTTTTATTCAATTGTATATTGCAAGAAATCTTTCTTTTTTTTCTGTATTCTCTCTTCTGTGTATAGTTATAAATATGAAATCTTTTCATTTCATATTAGGGTATTTTTCAAATGCATTTGAATTTATTATTTTTTTCTTTGAAATTTCGATAGCATCAGCAATGGTATTTCAAACAACTTTTATATTTTCCTTTGGGAATCATTCTGCTCTGAGAGTCGATCTATAGAGTTCAACAGGTGCTGCAAAAAGTCAGGTACTCGCTTCAATTCATCTCGTATCAAATTGTTCTGGATAGGGCTCTATACTTCATAATTCATAAATAGAAAAATTTTTGAGAGATTTATAATACTCATCCCAGTTAAAATTTCACTTTTGATATTCTTTAAATAAATTATGGAAGAATTCTCTCTTAGGTGTAAAAGTTCTAATCCCTGCTTCAACATGAACTACTGCAAACTTATTAAGAAATGCAGCCTTGTCTGCAGTAGTTGCAGTCATAGTATCTCCATGTACATATGGTATTGGCAGTTTTCCATATTCTTCATTGAGCTCATTTAAGAAGTTTCAAAGTCTCTCTATTACAAGAGAATATTTTTTGTGAAGTTTTCAAAAAATATTTAGATTAATGTCTACATCCATTCAAAACTCAGTCAGTACTCATTTACTGAGGTTGTAGTCATAGTGTTGTCCTGTATGTACGAGTATCACTAACTCTCCCCTGCTTTTAAGTTCTAAGTAAAGAGGTGCTTGTTTGATGATATCAGGTTTCGTTGCTATCATTATGATGTGAGCGTGCTCCTTATCTGAATTTTCTATATCATACCAAAAGTTAGGTCTTATGAAAATTTGAGTTTCTTCTGAGTTGTTAGTTTGCATGAATAATATTAATTTAAAAAAGTTATATAATAAACATTATATAACTTTTTTTTGAGTTTCAACATTAAGTATGATTAATAATGTAGATCAAGTATATTTATAAAATAAAGGTATGACTTTTTCATCTATTTTTTAAATTGAATCTTATTTTTTATTTGCCAAAGGGGGATATTAAATGTTTTACTTTTACTTTGAACTGTTGCCGTATTCTTTCTATTTCCTGGAATATAATTTAATACTTTTATTATATTATTATCATAATAACCTGTTCTTGATCCTAAATATACTAATGTCTTCTTTTCTTCATCTAAATATATTACTCATTTTCTTCTTGCGAGACATTTTATTTCTCATTTCACTAATTTTGAAGCAAGTGCTAATTTTTCATTTCTTGGATAATCATTTAATTTTTCTTCTATAATAGGTTCGAGCTGATTTTTTATATAGTATCTTCTGTCAGCTCAGTGATAAGAAAAAAATAATGCTATAAGCTTATGTAGTTCTGATTTACTCATTGTTGGGATACTTTTAAGAATTTGACTTGTATTCTTATAATCTTTAATTATATCATCTTTTAATGGATGTATCATGTTTTTACTGTCTAATATTTCTGGTGTAATAATTCTTTGGAGATTTGATATTTCATATGGTACTTCTAGTCATTCTTTAATATTATATATACCTAAATTATTAAGTATATCGATTACCTCTTCCTTATCTTTTACATTGGATTTATTAATTACTTCAGCTATATATTTTATTATAGGTCTACCTATTTCATTATATGGAACATCAGAATAGTTATCCATTAGATCATCTATTCAACCACATATTCATAGGTCCTCTAATTTTTCATCTGCTTTTGAAGCAGCTGATATGAACTCTTTAATATTTCTTTGAATTTTTTGAGATAATGAAAAATTACATTTTTTATTATCATTATTTTCCCTTCATACCTCCTTTTCAACGATAGAATCGTCAGGTATTTCAGTCATTGTTTTTATTTATTTGTTAAGGTTTTATAGGCACTTTAATTATTGTAGCATATAATATAGTAATTGTGCAAATTCTTTATCATCTATGAAATTTTTATATCCATACTTTGGTCATACCTTTATTTGATTAATTTTAGTAAATCAGTTATAATTACTGTACATAATAACTTTTAATAAAACTTATGAAGAAAAAAATTACAGTGAGTATTGATGAAAATATACTTGAAAGAATTGATAGTGATGTAACTGAAGGTAAGTGAAAGAATAGAAGTAGTATAATTGAGGGGCTACTGGATTTTACTTATTGAGAATTTATCGATTCTACTGTTGTTATTTTTGCGCATGATTACAAGTGGGATAATAGACACTACCCTTTTGATATTCCAAAAGCTTTATTAGAAGTAAGAAAGGAGAGTATTATAAAGAGGCAGATAAAGACATTTATAAAGCCAGGAATTAAGAGCATTATTATTTCTATACCAAATGGTACGAGAACTATTTTTGAAAAAGAATTGTTAGATACTTTCCCAACTCTTAATATACAGCTCTTAGAGTTAGATGTGAGTTTAAAAACGGGAGAAGCATTAAGGAATATCTTGAAAATGCCATTTACTGATAAAAATATTATTATATCAAATGGAGATATTTTTTATTGAGATCTAGATTTAAAAGAATATTACGACTATCATAAAAATCAAAAGTCAGATTTTTCTTTTTGCTTAAAGTTTGTTTTTAACCCTGAACAACTTTGAAATGTCAGAATACACGGGAATAAGATAATAGAGTTTGTAGAAAGGCCAAAGGCAAGTCAGATGAACCTAACTAATTCTTGACTTTACATAACGACTAGAGATTTCCTAGACTCTCATAATTTTTGAGATTACCTAGAGATGGATTTTTTTCCTAATTTACCAGATGTTGCAAATACCATATGATATATCTATTCATGAGAATGGGAACATATTCAGAATGATTCTGCTTATGAGAGGGTAAATGGTTGGTTGATGTAAAACCTCTGTTAATTGTTTTGTAAAATAGAATATTTATGATACAATTCCTTATGTTTATATTTTAACTATTTTTCTATGATACGTTTTATAGTTCCATTGTTACTGATTGTTGTTCCAGCTTTTGCTATTGGTGCATTTGGTTGGGAGTGAGTTATTCCTGCTGTTGTACTTGATGTTATTCTTATTAGTTTATCTATTAGGATAGTGTCACCAAATACTGTAAGAACTGTTGAGTTCTTGGGTAAATTTAATAGAGTTTTGAAACCCGGTTTTCATTTCATTGTTCCATTTCTTGAATGGACAAAAAATCAGGTTCTTTTTAGGAAAAATTTTCCTGTTGAAGTTGAGTGAGTAACCAGTGATAATGTAACCGCGTATATAGGACTTAATGTTATTTTTTATGTTGATGATGATGATAATGATTCAAAACAAGGGAATATATTTAAATCTATATATAGTATAGATGACCCAAAAACTATGATGAGGTCTACGATAGATGAACAATTGAGAGCAATGATTGTTTCATTTACACATAAAGAGATTTTTGGAAAGAGAGAAGAAATTGGATCAGTGATTGAGCAAAGATTAAGAGTAAAACTAGCAACTTTTGGTTATACACTTGACTCTATTCAGGTAAGAGATGTTAAGCTTGAAAATAGTGTTATGCAAGCTATGAATAAAGTAGTAGAAACTCAAAAATTTAAAGAGGCAGCATATAATGAAGCAGATGCAAAAAAAATTATGCAAGTAAAAGAAGCTGAGGCTGAAAAAGAATCTAAAATACTTCTTTGAGAAGGTATGGCTGGTCAAAGAATGAAAATAGCTGAATGATTTAAAGAATCAGTTGATTTAATAAAACAAACTGATGATAGTTTAAATGCTGAAAAAGTTTTACAATTTTTACTTGATTCATCTCGTATAGAAACACTTTGAAGTATTGGATCACAAGATAATGCTAAGCTTGTATACTTAAATGAAGATTTAGAAGGAAGGACAAGTAAATTGGTTGCTGGAAGTGAGATAATGGATAAATAGTCTATTATGAACAAGAAATATACTAGGATAATCATTTTTATTTTCTGGCTTATACTTGTCTCATTATGGAATTTTGGAGTTCCTTGAGCGTTGCCAATATATGACGTTTTGGTAGCAGTTATATTATCAATTTTCAGTATATATCTCAATAAAATACTTTAAAGAAAATACCTCCCTAATTGTTTAGGGAGGTATTTATTACGTAGATTTAACAGACAAAGTATAATTGTATTATTTAACTTTTATGTTATTATTCTATAAATACAATTTATTATTTATAAATATGAAAAAGAAAGAATTACTAGCTGAGTTCCTTGGGACTTTTATTCTCGTTTTTGCCTGAACTTGAGCTATGATAGTTGATAACCTGACTGGTGCACTGTGAAATGTATGAATAGGACTTGTTTTTTGATTAGTCATTGTTGTACTGGTATATACCTTTTGACATATATCTTGAGCCCATTTTAACCCAGCAGTTACTATATGACTCTCTATAGCAAAAAAATTTGATAGAAGCAAAGCCATAGATTATATAACCGCTCAGATTTTATGATGAATATTTGCAAGTTTTGTTCTCTATCTTATATTCTTAAGTGATTTTTCTTCATTTGAAGAGATATGATATATGTGAGCGACTCTTCCGAGAGGGTCAGTATTGCAGAGCTTTATATTAGAATTTATTCTTACCTTTATTCTATTAATAGTTATTTATTTCACTGCCATTCATAAAAAAGCTGTAAAATGATTTGCTGGTTTAGCAATTGGGTTCACTATATGACTCGAAGCGATATTTGCTTGACCTATAACAGGTGCTTCTATGAATCCAGCTCGATCTATAGGCCCAGCATTTATTTCGTTTCATTTTGAGCATTTATGGTTGTATATAGTTGCTACTATATTAGGAGCGATTATTGCCTCCCTTTTATATAGATGGTTTGAGAAATGAGAATAGATTTAATCTATTCTCATTTTTATAGTTAATATTTAAAGTCAAAGCTTAGAAAGTTTCAGTGTGTCTCTTTCTTTTAAAATGAGAATTTGTTTTATTTCTTCAATAAGTATTGTAAAACAATTTTTTGTCTTAACTTTTATTTCATTTAGTATATTTATGGTATATATTCTTGCATATATTTGTCAAATATTCTCTTTTGTGAGAGTACTATCTTCAAGAAATTTCATATCAATATTATTTGTTTTCAATATATCTTTAGTTTCATTTGTAAGCTCATCATAAATATTGTTTTTAGAATATTTATGAGCGAGTTGAGAATATAGCATTTCATTTACCCCTTCAAATCTTGTATATGGCCATGCATCCTCTGTAGATCACCTTACTATATTACTTTCAGTAAATCATCTCCAACCTTGTAAATCTCTTGCCTTGAGTCATCCTTTTACCATATATTCTGTTCAAATAGTTTTACATACAATAGATAGAGCTTCTAAATCTTTATTGTTAGCTTGAAGGTCAAGGTTTATATGTTTTTCATATTTATTAATATTATCTACTATATTTTTATACGCTTCTATATATGCCATTTTTTCTTGTACACATTCATTTTTTATCATTTTTCATCATGATATATCTCTTAAATGTGTTAAGTAGTATGATTCTTTATATATTCTTTTTAGGTGTCCAGCTCACATAGCAGTAAACTGTGTTCTACTATCTATTAGGCTTCATTTTAAACTTCTTAAAGTACTTTTTTTATCTCATACCAATGGTGTAAATACACAGTCCTCTCATACAGTGGCTCTGATTTGATTTACTCAGTATGTTATAGATTTTAATCAACTCATCTTATACTCTTTTATCATCTTAACATCAACTCAGGATTTTCTTGTATCTAAATAAAAAAGCTTAATTCATTTTCATCATTCTTCTCTTGCAAAGACTATCCAGTGGGTTGCCTCATTTGTAAGTCATTGTAAATGTTTTAATCATTGTATTGAATAGGTTCCATCAGAATTTTTTATATAAGTTGTGGTAACACCAGTGAATAAATCTGACCCTGAAGATAATTCTGTAAGAGCGAGTCATCATGATAATTTAAAATTTGTTGCAAACTCTTTTACTTCATCTCTTTTTTGAGGAAAAAACTTCATAACATTTTGAATAAAAAGCCCCGTATCAATTCCAACTCTTAAGCAAGTCTGTAGTGAATAGTAAGAAAGAGTTGACAGGATTTTAATTCTTTGAGTTATATGGTTTGATTTAGTGATTCATAAAGACCAATTTCTTACTTTGCTTTCTAGTATAGATTCCCATTCTTTTGAGGAAATTGTTTTATTGGTTGCTGAATCCAAAAAAGTATTGATTTCATCATTTGTTAGATTTTCTTTTCATAATAATTTTAAAAATTCTTTATCTCTGAGAGAATCGTTAAAAAATATATCTTCAAGAGTGTGAGTTAAATTTTCAATAATGGAATTAGACTCCTCTATTGCTAAAATGTTGTAAAGAGATTCTAATATCTCATTAAAAGTACTTTTCATAGTTTCACTAATATTTTCTGTAACTTCTTGAAACTTTTTTATTGGATCAACAGCAAGTATTACATCAACCATTTGACTGACGTATTCAATATTTGTTTGAGTTGATTGTTTAAGATCAATTTTAATATCTGAATATTTCTGAAGGATAGTTTTTTTCTTTTCTGACATCGATAGCTTTAAGCCCAAAATAGATGAATCAAAACTGGTTCTAATCTCTTTTATATAATCTTTAATTTTTTCTAACTCAAAGCTATCACTATATATATTTGCAGTGTTCATTTCAGTCTCTTTAGTATAAATAAAATTATTTTTTTAAAGCATATTATAAAGGCTTTTTATAATAATACCCTCTTTTTGCCCTTCTGCAAGTTTCTATGAGCCAATTTATATAATACTTGGGTGAGAGGACTAAATCTTGAGCATGTAAAAGCGAATAATCATATCATCAAAACTTTCTTTTAAATTTAGTAACTCAGGCTATTGGGTGCTTTGAATTATCATCTGGTGATACTCCCCAGAAATTATAAAGTTTCGCTCCATCTTGTTTTGCTTTTTTGATTGCTTCCCACTGACAGAGATAATTCGGAGAAAATTTATGACTTATTATATTGCTTGCAGCTATATAATATACACAAGTATCTCAGAATTTAATAGTCATAAGTATGGATTCAATATTTCAATTATATGAGGTTGAAATGGTAGATATGTTCTTTCAAAAGACCTCATAGAGGTTATATATAAATGCTTTTGGAAACTTATGGTAACCAACCCTACTCGCATGATTATGGTGCATATTAATGAGCTTATTTATATGATCGAGTTCATTGTCAATCCTAACTTGAACTCATTCTTTTATGGCTCTATTTATATAATATCTGTCTTTTTTCTTTATATTATTTAAAAGCTCTTCTTCTGTTCTCATAAGATCTAATAAATGAGTATCCTCTGCATGTTCGTGCATAGGTGCATTTATAAATCATAATTTTCTATATTTTTGTTTATTTTCAATCGTATTTTCAACGGTAGAATTTAATCTTATAAAATCTATTTTATTTTTTTTAGCTTGCTCTTTTAGTATAGGTATTACATAATAAAGAACCTCGAAGAAATTGTTTTGAATGAGGGGGCCATGAGGTATAAAGTAATAATTACCCCTTTTTGCTCTGACTTCTATTACTTGCAAAACTCATACTAATATACTCTCTTTATATATTCCTAATCTTTTTACAGATTTATTTGCTAATTTTTGAAATTCTCACCATTCCCAAGACTGCAAAAAACTATAGAACTTAAATCAAGAAGTAGTAATGAAGTTATTCCATGTTTCTTTGCCTGTTATTTCTTTGAGTATATACATATTATTTCTGAAAATTATTTATTAGTGTTACAACCTTTTTGGCATCCTTTATTGAGATTTGTTTATGATTGGGCAATGTAAGAATCCTATAGCTTATATCCTCAGCTACTTGGCACTCTCAAATTCTGTAATTTGCTTTTGAGTTATTTACTCATTCTGGAACTATATTGTCTCAACTCCAACTTTTTCAAAGAAGCACGTTATTTTTTCTCATATAACAATAAAGTTTGTTCTTCAGGTCTTTGTTTTTTATTAGCATTGGATATCTAAAACCATTATTTATTTCATTGTTTATTGTTTTATATATAGATTTTACTAGAGTGTTCCTTATATTGTTCTTATAATAACTATTAATTAAGTTTCTATGAGTGCTATAAAGGTTTATATTACTTAACTCTTTTGATGCGAGAATCGCAAGAGAATTAGGTAAAGTGTAATTTAATTTTAAATAATTACAGTTTTTTTCATCTGTGGTAAGTATTTCATTAATAATATCTAACTTTCTTGTTATAAAAATAATTACTTTTCATAATGAGAAAAAATCGTAAAACTTATAAGAGAGGTACCCGAAAACATTATAATTTAAATCTTTTATTACCTTTTTCCTTGGAGGTATTATTAAATTATATCTCATTGATTCAATACTATTGAAATATTTTTTATTATTTACTATTATAAAACCTCCAGTTACACTTGATATTACCTTGTCTCTTCCAGTTGAAAAAATAGAAAAATCACCGAATGATCATAAATGTTTATCTTTAAATTTACTTCATAAGCAATGTGCACAATCTTCTATGATTAATATATTATTTTTCTCTGCGATTTCTATGATTTTCTTTATTTCAGAAGGTTTTCAGAAAGTATGTTGTATAATAATAACTTTGGTATTTTTTGTTATTTTTTTCTTTAAATCTTTTGTATCTAATCAAAGAGTATTCCCTTCAATATCTGAGTATATTACTTTCGCTCAACTTTGTATTACAGAATTTGTTACGGATATACAAGTATAACCACTAATGATTACCTCATCTTTTTGGTTTACTCAGATTATCCTTAAAGCCTGATAGAGAGCAGTTCTACCATTGTAAACACTAACTATTTTTGATTCTTTAAGATTAAGGTATTTCAGAAATTGTTTTTCTAGTATTTTTATGTTTTTCCCATATCTTAAATTTGGTAGTCTAAAAAGTATTAGATGTATACTAGTTATAAACTGCCTAAAACTTACGGTTGTAAAAAAATCTGATAGAATGGTTTTTTTCATTATTTTTCATTATTTTTAAATAATAGCTTCAATCATATAATATATCAAGAAAAAATTATTATAGATAGTATAAATAAAACTTCTTTTATTTCAAAAAAACTTGAAATATAGAGGAATAGTGCTTCAAATGAACCTATTATAAGGAAGAAAAGGCTTCTTACAGTTGCTTTTTCTTTTATGTTTGAAAAGTTAATCAGCATATGATTCCAACTTGGTCAATAGAGTCATATAATGAAACATATAAATATAAACGTAGTTACTAATGCTATTTGATACTCTATGAAGTAAAAAGCCAAGAAATGCAGAAATGCATTGCATCAGATTATTATTATAAATAACTTATTCCATCAAATCTTATTTGCAATTTTATCTGGTAATAAGTTTCATAAAATTCATGCTAATATGGATAACCATACAATATAGCTCGTTAAAAAATCCTCTACTCATGACTCTACTAAACTTGGAAGAAGTATTTTTGAAAGATAACCAAGATCATTTCATAGAATCATTAGTATCAATAAATAGATAAGATTTTTAGTTGAGGATATGAAAGTAAATCATTTTTTAAATATCGTTTTTTGTATTCTGAAAAATTCTTTAATTGTTTTTCATTTTACGAGATTTATATCTTGTACTTCCCTAAACTGAAAAACAAAAAATACAGCAATAGACCAAAATAAAATATCTAATCCTGCTAAAATATGGTACCCTTCATTATTAAAATATTTTAATATAAAATAAATTATTAATGGTGTACAAAGTTTTCAAATATTACTTAAAGCAATGAGCCTTCCAATTATTTTTCAAAACTCCTTTTCTTTTCCTGATGCTTCAAGATCTTCTTGTAATTTAGCATGTCCTGTTCCACTCCATAATGCACTTCAAAGGGAGCTAAAAATAATTGCTACATAAAACATAGCGATAGTTGGGAAAAAGAAATATATTAAAAGTGGTACCATTGAGGATATAACTGATAATCTTAATATAATTCTTCTTCAAATACTATCTCAGAGCGTTGAGGTTGGAATTTCAAAAACGGTAGAAAAGACTGTAAAAATAGCTGTAAGTAGTATAATTCATTGAATATCTAATCAATAGAGTTTATAAAAAAGTGTAATTATAGGTCAGAGAAATAAAATACTAGAAAAAATAGTCCATATATAATGAATTTTTATATTAAATAATCAATCTTCCTTTAGACTCATTTAATTATTTTATCCAAATATTTTCTTGAAGTTCTTCATTCAAATAATATAGTACTTCATTTTTCTATCTCCTGTATCCTATTTAAAATATTTATTTCAAGAAATCATCAATCAAGAAGTCACTTTTTGAAATAACCTCAAAAATTACTTCAAATAAACAATACTTTGTTTACTTTTCATTCTTCAGCTATTCTTTTTCAAAGCTTTACATGTATTTCTTCTGATCTCTTTCAAAGTTCAAAGATATCATCCATAATAAGCACTTTATTTCATTTATAAGTGCTAAGTACTTCAATAGCTGCTAATGCTCAATTTTCAGGAAGATTATACGAATCGTTAATAAGGGTATAGTTTGGCAGCTTCATAATTTCGAGAGTATTTTTTGGTTTTGACAGATGGGTTACATATTCTTTCAATTTTTTCTCATCTATTCAAACATCTATACAAAATGCTATTACTCAAGAAAGGTTTAAAATATTATGAGATCATATAAGGTTCGTCTTAAAGCTTATATTTTTATTTTTGTACGTTATATTGAAGCTTGTTTCTTGATCGGAGCTAGATTTTATATTGTAGACTATATCTGATCATTTAGTATTTCAATATTTTATAATATTAATATTCTTAGAAAAATTAATACTTCTAACATTTTCATTTTCCCAATTTATATAAAGTGTGCCTTTGTTTTCTTCAACCTTTTTTGCAATTTCTGATTTGGCTTTCTTTGTATTCTCAATACTTCAAAATAATCAAATATGCTGAGTTCATACAGCGGTAAGGAAGCCGTATTTATGATTGGCTATGTTTCAGAGTGTTTCTATTTCTCATCTTTTATAGGCTCACATTTCAGCAACGAAATATTTATAAGAATCGTCTAAATCACGCAGTATAAGATTTGAAACTCACATTTCAGTATTTTGGTTTTCTGGAGTTTTTAGAGTTTTTCATTCTTGTTCTAATATACTTGAAAGATATTCCTTTACTGATGACTTTCAATAGCTTCCAGTGATTCATATTATAGTTGTATTTTTTACATTTTTTGATTTGATAGAAGCCTTTTTCATTCTCTTATTCTTTAGATAGAGTACAAGAGGGAGTGAAATTCATATACATAAAAATATTATTATCGGTGCGAATAGTAATATACCTATAAGATAAGTAGAAATTATTGCATTATGTCAGCTAGAGAATATCCAGTATAGATCAGTTGCTATTCAAAGTGAAAGAATAATAGTAGTGATGAGAAGTCTTCAGGTAATTTTAGGTTTTAATATTTTCCTTCTAAAAATTTTCCCAATAACAAAGATATTTTGTATAAGTAAAAAGTAGAATATTACTGGGTAGGTAATGATTTCAAATGTTTTGTCGAAAAGAACAGTAATAGTTAATAAAAATAGTGGGAATTCAATAAAAAACCAGAAATTAAAAATCGCAGATCTTCATTGAGGTGTAAATAAATAGTCTTTAAATCTATCCCATCTGTACTCTTTTAGTTGAATAGTATAAAACCAAAAAGAATATTTATAAATAAATGGTAATAAAGCTACTAGGAATATAAGTATGTAATCTGAGAGCATAGAATTAGATATTATGTATAAAGGTTTCTATAAGTTTTTCTGGTGAATGGAGGTGAATTCAGTGCTTTTCATTTGGTAGTATTATCATCTTTGATTTTTTAATTTCATTTCTCATATATATACCATCAGAGCAGGGTGTATATGTATCCTTTTCTCACCATATTATGAGAGTATTATCTCGTATAGTTTTTATCTCATCTTTCAAGTCGGTAGAAATAATATTGAGGTATGTTTGCTTCAGTTTAGGATCTTTTTCTGAGTTTATATAGTCTTGTCAGCCTATACATTTATAGAAAAAAGGTCTCATTCTTTTTAATAGTCAGTTTTTATTGCTTGAATCTATAATGGGTTTCATTATTTTTGAAAATATTTTAAATATTTTCTTTTTAAAGGATCTTTTTTTATCATTTCTAATTCCAGCAGAATTATTAAGAATAAGAGTCGATATTTTTAATTTTTTTCTATTTGATATTTTTATAGATATAGCTCATCCATTGCTATGTCACCAAAGGATGATTCATTCTTTTCAAATTATAGATAGCTCTTTGATAAAATTTTCCACTATAATGGCATATTCTTCAAGAGTTAGAGCAGAGAGTAGAGTTGTTTTTCAAAATCAAGGTAGATCAGGAATAATAACATTGTATCAAATACTATTGAGTAGTTCTCACACTTTTATCCAACTATTGCTACTCCCTCACCATCAATGAAGTATAACTATATTGTTGTTCCCTTTTTTAAGCTCTCAAAAAAGCTTGTAACTTATGTTTAATTTTCAGATTTTTAGTTTGTTTTCTAGCATTCTAAGTATAAAAAATATATTTGACCCTATTTTAAGGTTTTTTTTAATAAAATAAAATTTTTATTTAGAATAATTAGATCAAAAAAAGAAAATAAATAATTTATTTTCTTTTTTTGATCTAATTTAATGCTTCTCATAGGTTCGTTCAGGAAGGTTTTGTGACAATTATATTTCATTTAGTATGATTTCTATCAATGTTATTGTGATCGATTTCAATTTTTTTCATATTATATTTCTTTTTCATTATTTGTAACAAAGCCATTCAAAATCATTTTGATGTTAGGTAGGTAACCAAGTCTCTATTTGTAAGTATTAACTCCAATTTTTCACCATTTATTTTATGTAATCATTTTAAAATTGATTGGAAAATATGCTTATCATTAGATTGCAATAGTGTGTATAGAATTCATTTATTAACCAGTCAATTTTTACAAAATTGTTCTGCAATTGCTTTATTTTTTGTGTTATGAAAGTCATGAAAATTATCAATAAAACATTCCTTTACTTCTTTTACACTTATATTATTAATCATATCAGAGAAAGCATTTTGCACTTTTTCACTATCATATTCTGATAATTTAATTATCAAGTCAAGTGGTATATTCTCAATGGTAGTAATACTTTTGATTGAATTTACAATTTCATCTGGTCTTCAGTAATGAATGAGATCTACTGTTATATTATTCTCAATGTATTTTGCTCTGTTGCTAGAGTTGTAAGGTTGTTCCATATAGATTGTTAGAATATATTATATATAATATAATTATATTCTAAGATTTGTCAATATTTATATTCCTTTTATTATGTAGAATTACTTATATAATATATTCATAATGTATTTTTAAAAATTATTTATGTCTCAATTGGTATTTTGAACTCGGCAGATTTGAGGACTACCATCTTATAAAACATTCCCTGAGGAACAAGCTGGAAATTTACTCCAATATGCATATCAAAAATGAATACGTATTTTCGATACTGCACCTATATATTGATGTGGACAAAGTGAAAAAATGATATGAAACTACTTATCTGAAGAAAGAAAAAATATTAAAATAATTACAAAATTTTGATTTCAGTTTGATAAAAGTTGAAATACTTTTTTCGACTTTTCTGCTTCTTGAATAAAAGAACAGTTAGAGAATAGTTTGGAGAGATTACAAACGGATTATATAGATACTTATTTACTGCATATACCAGATGGGAATATAAACGTAGATGAAGTAGTCACTACTTTAAATGAATGTAAAAGAAAGAACCTAATACGTAGCTACGGTCTTTGTAATAGCTATACAGAATTACTAAAATCATTTGTAGATCACCCCCTATCAGAAATTGAATATATTCAAGATTTTTATAATCTTATTGAAAGAAAAGCTGAGAAGCTTATATTTCCATACTTAAAAAAAGACCATAAATTTATGGCTTATAGTCCTCTATATAGAGGATTGCTTACTGATATAAATGTAAAAGAATTATTAGAAAAAAATGAATGAGCGATTAATAGACTTATAAAGAATGATGATTTGCCAGTAATTATCAAAAAAAGAAAAATTTATGAAGAAGTTGCAAAAAGAAAATGAATTTCCCTTCCGCAACTAGCAATTGACTTTTTGAAAATGAATGAGAATGTTAGCCACGTATTAATTGGAACAACTAATAAAAAACATTTAGATACAATTATTGATTTGATATAATTCTTATATTAATAACCAGTTTTAAAAATGAAAAAAACAGCGAAACTTAAATTATTAAGTTTCGCTGTGTGGAAAATAAAATGCATTTAGAATCGGTAAGCTACACCAACTTTAAGCATTTCATAAGGAAATGTCATAGTGCCTCCCCCTGTACTATTATTATTCACACCTCTAACAGTATTTTCATTCATTTCATATTCAAGAATTAAATCGGCATTTTGAGTAATATGAATACCTGTTCCAAGCGATAATCCTAGACCACCATTCCAGTCAGATTTTACACTATTATCATTCGTAGCATTATGCTTATAATAATGCATAGCTCCAAATTCAAGGTTTGTATACACATACAATTTAGTGAATTCATAACCGATTCCAGTGCGTATAGAATACCTATCCCCAAGAGTAAACTGTGTCCCACTATATGAACCTTCACCAGCGACACTATTATCAAAATGGGTATAATGAGCACCAGCCATTAAAAGAATATGATCATGGTTCCAAATACGGTCGTAACCTATAGAAAAGTTTATATCTTTTTCACTTTTGGATCCATATTTGGTATCACTCTTTAAGGTCGTTTCTATTATTTTGAAATTGACATAATGTCCTTCAGTTCTTGTATTCTCTTTTGCAAATGTATTTTGTGAAAATAAAAGCAAAAAAATTGATGCAATAGTAAGTTTTTTTATAATCATAACACTAATATTTTATATTTGTTTTTAATGAACGAATATGCAAATTGCACATACTTAATACCCCCTGTAGTTAAGTTGATTTGATAATATATAATTATTTTATTTTGTCAAAAAAGTATTCTACTTAATTTATAATTTTCTTACTGGAGCAATTCTAATATTCATCTTTTTTACTCCTACTCATTCAAATGCTATTTCAGCAAGTTCTCAATTTAGAAGGGTTATAATACCATTTCAGAACTTTGGATGTGATACTCTCTCTCATCTCTTGAAAAGTCATACGTCATTATTTTGCACTTTTACTTTTTTTATTGTTGTGGTAGTCTGAGAATCAGTTCAAAAACTAGGAATTGATGAAGAGAAAAAAGAAGTATTTCATAATTCAGTTTTTGATAAGTCATAGCTCTCTAAGAACTCTTGTGCTATCTCTCACAAGAACCTACTTTCTGGATTTCTTACATAATCACCAAAATGAAACCTTTCTTTTGCTCTAGATAGGTAAAGATTTTCTCTTGCTCTGGTCATTGCTACATACATCAGTCTTCTTTCTTCCTCTAGTGCATGTGCGTCATTTACTGAACGGAAACTTGGAAATATACCTTCCTCAATTCCAGTCACAAATACATTTTTCTGTTCGAGTCATTTAGAGGTATGAATCGTCATAAGAGTTACATATTCGCTTCTTTCATCCTTACTATCCATATCGGTTATCAGAGCTACTTCTTCGAGAAACTGTGCTAAAGATTCTCTTGGTTCCATACCATTATATTGAGTGGCAACATTAATGAGCTCGTCTATATTGTCTTTCTTTGCTTGTCATTCTTCTTCTGAGAGCCCTTCAGTAATATAATCTATATATTTAGTATGTTTAATAACAGCATCTATCAACTCTCAAACAACCAGTTCTTTTGATTTATTTATGAGAGTCTTAAGTATTTCTCAAAAAACCTTAATAGATTCTTTTGCTCATCATCTCAGTTCCTCAACTTCATCTATATTTGCAATTATTTGTATATATGGGAGCTCAAAGTTTTCTTTATAGTTATCCATTATTTCAATACTACGTGCTCAAATTTTTCTCGTTGGTGTATTAATAATTCTTTTCATACTCACTACATCTGCTGGGTTGTGGATAACTCTTAAATATCACAAGAGATCTTTTACTTCTTTTCTATCATAAAACTTCATTCATCATATCACTCTGTATGGAATATTTTTTATCATAAGGGCTTCCTCGATCTTTCTTGATTGAGCATTGGTTCTATATAAAATAAGATTATCTTTGAAACTTCCCTCTTCTTGATCATCTTTTATTATTCCTGCAATAATAGTCGCCTCAATTTTATCATCTGGTGCTTCAATATAATTGATTTTTTCTCACTCTGGATTATCGGTCCAGAGTTCTTTTTTGATTCAAGATGTATTTTTATCAATTACGGTGTTTGCTCATGCAATTATATTCTTTGTTGAACGATAATTTTGCTCGAGTTTTACGATCAGAGCATCATCGTAGTCTTTTCTAAAATGAATGATATTATTCATATTAGCTCCTCTCCAAGAATAGATAGATTGACTATCATCACCAACAACTGCTAGGTTTCTATACTTCATTGCCAGTAATTTTACGATTTCATATTGTGGTGCATTGGTATCTTGATATTCATCTACCATGAGATACTTATATTGTTCTTGGTATCATTCTAGGATCTGAGGAATTTGAAGGATAGCTAGAGTTTTCACGAGTATATCATCGAAATCTATTGCATTGTTTTGCCTCAGATTTTCTTCGTATTTCATATATGCATTAAATACAATTTCTTTAATACTAGAATCTACTTCTTTTTCATAGTTTTTTGCACTTATAAGTGCATTTTTAGCATTACTAATATAGAATGCTACTTGTCTAGCAGGGAATTCTTTCTCATCTACATGGAGTTGATTTTTTAGGATAGATTTCAGAACAGACAATTTATCACTTTCATCATATATAACAAAGTCTTTTTTGAGTCCAATATTTAGTTCTTCAGATGAATATTTTACTAGGACTTCTTTGAGCATGAATATGCCGAGGCTATGAAAAGTTCCAATGAGAGGAATTGAGTGTCTGTTTTTGTACATATTATGTCCAACTTCTACCCCGAGTACTTTTCAAACTCTTTCTCGCATTTCTCTCGCTGCTTTATTGGTAAATGTAACCATCAGAATAGAGCTTGGTGCGATATTTTTTTCTTTTATCATATATTCTACTCTCGCAGTAAGGGTAGCAGTTTTCCCACTTCAAGCTCACGCTATTATAAGGAGTGGTCACTCTATTTTATCTCTTGCTTCTTGTTGTTTAGGATTTAATTTCATTTTTTAATCTCATTTTTATGAAAATACTTAGATATAGATATTATGAAAATAAACTTAAATGTAAAAAGGGAGTTCACTTTTTATGTTAAAAGATACTAGATTACTGATATAACAAAATAAATCCCCCGTACAAATGTGTACAGGGGATCTGAAAGCTTACTCTTATTCAAGTATTTCACGACCTGACTTGTAAAAACTCTCTAAGTCTGGGCAGATATATTCTTCTGGAATGAATTTTTCTTTTCCAACTTTCTTTATAACTCTACCTTTAAGATAACATTGATTGATCAAGCTATCTTCATATTTATCCTCTTTTGTATAACAAATGTATTTTTTACTTTTTATAACTTTCTGATTTTTTTGATCAGATTTACTTTCAGTTATTTCATAGTAAAAACCACATTGGGCATTTTTTTCATAGTTGCTATTTAATTTATTTTTTGAAGCAAGATAAGAATATTCACTATAATCTAATATTTCAGCTAGTGTAATTGGGGTATCACCAATAATAATAGTTATATTATTTGGATTCTTGCTGTTTAGAAATTTACAAAACATATTCATTCGTATGTCTGCCTCATTTTCTTCAGTAAAATCCTCAGTTTTATTGGTGATATTTGCCTTACATTTTTGATAATAATTAATATTTTTTTTAGTAGTATTATTTTTTTTAACTATTTCTGTATTTAGATTTCCTGTTTTCGTATTGGTACTACAAGAAGACAAAATTAGAGATAATGATGCAATAAAAAGTATAAAAAATTTAGACATAGTCATATCCTTTTGAATTGAGTTTAAGAACAATTACCTACCTATTTATGGTAGATAACATTAACTAAGACTATAGTTAATGAGGCAGAATAGTAATAGTTTTATACCGATAGTCAAGTTTTTTATGGTAGATTCTAGTTCAAAACGCACAATTTATTGAAAAACCAAAAAAGACATTCATAATGAGGGTGCTTAAACCCCTAACCCATTACAAATGTCTCATAAACAGTTTACAGAAGAAAATATATATGCAATAGAAATATATAAAAAAGAATGATATAACCACTCAACAATAGCTTCAAAACTAAATAAATCACATTCTAGTGTAAATAGAATAGTAGATAAATATAAGAGTCCTAAAACTTGAAAATTTTATGCCAAATATTGTATTAAGATGCGAAAAAAGTTAAAAATTAAAGTAAATAGAGAAAATAGAAGTAGAATTTTAAAATGAGAATTAGAAACTTTCATTTTAAAATATATTAAAAAATATCGGTCTCCTGAACAAATAGCAGGTAGATGGAAAAGTGAGACGAAAGAACAGATTTCAAAAGATACCATTTATAAATTTATTTATGAAAAATATCCAGAATTAATTAAAAAATATTTTCGTAGAAAATGAAAAAAATATCAACATAAAAGAAGAGACAGGTATCAATTAAATGATAGAAAAATGATTGAATTTAGACCAGAAGAAGTAGAAACGAGAGAAAGAATATGAGACTGGGAATGAGATACTGTAATTTGATCTAGATGATGAAGTAAACAAGTTATTTTAACAAATGTTGATAGAAAATCTTGATATTTACTCGCTAAAAAAATAAAAGATAAATCTTGAAATTCAGTCTTAGAATGAACTCTTGAAGTATTTAAAAAAATACCAAATTACAAAAAATTAACAATGACTTATGATAATGGAAGAGAATTTTCTCAGCACTCTATGATTCAATATTTAACTAAATTAGATGTTTATTTTGCGAATCCATATTGTTCACGGGAAAGGTGAACGAATGAAAATACAAACTGATTAATCAGACAATTCGCTCCTAAAAAAACTGACTTTGAGAAATTAACTCAAAATCAGTTGAAATATTTTGTGAAATTAATAAACTTTAGACCTAGAAAGAGATTAAATTATAAAACTCCTTATGAAGTCTTCTTTGGAAAAGATTTTAAATTGTGCGTTTCGTTATAGAATCCAAGTATTTTAATCTTGGAAATGGATATAAATATAAATCTTTTGACTATTCTGAAAATAGTATATATTAGGCGAGAAAGGAATGTATTTTATAATGAAGTGAGGATGAAAAAAATAGTAAATATAGTAATATTATTTGTTTGAATAATAACTTTTTGAAATGTTTATGCAAATACTTGAGATAATATAGATCTCATAATTCCAGATGAGCTTGATTTAACAAAAAGGTATATACTAGAAGAAGTTAAAAATCTTCGTATAGAATTGGAGTCTCTCAGAAGAGAAATGCAAGTAGAGATGAACAAGAAACAAATAGAAACTATAGATAAGGCACTTTCTTATTCGGCAAATACTGTTAATTATTTTTTTATACTTATTACCCTCACCATTATGTGAGTATGAATTTTTTGATGGAAATCAATTAAGGACGTAAAAAATAGATGGAGCAACAGTTTTGAAAAAGAAGTAGAAAAAAGTATATTTGAATCACAAAGTAAGCTACAAGAACTAGAAAAAGAACAGATCAGACAAAGTAAACAAACACTCCTTGATCAAGAGTATATAATGAAGAAACAAGAATCTGGGTATTTATGGAGTCAATATAATCGTGAGGAATCATTGAGAGATAAGTTTAAGCTTCTCGAAGAAATATCTGAACTTGAAATCGAGGAAGAAACACTTTCTATTCAAAAAGAAAAATCTCACTTGTATATATGATTAGAAATGTGGGAGAAAGCTTTACAGGTATCAACCAATTGATTGGAAGAATTTGAACATGAAACTACCTTTATTCTTAACCAAGCTATTGCACTTCTCATGCTTGAGAAAAAAGATGACGGGCTGAAGGCTATTCATGACCTTATTATTCTTGATCCAGGTTTAAAAGATGATATATTAGAAAATGAATTACTAGCAAGTGTAAAAAAAGAAATTCTTGAACTGTAAGTTTTTTTCTATACACTCTTTGTAAAGTTATTTATTAATAAATTAAAATGAAAAAATGAGATGTTTTAGAGAATATATTGGTAGAAAAACTTGTCTTTTGATGAAAGTGATTTGCAAGATTGAAGTCTGATAATCCAGATATAGATGGAAAAGCAATTTTTATTACTGGAGGAGCTATTCCAGATAGTGTAGTAAATCTGAGAGTATTGAAAAAGAAAAAAGATTTTATAGAAACTCAAATACTTGAAATAGTTAAAAAATCTCCTATAGAAAAAGAACATTCAACGAACCCATATGGAATGTCTGGTGGTTGGAAGTGGATAAATATCCCCTATGATAATCAGTTAGAAATAAAACAGAATCAAGTAAAGGAAAGTCTCTTTCACTTAGCTAAAATACAAGAAGATATTCCATTTCAAACTATTGAACCATCCCCTATTATTGATGGGTATAGAAATAAGGTAGAGTTTAGTTTTGGGAAATTTATCTCAGCTAAATATGATATGGAACAGCACTTTAATGTTTGATTTCATAAACAATGAGAGTTTAGTAAAATTGAAGATTTCGACTGATGTCCGCTTATTGATGATTTTCAAAATACAGTATATAAAGAAATAAAAGATTTTGCAAAACAATCAGGACTACCAGTGTATGATAGTATGAGAGAAAGTGGGTTTTTCAGGCACTTAATCATTAGAAAGACACATTTTACGAATGAAATGATGTTAATACTTTGATTTAATAATAAATATTCTGATAATCTTGATTCTGAAATAAAACAAATTGAAGATTTTTTTATTGAGCTTGGAAAAAAATACCCTGAAATCAAATCTGTATATCTTTCATATAACTCAAATAAAGCAGATATAGCTATTTGAGAATTAGAGCTTATATATTGAAAAGAATATATAACTGAAACACTCCATGGATTACATTTTAATATATCGCCTAAAAGTTTCTTCCAAACCAATTCAAGTTGAGCAGAAAAACTCTATTCTATGGTGGTAGATTATGCAAAACAAGAGAATCTTCCTAATCAAATAGTTCTTGATCTCTACGGTGGAACTGGAACTATAGGTATGATATTCTCAAAAGCTGGTGCTAAAAAGGTCTATTCAGTAGAAATGGTTGAATCAGCTTCAAAAGATGGGAAAAAAAACGCGCAATTAAATAAACTTGAAAATATTGACTTTGTTTGCGCTAAAGTTGAAGATTTTCTAGGAAAATATTTAGAAGAGTGAAATAAGGCAGATCTATTAATTATTGATCCTCCAAGAGTTTGAATGCATCCAAATGCGCTACCAAATATACTAAAATTCGATGTAAAACAGGTAATTTACGTAAGTTGTAATCCAGCTACACTCGCAAGAGATTTAGAGTTTATTGTAAAAAATAGTACTTATAGAGTAGAAAAAGTATGAGCAATGGATATGTTTCCACATACGAGCCATATTGAAACCATAGTAAGTTTAGTGAAGAGTTAAAATCAATAAATTGACTTATAATTAATAAATTGACTTATAATTAATATTAGTTATTATGTTAATAAAATATTATATAAATAATAACTATGGCTAAAAACTATATAACAAAAAGTTTTGATAAAATAGATGCAAGCAAGGAAACGATTCCTCTAGAAGGTATAGATATATCTTGAATAAACTGAACTATTCAAGTACACTTGAAAACAAATGCTGATTACGAAAATTCCGATTTATGAGAAGAAGATACTTACAAAAAAGAGAAAATAAAAAATTGAGTTTTAAAATGAGTTACATGATCATACATAGTTGATCAATCTTCAAAGTCATTCACTTTGCAGATAAATGAAGGAGGACTAACGTATGGTGATAAAGAGGTTTCTTTGAATGGTACATCACTTCAATTAGTTGAACAATGATTTTTTGTTTCGAGTAATTGAAAAATTACTATAAAAAAATTTAATCTCCCTCTTAAAAAGAGGGTTATTAAGTTTAATAAAACCATTACTGAAAACCCAAAAAAATTATTAAAAACAAGATATAAATTCGCGCTTGCTTTGCTTTGACTTTTATCTTATGAGTGAATATCTTACACTCTATCAAATAAATTTAAATGAGGTGTGGAGACTATTGTGAATCAAGATGATACTCAAAACAATTATTATAAAAAATGAGAGAGTCCAGTTTGAAAGCTCACTGACAGTCTTACTAAAGAATAAATATACTCAGTGTTATTTGCTTCAAATACTAAAATATGATAAAATAGATATCAATTAACTTATATCTATTTTTTTATGACAGCACAAGAACTATTGAGTCAGATTTTTCTTATATCTTCAGTGAAAAATTATCCAGATATTCATTTAAACACAGGAAGTAAACCGTTAGTAAGAGATACAAATGGGAATATTATTGTATTAAATTCTGAGTATCCCCTACTGAGTAAAGATGCAATTAGTGAAATAATAAGAATAGTAGCCTGAGATAATGGATTAGAAAAATTTAAAACAGATATGGATCTAGATGTTTCATATCAATACAAAGACGGGAATAGATATAGAGTAAACTGTTATATGGATACGAATGGCTACTCTATTGCTATGAGACTCATACCAGAGAAAATTCCCACCCTAGAGGAACTTTGACTTTGAGAGCAAATAAAAGAAATGTGTAATAAATCAAAGTGACTTATACTTGTTACCGGTCCAACCTGAAGTGGAAAATCAACAAATCTAGCAGCCATGATTGACTATATTAACACCAATCATGCAAAACATATTATTACCATAGAGGATCCTGTCGAATTTTCATTTAAATCGAAGAAATCTCTCATAAACCAAAGAGAAATATGAAATAGTGCTAAATGATTTTCTGAATCTATCAGATCTTCACTCAGAGAAGACCCAGATATTGTGATGGTGTGAGAAATGAGGGATCCAGAAACTATCAAGGCTGCCATTACACTTGCTGAAACTGGTCACCTTGTATTTTCTACCCTTCATACTAATGATTCAGTTCAGACTATAGATAGAATAGTAGATGTCTTTCCAAGTAGTCAACAAGCACAAATTAGAATGCAACTGTCTCAAAGCCTTGTATGAGTCGTTTCTCAAAGACTGGTACCAAGAAGCGATAAAGAATGAAGAATAGCTGTAAGAGAGATAATGCTATCAAATGATGCTGTAAAAAACCTCATTCTTTGATGAAAGACACATCAGCTCTATAGTGTGCTTGAAGTTTCTCAAAAATCTTGAATGATTCTTATGGATAAGTATCTTCTTGCTCTGTATAAAAAAAATATTATTTCAGTTGAAACCTTGAAAAGTTTCTCAAGAGATAAAGACAGTATAGAAATGATGATAGAAGAGCAATAATAATTGAAATGGTCTCTGTATAAATAAAGAAATATAAAAAATAATATAAATTATGTTAGATATACAAATACTTGAAAACTCTTGATATTTTAAACAAATAACTCTGGAACCTTCAGAGATATTATTTGATGAGTGAGATATAGATAATAATATCTATATAGTTAAATCATGAGAAATAAGTGTAGAAAAACAACTTACTTGAGAAGAAAATAATATAAAAATATTAGCTAGCTTAAAACAGTGAAAAATCTTTTGAGAGTGAGCACTTAACGATTCCGATCCAAAACAAGTAAGAATAAAAGCAAATACTAAAACAGAACTATTAAGTATAGATGCTCAAAAAGGTATAGAAAAACTTCTCACTGAAAAACCAACAGAGTGATTATCCCTGCTCAAGCATATTATTTACCTATGAAACAAGAGAGTATTAAAGTCAAATGCACAAATTACATCTACATATGAAATTAATAATTCTATATTACACTTAGAAAAAATTGATAACAGGTCTATATTTTGATTGATTGACACATTCAAAAATATAACAAATGTAGATTATGTAATTTATTTAGAAAAGAATACTGTCTTGGACTGATACTATAATTTAAAGTATGATACAAGATATAAATGAAAATTGCTAGATAGTACTTTAGAAATTCAAAATGAGGAAAATATTGAAAGTGTTATAAAATCTGAAAATGTTCAGCTTTCTGATTATAATTTACTTGAGAAATTACATGTTTGAAATTATAACATATGATATTTTATCATATGAAAAAAAACCGAGTTTGAAGAAAATGATAAAAAAATTATTATTTCTATTGGAAGTTCATTATCATGAGTAATGAGGCAAAAAAGGCTTCTAGATGAAGAAAGAGATAAAAATTATATGAATAATTAAAAATACTCTCATCATAAATATGAGAGTATTTTTAATATTTATTTAGTAAATATACCAGTTCATATTCTCATCTCACTCACTTATACATTGATTTTATACTTGGTGTACCACTAGCTAAGATAAGCTTATTTTTATTTAACTCTGTAATTTTTTCAGCTACTTCAACTCCATTATATCTTACCTGTGAATCTGATATATAGGAATTATCATGTTCTTCATCAATAATAATAAGTCATAAATTTTTAAATGGGTAGAAAAGTGCCGATCTTGTTCCTATGATTATTTTGGCATTTCAGTTATATATATTTATCCGACTTTTAGTTTTCACAGCATCGCTAATTGTTGAATTTATTATTAAAACTTGGTCTCAAAAAACATCCTTAATTCTCATGGCAATTTGGTTGGTCAAGATAATTTCTGGGATAAGAAAAAGAGACTGGTTTCAGTGATCAAGTTGTTCTTTTATAAGCTTTATATATATTTCTGTCTTTCAACTTCATGTTACTCAATAGAGTAATATTTTATTATTTCGTGATTGTTTAATGGCATTATATGCTTCATCTTGTGTTTTAGATAATAATATTTTATTATTTATATTATACGAATACATATTCGTACTATTTTTCTCAATTTCTTTATCTATTTTACCTTTTGATATTTTATCCTTTAGGTTTTTTGGAAAAAAAAGATTCAGAGAGTTATGAATTGCTGTAAAGTAATGGCTCGGTAACCAGGAAAGAATACTTTGTTGGTATTTTTGTAGAAAAATATTGCTATTTTTAATTGATATAATTGATTTAATTTTTGATTTTTCAATATCAGTAATATTTATAACCTTTATGACTACTGCTATTTCTATAGATGTCTTTAACGGTACCTCAACTATATTTCATATTTTAATTTCTCACTCTAAAAAATCTGGTATGAAATAGGTTAAACCAGCATCATCAAAAGTTTTCGTGAATGGAGATACTATGCAGTACATAATTTGTATTACAATAAATAAAATCTTATCTATTATATTAATAATTGAATAAACATAAAACATTTTATTTTATTTCCCTATATATTTGACTTAATTTAAATAATCAATATAAATACTAATAAGATTATGCCTATTTTAAATATAAAAAATAAATAAGAATCTTACGCTCTTAAAAAATTTTTCAACTACAATTGAGATTATATTATGTCAAATACCTTACTTGTTCAAGAACTTTTGGATAATTTACCAAACAATGAACTATTATTAATGAGGCACAAAGCCAAGTATAATAAACTTTTTTCTAATGAAGGAAAATTTTTCATTCTTGAAAAACAAAAGAAGTCTAATTATACAACAAAATATACTGGAAAAAATAGTCGGAAACGGAAACAAATATTTTTTACAGAGGAAATAAAAAAATATCTAAACTGTAATAGATATGTCATTCTTACTGATGGATTACGGTATCTACATATTAATAAAAATTTTTTAATTCCTAAAAAAATTTTTAAAAAAATAAGGAATATTAAATATAAAAATGATATACAAAAAAAGAAGTTTATAATTAAAAGTGGAAACAATCTCTTATTGATAGATCTACTTCATATAAACAACTTAGATTCAGTAACTGTAGAAGAACCTAAAAACACTTCTATACGTTCTAGATTAAAATTTAGGAGAACGAGTACTTATACTTCTACTTTTGAATCTTTAATAAAAAAAACTAATAATGAAATAATAACATATCTAAAGCAAAATAAATGATTTGTTATTATTCTTACCAAAACCTCCTATCAATTTGATAGGAGGTACTTTTTTTAATATTCTAGTAATTTATTTATTTTGTATCCATCTAGTTTTTCTTTTCCATGAAGGAAAGTTAATTCAATGACAAAATTAACGGAATCAACTATTCATCATAGCTGTTCAACAAGCTCAATGGATGCCTTTGCTGTTCATCAAGTAGCTAATAGATCATCTATTATTGCAACTTCTTCTCAATCATTTATAGCGTCAGTATGAATCTCAAGAGAGTCTATTCCATACTCTAAATGATAATCTACTTTAATAGTATCATATGGTAATTTTCCAATTTTTCTAATAGGAACAAAAGGAATTCAAAGCTTATAAGAAACTGCAGATCAAAATATAAATCATCTTGAATCAAGACCAACTATTTTGTCTACTGTTCAAATACTAGTTGCTAAACTATCTACAACATACTGAAAGGCTTCAGGAGATGCTAATAGTGGTGTTATATCCTTAAAAGATATACCATCCCTAGGAAAATTATTTACAACTCTAATATATTGTTTCAAATCCATAATATAAAAATTAAGAAATTATAATAATTGTATATCTATATCAAATAAGTCCATTTTATTAAGAGCTTCTGAAATTAATGACCTATTATCGCTATTATCAGTTGATTTTAATGCAAAACTTGTTTTAAATTGTACCTTAAGTACATTATTATCGAGAGAAACATTTGAGCTTCGTATTCATAAAATAAGTGATCCCTTAGCTCCTAAATCTTTCAAATGAGTAATAAATGTATTTTTATCAAAATTTCAAGTTTGTTCTTTTGAACCTTTTTCAGAATCATCGAATAAGCCTCATATGTCTTCAATATTTATTTCATCATCACTAGTCACTTTAGGATCACTCTTTAGAGTTTCTTTTGCTTCCCTTTTATTTTCAGGTATTTTTAAAGGTTTTTGCTTTAAATTAGTACTTGATTGAATCTTTTGGGTATGAGCTGATCAATTAGAAAGTAATTTTAATAATCAGATAAGGAATGTTGTATTTTCATCTAATGAGTTCTTTGTTTTACTGTATGTTTCATCTAAAACATCCATAATATAAACTATATCATCTATTTCTTTTCACTCAGTGATATCTAGCAGTGCTCTTTGTTTTGCAAAGAATATAAATTCCTTAAAGAATAATTTTATATTTTTTCCTTCTTGAATAAGGAAGTCAAAATCTTTAATTATATCTTTATCTTTTGATAAAAGCTTATTTAAGAAGTTTTCAAGCTCTTCAGATCATACAATTCATAGATTATCTATAATATTTTCATATTTTATGGCTCCATCAACAATCAACTGCTCAAAGGTAGAAATCGCATTTCTCAGACCTCATCCTGCACTTTTAATTATATAATCCAGAGATTTATCATCTATGTTTACTTTTTCGGATTCTGCAATGTATGTAATTCTATTTTTAATTTCTATATCTCATATCCTCCTGAAATCATATCTCTGACATCGAGAAATGATAGTCTCTGGTACCTTGTGCGTTTCAGTCGTAGCTAGAATAAATTTTACATGCTCTGGTGGCTCTTCTAGTATCTTAAGAAGCGCATTAAATGCTCATTTACTAAGCATATGTACTTCATCAATTATATATACCTTATACTTTGTTCTTGTAGGTTTAAATTCAGCTTTTTCGATAATATCTCTAATGTTATCAACACCTGTATGACTTGCAGCATCTATTTCAATAATATCTATAAGACTTTCATCTAGAAAATCTTTACATATTCAACACGTTAAACATGGATTTCATTCACTAGGATTTTCACAGTTTAACGATTTTGCAAATATTCTTGCAGTTGAGGTCTTTCAAGTTCATCTTGGTCCACATAATAAATATGCTCCTACTGTTTTATTATCAGCAATAGCTTTTCTGAGAGTATTTTTTATAAACTCTTGTCATTCTAGATTATCAAAATCTTGTGGTCTATATTTTAGATATAAGCTCATGGTATATATGTCGATATTAATTTTATAGGAATACTATAATGTTTTTTATTATTTTTCAAAGCTATTTATTTCAATACCTGAATTAAGTTTATATATTCATTTGTCTTTCTCAGGGAGTTTAGTGGCTAAGTATCTTCATACTTGCCACGACTTCTTAAGAACATCGTTATTTGGAACATAATTTGATCCGCTAAACCAACTTAAAATATGTTTTGGTAATCTATTAACACCTTGATGTTCAAGTACGCTTTTATAACAATTATCTATATTTTCTTCATCTTGATCTATTTTATCAATAAGCTCTGACATATATGATACTCAATTCTTATTTTTCACTTTTTTTAATTCTTTTTGTACCTCAAATATTCATTGAAGAATATTTGCTTTTTTATATCTTATATCAAAATCAGCTGGAAGAGTATCTTTGTTGTTCTCAAAAATAGCTTCTATGTCAACTGGTTCAGAGAAATGAATTTTTGGAGTATGCTTTTTCAATAAATCAGTCGCTTTCCAAGCTGTTAAATCGGTAATATGTGATGTCATGATTTTTACTGATTTACCATCAATTTTCTTATGGAGCATCTTCACGAAGCCATCGACTATAGGGTTCATTCATCTATCAGTTTCAAATCTTTTTGTTCATTCTGGAAACATATGGATATTATGACCAGAAGAAGATTTTTCTAAAATACTTTTTATTGACTTGATAGCTATAAAGCGTTTATATTCACTATACTTATGAGAATCTTTTGCAGAAAGAGTAATAATATTATTTACCATAAGTATTGCATAAGCACTCAGTTTACTCGTCATAAGTCAAAGTCTGGGCACACTATATGTATTTTCAAATAGCTCTATGTTTGAATGGTACAATGCAAGTCAATAAAGAACTGATTCAAAGAGAGAAGAATCGTGTGGAGATATAATTATACTTCATATTTTATCTCTATTTAATTGAGTAAGTTTTTCTAAATTTTCTTCTCACTCAATAGAATAATCGAATCTAGAATTGAAAAGTCTTTCCCAGAAATGAAAAGCATAATTTGAAAAGCAATACTTTCACTCTATGATGGTATTATCATTCTCCAAAAAAGTATTATATAACTTTTCAGGTGTAAAGTGAGGAATGTATTTAAAGGTAGCATTAAATGTATCAGTAATAACCTTCCATATATCTCTTGGAAATTTTATATTTTCAATATTTTTTCTTTCCTTATCTCAAGGAAATTCAAGTATACATTCATTATTATCCATATTCTACATTATATGATTATCATCTATTCCCTTCATTATTTCTTCTACTATTGTTCTATCATGCCACTCTATTGATCACTCATTTGTCACTAAAACATGTTCGTCTCATTTTCATGCTATGAGTACAATATCATTTTTATTCGCAGAAACTAATGCGGTTCTTATTGCTTCTTTTCTATCTGGAATAACCCAAAAGCCTTCTCATTCTTTTCTTTCGATGCCAGGTAATACATCCTTTATGATATCTTCAGTTTTTTCAGAATAATCATCATCTTGGGTAAGAATAACTATATCAGACATTCTTGAAACTATTTCTCACATAACTGGCCTTTTGGTTTTATCCCTATCTCAGGTTGCTCAAAAGACTGTTATAATATTCTCAACACCTGAAGTATTTTTAAAGTCTTCTAATACTTTTTCTAATGCATCTGGAGTATGAGCATAATCAATAAAAATTTTAAATCATTCGTTATTTTGCACTTCTTCCATTCTTCCAGGTATTCAAGAAATATTTTTTAATATCTCCTCAATAGCCTTTCATTTAATTCAAAATGATATAAAGATTCATATGGCTGCCAATATATTTTCAACATTAAATACTCATCTGAGTGGTGTATTCACTTTTATATCACCTCAAGCAGCATCTACGTCAAATTTCATTCAATGTATATCAGTTTTTATTTTCCCAACCTTTAAATTTGCATTCGATGAGCGTCAATAAGTAAAAACACTATCATAGGTTTCAGCGAGAAATAAATCTGAATAGTCACTATCAATATTAATGATTGCTGTTTTCTTTATTCCAGGTTTTCTTTTATATGTGATTAAATTCTTAAATATTTTAAGTTTTGTGTTTACATAATCTTGCATTGTTTTATGAAGATCTAGATGGTCTTGTGAGATATTCGTAAGCGCTAGATAGTCATATTGTATTCACCAAATTCTATGCATTTTTATTCCATGACTTGCTGTTTCAATTACAGCAACTTCACATCACTCTTTTTTTGCAATTTTTAAAAGCCTTTGTAATTCAAAAGCATCCGGTGATGTCATTTTTGTATCATTTGTGTATTCTTTTCCATTCATTAAGATATTAACGGTAGAAAACATAAATACTTTTCTTCAGGATTTCTGTAGTCCTTTTGCAATTATATTACAAGTGGTTGTCTTTCCATTGGTTCCAGTTACTCATATGATAATCATATTTTTAGATGGAAATCCGTACAAAATATTTGCATTTATAGCTCTTATTTTATGGTATAAGAGTCTGAATGGGTTATCAATTGATATTAAATCTTTTATTTTTTTGATCATATTTTTTAAAATTAATTATTTACTGGAATTATAATAATAATCCTTTTCTATTCAATACTTTTTATCTAAGTATCAGTCTTTTTCCACTTGAATATCATAGCTTCTAATTCCTGGTTGCTTATAAAGTTTGAAACTATATTCTTCACAGGACTTATTCGGAAGAGTGTAGTTAATGACTTGAGACACTTTCTCTAATCGTCTCGTGTTAGTATAAAACTCAACTAATTGATGATTATCAAGCTCAGATATACTTATATTTTTATTTTTTTCAATTATAGCATTTTTAGGTAGTAGTACTCTTACATATGATTTATTATCAGTTTTTCATTGAATAAATAAGATATTTTTATCTGTAACATTATATTTACGCATTAACTCTAATATCTCATCCTCTTTTTTTTGGGTAAACAAGTGAAATCAAGTAATTTCAAGTTTTGTATCAATGGAACAATCAATATTTGTATTTACAATTTTTTTATACTCTCTTTTGTAATACCTATCTGTTTTTCATCATCATATTGAGGTGTAAACTGGGTATGTGTAATCAAGAGTATCTCAATAGCTTACATCACCATTTAATCATAGTTTCCATATTAAGCTATTTTCATCAGGATGAAATGAGTTTATAACTAAATCTCTTGAAGTGATATTATTTATTAATACTTTCATATATTCTGAATATTTTCCTTGGTTTTTTAATTCACTAAAGAGTACTTCCGAAAAATCAAAAAGTATTTTTTTAGGAGTTCATAGTGTTCATATTTTAGATGTTTTGGCTTCAACTAAAGTAGAGATAATCTCAGAAAAATTTTGCTCTCCAACCGATTGAGTTATATTATCTCAAGTATAATGAATATTCATTTGTAGATCTCATGTAACTTTGAGTAGATCCAGTACAACAGATTGATTCATATAAATAATACCATCAATCTCAGCATCTATCTTATCTGTAAAAAATTTTATTTCTTTTGAAGAGTCTGAAAAATCGATTTTGTAATTTGCATCTCTAAATCAAAGAAATTTTGTTACTCTGTCTATTCATTTAGGAGAAGGAATTTTATCAAGATATACTTTGTTTATATCCCATTCAAATGCATAAGTATCCTGAAAATCAAGTTCCAATATTTTTCATTTATAAACTTTAACCATTCATATACTTCATATAAAACCTCAGGTTGGTCTTATTTCATCATTATTTTGAAGCAAGATAAGATACTTCCTCTCAGATGAAGCTCAAAGTATATTCAAAAATATATCAAAATTACGATTTATAATGGTAAGCGTACTATATGCAAAATGCAAAAATTCTTTCCCATCTATAAACTTATTTTCTAAGTCCTTGTTTCATATATTTCACACTTGATCATAACTATAAATAATGTTACTTAATAAATAAGAAAAATCATAAAACCTTGGTTTTGAGTTGTTTAAAACATCAGTGATATCTATGTTCTCTATTCATTCAGAATCTATGAGTTCCAAAATATAAGAATAATATGAAAGTATATTATCTCATAAAACCACGAGATCTCTTCATCATTTAATTATATAATTTCAATTTTTTATATTCTCATTAGGTATAAGAAGCAAAGGTTTAAATAAAAATGCAGACGATACAAAATCAAATCGTGTTTTTCTTAAAGTTTTTCTTATTTCACTAATATTAGATACATTATTTTGAATTGTAAGAAGTCTTTTATATCAAGAATTAATAAAATACTTAGCAAGAGAAGCATTTATAATAAAAATACATATGAGTATCAATAAAACATAAGAGATTTTTCTAGAATTTTTTTTTGTAAATATATTCTTCTTTTCAAATATATTTTTTTGATTGAGCCTATACCATAATGATTTTTTTTCTACAAGGTTTATATCCTTTAATCTTTTATCTTTTAAAATACTATCGTAATTTTTTGTATTATTAACAAATACTTTCACATATTTCGAAGCCCCGAGATCAATAGTTCACTTTAAATTCTTTCTTATATCATTAATAGTCTTTTTTACAGGTCAGGATATCTTAATTTTCCTTGGTTTATAGCTTTTACTTATGTCGATATTTTGCTCTAAATTGTCTTTGATATCTCGTATATTATCCATTGAGTTCATTGATTAAATATTTATCTAATTCTAATCAAAAGTTCTATTTGAGCAAGAAAAAATATTCATTGGATTTTCTTTTCCAATGAATATTTTTTTATATCCCCATGCTATCTCTTATTACGTTCACTTCGTGAAGTAGATTGGCATCTTTTTTTATTAATTTTTCTAATTTATTACAAGAATACAACACAGCAGCATGATTTCTTCCACTAAAGATATTTCATATCCTTTCGTAAGTATAATGCATTTTAGTTTTCAGTAGATACATAGAAACCTGTCTAGGTATCATAAACTCTTTTCTTCTATTCGGTCATACAATTCCTTCTTTTTCTATTCAGAAATGATCTGAAACTCTATCAAGTATATCTTCATAACTTTTGATAGAAGTCCTGTTTGAGAGCTTAGTTTCACCAAGAATATCAGTAGTAAAACTTAATTTTTTAAGCTTTGCTGCAATTCTAGGGAGAGTTGGGGTATTTCCAGTAAGTTCAAATTCAGCTATCATTTGGTTTAATACTCCTTCTAGTTCTCTCACGTTTTGAGTAACATTTGCTGCTATAAATTCAGCAACGTCTTGTGGTATCATAAACTCTTTTTCTCTTGCTTTTTCTTGTAATATTGCCAATCTCGTTTCAAAATCTGGAACTCATATATCAACTGTGATACCCCATTCAAATCTACTTTTCAGTCTTGGTTCAAGATTTTCTAATTCTTTTGGTGCTCTATCTCAACTAATAACTATTTGTTTACAAGAATCATAGAGAAGATTAAATATATTATAAAGTTCATTTTGAGTTTGTTCTTTTTTAGCTAGGAATTGTACGTCATCAATAATAAGTACGTCAATTTCTCTATATTTTTGTCTGAGTTTTTCTATACTTCTTTTTTTAACTGAAGTTACGTATTCAGTGATAAACTTATCAGCTGTAGTGTATACTATAGTTTTGTCTTTAAACTTTTTTGTTATTTCATTTCCAGTAGCCTGAAGTAAATGCGTTTTTCCTAATCCTACATCCCCATAAATATAAAGTGGGTTATACGATTTTCCTGGATTTTTACATACTGCTTCACAAGCTGAGTATGCGAGTTGATTGTCTCAACCTACTACGAAGTTTCCTAAGCTATATCTATCTTTTACGGTATTATTTGAAGCTTGAGATGGTGAAGAAGTTGAGGATCTAGCTGGAGATGCTTTTGATTTTTTATTTTTAGAGTCTTCTTTATAAAAAGCAGTACAATCAACTACATCTGTATTTGATGGATTATCAATATTTGTATCAATTTGAAAACTAACATGAGTTACGTTCGGTAATTCTTTTTGAGTTGAAGAAAGAAGTTTTTCATAGAACTTTGCTTCTAGGTTGTCTTTCATAAAACCAGAAACTACACCAAATGTAATATTCTTATCTGAGAGTTCTAGAATAGATATTTTTCTAAAGTATACGAGAAAATCTTGTTTTTTAATGTTTTCAATTACATCCGAGATAATGCTTTTTAATTTATAGTGTTTTTCCATTTGTAGTTCTTTTAGTTATGCCTAATTAAAGTAGTTTTAGAACCCCTCCAGATAATCATTTATTGTATGAATTTATTCTATTGAAAAAGCAGTTTTAGTCAAAACTATATTTTTGTTTGACAGCCTAAATGCGTTCTAGGTTTTTATACAGAGTAGAGGTGTTTTTGTGGTCCTATAGGCAAAATAAAACAAGCCTTTTCGAGCTTGTTTTATTAATATCAATAGAGTCAAAATAAATTTTAGATTGACAGATTATTTATAATGCTTTTTATATACTAAATATAATATTTTGAGTACTGAATTCCTCATTTTGCGTCACTATATACTCATCAAGGATTTCTTGTTCATTCAATGGTAATTCCCTTTTTTACTACTTCCCCATTAAAGGTTTTTACAAAATTACCTACAAGTCTTTCTATATTTTGCAATATTTCATCTCTCGCAAAATGATTTTGATAATATGGTCTTTCTAAAAATACTTTCTTATCATTTCCTAGTTTCACAATTCTTCTTGCAACTGCTTGTCAAAGTTCAATTTCTATGTCATCTATTTTTAATACCCTCTTTGGTGCATTAAAATCTAATCTATAATTTCAATCTTTTATGAGTTGTTTGAGCTTTTCATATTTTTTATTATCTCATCATAGGTGCTTTCTATCAATAGCGAATCAGAGAACTCATTTTACGTTTGCATCAACTACGTATCATAATAAACTTTGTATATATCCACCAATTTTATAATCTTGACAACTTGACGCATCAACCAAATTTCAAATTTGCAATAGGAGCTTAGGGTCATCAAAAATAGTAGTAAAAATAATACTTTCTTCTCATTTTCATATAGGCTTTAGTTTTGAATGAATGCTATCCAAATCAGTCCTTATGTTTTTTGATAGTTCAAGTCACTTTAAATTTTTTAAAGATTTTTCAAATAAATTCTTATTTTCAGTTACTTTTAAAAGTGTAAGTAGTATCTTTAAATAGAGGTTTTGTTTTTCTTTTTTTGATTTTCAGGATAATTCTTTTATTGCCTCTTTTGAAGTCTTATTACTGACAAGTATTACTTCTTTTGGGTCAAAAAAAGTAATACTGTAATCTCAAATTTCTTCTGATAGTCATTTATCAATTAGATCTAAGTGTTTTTGCCTTAGAAGCTGTTCTATATATTCTCATTGTGCTGATTTTAAAAGTTCATTATCAGAAAGATTTACTTCTTTTTTTGAATTAAATAATTTTAGTGTATATGGATTCTGCTTCCAGTACTCTATTTCTTCGGGAGATAAAGAAGTTAACTGGTATTCTGATCGTCTGATGTCAGATTTATCAGTGCAATCTCAATAATATTTATAATTTGCAAAGTTATTTGAAAGGACACTATCAACTACATTTGAAAATACCGGAATTTCTTTCAACCACGTCTCTTCTCAATAAAATCTAGATATGAGGGTAAAAAATACTTCCAGGTCTCACCATTTGCATTCTAATTTTTTGATATCTTCTCTTGAGATTTTTTTATTTTTTAAATTAAATAATGATGTAAAGCCTTTAAAGTATAGTAAGTCTAAGTTATCCATTATCTTTTCTAAGTTTTCGCTAGATATCTTTGTTTTGATTGCTCAGCAATTTACAAGATTTACAAATCACTCAATTACATTATGAGGAGACTTTTTAAGAGTACTGATATCAACATTTTCTTGAATAAGTTTTAAGGTTTGTATGATATTTTGAATATTGAAATCAGATTTTTCTTTTGCTTTTGTTATATATATAAGTTCTTCGAGATTTCTAAAAAATCAATGGAGCTTAGTAAGTTTCCTATCATCAGTTAAGTTATTTTCTATATCCAACGACTCAAAGAATTCTTTTCATATATTTTTATAGATTCTAATACAAATAGTATAAAAATCCTGTATAGACCTTTCTGAAAATTTCTTATTTATAAATAGCTTAGGATTTAATCAAATCTTTTGAAAAAATATGTTTCTACAGTTATTCTTGCTATCTAGTTTTATATCTATTTTGCATTCTTCTCATACTACAGCTTGAAATATAAATATCAAATTTTCAATCCTTGAATTTTCCGATTTTACTGCTTCAATTTGAATATTATGAAAAATATTCTTTTTTACAAATATCAATAAAGCATCCATAAAACTTTGCCTATCAATATTTTCATCATTAAAATCAGTATAATATTCATCATCAGTAAAAAAGTTATCAATTCCTATATTATAATTTTTAATATACTTTATAGTATTAAAATTCCTTTTTATTGCATCTTTAAAGATTTCTAGCCTTATACTTTCATCTTCTATTTCGTAATTATATAGATATTTAGAAACTTCTATTGGATACTTTTTTACTACAATTTTTGCTATATTTATATCACAGCTTTCATCCCTCAATCTATATTTATCTATATTTCTTGAAATTTGTGCTCAGTTATTTTTTGCGATAATAAGTGCAAGTTCATATCTATTATCTTTTCAAATAATATGAAAATTTTTTATATTTTCGGAGAAGGTTTTATTTATATTATTAGCTACAATTTTCGCAATATTAAATCTATCTGTTGATGATTTTATTCTATACTCATTGATATTATCTGAAAGTATATCAGGATAATTTTTTGCTTCATTTTTTGCAATAGAAATCCTATCTTTTTCATCTAATATATTGTAATTATATATATATTTTGAAACCTGACTTTCTTTCTTTTTACTTGCAAGAAGTGCTAGCTCTAAACGTTTTATATGACTTGATATAGAGTATTTATCTATATTTGGACTTAAACTATCATGATCTCAAGCCATGGTCAGTTTTGCAATCTCAATTTTTCTTTCATCACTTTTAATGCCTAAAGAATATATATGTTCAGAAACTAAATCCGAACAGATAAAATCATTGTCAATATTTTCAATTGCTTTTTTTAGTACCTTAACTCTTGATGATTCATTTAAAATACTATAGCTTTCCATTTCACTAACTACTCTATTTGGATTTGTTATAGCTTCTTTCATTGCAATTTCCAACCTTTCCTGTTCATCTTTTATTTTTGCATTTTTTACCAGTCTTGTAACATATCAACTATTTACCTTTGCATGTCACTCACCCTCATAACCAGATAAGAGTATTTTAAAAACTTCTAATTTCAGTCTTTCATTTAAGTGTCCCAATGTATACTTATAATTTTGATTGATAATTTTAGATATAGTTCTTTTATTCTTTTTCCTAATATCTTTAGAAGTTTGATCCTTTAGATTACTATAATTTTGTGTTACCTCATTTAAGTTATTTTTCAGAACAGACTTCACAGAAACCAAATACTCCTGTTTAATTTTTTCTTGTTTTTTCTTAAAGTATTTTGAATCGATAAAAAGTTGCTGAACACCTTTCTCTAATAATGATTTTTCTAATTCAATTGAAATATTTTTTTGATGCAAAACAACATTATTTATTGCCTGTTTATACTCAGGAAATAAGTTTTTTTGACTTTTATTTTTTGGTAGGCGCATTCAAAGTGAATATTAGTAAAATTTATAAAAATATTATAATTAATTTATTTTAAATGTCAAAACTTGCTATTTATTTATTTTTCTCTACAATCTCTTCAAGTGAGAGCAGGTATTTACCCAATTTATTGGGAGGAAAGTCTGGACACCACGAGAACAGGGTAAAAGATAACAACTTTGGGTGGGTTATATAATCAATAAAAACTCATTACAGCTAGTGCCGCAGAGACTATACTAGAAGTAGTAATACTTCAAAAGGTGAAAAGTCATTTGATGTTTTATAGAATTACTGCTAAATTTATTTAGTAAGATACTATAGCGCTACAAATGAATTCTGCTTCGGCAGAAGTGGTAAACCTTACCTGGTGCAATGGGAATGGTATTTCTTAGAAGTTAGTGTTCTCTATTGCTTCTAAGAAATATACTCAGCTCGATCCCGTAAGTGATTATGGGACTAGATAGATGAATACCTAGATACAGAATCCGGCTTATTACTCTCACTTTTTAAAAAAATATTTTACATTAACCTTCTTCACTTATATAAGGGAAGTGCCTGAAACAAAGTGGAGGGCGATGGGTTAGCTAACTTTAATAATAATATGAAACTCGTTTTTACAGGTATACAGTGATGCGGAAAAGGAACTCAGGCAAGACTTCTCGTTGAAGACCATGGATTTAAGCTTCTGGAAATGTGACAAGAATTTAGAAAAATAGTTGCATCAGGAACTGAGTTATGAAACAAAATAAAAACAATACTTGACTCTTGAGCACAGGTAACAGATGAACTTGGGAAAGAAATAATGGAATCAGTAATAAAAGAACAAACAGCGGATAAAATTATATTCGATGGTTTTATCAGAAACACATGGAATAAAGATATTTTTGATAGAATCTTAACTGATTATAAGGTTATATTTTTTGAATTAGAAAAAGAAAAAGCAATTGAAAGACTACTCGGAAGAATGTATGATCCAGAAACTTGAGAAACATTCCCACCAAAGACTGAAAAAAATCCAAAAACAGGCAATAAATTAGTAACGAGAAAGGATGATAATGAAGGTGCTATATTAAAAAGAATAGATGAATTTGTTACTAAAACACTTAAAATAGTAGAAATACAAAAAGTAGAAGGAAAAGTAATCGAAGTAAATGCAGATCAAACTCCTGAAGATGTACATCAAGAAATTATTAAAAAATTAAACTTAAAATAAATGACCCAACAATTTGCGTTTCAACTTTGAAGAGAATTTAAACTTTCAATAGCAGAAATATTTGCAGTTTTTCCCAAAGGAGAAGCTCTTTATTTTGATACTGAGATATTATTACTATCAAACCTTAATAGTGAAGAAGTTTTAGAAAAAGCATCAAATCTATGAGGAACTATTAAGATTATTGAAATTATAGAAAAAGAAGACCTTTTAGAAGCAGGTAAAAATCACGAATGAAAGTTTAAGTATGGAATAAGTATATTTTGAAAAAAAGAGAGCCTTAAAAAGATATTAATAGACCAAAAAAAAGAGCTAAAGGAAAATGGTATTTCATCAAGGTTCGTAAATAAAGATTTTAAAAACCTTAGTTCGGCACAAATACTGTGAGAGAAACTATGTAGTCGTTGAACCGATTATAGTTATATAATTACGAGTGAAAAAGAATACTTAGGAAAAACTATTTGGATTCAAAATATAGAAGAATATTCGAGTAGGGATTACTCAAAAGATAGAGATATGCAAGTATGAATGCTCCCACCAAAACTTGCTCAAATGATGATCAATCTTTGAAAATGAGAGTATATATATGATCCATTTGTATGACTAGGAACAGTGCTTATTGAGGGTATTTTAATGTGATACAAAGAAATATATGGAAGTGATCTTTCTCAAAAAATGGTAGATGTCTCAGGTAAGAATATAGATAAACTTTTACAAGAAAAAAATATAAAAGGGGTAAGAAAAAATATCAAACTACAAAATGCAAAATATATATCTGAAGTAGATTTTTTAGAAAAAAATAATGCAGTAAAAATAGTTACAGAATGATATTTATGAGAGATAATGACTCAAAAAAACATAAGTATTGAAAGAATTGAAAAACAAAAAAAATCATTACTAGATCTCTATCAATGATTTTTCGAATGATTGTCTAAAAAAGAATTTCTTTGAGATATTATTATATCATTTCCTTTTTGGGAAATACAGTCCGTAAGTGCCCTTTGAGGTTGAAAGTACTACTATTTTGAAGAAGTATATCTACTGTTGAATAAATATTGTAATATACAACCACTATTCCCTACCAGTTTTGATTTAGAAACAACCAAGAGCTGAAGTCTTCTCTATAAAAGAGAAAAACAACTCGTATGAAGAGAGGTATTTAAATTACTTATGAAATAGTTCTAAAATTTCTTCCTCTTGAATCACTCTATCTGAAACATATAATATTCCTTTATTAGATACACTAACATCACAATTAGGGTTATCATCAACAGGTGAGTTCGGAGCATGAGAATTAGTTGTAGCTATAAGCTGAACATTCAGCTCTTTTTTAAGTTTCATTGAAAGATCATAATAGGTAAAGTTACATTTTTTTGAAAGGTTTAATCTCATTACTTTATGTCCTTTTCTATTTAATGAAAGGTTATCTAAAAGCCTTACAGTGCCAGGATGTTGAATAGCACTTACAATATAACCAACCTCATGAGAATTTACGCATTCCACGTTATCATAGAGCTTAATAAATCTAAATTTCTTACTACGACAATGATTCAGTGATACAACAATATATATATCTTTCAAGTTTTCTATCAAATCAGTAAATGCAAGCAGTGATCTATCATCATCTTCTAAATCAACTATAATACAGTATGCTGTTTCCATTGAGGCATCTTCTATCATCTTCTGAACTTTATCTTCTGTCTCCATACTTCATCTGACAAAAAGATTTGTATAATCTTCTACAGGATTGCTTTCAATATTTGGTTGATCATAGGTACAAAGTAATATTTCCCTTGATGTTTTGTGTTTTGCTGCTCTTATTTCATCAATAATAGCTTGAGTTTTTTGAGCGTTATAGCCCATAATTATTATATGATCTTTAATGTTGTGTTTCATAAGGCCTCTTTTATTTGTATTAATAATTTTAAAAGAAAAAGTATAGAGATATGCTAGAAGCATAGTGTAGAACAACCCTCCAAATATTATAATAAATATACCTACAAACTTACCTCAGAATGTAGCTGGAGAGACATCTCCATATCATACCGTAGTAACAGTGACGACAAAATACCAAAAGAAACTATCTGTTAAACCTGGTTCTAATATCATCATACCAAAATATGAAACAAAATATGAGAACAAAGAAAAGATAATAATAAACTTTAAGCCAAGTCTATCTATATTTAATATAAAATGTGTAAAAAAATTTTTCATAGTTTTGAAACAAAAACTTATAGAAACTTTAACCAATTTCAAAAAAGTGTTTGGATAATTATAGTAATAAATACTGTAAGTCAAATTAAATCTACTTATAGAAATAATTAAGAAAAAAAAGAGGTAGATTTTCATCTACCTCTTTCGAGTTTAAAGTTTGATCATTTATTTATTTCTGGAAAAAGATTTAAAACATCTTCTTCTGTAATAGTATGATCTCCTGTATAAAATATTCCTTTATTTGTAAGTAATAAATCATTATCAGGATTTTGTTTTGTAATCGCACTTGGCTTATTTGACTCTGCAATACCACTTAATTGTATATTAAGCTCTTGCTTTAATCTAATATATAAATCAATGTATTTTATATTAGCTTTAGCAGATAAATTAAGTCTCATAATTTTTTCACCTTTAGAGTTATGAGCTAAATCATCCAAAAAATCAACCGTACCAGGATGTTGAAAAGCACTTACAATTTGTCCATGTTCTTGTGAATTTACGCAACATACATTATCAGATAGTTTTTTGAAGCGAAACCCATTATGTGCACGATCATTTAAACCAACTACAATATATGTACTTCCTATATCTTTTAATAAATCAGCAAATACTAGAAAAGATGATTTATCGTCTTCAAGATCAAGTATAATACAATGAGCTTTATTCATGCTCGCACTTTCAATAGTATCTTGAATGTGCTTTAAACTTGAGAAATTTCCTTGTATGAATTTACCTGTATGTTCTTGAATAGGGTTTTCAACGAGATCAGGATTATTAATATTACAAAGTACTATATCTCTCGTAATTTGATGTTTTGTAGCTCTTATTTCTTCTATAATCTCAGCTGTTTTTCCTTGATTATATCCAATAATAACAATGTGATTATCTAAATCGTATTTCATAAAACCTTTTTTATTTTTGTTAATAATTCTTGAAAAGTATGTGTAGAGATAAGCTATAAGCATAGTATAAAGTAATCCTCCGAAAACCATTACAATGACACCTATAGATTTCCCACCAAAAGTACTTGGCGATATATCACCATAGCCAACAGTTGTAACTGTAACTACAAAATACCAAAAAAAACTTTCTGTCATTGAAGGTTCAAATACCTTCATACCTAGATATGTAATGACATATGCAAGTATAGAAAAAATACAGATAAACTTTAAACCAAGTCTATCTAAATTGAGTATAAAAAAAGTTAAAAATCTTTTCATATTAAATACTAAAAGGTTGATATTTTTTAAAGAATTTCATGATAAATCATGAAACAGATTTTTATTATAATAATATATCTACATAAGTCAATAATCTTTATAGTTTTTCTTTTATTTTTTCTCCAGCCTTTGTCCATTTATCAATTCAACCTGCTAAATCTTTTACAAAAATGAATCACTTTTCCTTCATGATTTCCATAGCAAACTTACTCCTATTTCAATGCCAACAATATAACAAGTATGATTTTGATTTATCAAGTTTTTCAATTTGATACTCGAATAATGGATGCCCATATACAATAAACTTATCTGTTCCAGGTATGATTCAAAACTTTTCCCACTCTTCTTTTGTTCTTATATCTATTAAAACAGTATCAGACTTCTCAAGTTCTTTTTTAAAGTTATCAATATTTAATTCTCCAAAAGTATTATTCATATTTGACATGGTATTATTAAAATTACAAGTAGTAAAACTACTAAAAGCTTGTAATTACGATATAAATATAATTAGAGTAGTTTTCCTTTCAGTACCCATTTATCTAAATCAATAATTTTCACTCCAGCTATATCTCAAACTTTCACTCATTCTTTTTTGTCAAAGAATACTTCTTTAAAATTCCTCGTTCTGCCAAAAAATTGATTATCTTTTTCTCAGCTAATTAGAATATCCTCTTCCCTTCCAATCATAAGTTCTGCTCTTTTCGCTACATTCTCTTTCATAAGATTATTAAGTATATGCCACCTTTCTGCTTTTATTTCATTTGGTACATCATCAGGATACAGTTTAGCTGCAATAGTTCAAGGTCTCACACTATATCTTGCGTTATAAACAAAATCAAATTCACATTCTTTAACTGCTCTGAGAGTATCCATAAACATTTCTTCACTCTCTCAAGAATATCAAACAATAATATCAGTAGATATAGAAAAAAGAGGATCTCTCCTTCTTAGATATTCAACTTGATTTTTAAAGTCTTCATATGTATGTTTTCTATTCATTTTCTTCAGTATTTGATTATTTCAAGACTGGAGTGCAAAATGAAGATAATTACATGGTGATGATAAATCAAAATGGGCATCCAAAATATCATTTGTCATATCGTGTGGATTACTGGAAGTAAACCTTAATCTCTCAACTCAAATATTATCTATTCATTCCAATAATTCTCTAAACGGAGATTTTCAAAGTCCATTATCCCAAGTCGATTTTTCTTCATTCCATAAAGCCTTGTCAACAAATTGTTTTCCATAACTATTTACATTCTGTCATATTAAATTTACTTCTTTTGCTCATCAATCAACTGCTTCTTTTATTTCTTCTAAAACCTCTTCTTTCCTCCTACTTATTTCTTTTCATCTTGTATATGGTACTATACAAAATGTGCAATAGTTGTCGCATCACGTTTGAATAATAACTTGAACTTGAGACGGATTTTCTCTGAGTTGTTTCTGCTTTAAATAGTCATCAAATTTATCATCAAAACCAATTGGTTCATTATATATTCTTGATAATATTTGGTTTAAATATTTCACCTCCTCTATTCTCAGAGTAAAATCAAGGTTTGCTATCCTCGGAAATAGCTTATCATCATTATTGAATATTTCACTTTCAGAATTCAATAGTTCTATTTTCTTTGCTTTATTCCTTTTCGAATCATCTGTTATGTACTTAAGGTTTATACCAGTCTTCCTTACCATACATCAAGTAATTCCTACAATTATTTTGTTATTACCATCTCTCATTTTATTTTCTCTATCTATTTCTCTAAATATTCAAAATACTCTATCCTCTCATTTTTTTCTGACACTACACGTATTAAAAATAACAAGATTGGCATCCTTCCAATTTGATACCTTTACAAAACCAGACTGCATGAGAATCATATTTATTTTCTCACTATCAGCCTGGTTCATAGAACAACCAAAGGTCTGTATATAATATTTTTTCAAGTTTCGTAAAATTAATCTTCTATTTGATAAGTAAGACATCAATTGTCTTCGATGAAGTCTTCAACTTCTCTCCCAGTATGATGTTTATATTTTTCTTTATAAACAATTTTTTTTATACCCGCTGCAATTATTGCTCTCGTGCAATCAAAACAAGGCTGATAGGTAGAATATAGAGTAGCACCATCAATTTGTATCCCATTTCTAGCTGCCCATACAAGTGCATTCATTTCTGAATGTATTTCATACTTATATGACCAATCATGGTGATCCTTTGTATATTCTCATTTCCAATAATCATTACAATTAATATATCAGGCAGGTGTTCCATTATATCAAGAAGAAAGCACTCTATTATCTTTGACTATAATCGCTCAAGTCTGTCTAGATACACATTTTGATCATTTTGCAATTTCTCTTGCAATATTAATAAATATTTTATCTGATAGCATTTTTTATTGAGTTATTCAACTATTTGTTACTGTTTGCACAGCATCAATAATTTTTTTTGCTTCATCGATTTTTTTTGAGGCTTCATCTATAAATTCTACTGCATCTCAATATGTTTCTTTAAGATCATTATATGTTTTCTCAGCTCAAGATAGTGTTGCACGTACTGAATCTATCTTATCCTTTGTCACATCGACTCCATTGACTATGTCATTTTTCAAATCCATAACTCCGCTAAAAGCTTTACTATATGTATCAATTAACTCATCCTTAGTTGGAGTATCTGTTGAAACCATATCTACTTGAGTTTTAAATGAAAGCACAAAGGAATTAAAGTTTTCTAGTCAAAAACTCTTCCCTATCGCATCAGCTAAAACAGGAAGTTTAAATATAATAAGTATGTAGAGAGTAAAAATTATAACAAAAAGAAGAAGAAGTTTTTTCATAAAACAAAAAATAAAGCTATATTAATAGGTAAAATATAGCTTTAAAAAGATAAAAATCAAGTTTTATTTTTGATCTTCAAATAAATCCGCTACATTAAAATTCTTCTTTCTTAATGTAGCATTGAGATCTACAATCTGTTCATCTTTTATTTGACTTGCATTTGGTTTTGAAAGTTTTCACTTTATAGCATTTAGACTCATTTTTATGTTCTCCAAATTAGCTTCAGGTATCGGTAACTTCGCTAAGTCAAAGGTCATTACTTCTGACTTTACCATTGAATGTTTTCCACAATCAGAACATTCAATATCAATATTTATTGTATTTCCAGCGGCTCCAATAACATCGATATTTTCGTCTGTAACCTTCGCATTACATTCTGGACAGTTATAGTTTTGTACTACCGTTTCGACCAATCATTTTAGAGCTCAATAATTCATACGGGATATTTAATAAGTAATATGATAATTATACATCATTATTTTAATTCTTTCAATACTTTTTCAATTCTTTCGCTTGACTTTTTATTTCAGAGTATATAGATTAACTCCAAAGCTCAAGGTGAAAATGCTTCTCAACTAAGAGCAACCCTTACTGGCCAGAGCACTTGTCCATTTTTCATTTCTGCTTCTTTTATTTTTTCAATAAATACATTCTTAACTTCATCAACACTATTAAAATCATCATTATTATCTAAAATATCTGAAGCTACAACGAAAGCTTTCTTTACTTCACTTATTTGAGTAATTTTCATCTTCTCATTTAACAAGAGTGTTTGATCTGGAATATTATATTCTCAATAAAGAAATGATGTTAGTTCCTCAAATTCATCGAATTTCTTCATTTTTGTTCTTAATTCTCCTAATATTCTTTTATTATATGCTTCTGGAAAAATAGAAATTTTATTTAAAAATTCTTTATTATACCTTGATAAGTAGAGAAAAAGTTTATCATATAAAATATTTATATCAGTATTTTTTAGATAATACGCATTAAAGAAAGTAAGTCTTTCAATATCAAATACTGCTCATGCTTTATGAACCTGTTCTAAATCAAATCTTTCTATCAGGTCATTCATGCTAAAAAACTCTTCCGTTGTTTTTGGATTCCAACCTAGAAGTGCAATATAGTTTATAATACTTTCAGTCATATATCATTTCTCAAGATATGATTCTACAGAGACATCTCATGTCCTTTTGGAAAGCTTCTTTTTATCCATTCAAAGTAATAATGGGATATGGGCAAATACTGGTTGTTCCCATTCAAATGCTTCATATAATAGTACGTGTTTAGGAGTACTTGGAGTCCATTCATCTCATCTAATTACATGAGTTACTGACATTAAATGATCATCAACCACATTAGCTAAATGATAGGTAGGAAATCCATCTGATTTCAAAATAACTTGATCATCTATATCTTTTGTATGAACTTTTATTTTTCCTTTTATTACATCATCAAATATTACCTCTCTTTCTTTTGGTACTTTTAATCTTATTGTAAAGGGTGAGTTTCAAGAAAGTTTTTCATCTACTTCCTCTTGCGATAAGTACCTACAGTGTCCATCATACTTGGTAGCGAGTCATAGACTAGCCTGTTCCTCTCTGAGTTTTGTAAGTCTATCACTACTACAAAAACAATGGTACGCTTTATCTTTTTCTATCAGTTCGGTAATATATTTTTGATAAATTTCCAATCTTTCTGACTGGTAGTATGGTCAATTTTCCCCTGGGTTATTTGGTCACTCATCAGGTATAAGTCAAACTGAAGCGAGTATCTCCAGCATATTTTCAACACTTCATTCAACCAATCTACTTCTATCCGTATCCTCAACTCTCAGCATAAACTTACCATTATTTTTCTTGGCAAATAAATAATTATATAATACTGTCCTGAGGCTTCAAATATGTACGTACCCTGTAGGACTTGGTGCAAATCTTGTTACTACTGGTTTCATTCTTCAGAATAATTAATTTATAAATTTACATCATTTTATGTACATATGAGAGTTTGTAAAGATTTTTGCTGTATAATAACTAAAAAAAGATATAAAGTATATTTTATATCTTTTTATTCATTAACAAAATCATCTTCCAAGTATATTAATTTAATTTACTCTTTTTATATTTTAACCTAATTTTTTTAAATACAAATGCTGTTAAAAGTCATCCTATGATTGAAGCGCCAATAAGTCAAGGCTGAACCACCTTTCCTACATTTTCAGAAAGTTGTATTATGTTACCACCAAAGATTCATACAGTAGATCATGCCCCCGCTACCCAAGCTCAGATTTTTTTATTTCACTTATATGTAACGCTTTCTATAGGTTGATTCTTATATACATCATTTTTAGTTAAAAAATTAGATAATTTCGTAGGTTTTTTTAGTAGTAATTTTTTTACTTCCTCAACAGATTCTTCATCAGAATTATTAAGAATATTTATAAAATCTTGAGCATTTTCTTTGTTTTCTTCTCAAGCATATAAAAATTGATCAAATCAAGCTATACTTTTTCATTTATCATCATAAAAGCTTACTATATTTTCTAATCATTTTCTATTTAGTTTGCTTGCATAGGTTCAAAATAGTTCATTTTTTAATAATTTTTGAAGTTTATTTTTGTCTTCAAATGAGTCTATAAAATCATACGAATCATTTATATGTTTTCAGTTATTATCAGCACCTGTTTTTGTAGGAATATTAGCTCTTACAAGAAATAGAATTATATCTGCATAAAACTCTTCTTCTAATTCTTTATTAAATACTTTTTCTTTTAGAATTTTTATTTTTCCTTTTAATCAAACAGATAGTACCGGAGGAATTGTTTGTGCCACCTCTTTAAAAAATGGAGCTAATTCTTTGTTTCTTTCATTAATAATAGTTTGTTTTTTTTCCTTTTCTATTTTTGCCTCTTCTTCTAACCTCTTTTTTGTTTTATTAAATCTTGCTTTTGCAATTGGTTTTAATTCATTTTTATAAGACTTTACTACATTTTTCCCCATAGCTTCTCAATGTTTTACGGAAAAAATTCATAATATTCTTTCTGCATACTTTTTATCACTCATATCTTTGGTTGGAACATCAAGAGCTCATAATGTATTCGTTTCATTTAGTGCATCAATAATTCTATCTTTATTTTTAATTAGAATCTCTCTCATTTGAATTGTCGAAGTCAACTCTATCTTTTGTCATTTATCATTGAAGCTATCTTTGTTTAACTTATTAAATCAAGATGCCATTTCTTTAAGAGTCTTATTTGTTTTATGATCTTTTGAAATTACAAGTTTTGGTAAAATTGCTTCAACAGACTCAATAACTTCAGAGGCTGAATTACCAATCTTTTCTTCTGTAGCTGAAGCATTATCTATAATAGTCTCATTATTTCATTCTTCATCTCTTAGATGAGCATGTAAACTTGCTGTTCAATCAAAATTTTCATCTTCAATATTTGCTTCAATATCTTCATCTATTTGTATATTAGTAAATTTATCTTTAAATTTACCTGCTACATTTTTTATTCCACCAAAAGCTGAATTGTTTACCTTTTTTGCTTTAGATACTGCACCAGTTAATAATTTTTTCATAATATATATAATATAAAAATAATAATTTCATATATATTATACCCTATTTTATAAAGTCTTGTCAAAAAAATGACTTAATAAAAATATAAATACAAATAAATATTGTATTTTGTAAAGCAAAAAATATATTTTATATAGTAAAAAAAGTGAATATTTGGTATACTTATAAAGTATATTTTAACATATAACGAATAGAAAGAAATGTTTTACTGACAAAAGAAAGAAATAAAAAGTACTCTTATCCCTACGGTAATAGATAAAACACCTAGTTGAGATAGAGCATATGATATATATTCTAGACTATTAGAAGACAGAGTAGTATTCCTATGAGAAGCTATAGACTCAACCGTAGCAAATACAGTAATAGCACAATTATTATTCCTAGAAAAACAAGATTCGAAAGCTCCGATTACTTTATATGTAAATACACCAGGATGACATGTAACAGCAGGATTGGCAATATATGATACTATGCAATATATTTCTTGCCCAGTTACAACCGTTTCTATTGGACTATCAGCATCTATGGGTTCCATCATACTAGCTGGCTGAGCTAAAGGGAAAAGATATGCACTTCCCCATTCTGAAATTATGATACATCAACCACTTGGATGAGCTGAATGACAAGCAACAGATATCAGACTTGCTGCAGAACATATTATTCAAACTGGAAATAGACTCTATAGTATACTGGCAAAACATACAGGAAAAACGATAGAGCAGGTTGAAAAAGATTGTGATAGAGATAACTTTATGACAGCAGAAGAAGCTCTCAAGTACTGATTAATAGATAAAATAATTAAAAACAAATAGATTTAAAACTTAAATTCTATGAAAAAAGAAAAAAACATTGAAGTATATAATGTATCTGATGAAGACAAAAATACTCTTTTTGAAAAAACTGATACTCGTATTTGACTCTGGGCAAATTATATACTCATGTTTTTTATTTTTTTATCAATAATACTTGTTTTTGTTGATACTATTCCAGGTTTTATAGAAAAACATTTACTCTTCGTATTCGTAACTGACTATATCATTTCTATAGTCTTCTTACTTGAGTATATTTATAGATGGAAAAACTCATCTAATAAATTCAAGTTTCCATTTCGTACATTAAATATATTCGACTTCTTATCGTTTTGACCAATACTGTTATTTCTCATGCTACATGGGATATGACAATATCAAACCCTTTATTTATTTAGAATATTTAGGATTTTTAGGCTTTTCAAAATATTAGAACTCATGAAGAGAATACCTATTGTTATGAAGCTTATTAGATGAATTAACAAATATAAAATAGAGTATATCGTTACTATGCTGGTTATATTTATTATATTAATTTGTTGCTCAGCAGTGATATATCTGCTTGAGTTTAATTACTGAGATGCGGAATCATTCTCTTCACTTCCCATTACTCTATGGTGGTGAATAGTTACTATGACAACGGTATGATATGGTGATATGATCCCAATTACCGTTTTATGAAAAATTATTAGTACTATACTTATGTTCCTATGACCTGTTCTTATTACAGTACTCTCATCAATTACTGTTGTAATCTTCTTAGAATCTGCGAAGATGGTAAATATAACTGGAAAACACACTCCCTGTAAAAAATGCCTTACTAGTAATGATCAAGACTCAAAATTTTGTAAAAACTGTGGATGAAGTTTATTATAATACTATTTTTTTCTATTTTTTACATATCAAACTAGGAATGATATATTCTTTGAATTAAGTATTTCTATAATACTTAAACAATCCTTTATAGTATCATTAAGATAATTTTTAGTTTTATCTACTCACATAAAGTATACAAATCATTTCTTCTCTCATCAAACACTTTTCCCAGTTTCTTCAGAGCTTCATTCTACATCAAGTAAATCATCTTTTATTTGGAAAGCAAGTCATAATTTTTCTCAAAATTGAGAGAGTTTATGAATATGCTTTATTTTTTCTGAAAGGAGTATTCATCCTTGTACTGAAGCTTTTATAAGTGCTCAAGTTTTTCTATTATGAAGCTTCATCAAATCAGAAATATTAATTCTTTCTGGGTATTCTTCGAAATGCATATCATCAATTTGTCATCAGATCATTCAATGAAATCAAGCTGAACGCGAAAGTAGATTTGATAACTGAGCTGATAGAGAAATATTTTTTATTTCAGAAATCATTTCAAATGCAAGTGAATGTAACATATCTCAAACCAGTACTGCGTAATACTCTCAATATTTTTTCCATACTGTTGCTTTTCACCTTCTTAAAACATCATTATCCATACAAGGAAGGTCATCATGAATAAGACTATAAGCATGTATACACTCTAAAGCGAGACAAAACTTTACAATATCATCTTGAAACTCTAATTCACTGAAATCTTTCTTTTTCAAAGTTAAGAAAAACTCTAATGCCAAAATAGCTCTTAACTTTTTTCATCATTCAAGAGCATAGAGTGATGCTTCCTTAAAAGTATCAATTCAAGCATTATCAACTTTACCTAGAAAAAGCCCCTTATTTTCAAAATACTCTAATAAATATTTTTTTAGGGAATTCTCTATAAAGTTTTTTCTGTCTATATACCAATCTGGAATTATTTTTCACATATCATAAGTATTAGAAAATTATTTACCAAAGTTTCTCTTTGCATTATTAAAAAAATCAATTACTTTTTCTAGCTCATCATCATCGAACTCTGGCCATTTCTTTTGAGTAAAATAGTATTCACTGTATTCAGAATCGTAAAGCAAGAATCAAGAATGTCTAATATCTCACCCAGTTCTTACTATAACCTCAGCTGGTGGATATGCTCAAGCATCTATATAATTTCTAAAAGTTTCTCTAGTAAGAGACTCTGAATCTCATCATTCTTTAATAAACTTTTGAATTCATCTAATTATTTCATCTTGTCATCAATATACTAATGCTAAAATAAGAACGATTCAAACATTATCTTTTGTTTTCTCTTTTAAGCTTTTGAGTATTTGTTGAGTTTTCTCTGGTAACTGAGATATATCTCATATAGTATCAAATTTTAATCCCTTTTGAATCATTGCATCAAGCCTGTTTTCTATACTATTTATAAGTTTAATAATTCCATTTACTTCGTCTTTTGATCTTTTTTTTAGATTTTCTGTTGCTAGTCCCCAAAGAGTAAGATACTTAATTCATTTTTCGTGAGCACTTTCTATAATTCTTTCTACATTATCTGCTCAAGCTTTGTGTCATGCAAAGGCAGGTAAAAGTCTTTCTTTTGCCCGTCTACGATTTCAGTCCATAATTATACCAAGATGTTTCATAAGCTTACATTAAACAACTATTTTATCTTCAGGTTTTATCTCTAGTTTTTTATACACTCATAAAGTCTTATTCTTATTTACTATAAAGAGAATAGGAGAAGCTATAAAAATAGAACTATAAGTACCAACGATGGTTCCAAATATCATAACTAAAATAAATCATTTAATAGACTCAGGTCAAAATAAGAAAATTGTTATCAATACAAACAGTAAGGTTAAAGAAGTATATATACTTCTTTTAAGTGTTTCAGTAACCGAAATATCTATAATTTGTTCTAATGTTTTTCCTAGTTTTCATGTCTTCCCAGCATATTGTTTCAAGTTTCATCTAATTCTATCAAATATAACTATTGTGTCATTTATAGAATATCCAAGAATAGTAAGAAGTGCTGTTATAAAAAAGGTGTCAATTTTAAACTCTGGAAAATACATAGATAAAGCAATATATAATCCTGTAGATATAATTACATCGTGAAATAAAGTTACTATGGTAATAAGTGAAAAAGAAAGAACGCTGATTCCAGACACTACTCAACTAAATGAATATGTAACATAAAATGTAATAGCAATTATTGCTATGAGAAGTGTAATAATTGCAGTATTTTTTATATAATCACCAAAACTTTTTCAGATATTTGTATAACTATCTTCTATTACACTCTCATCTTCTTGTTGTAACAGTTCTAAAACCTTATCTCTAAAACTTGTTTTCAGTACATCAAGTGATTTATCATCAATACTGCTATCAAATCAAACAACTACTGCTATTTTATTTTCTCCAGATACTTTATAAACACTTACTGCATTAACAACTTCGCTTTCATCCAAAAGTATGTTTTTTGATTCTTCGTTGAGACTTTTTCTCATTTTCTCTATATCAATTCAGCTATCATAACTATATTCAGCTTGTGTCCCTCAAGTCATATCGATTCCTAGATTTAACTTTGGTACCAAAATTAAAAAAATTGAAATCACAAAAAATATTGCTGAAATAGATAAATAAATTAATCTATTTTTTAAAACTTTCATAAATAAACTATTATAATAAAATTAAATTTCTAGATTATTTTAAGAAAAACTAAGAAAAAGCAAGAATAACTTGTAAAAAGCCTCTTTTTTCATAAAGTATTTTAGCATTTCTACATCAAATAAATAAATAATAAATGATTAAAAATATAGCTAAAAAATTTCTAGATATTCTAATGAAACTCTTAATAGCTTCTACTATAATATTATGAATTCTTACTCTTTTTAAACCAGAACTAGTAAAGGACTTTATAGAGTGGATAAAAACCATTATTGAAGGTCTATGATACTGGAACTACTTAATAATTTTTATAACCAGTTTAATTGAAAGCTTCCCTGTTCTTGGAGTTGTAGTTCCTGGGCAAAATATACTTCTAATAGTTTGATGATTTTTTTCAGAAATAAGTAGAGAGAATCTTTATTATGTTATTTTAATAGCGAGTATATGAGCTATAATATCAAACTATATATGATACTTTCTTGGAATATACTATTGAGAAAAGTTCTTTAAAAAATATGGTCTGTGGTTCTGAATCTGACAAACTGAAGTAAAGTATCTTAAAAAATGAGTAAAGAAATGGTGAGCTTGGGGAATTATACTCTGAAAGTTTCATAACCTTACAAGAGCTTTTGTTCCTTTTATAGCTGGTTCTATGAGAATGCACCATAAAAGCTTCTTTATATACAATATAATTGGTTCTACTGTCCGGGCAACAACAATAGTAATACTCTGAGTAGTTTTTGCTGAGTATTATGAGGCAGTAATCGATTACTTCTGATATATTATGATGTGAATTATGCTGCTTACTTGAATCTATATCTATAAGTTTAAAAAAACAGAATTTCTACAGTATATGAGAGAAAAAAATGAAGAAATTGAAAATATGACAAAATAAAGAGTATATATTAAATATACTCTTTATGTAAACCATATAACAACTCTGCATTATATGTCTCATTGGTGCGATAGGAAGGAATCGAACCTCCCAATCAAATAATTGGAACATTGATTGTCAAGACCTCCCCAGGTCAAAATCAAAATAAACATAGCCCTATGCTTATAAAATACTACCAGACTACCGCAATTAGAGATATATGAATATATTAGTAAAAAATATTATGTCAAATAAAAACCTATCAAAAAGCTTACCAGAGCAGTTTATGCAGCGAATTTCTAGTTCTCATATTCCATCTGAGATTTCAATGCTGGTAAAATGACTTCAGGAAAAAAGAAAAGTGAACATTAGAATAAATACCCTCAAGACAAATGAAGATGAGGTTTTAAATGAACTGAGAAGAAATAAAATAAAATATAAAAAATTTCAACCAATAAAAAACTGTTATATTATCGAAGATACAAAGGAAAAAGTAATAGAAAAACTTAGTATATATGAGGATGGAAAAATATATTTTCAAAACATTTCCAGCCAAGTCCCAGTTACTTTCCTGTGAGCCAAAGAAAATGAAACCATACTTGATGTAACTGCTGCTCCAGGAAGTAAAACCAGTCAAATTGCAGCATATATGGATAATACCTGAAAACTGGTAGCTAATGAAATTGATCAGATACGATTCGAAAGACTCTCCTATAATATCAACCATCTCTGATGTAAAAATGTGGAACTTATAAACTCTGATGCAAGGAGATTATGAAACTTATATAAAGAAGAAAGTTTTGATAGAATTCTTGCTGATCTTCCCTGTAGTGCTGAGGGAAGAATATTTCTCAAAAATCATAAATCATTCTGATATTGGTCAGAAAAAAATATTCTCAAACATGCCAAGCTACAGAAGCAAATACTCTCATCCATTATTCCTCTCCTTAAAAGCTGATGAGAAATAGTTTATAGTACATGTACTATAGCGCCAGAAGAAAATGAAGGAATAGTTACATGGTTACAAGAAAATTTTAATCTAAAAATAGTTCCTATCGAAATGGAGTATAAATATATAAAAAAATGAATAATAGGCTTTTGAGATATTAATTATCACCCGAATTGCAAGCATACTCTTAGGTGTTTACCGAGTGAAGAAACTGAAGGTTTTTATATTGCAAAGTTAAGAAAAAAATAACCTTTTCATAAGTATATATATCGTTTGAAAATCTTTATAGAAATAACTATTTTTATTTTGTAAGTTTTCGTCTATATAGACTTGTAAATCATTAACTGCCTCTAAAACTGGTATAAAATCCTCTATCAGAATCTTTTTACTCATTCTATCCTGTCTTTTTATATGCTCAAATATGTTTATTCTTATAAACTCCGCATATAAACCAACAAAATATTTCTCTAAGCTATCATTGAGCGACTTTTTATTTCGTATATAGATATCATTATTTATTTTATCTTTTGAATGAAGGTAGAAAGTGTCTATGTATTCTGTTTTAAATCTCCCTCTTTGTTGAGATATTTTATCTTTTAACTCTATATAATCTCACATCATATCACTATTAATCTCTTCTTCACTATTCCTGTCAAAAAAACTAGATTTCAAAGATTTGTATTTCGTCTCTGAAAACTCCATAACTGATACCCAATCTTCTCTCCTATATTTTCTTTTAAATACTTCGTTTGTAGATTCTCGTTTAAAATCACGTATTAATCTGTATACACGATATTGAACCTCAAATACTTCATAATACAATGATATCAGATTTACTTCTTTGGCTGGGAACTCTAGAAGTTTTGAGTCATTAGAATATTCGTGAGAATTTAATGAGATTATTCTTGATGGAAGCTCCTTCCTATAATCTGATATATTTACTAGATTATTAGTAAATACAGGCTTCGTTTCACTCTCTATAATATTTATTATAGATTCATAATAAATATTGTGAAGATTTTTAATTGCCTCAATACTATCCTCTTTATTCTTCAAAGAAAAATCAGATAAGTATTCTATATTTTCTAGTCAATGAGAACTCATATAATATTATTATACAGATATAAGGACAATCCATTATAAAACATTCACTACCAAATATCAGATATAGCTACAATATAGTAAGAATAGGATTCCTCCTTCTACCCTAGTTAAAAAGCTTTTTTTGATGGTAAATGCAGCGAGGAAGATAAATATACTTGCTAAAAAAGAAACTACTAGATCAATATTCATACCCTGATATCATTCAAGAGGATAAATAAATCAAGTCACACCTAAGATCCATAGAATATTAAATATGTTTGAACCTACAATTCCTCAAATAGCCATATCGGTTTGTTTTTTAAATGCTGCCACGAGACTCGCTGCTAATTCAGGGAGAGAAGTTCATATAGCAACAATCGTAACTCATATAAAAGACATAGGGAGTCAAAAACCTTGAGCAATTGCAACTGCGCTATCAACAATAAGTTTTCCTCATAGTAGTAATCAAGTCAGTCATAGAATAATAAATATGAAAGATTTTGTATTTGAAATTTCAGCTACTCATTTTATTTCCTTTCTTTCCTCTAGTTTTTCTCCCAGAGTTTTTGGAACCTTTGCTATGGTAAAAGTATAATATAAAAAGAAAGCAAAAAATATAAGGAGAATAATTGAGTCTCATCTGGAGAGTATTCCATCATATAATAGTCAAAATAAAACCAGTCATACAAATATAAGAAAAGGGATTTCTTTTTTAACGGTACTCTTAGGCATAGCTATAGGATAGACTAGTGATGTAACTCATAATATCAGAAAAATATTTGAAATATTACTTCAGAGTATATTTGATATTGCTAAGTCTGTATTTTGAGAGAATCAAGCCATTATGTTTACTACAAGCTCAGGTGCACTAGTACCAAATGCAACTACTGTCAAACCAATAACAAGTGATGATATTCCAAACTTTTTTGCGACACTAGAACCTCCATCAACAAGCATATCAGCTCATTTTATAAGTAAAACAAATCAGATAATCATCAATAGGAAATTCATAAACTAGTTATTAAATTTAAATAAAATTACATCTCCATCTTGCACAATATAGTCTTTTCACTCCAGTGAAACCTTTCCATTTTCTCTCGCTTTTGACCATCATCCAAATTCTACAATATTTTCCCAGTTAACTACGTCTGCTTTAATAAATCATTTTTCGAAATCAGTATGTATAACTCCAGCTGCTTGTGGAGCAGTATCTCATTTATGAATAGTCCAAGCTCTCACTTCCATCTCTCAAGCCGTGAAGTAATATTGAAGTCATAGGGCATCATATGATGATTTGATAAGATTATCTAGCCCAGTAGTCAAGAGTCACATTTCATCTAAAAATTCTTTTCTTTCTTCCAAGCTCATTTCAACCATATCTTCTTCTAGTTTTGCTGATATTGGTACCACCTTTGTGTTATCATTTGTAATCCCAATGATGTCTTTAAGTTCTTTTTCTGATGTTCCCATCATCTCTTCGGAAACATTACAAGCATATACAAAAGTTTTATTTGTGAGAAGATGCATATCATAGAGTGCCTCACTTTCTTCTTCTGTTAGTCACATATCAATTACTAATATTCCTTGATTGAGGTTTCAAAGTACTTTCTCATATATAGATATTATATCAGCTATTTTTTTATCTGATTTTGCTTTTTTTCCGTCTGATTTAATTCTCTTCTCGACTGATTCTATATCAGCAATTATAAGCTCTGCATTTATTATTTCGATATCAGATTTTGGATCTACTTTCCCATTCACATGGATAATGTCGTCATGTTCAAATATTCTCACTACTTGAAGGATAGCATCTGCTTCCCTAATATTTGCTAAAAATTTATTTCAAAGTCATTCTCATTTACTCGCTCACTTCACAATTCAAGCTATATCAGTGAACTCTACATTGGCTGGAACAATTTTTTGACCATTCACCGCTTCCCTAATCTTTTCTAACCTTTCATCATTCACATTTACTATTCAAACATTTGGTTCGATAGTACAAAATGGAAAGTTCTGAGCATCAGCTGAGTAGTTTCTTGTTAGCGCATTAAATAAAGTAGATTTTCAAACATTCGGGAGTCACACAATTCCAATTTTCATATCCTATTGATAGTTATTAAATAATTTAAATAAAATTATACAGAAAGATGAGTTGAAAGCAAAAAAATAAGGAAGAATCTCTTCTTCCTTATTTTTAATAATATATTCACCTCTCTCATATAACATATTTCATATAATTTATCTCTTCTTCATTCTTGATTGAGAATATATCTCTACACTTTTCTAGCTCGTCTTGAGTAAACTCTCTTCTTCTATTTGCTTCCAAATAAACCTGTTCACAATATCTTGAATTATCTCATTCAACTGAATCTAACTCATCCACATTAACTGAATCTATAAAAGAGTCAACACTTTGAAGTTCATGGTCAGTAAAGTAAGCAAAAGACTGATGCAATCAAAGATTAAATAAAGCACATATTAAGATTAAAAATCCTTTTTTCATAAAAACTATATTTTAGTATTAATTAAACTTAGAGAGTTTCTCTTCTAACTTCTGAAGCTTATGCTTTGCTTGTTCTTTTTTATCTATCTCTGCTCTTACTAATTTCTCAGGAGCTTTATTTACAAAAGCCTCATTAAGAAGTTTCTTATCTAGAAGTGCTATATAATCCTTTGTATCTTGAATTTGATCTCTTAATCTTTCAGTTTCTTGTTCTACATCAAGTGCATTTGCAGTGTCAATATATACTTCGACACCTGCTTTTATGATTCCAAATGCAAGATTATTATCTGTAACCTTCCTATCTATCAATTCAATAGTCTCAGCTTTTACTATTCCTCATATTAAGTCTAATACGCCATTCAATGTTTCAGCATTTTTATTTTTTGCATATATTTGAAGTCATATAGTTTTATTCGGAAGAATATTGTTATCAGCTCTTAAACTTCTAATTTCTTTTATTACACTTACAACAAGAGCGTTCTCTTTTTCGATACTTTCATCTCTTATTACTTTTACTTCTCACCAATCTGCATTTATTAAACCTCATGTAAATCAAAGTTTTGTGTATATTTCTTCTGAAACAAAAGGTATATATGGATGCCAAAGCTTAAGTAGTTTATTTATTACATAGGTAATGACCTCTCTTCCATACTTTGAAGTATCTTTTGTCAATTTAAACTCTTCTATGTAATAGTCACAAAACTCATGCTTTGTAAAAGCTTGGAGTTCTTGACCAGCTTCAGAGAAATTATAATCCTCCATTGAAGAAGTAACCAAATCAGCAAGATACCTAATTCTAGAAAGAATCCACTTTTCATGAAATGGAAGGTCATTGTAATTTGCTAATAGTTTTTCTTCTACTGTATCTATATTATTCTCAATATTATCTCAAAGATTTACAGAAACAAATCTTGATGCATTCCATAATTTATTAATAAAGATCATATTATTCTCAACCGATAACTCATCAAATTTAAGGTCATTTCAAGGAGTATTTCCAATACTTAATGTTAATCTCAATGCATCAGTTCCATACTTATCAATCATATCAATTGGATCTATTCCGTTTCCAAGGGATTTACTCATTTTTCTTCCTAACTTGTCTTTTACAATACCATGAAGATATATAGTTTTAAATGGAGTTTGTCATGTAAACTCATATCCAAATAACAACATTCTAATTACCCAAAAGAATATAATATCATGTCATGTCTCTAATACTGAAGCAGGATAAAATTCTTTTACGAAGTCAGACTGTTTTTCTGAGTCCATATCATAGTCAAGAACTGAAAAAGGCCAAAGGGCAGAAGAAAACCAAGTATCAAGTGCATCAGGATCACGTATTAAATCAACCTCTTTTTTATAATGAGCCTTAGCTTGTGCTTTTGCTTCTTCTTCTGTTTCTGCACAAAATATTTTTTCATCTGGCCCATACCATACCGGTATACCATGTCACCAAATAAGTTGTCTTGAAATACACCAATCTCTTAAATTGAAGATCCAATCTTCAAATGTTTTATTGAATTTTTTTGGAATAATTTCAAATTCTTTCGCTTTATATCATTTGATCACTTTTTTTACGAGTGGATCTATTTTTACAAACCACTGAGTAGAAATAATAGTCTCTATTTTCGCATGGCTTCTTTCTCAGTATCATACTTTTGAAACATGATCTACTACCTTAATAAGGTTTCATTTTGATCTCAAAAGTTCAACTATATTTGATCTTGCTGTTTTGTAGTCCTGTCAAGAGAATATCCCAGCTACTTCCGTCATATTCCCTTCCTTATCTATAACTATTTTATCAAGCTGGAGATCATGTCTTTTGGCAGTAGCAAAGTCATTTGCATCGTGAGCTGGAGTAATTTTTAAAGCGCCTGTTCAAAAATTCATATCTACCATTTCATCAGCAATAATAGGAATTTCTTTATTTACTACTGGTAGAATTAATTTTTTTTCTCATTTTAAGAGTTTTTTATATCTCTTATCTTTCGGATGTACTGCAACCGCTACATCTCACAGAAGTGTTTCTGGTCTGGTAGTTGCTATTACTACTTCACTATCTGATCAAGATACAAAATAAGTAATATAGTAGAGTTTATTTGGTTCTTCTTTATAAACTACCTCTTGGTCAGAAAGAACGGTCTTTAGTACCGGATCATAATTTACCATGTACTCTCATTTGTAAATGAGTCACTTATTGTATAGCTTCACAAAAGCCTTATCAACTCTTGTATTCATAGAATCTTCAAAAGTGAATTTTTCTTTACTCCAATCACAACTGGTTCACATTTTTCTAAACTGATTCTGTATTTGCCCTCCGTGTGTTTTTGTCCAATCCCAACATTCCTTTAAAAAATCCTCTCTTGATATATTGTGCTTACTTTTTCATTCACTTGCTAATTTTTCTTCTACTTTCATCTGGGTTGAAATACCAGCATGGTCAGTTCCAGGTAATAGTAAGGTCGCATCTCATTGCATTCTATGGTATCTTGTCATAATATCCTCTAGCGTCAACATTACACTATGTCCGATATGAAGTTTACTCGTTACATTTGGTGGTGGCATAGGTATATAAAAACTATTTCAAGATTGAGACTTTTTAGGTTCAAAATCTCAATTTTTCTCCCATTTTGTATATAATTTTTCTTCAAACTCTTTTGGAGAGTATTTTTTTGGAAATTCACTTTGCATACCGTATTAATTTATATTAAAAAATAACCTTGTGTTTATTGTATACACAAGGTTATTTTTTCAAAATTTGTTTTCCTAAATTTTTATCTTTCGAATAAATATCCAGTTTGAACCAAACGTGAGTATTGAGAAATTTCAGGGTTTTTTATAATCACTTTTAGTGAGCTTTCAGATGAAGCCTCTACGACTTTAAGAGTAAGAGTCAAAGCTGCTACTATAAATATAGCCCAATGTGCTGCATTTCTCAAAGTATCCTTTTTTGCAATAGTCATAGTTTATCACTTATGAAATAAATGTATTACTCTATAATTAAATCATACTTTTGATATTTAGTCAAAAAAAGAAGGAAAAATGTAGTTTTCCTTCTTTTTTATCAAGTCATTATTGAAAAATATTATCTTTCGAATAAATATCCAGTTTGAACCAAACGTGAGTATTGAGAAATTTCAGGGTTTTTTATAATCACTTTTAGTGAGCTTTCAGATGAAGCCTCTACGACTTTAAGAGTAAGAGTCAAAGCTGCTACTATAAATATAGCCCAATGTGCTGCATTTCTCAAAGTATCCTTTTTTGCAATAGTCATAGTTTATCACTTATGAAATAAATGTATTACTCTATAATTAAATCATACTTTTGATATTTAGTCAAAAAAAGAAGGAAAAATGTAGTTTTCCTTCTTTTTTATCAAGTCATTATTGAAAAATATTATCTTTCAAATAGGTATCCAGTTTGAACCAAGCGTGAGTACTGAGAGATTTCAGGGTTTTGAATCACAATATCAAGAGTATTACTTGCTGATACTTCTAATATTTTTATAGTTAAAGTCAAAGCAGCAACTATAAATATAGCCCAATGTGCTGCATTTCTCAAAGTATCCCTTTTTGCAATAGTCATAGTTTATCACTTATGAAATAAATGTATTACTCTATAATTAAATCATACTTTTGATATTTAGTCAAAAAAAGAAGGAAAAATGTAGTTTTCCTTCTTTTTTATCAAGTCATTATTGAAAAATATTATCTTTCAAATAGGTATCCAGTTTGAACCAAGCGTGAGTACTGAGAGATTTCAGGGTTTTGAATCACAATATCAAGAGTATTACTTGCTGATACTTCTAATATTTTTATAGTTAAAGTCAAAGCAGCAACTATAAATATAGACCAATGTCCAATGTTTCTCACAACATCTTTATTATAAAAAGCCATACGTTTTCATTTAAGAAATAAATGTATTACTCTATAATTAAATCATACTTTTGATATTTAGTCAAAAAAGTGAAGGGGAAATTAACTTTCCTCTTCATTTTTTTGACTCATTCTTAGATTTACTTCATCCCATACATCTTTTGGAATATTTTTAGCTATTTTTACTTTCGGATAATTTTTAGCTGCTAGAAATGGTCATCTTCTTGAACTTTTTACTACCATTTCCTCTCCTGTCTCTTCGTCTACCAATAATCCCTTTTCTTTGAGAACTACTTCTAAAAACTCTTCTTTTTCGTCTTTTATTTTTCCAATCCACTTTACTTTAGGATAATCACTTGATGCCAAAAATGGTCAGAATCTTCATGTTTTTACTACTATGGTTCCTCATTCAGGACAAGGTTTCCCTTCATATTTCTTCTTTAAGTCGTCAAGAGCATTTTTTTCATCTTCGGGCTGATCTATAAAATCACATTCAGGATACCCTGAACATCCTATAAATTTCCCAGCTTTTGAATGTCTATATATGAGCTCTTCCTCACATTTTGGACATTTTTTTCACACTTTTTCTATAACCTTTTCAGCATTTTCTCAGGCGTTTTCTAAATCTTTCTTCAATGTTCATTCCCAGAAATTCTTCAGCATATCTTCGAATTTTTCTTTTCCTTCTGCTACTTTATCAAAATCCTCTTCGACTGTTTTTGTAAACTTATATTCCATAAGTTTTTTGAAATACTCTTCTAGAAACTTTGTTACTGTAAATGCAGTATCGGTAGGAGAAAGGTATTTTCTTTCTATTTTTTCAACATACCCTCTATCAATAATGGTAGATATAGTTGGCGCATAAGTTGACGGTCTTCAAATTCCTTCTGATTCTAATTTTTTTACCAGACTTGCTTCTGTAAATCTAGCAGGGGGTCTTGAGAATCATTGGAGAGCTTCCAGATTCTCTCAAACGAGTATTTCTCACACCTCTACTTGAGGAAGTACTCACTCCATCTCTTCTGACTCATCTTCATCATCTTTTCATTCTATATAGAGTTTCATAAAACCATCAAATTTTATTACTTCTCACTTAGTTATCCATTCTTGACTATCAGCTTTACTCGGGGAAAATATCATAGTAGTAACCTCAACTATTGCCTCAGACATCTGACTTGCAAGTGTTCTTTTCCATATGAGAGTATAGAGTTTCAATTGTTGAGGATCTAATACATTTGCTAAGCTTTCTGGAGTTCTTGATAGATCAGTTGGTCTAATAGCTTCATGTGCTTCTTGAGCACCTGCAGATTTGGTTTTATAACTTCTTTCTTTATGATACTCTTTTCCAAAATTCTTCGTTATAACCTCGGTTGCTTGTTGTCTTGCAAGGTCTGAGAGATTGAGACTGTCTGTTCTCATATAGGTTATTAGTCATTGTCTTTCTCCGTCTCATAAATCTATTCATTCATAGAGTTTTTGTGCCACCATCATGGTTTGTTTTACTCAAAAACCAAACTTTCTCGCTCACTCTTGTTGAAGAGTAGAAGTAGTAAATGGTGCCCCTGGCGATCTTTTTGAGTCTTTTTTTATAGCATCTATGAGTTTGAAATCTATATTTTCTTTTTTTCCAATAGTTATAAAGCCTTTCTTGCTTTCTCATTCATTTAAAGTAGTAATATCATCAAAGAGAGTTGATAATACTTTTAAAACATCTTCTTTCGATGTGAGTTTTTTTACTTTTCCTCAAATCTTATGTAATGTAGTTTCAAACTTTGTTTTTCAATGATTAAGCGTGACAATAATTTTCCAACTCTCAACTGGTACAAAGTTTTTTATTTCTATTTCTTTTTCTACTATAAGTTTCACAGCAACTGATTGAACTCTTCAAGCAGAGAGTCATTTTCTGATCTTTTTCCATAGTACTGGAGACACTTTATATCATACTAGTCTATCTAGAAGCCTTCTTGCTTGTTGAGCATCTACTAAACCAATATCTATAGTTCTTGGTGACTCTACTGCTTTAGTAATTGCGGCTTTCGTAATCTCATGAAATACAATTCTTTTTGTTTTCTCAACATCAAGACTTAATGCATGACAAAGATGCCACCCAATTGCCTCTCATTCTCTATCCTCATCCGTTGCTATCCAAACTTCATTTGCGGTTTTTGCTAATTTTTTCAAACTATTTACTGTTTTTGTTTTATCTTCACTGACTTGATACTCTGGTTTAAAGCCATCATCTATATCTATTCCAAGTGTTTTTACTGGTAAATCCCTAATATGTCACATTGATGCAACTACCTGATAGTCAGGTCATAAGAATTTTTCAATCGTTTTTCATTTCGCTGGAGACTCTACTATCACAAGGTTTTTTGCCATAAGTTAATTTTTAACAGATATTTAAACTGATACCGTTATAAGATTATTTTTTTTTTAGTCAAAATAATATTGGTAGAAAATGAATATTGACTTTTAATTTATTTATATATCATAAATAAATTAAAAAAATATACTCTAATATTTTTCAGCTTATTATTCTGTATAGTTTCATACTATATAGAATAATAAGCTGAAAAGATTATTCTATTATTTTTTTATTAATCAAATGTTCTTATAAATACTATGACTCAAACAAATATAAACCTTAAAGCAAAAGTGTTTCAAAACCAAGCCACATATATTCAATCTGTTCTTTCCCTCGCTATAGAATACAATGATAAAAATACCGTTGAAATATTATTAGATGAAGTAGATCATTGTCCAAATATATGCAACGAAACACTCTTAAGTGCTATTGAATATAATGATTTTGATATTATAGCCTATATTCTTGAAAAGAAAGTTCTAAGCGATCAAGCAATAATAGATTCATTCATAGTAGCTGCTCGTAGCTCAGATAAGAAAACTATTGAATGTTTTATGAATCAAGACTGTATTTCAATTAACACTCAAGATGATAATGGAAGAACAGTATTGCATAGTGCCATAAGTAATAGTAAAGAGGTCTTTGAGTATATTTACAGCTATAAAGACATGGATCCAAATATTAAGGATAAAAATGGAGATACTCCATTGCATATAGGCTTGATGTGCCCATCAAATAATATAAATATAATGACACTATTGGATGATCGAACTCTTGACTTAAATACAACAAATAATAGTGGGAATACACCTATCGCAAATTCGATAGCATACTTACATAAATACCCTGATCTAATAGATAAGCTAATAAGCAGAGGTGCAGATTTCAATGCATTAGACACAGAAGGATCCTATGCCCCAACTCTCCTTATGGAATCTTGTGATTACGATAGAGTTGATATAGTTAAAAAATTATTAACGATTAAGACCCTAGATGTAAACTATGAAACGAAAGATGGAAATTCTGCTCTCTCTCTATCGCATTTAAAAGAAAAAATAGTGAAATTATAGAGTTGTTAATCAATCATCAAAATATCAAAACAAAACTAGGTACTTTAGCAAAGATAAGAATGTTTTTTACTCCTTGGAGTATGAAAACAAAAGCTTTGAAAAAATATGAGGATAACCAAGCCTCTCAGAAACTGGATACATTACTACGAGGTGAAAAATAATTTTCATTTCAGTTCTCTCTAGTACAATACTCCCTCTCAATAATGAGAGGGAGTATTTTATTTTAAGTGAAGATTGACTTATTCTTTTTTAAATTATAATAAACTCTGTACTAAAAGTTATTTTTTCAGATTATTATTCTGTATAGTATTGGGCTATATAGAAGTGTAGTCTGAAAACAGACTGAAATATTAGGAGGAAGTTATGACAAAAGTAAATCTAATACTCCCTGTTCAAAATAAACAGGAAAAATGTATATATGAAACAGAATTGCTTCATATTGCTATTCAGCGAAAAGACACACGTACAATAAAATATTGTTTAGATGTACTAAAAATTGATATAAATGCAGAATCAATCAATGGTGATACTCCGTTAATTACTGCAGTATATTGTGACAATTTAAAAATAGTAGAACTTCTATCTACTTACGATACTATTGATATCAACAGTAATGCTGAATACCAAGATACTGCCCTTGGAATCGCTGATTTATTAGGACTTCAAGAAATAAATAATTTTCTACTGAACCATCCTAACTATGATAAAGGAAATAGCCGAAAAAAATATGATAAAAAATATCCTAGCAAAGGAAACTCAGGAAATCATCATAATAGCATATTTGGTTAACTCTTACTTCATAAAATAGCCCTTACAAATGTAAGGGCTATTTTTCTCATTTTTTGAATTGACTTTTAAATTATTTCTGATACTATCACCAAACGATTTTTTACCAGCTTTCTTCAAAATAAAAAAAGCAATGTTATTAATCTCAAATTTCTAAGTTATGACAAAAACAAATATAGATAATGAAATAAAATATTTCAATGCTTGTTCAAAAGGAGATTTGGAAACTATAGAGAATCTCATAAACTCTAAAAAAGTTCATGTAGATGCTAGAAATAGTGATGGCCAAACTGCTCTTATTATTACAGCACACCATGGATACCTAGATATAGTAAAGTTTTTAGATAAAAATGGTGCTGACAAAGCCATAAAAAGTACTTTCAATCAAACAACAGCTTTGGATGAAGTACTTGGCATTATTCAAACAATAAATACAACTGAAGTAATAAAGTATTTAGAAATACAAAAGGTTTTAGAATCTGATTAGTCTTTTTAATATACTTTATTCAATATTTATTTGAATAGAAAAACCCCCTAGCAATTGCTAGGGGGTTTAAAATATTATCACCACTTATGTTCTAAACCAACAGTAAGTTGATTTTTATGATATTTTGTAGAAATACCAGCAGTTTCAATTTCTTCAAAGTATGTATTATAAGATAAAACAACATATTTTGTTAACTTATATTTTACGGTAACTGTTCTATTTTGTGAATAGTTAAGTAAAGAATAGGTAGCACGAATAGAAAAGTCTTTCGTAAAATCAGCATAAAACTTATATCGAAAGCTTCCTGAGTTCCCTCTTTGTTTTTCATAAACATTTGCAAGAGAAAACTTATGTTTAAACGGAAAAGCTTTTTTATTACTTAATGGTTTTGGAACCCAAGCTATCCCTGCTCCTAAACGATCATATTCATAATCATACGTTTCCCCCTCATTACGATTGGTTCTAGCGAATACAAATGGACTCCATTCATCATCTGGATAAAAATCTAACGCTAATGCAGCAGTACGAACCTGTACATCACTTGAGTCCAAATAATTACCTTCCGTTTTAAATTCAATAATATTGTCATTTTTATGACTATATTTAAAATTCGTTCCTTTCTCATAATAACCAGTCTCGTTAATCAGAGAAGCTCCCATAGAAAAATTATTATTAAATGAACTGCCCCCACTAAAGTGTAGTGGAAATAAAAAAGAGTTTTTAGTTTTCTAAAAGATGATTTCTGTATTGAACAGGAGTCATTTTTTTTCTGTTCCATTGAGGTCTTTTGTTATTATATTC
>Ga0228627_1000022_pt1 | contig 121017 bp, 121 predicted proteins | sample 33DmetaG_FD_190483 | JGI IMG/M metagenome (GOLD analysis project Ga0228627, IMG submission 190483) | Seawater microbial communities from Monterey Bay, California, United States - 33D | ecosystem: Environmental > Aquatic > Marine > Coastal | place: USA: California | collected 2016-09-28 | reverse complement strand
TCTCATATACGCATTTTCACTTTCAAAGATTTTATATTATCGTACGCACAACGCGACACATTTTACAAACACAATATTTTACTTCCTTGCTGATTTTACTTCATTCTTTGGGATTTGGATTTTTTTTATTTGGCGGGATTTTTTTATTTGGGGGGGATTTTTTTATTTGGGGGGGGAGGCGGATTGACAACGGGTTTGAATTAAAATTGATTATACATTCATTTATATTTGTTTCACCAGACAACGCATGATGAACAAAGTTTCGCCAGAAGTATTCATTTCGAGCTGGTTACCGTCCCATATCAAAAATAAAATATTATTCTATTTGATCAAATCACCCCATTCAAACTCGGAACAAGTAATTACCGGTACATTTCATTTTGGCGACAAATCATACAAGGTGACTTCAAAACAATCTATAGAACGATTTCTCCCATTTCGCAACGATTATTTCAAACGAAATATAGACGACCCAAAAAATACAATGTCCAAGTATTATAATGATTCCCAAAACGATTTCTTAATTTTTCAAAAAGTTATGAAATCGTTTGTATACGAGATGGACGCTATAAGAATGAAAAACAATAAACATATGCAACTTGTAAAAGCAGGTAAAGAACTCAAGCAAATTGAATCAAAGAGCTTGGATACGAACAATTTGAGAAGTGTTGAATATATTAATGAGATGGTGTTTGGCAATTTTCCATGTGGTTTATTGCAAAGTGAAAAAGAAACTATTGTGGCTCATTACAAACCATATAACAACGGGTGTTCAAGAAATCATCTTATACATTCTGACATCAATTGTAAAACAATTTCAATATCACCCCTTCAAATGTTATGGCGCATTCATGACGGTCTTGTAACGGTAAAAGAAAAGAGAGAACTGGCGAAAATAAATAGAATTAGCGGTAGAAGTAAATTAAAAACAAATGATGACTATATTAGAGCGTTTTTGAAACTTTGATTTTATTCGTAATATATGAATTATATATACATAAATGAAAATAACAAAAACTAAAAAACACTCTAAACGGGTGATTAAATCACGAAACAAAACTAAGCGCATTTACTCAATAAAGTAAAACAGTCGTTTAGACAATATAAAACAATATCAATATTATTATGTATTCGTTATACAAATGAAAATGATTCGTTATTTGAAAACAACCTTTATTTTTTTGATTTGTGCTCCAAATATCTCATGTCTAAAGCCCGGTAAACTACCTTCAGGAAAAGACCGCGTTTACAAGTATAATCGTCAAAATCCAGAAAATGATTTGAAAAATATTACACCGGCAGTGGCCTCGTTTATATCACGTCATTGGTTAAACAACATTCTTCAGCCCACTAAAATCTGTCAAGAAGACACTATGATTGTAGAAAAAATAAACAGTTTAGAACAATATATACAGGATCAGTTTACACATGAGAATGATTTTAAAGTAGAATATCTTGCGTGGACGCCACAAGGTATTACAGAAGACATTTTATTTTTGATTATATTGGAACAACATGAAGAAAAAAACGTTCTTCGAACACTGATCAACTCTCCGTTCTGGGAATCAAAACAAATTAGCAATGAATGTCTCCTTGAATCGTTAATATGTTATTCATCAAATGAAGATAAAGTTTTAGATATAGAGCCATTTTTAACGAACAATATAAGATATAAATTATTGTGGAAAGATTTTAATATTGAATTGATTTAAAACTATTGTAATAAGCCACTCATATGGAAAAAGTAGATATGAGCAGCGTGTTTAATCAAATTATAATCAAACCATTATTAGTAAAAAAGACAAATTATATGTATTCGGACGATTTCAAATTTTCATGCGTTGAACGAGTTACCGACTATTATATTGAAAAAAATAGAAAGTTTACATGGCTGAAACATTGGAAGGGAAATGTGTTTATATTTGGAAGTCCGTTTGGTGGATACTCTTTTTAATAAAATTGAAATGATGTGAGTGTGAAATGAATTGTTTTATATTACGCAAACAATGGATGAAACCGTTATTGAAAGAGATCCCCAAAAAATATGCTCAATGTTGATCGACGAAATGAATATTATTCCAATTTACGACCACGAGAAAGACACGACTACGTTTCAGTTTAGATTTCCTAGTTGGTTAAAGAAAAACTATTCAGATGAAACTGTTAAAATGCTTATTGATATTATTACACCCGCTTTGACAGAGGAAATGAATAATTGTACAAATAAGGAATGTTTTCAAGTAATTAAAGAAAATGTTTGATATAACTATTATAAATGACAAACAATATTCCGACATCAATAATAACTGGACAAGACAATGGAGAATTAAACGTATTAGAACGCGAAGAACTAGAGGTGTCTGTGACCTCAAACATAATGACATTCATGAGCTATTCTATAAAGTCGTCTTCTATTTTTGTAGAACATTCTGGTCGGACAATCATTACGCCCGATGATATTAAACGGGCTATGATGGTAGAAGTTTTTATGTATTTTGATCGCCCAGATTTAGAGTTGAGAAAGCACGAGTGGCAAAATATTATTTTAAACGAAACGCAAAATCAAACAAGTGAAAATGAAAGCGAAACCGACGACGACGAAGAAGTAACAAGTATGGAAATAGAAAAAGAAGAAATAGATAAAAAAATATGTTCTTGCGAAGTTTGTGGGCTCATGAATGAAATAAAAGACAGATGGTGCTATTACAATCCTAATGACGAATTAGGGAAAATATTCAAAAAACACATTGACGCGATGGAGTAAATTACAGTATTCTTTCAAGTTTGCGTCTTGAGTTATAATTATTTATAATCATTGCCCCCTCTTGTGGGGTGCAATCCAATTCACCAGAAACATATTTTTTATATTGAGTTTCTATTTTCTTTATTTGTTCTGAAACAAGTATAAACAGTGCGCTATTACGAGACACATTATCACCCGAATCTCGGACTCTGGTGTCACGACAGAAACAGCACATCATTTTGAATGATACTATATTATCAATATCATTCAAAATCAATTTTTATATTATCCTTTCACAATTGTCATTCTCATCGTTTGTTCTGCGAATGGTAGTAAATTCACTCGTTTATAGAAAGTGTTCATTCGCCGTAAACATTGTTGTAATGAGGTTGTATTAGAGTGCTGCGATAAGAACTCCACGAATTTCAATATATTTTTTTTTTCAAACCGAAACAATAAATTGTTGTGTTTCTTACACCAAGATTCAAATTTTCGCAGATTCAAAAACAAAATCATCTTCAAAAAATAATATGAAGTTATATTTGTGGTTTCTTCGTATGTAACATGTTTACTATTCATATCAATAATATTGTTATACGAAATACCCCGATGATGCAATATCTTATTACATTGAAATAGTGTAAAGCTTAATTCTTTATTGAGTAGATGTTCAAATAATATCATGAAGCTTTTTTTGTCTTTTGTCTTCAAATAAGATACAAGGACAATATTCAAAACTTCTGCCCATATTTCGCAATATGCTTCGTATACACGCACACCAATCTTGTTTTCCACATTAAATACTTTTGTAATCTCGCGTTCGGCTTCATAATTATCGTGATGTGAAAAATCTAGACCGAAACAATGAAACGACTCGTGGATCAAAACCTTGAACCATTCTTCATATCTAAAAATATAAATAGAAGATTGTGGGCTACATGCCGTTGTAAATGCACTGTTAACATGCTTGAATGTAATGTCTTCGCCTTTATACGGAATAACCTTTTTAAAACGAGTGAATAGAAAATATATGTTTGTTTTCATACTGCACTCATTAAGTATGTAAGGTGATATAAAACTCAACCATAAATGTATCTTGTAAATACAATCCTGGAAAAAGTCCGCTACGTTGTTATCCCTAGAATTGGAATTTTCCGACGGTAAATATAGATGAATCACAAATTGTCTGTGGGATATTTTCATATTAAATTGTTGATAAAATCCGTTGGACTCTTCTAGAGAGTTATACAATTCTGACTCGATGAAATCTGTTGGTGGTATTTTCAAGCTATGTGGATACTTTCCTAGAAATGTTATTGGCGTGCATGTATGTGTTATTTTGTCTTTTTTTTCTTGGAGAGACTTGTAGAAATTATTTAATGTATCTTTTGTGAGATTGATGTTTTGTTTCAAGTTTGGTAGTTTTGTAAACAACTCATCCATATAATAATGTATGAGAATAAATGTTTCTTAATAATAAATGGGAACTGTGTTCTCTAAATGCATGAGTAAAAATCTAGGTGAATTAATATTAAAAACGACACCAAGTAATTCAGAATACAAAACATTGCAAATAGAAGACAAAATATATATATTATTTGAGAATAAACAACCAGGAGATTGTTTCGAAATTTGAACAATCCAAAATCCACAAAATCTATAAAACAGAATCCATGAAACAGAATCCATGAAACAGAATCCATAAAACAAAAAACAGAGTTTCCAAAAAAAACTTTTTTTTATTTTTCACGAAAGTTGAAAGTCTTGCTCCCCCCCCCTCCATATTTTTTATTTTTTTATTTTAGTCAACCTAAAAAGTAGTAAATTATGGTGTAAAAGTAGTAAGAAAAGTAGTAAATGATTGTTATTATAAAGGTAAGACAAATTTTCATTTACTACTTTTTACTACTTTTTTACTACTTTTTTACTACTTTTTTACTACAATTATTAAAATATAAAAGGATTATATAGAATTAAATAATGAGTAACTATTATTGTTTTGTCTGCGATTATGATGCGAAACAGAAAAGTAATTACGATAAACACATCAATACAAAAAAGCATAAAACGCGCATATCAGAAAGCCACCAAAAGTCACCAAAAGTCAACCAAAAGTCAACTTTTAGTCAACTTTTAGTCAACCAAAAGTCAACCTTTTTTTCAACCCCACCAACTCCCATTACAAAATTTCAATGTAAGTATTGTGACAAGTGCTTTAAATTTAAACAATCAATGTATAAACATATTAAGTATGTATGTAAGAAAAATAAAGACGAAGATTTCCAAGAACTTGCTCGCCTATTGAATGAAAAGGACAAACAAATTGTATTGAAAGACAAACAAATTGACAAGCAACTTGCGCTGAGGGACAAAAAAATGGAAATAATGCAGAAACAAATAGACAAATTAACTAATAAGCTTCAAATCCAGAATATAAACCAGGGTATTGTCCAAAATTTCAATAATACTATAAACATTCAAGTATTGAATCATCCTGATACAGATTACAGTCATCTGACACCGAAAGATTATATCACTTGTATAAAAGACTGTAACAAATGTGTGAAGACCCTTATTGAAAAGGTACATTTTAATACCAACAAACCCGAGAATATGAATATTTACCTGTCGAATATCAAGGGCAAATACCTTATGATTTATAAAGACAATGTCTGGCAAATTCAAGACAAAAAGACACAAGTAGATGATCTATATGATAATAATGAGTTTGTATTGGAAGCCTGGTATGATGAATACAAAGAGAAATATCCGGATATTATTGCTTCGTTCCAAAGATATTTACAAAACCGAGATGAAGATGAAATGCTGAACAATATTAAAGAAGAAATACTTGTCATGTTATATAACAAAAGGCAGATGATTGCGATTGAGGGATAGAAAATTTAGAGCCTTTTTATTTTCACTTTTTGAAATTTCATGAAAGTTAAAAGTGTTTTCCCCCTCTCAGGATATAACTTTCAACTCAATGTCGTATACACAAACGCTACAATTTTTTTCTATATATAATATTTTTATTTGTATATGTATATGAAGAAAAATAATTTTCATTCGTCGCGTGAACGCGCCAAAAAGGAACCATGATTAGCAAATATAACTTAACAATGAATTCGGTTGGAATAACATTGGAATATTTGCCAACATTACTAAAAATAGTTGATATGATAAATACAAGCAGGCAAATGCGCCAAGTGGTAAGAATATAATTGTGAGCAATGAAATGAAAAGTTCAAAAAAGGTGGTTTTGAATTTATCGATAAATCCTTTCTCTTTTTTAACCTTTTTGTGTATATCTTTCAGTATTGGAACACTTCCAAGAATAGAATCAATAATCTTTCCAAGACCGTCATCAATTAATTTTCCGGGATCGAAATTTTTTACAAAATCAGTAACTTTACCGACCTCCCTTCCAATCTTCCCAATATTGAAACCTTCTCGTCTCTTTGTTATATAAGCTCTCCAAAAGCAATTCAAAAAAATTATACACAAAAGAGAAATAAATAAATATATGTTGTTCATATTAATATACATCAAGAAAAGTATTTTAATATGAATAAGATGATAAATCATTTTTAAAAGATGTTTTGTAATTATATTTGCAAGTGTGTGTTGGAATATTATTGGACCGTTTCAGACATCTACGCGTGTTCGTCTACGCATGTTCGTCTACGCGTGTTCATCTTCGTCATTATTATCGCGACGATTTTGAGAGTTCATCTTCTCCACTTCACACATCAGATGTCCGCTACCCTCCATCGGAGACGAAATCTTTGCCAACTTCACCTTGTCACCGTCCATTTTCTCAGGAACACCTACAATAAGCTCACCTTGCTTGAGGTATCGAAAACCGCTATCAACTTGAATATCGGTATGGTGGACAAAATACTCAGTCTGATCTTTGCCCTCAACAAATCCGTAGCCCTTCTTCTTGCTAAACCACTTTACTTGATATAGTTCTGGCATGTTGATCGTTTGTTGTTATACACTACTATAAGGCAATCTATTTAAATCATTTGTTCAATTAATGATAACATTAACTTAAAGTGTCGTTGACAATAAGAAGAAGCTTTGCTATATGTGTCGGTACTTTCAGACATTGTCGTTTTTGTGTACCCTATTATATTCACAAATGCCAGTTTCTAATGGATATATTCAGTTGTCGTCGTTAAAATCTAAAATGTTTCATAAAATTTTGGTTAATCAAAAAATAAAAAACGACTTTCGCAAAATAACATCAAACGATGCGTATCAAATTGCGTCTTTTTGGTATGATGAATTGGCGGAGACAAATGCCGAAGAAATCGCAAAAAAACAACATAGCATTAACTTACTTTATCGTCCTAGAAAACCGGTTTTTGAATCAAGTGTCAATTTGACAGATTTCAAATATAATATCATAAGCGATGTAGATAATCAAAATGAATATTATATATGGCGTCCTAAAATACAAATTTGTTTACCATCTTTACATTCTGTTAATGAGTTATGTAAACATGAAGATGAAGACGCAAAAAGTGAATGTATTAAAAAAACGCTCTTATACCCTTCATTCCGCGAAACAATGTTTTTATTGTCATTAGAATCCCGACAAAATGATAGAAACAAATGCGCAAATATCGTCAATATAGCACAAAGCCCCTATTGGCACGAACCAAAATGTGATAGTCTTGACATATTGAATTATTCTTTGCATCAATATTTTGTCAAGTATTTAAAATATTCTAATTTAGAAATTAAATAATATTCAATAAGATTAATCTATTACAATGTTTGAATGTATGAAATGTTTCGACCTACTCAAAATACGTCATACAAAAGAGAAAAATTTTTCACTTGAAAAAAGTGAATATAAAAACTTATTACCAAATGACGAGTGTGGAATATGTTTAGAATTACTGAAATGTTCGCCATGTATCAAGACCGAAAAATGCAATCACATTTTCCACAAATATTGTTACAAAAAATATTTAGAACAAACGAAAATAAAAAAAGAGTTGCGGTGTCCGTTTTGCGATTCGAAGCAAGAAAATTTAAATTTATATGTATTCGAAACAGTTAATTAAGAAGAATATATTATATTAATCCTGAATCATATAGTATGTTTCATTGTCAGACTTAATGCCATACTTTCCGATTATCTTGGGATGATTTACCTTATCAAGAATATCTTGGGTAGAGTAAATATTTTCATTTTCATCGATATATCTAGAAATTCCATTTATTTCTTGAAGCCATAAATTCACTTGCCTTTTTTTGTTTATTTCTTGATTGCTTGTGAATGTCCCATGAGGTGCTCCCTTGATATGCGTTCCACAGAGGTGTGTACCCGAATGTTTTTGTTTGCGACTACAACGGTCACCATTACATTTCATTGCGATACACCGATTATAGTCAGGGACATTATTCTTAATTCGTTTGCGTTTTTGAAAATCTTGTGAACTCAGTTCCAGTCTGGGAAAATCGCTCAGGTGTTGTATGAAGTCATTTGTCTTATCATGGGTATTTCCACAAATAATGGAAGCGTCATTTTCAAGGAACCACTTCTTAACATTGTCTTTGAATTTGCACTCATAGTCGGTGATCTTGGCGCGGATATTTTTCTCCATAGTGGCGTTCTTTATGTTAAATTAATATATTAATATATATTTAAATCAATTTTTATTTATTTACGAAAATGGTATAAAGGGGCGCTGCTAACCAATTAAGAAAACACGCTTCTTTTAATAGGTAAAATCACAAACAAAAACAGTAACAATGAGAACCAAATGAAATATGTGTAAGTAGAACTAGATTCAACATTAAAAAAGTTAGATATTTCGTAGATTGCGTTTAATACCAAAAAGACAAACACCATGAAAATTATAAATCGCATATATTTGGGAATTGTTACATTTACTGCCGACCCGGATTCGCTGGCAGCGACAGTTCCATTTCCGGGCATTAGTTCAAATAATATTATACTTACAGTTTATTTTTTTTTAATTTTACCGTTTCTTTGATTTCAGTCCCCCGGTTGTCTTGGATATATTTGCACAGTTTTTCAGCCTCGGCTGGATTTGCGTTTTGACTAGTGAAATATTTTCCCAACAATTCGTGCAAATTCTTTTGATTCAGCCCGCGTTTTACATTATTTTTAATGTAAGTAATTTGACCACTATTGCAATCAAAGCAATCAATGTCATTTTCTTTCATTATTTCTAAAAGTGATGCATTTAATTGTTTCTTTTCTTTGCGAAGTTCTCTCAATATGAGAGCATGTTGTGAAATTTTACTCTCAATATCTAACCACTGTTTGATTGTTAAAACGCTTTCTTCATTCATAATAATTACAAGAAATAAATATTTATATCTTGTAATTATTTATATTTGCGGATAGTTCAACGATTTCGCAATTTTCTGTTATATTCTTGCAATTTTTCGTTATCTTCTCGCAATTTTCTGTTATCTGCTTCATATTGTGTGACAATTGCTTGTGACTGCTTCTCTGATTCGTTTAAATCCTTTATTTTTTCTTCTAGGTCTGCTATTTGGGCTTCCAACTTATCAATCTTTGATTGTTTTCCACTTAGTACATCGAGTGTCCCTAGAGTTTGCCTTGCAAATTGACGTTCTTTATTTGCCAATTAACGTGCAAAATTCGAACCACCTTTTTTTATCATTCTACTTTTATATTTCCGCATTTTGCGCTTTGCTTTCTCGCCTTTCCGAGTATATTTCATTATATAATATAGCACAATATTTTTCTCGCATTATATTATAAACAGTTATGGTGAAATACACAAGGTGTGTAACGAAAATAATGACAATCTCTGGTAGGAAGAAACGCGTTTTGAAGTATGTCAATGAAAAAAACAAAACCGAACGTCAATTAATAGTTGGACCAAAAGGCGGTGTTTCATATAAGCCGCCCAACAGTAAGACGAGAAGGTATGTGAGCAGTATATGCAAAAAGACCGATTGTTCAAAGAGTTTCTGGGATGAAGTAAAAAGACAAGCCAAAAATAAATCCCAGGGTCGTAAGAAGAAATAACTTTAAGTTACAACGTTATCGTGCTTTTTACATAGTCCACTTTCAGTATTAAAACATTTTAACTTACATTGATTGCCGTTTTTAAGGACATGACAACACTGTGGTTTTAATTGTTTCTTTGATGACTCTGCTTTCTGCCTCGTTACTTGTTTATAATGAGCAAAGCAGTAATTCCCTTCGTTGAATTTATGCCCAACCTTTCCACAACACTTGCCCTTATTTTTTCCACTTACAAAACAATAAGAACAAGTTATATATTCATTTTTTTTAAAAAGACTTCTATTGATGTTATTCAATAGTTGTTCGCCGCGTTCAGTGCTCTCAGGGCTCTGGTAAAACGGGACGAAGCCAGTGTTCACCTTACGACAATATGGGCATTTATGAGAGTCGTAATGGCGTTGTGTTCCAACAAGATGCTTGATCAGCGCCTCATGTTCAAAACTGTGGCTACATTTCAAGACAATTTCATTTTTCATTTCCTGGCGGGTGATTAAGCATTCTTTGCGACCAGAATTATCGGACTGTTCTTCATTGAATATTTTTAATGCGTCTGATAATTTCATATGTTTAAGCCTGTATTTATATATTATATCTATTTATATATATTTTTGTGAATATGAAAAAAGGAGAATGGGGTCCGCTCATATGGAAAGTTTTACATTGTATTACCATAAAAATCAAAGACGAAGAGTTCCCACAAGAACGAGAAAATATCATAAAAATGATAACAAATATTTGCTCCAATCTACCGTGTCCACAATGCGCTTCGCACTCAACTGGAATCATTAAAAAACACCGATTAAATAACGTCAAGACGAAGGACGATTTGATCAAGTTTGTCTATTTTATGCACAATACTGTAAACAAACGATTGAAAAAACCGAATTACTCGTTTAAAAATATTGAACAATATAACCAATATAACACGAAAGATGTTCTAAGTGAGTATTTTAACAAAAATCTAAATGCGAGATACGGAGAAAAGATGATGCTACATTCTTATCACCGCAAAAATTTCTTGAAACAGTTTTGTGATTACTTTAGGAAGAATATTTCAAAGTTCAACCAATAATTTCTCCATTTTTCTTCACAACGCACTTGAATTTTTGTTTAGATGGCAACGAACAAGCCAATTTGTTCGTCGATATATAATCTGTATGATAAGCTAATTCGCGTTTGACGCTATAAATCAATACTGACCATAACGTTCCGATTATTGAAGCAAATACAACGGCAATCATTATGAAACTCAAGTCGGTACATTTATCCCACAAGTTTACGGTCGCATCAACAATAGTCATCAACGCGAGCGAAACTAACAGCGGCATATTTACGATCCCGGTTGTAACCATAGGCGTGATTAAGTAGAAGAAAGAGAATACATACACCAATGTCCCAGGAGGCAATCCGTTGGACTGATGAAATACGCCATGATCGCCGCATTTTCTGTTAGTTGAAAATGCAAATGAGTCAAGCATTCCAGAAACACCTCTTGATATTGTGAACAAAACACATATTCCGACTAAATATGCGACACCCTTGAGGTTCTGATTGAAAATAGACAAAAGAAGGAAAAATCCGATCAAGACGTAAGGACCAACAAAAGAAACTAAATACAGCGCAGACGATGTCGATGGCAAAATATTGTTCGAAAACCGAATATTTTTTTCTCTAGAGTTATTATTTCCGGGTGACATTATTTATATATACACTATAATAAATAAATTAAATATAACATATCATAATATGTATTGACTAATATGGGGATCCCCAGTTATTTTAATTTTATCCTAAGAAACCACTCTAAAATCATTCGGAACAAATCGCAAGTGAGAAGTGATTTTTTGTTTGTAGACGCAAATTCATTAATATATGATTGTATTAATGAATTTCAGAACGGAGTTCCACCCGACAATGATGTTATATTCAAACAAGTATACGAAAATATAAATAATTTGATTCAATCCGTCAACCCAAAAAATAAGACCTACGTTTGTTTTGATGGCGTCCCACCTTATGCTAAAATGAATCAACAGCGTCAGCGCCGTTATAAAGGGTCACTTACCAATAAAATCCTTAACAAGGATTCTGATTCATGGAACCGCAATCAAATTACACCCGGAACTATATTTATGAGCGAACTTGACAAATATTTGACTAAAAAATTTAGCAAAGAAATAAACATTGTCTTCAGTCCATCGTCGGAACCTGATGAAGGAGAACACAAAATATCTAATATTATCAAATCAAATCCAATGTTCAAAAACCATAACCTTATTATTTATGGATTAGACGCAGATTTGTTTATGCTGGGTCTCTTACTAGTACTGCGCGATTACACCATTTTTCTTTATAAAGAAACTCACCACTTTTCTTATATTAGTAAAATTAACGAAAAAGAGAAATATTATTTTGACATTGAGCTATTTTCTCGCGAACTTGGTAATAAATTGAGGGTCAACACAAGCCAAGCTATCTGCGATTATTGTTTCATGGCATTCTTATGTGGGAACGATTTTCTACCACACCTGCATAGCATCAATATTAGGAATAATGGAATTCCATTTATAGTAGAAGGTTATTTGAAACACGATGGTTCTAAATATCCGTTGATTTCTACTGATACAGGAAATATAAACTGGAAACATTTCCACATTTTTTTGTCTCTTCTTTGTGAGGAAGAGCAAGAAAATATTTTGACAAATCTAAAGTGGAAGCTGGGTCAGAAATACAAGAAACAACCATTGAATCAAAGTGACAAATTGGAAATGCTCCCCTGCTTTGACACAGAAAAAGAAGAGTATTTATATGACAATATTGACAATTTCCGCGAGTTTGTCTTTGAAACTAACTCTATCAAGGAAATATGTTGTAATTACCTAGAAATGATACAATGGACTTGGCACTATTACTATCACAATAGTGTTATAGATAATACAAAATGTTATCTGTACGGACATGCTCCCTTATTGAAGGACGTTTTGTCTTATATTCCTCTTTTCAACGATGAAACAATTTTGAAATCAATCACGGTGCCATCAATTCACGAAGCGGCGCTTTTATTGTATGTGTTACCATATGAAGAACACGCACAAATAATTCCCCAAGACGTTTGCAACTTGGAGAGAATTTATGATGAGACGCCTTTATTGAAAGAAAGTAATTACAATATTGACTACTTGTTATGTAAATATTTCTGGGAGTCTCATTTAGAACTTGTCCATATTGACATTTACAAGTTAAACAAAATTGTTTCGAATCAACTTATGAAATGAATTCAATATAATATAAAAACGAATACACATGTAGAATATATTGAGAACCATAAAATGCCTATTTCTACAGAAAACACGCAAGACGAGGAGATCATTCTAGAAACGCGAGAAGATTTGTCATTTTTCCTAAAAAATACCCCCTATGATTTTGTTATCCTCAAGTTTTATGCTGATTGGTGTAAGCCGTGTAAACTAATCTCGCCATTTGTGACGAGTCTTTTGGAAGATAAGGCACAAAAATTTGAAGCGCAGGGACTCAAGAATAAGTTTATTTTTGTTTCTGTAGATGTGGATGAGTGTTTTGACCTGTATGCGTTTATGAAAAAACAAAAAATGATTAATGGGATCCCGGCGCTATTTTTATACTCAAAAAAGGTGTACAAACAGAATGAAGAAAAACATATGTATATTCCACAAGCCAGTATTTCCGGAACAAAAGAAGATGAAATAAAGAAAGTGTTGGATTTTATTATATAAATTATAGTAAAGATATTCAGATAATGTCGCATTTGGAGATTGATATGAATGAAGATAATTATGATTATCAAACTTTATTAAATCTATTTGCGTTAGAAGACGATTTTGATCACACTGATTTGAAAATTGCTAGACGCAAAGTGTTGAAATTACATCCAGATAGATCTAAACTACCGCGCAAGGTGTTCGTATTTATGATTAAGATGTACTGTAAAATTGAAGAAATATATAACTTTACACACCACGAAAAAGACAAAGATAAGTTAACCGTCAATTACGAAGTGGACGCAAATTTTAAAAACTATTTAGAAACGAACAATATTGATCCCGAAAAAAATTACGAATTATTTACCAAAGAATTTAACAAAATGTTTGAACAGGTATATATTTCGGAAAATAAAGACGGTTATTCTAATTGGTTAAAGTCGGAAGATGGTATATACAATAAAGACGACTTAGAGGAAAGTAGGCAAACCGCTATACAAAACGCTATAATAAATGTCGATGAAATAACCGAAGTTGGTGGAGGCAGTTTTTCAAATACTCAAACAGATTTGAAAGAGGTTTATACAAATCCATTTGTCGCGATGGACATTGACAAAGTATATAGAGAAAAACCCAAATTCTCTAGCGTTCAAGAATACAAGTCGTTTTTAGAAGCCGAGGACAATTCAAACGAGCCTCTAAGCAATGAAGCCAGTTTACATTATTTTGAAAATAAGGAAAAACTTCTTAATAACCAGTCTAAGAATCTTGCGTTTGAGCAAATGAAACAAAAAGAGAAAATGGACAAAAAATATCACAGTTACATTTCAAAATACTTAAAATTGGAGGAATAGTGTTTCATAATATAAATATTGTTATAAATATATATATATTATGAGTTTGAAGTCATTTGTCTTTTTAGTTGTAATCATTTTGATATTTTTGTTTTACTTTAATTTGAATATGTACGATATTGTTCTAAGAAAAAATGAAAAATGTGATTGTGACAAGCTGGAGGATTGTTATTTCAACAATATTATCAATATGGATAAACTAATAAAACCAAAAATATTTGTACATATGGATGACTACTCTGGTATTTCGGGATTGACTCGTCTCTGTGTTGAGAGTCTTATGAATCACTGTTACCAAAACTATGACATTATTCTATACACAAATGAAGATATTGTGAAAATGATAGATGATGACGACGACTTATGTAACATCGAACATATTGATTTGTTGGGCGGACAAGACCTCAAACAATGGGAAGAATATTGCAAATTCAAAATTATTCACAAATATGGGGGTGTTGTCATGAGACCAAACTTTTTATTTTCTGAATGCCCCAAATATGAGGAATTTTGTCCAGAAAAACTTAAAATATGCCGTGTAAATAACGAGGGTGTAAATGTTTCCAATAAACTGATTATTCCGTCGTTTTGTTATATGATCGCGGGACCTGAAAACGATGAAACCACTAAGATTTATCTCGATTATTTAAGAAAAAAATGCCGACACAATTACACGTCTGACATAAAACATTTTGATAAAACTTTTGAGAAACTTCATTACTTAGATAGTTTTTCAGAAGAGAAAATTGGGGTGGTTGATTCGAATCAAAATTTGATCCATCTTGAGAACATTTTATCTTCTGATAATATTTCGTTTGCGTCCAACAATTACTGTTTATTTGTTAATATTGATTTGTTGAACAAGAAAAGACATCAGGGATGGATATTAAATATGAATAAAGAACAAATTTTAGAAACAAATACTTTATTGAGCAATTATGCCAAACTATAATTATGACATTCTATATTATTTATCGTTGTTTATATATATTACATGTATGAGTAAAATCAAAAAAAAAAGGAAAAAGAAAAATTACACTTTTAAAAAAAAAAGATACTCGAAGCGCGGCGGTGCATCAAATACGATGGGAACAACAAATGAGACGAGTGCTTCCAATCCAAATCTAGTCGTGACACCAACGGAAATAGCAAGTACAAATAAAAACCAGAGGGGCGCCAACAACTTCAACAAGAACGAGGAGGGCTCAACAGAACCAAAGGACCCAACAGAACCAAAGGACCCAACGGAATCAACGGAATCAACGGAACCAACGGAACCAACGGAACCAACGGAATCAACGGAATCAACGGAACCAACGAAACCAACGGAACCAACGGAACCAACGAAATCAACGGAACCAACGAAACCAACGGAACCAACGAAACCAACGGAACCAACGAAACCAACGGAACCAACGAAACCAACGGAACCAACGGAATCAACGGAATCAACGAAATCAACGGAACCAACGAAACCAACGGAACCAAAGGACCCAAAGGACCCAACTAAAATAGTGAAGACAAATGAAAACACGATGGGAACAACACAACCAAATAACTCGCCCGAAAAAAAAAATGGAATGAGTGATGACGATTCTGATGAGGCTGTATTGGTATTTCGCGTTAATGTAAATGAAACCTGTCCAACTAATTACAAATCATTTAACAAAAAACAAACAAAATTTTGCTATAAATTTAGTAGCAGAAGTGATTTAATACAAAATTGTGGTAATAAAACGCCACTTGAAATTGATATTACTCCACAAGAGCAAAAAAAATTGGATTCTGAAATTGAGGTATTGAAACGGAAACAGAAAGACCTTTTAACTTATGAAAAAGAAGATGCTAGATTAAGAGGACTAAAGGAAACGGGACAAGAATTAAGTCAAGAAGATATATCAAAACTGAAAAATAACGCCGGATATATAAAAAAAACTAAAGAAAATTTAAGAGCCAGGATGAAAGAGATTGTCAAACAACACGGCTTTACTTCGGTTCGTTATATGATTGCGGGCGGATTGACTATAGCTGTTACGTTATTATTATTCCCCGCAATAGGTGTTGCCGCTCCAGGTGCTGGAAGTGCGGTTTTTAGGGGTCTTGATGTTGTTTTTAAAAAAGCCGGAAATACAATAAGTAAAACTTTAAAAAAAAGAAAAAAAATGGATACTGGACAAGTCATTTAATTGCAGTCTGATAGTATGATGACGGTTGTGAATAAGATCCTCAAAATAAAACCAGTAGGTGAACCTCGGCTGGCGCCACAATATTTAGAAGAAATTAAATAACCCAGAATGAGTAACACTTGAAGTTTCATAACAGATATAACTAGAATTATTTAGGACGAACACAGGATTATATATTCGCACAGGAAGTTATTTTAAAAATATATGATACTCAGGGCTATATTTTGAATTTTCATATTTTATTTTATTTTCAATATGAATATTGTTCTTTTTACATATTTGTCTCAAAATAGTGTTGAACTGAGTATGTGTAATCTCGGGTTTCACAATATAAAAATGCTTGTTCTTGTAATAATAATCTTTGAGTCGTGTCAAAAATGATTCAAGTTGTCCTTCATAAATTATTTTTTTGAAAGTAATGTGGTTGAATATATAGTAATTATTCTCGGAAATAAAGTTGGACTTAACAAAGTCATCAAATATATCAACATATTTTTTAATGACTTGATTCTTACTCATTATTATATGACTTTATTTTCTGTAACCAATTGTTCCTGTATTTCATATGTCATTATCACTAGCATTATTTTGCTATAGTTTCCATTGTAAATTTCATTAATATAGAAGCATAATAAATCCACTATACAATAAAGATTAGTCTTTTTCTGAGTCTTGATGTATTCGTACATGAAGAAATAAATATCACTAATATCATATCCTTCCTCATATAATGAAAGTAATATATCACAAGACCCTTTTACGTTTGTCTTTAATGATTCAAAAAAGTTGTCAAATATTGTGAAATCGATGAAACTACATAATGCCGGCAATTCATTTGACGAAATATGTTTGTATTCTAATAATTTGCACTTATTGACAATATTTTTCAACGAAGAAATGCACATATTAGGCACATTGACAACCTTGTCTAATGTATCTGCATCAATAGTAATATTTTCATTTTCCAACATAGGTGTCAAAATGTTGCTATATTGAACGTTTGTAAGCGATTCTGTTTTAAAAACGTGTAGTCTTGATTTTATAATATCGCGAACTTTTTCAATGTGTGCTGTTTCAACTATGAAAAATATCTTATTTGTTTTTTTGGCACCATTGTATTTATCTATATACATCTTGAGTAATTGTTGATTGTGATCTCCAAAAAACTCAAACTTGTCGATGTAAACAATTTTATTTGTATTTGTATTATTTTGACAAAATATACTCATTTCATTGTGATGAGATTGTAAGTTTATTTCGTCAAATGCGTTCAATCTGAATATTATTTGTTTTTCCTTGCATTTGTCTTTGTATTTTTCAACAAAATTCCGAATAATAGATTCAATCAAGGTTGTTTTACAACTTTCTCGCGGACCATAGAGTAAAATATTCAAGTTATTTTCATTTTGTCGTTTTTCATAAAATTCAATAAAGTTGTTTTTGTTTGGAATCACAAATGTGTTAAAAGTCATCCTCTTATAAAAATATATAAAAGGAATTATATGTCTTTAATTACTAAAATAATATGAATTATTACGAAATTTTAGGGGTGAAACGTACATCGTCCAACGATGAAATAAAAAAAGCGTTTCGCAAAATGAGTATTGAAAAGCATCCAGATAAAAATCCGAATAGTAAAGACGAATATCTCAAAATCAATGAAGCTTATGACACATTGAAAGACAAAGACCGACGAAGAATTTACGATTTCAACAATATAGGCGATAACGTCGTTGACTATGAAAACGTTGGCGTCAATATGGACTTGAATAACATTTTTTCGGAAATGCTATCGTCCGCAATAGATAGCGGTGTAAAAAAGGGCAAAGGAAAGCAAATTAATGATTTTGCGGCGGTTTTTGGTATGCCCGGAAAAGATGAAAATATCCCATTTGATCCAGGTATTTTTATGAATCCGTCAATGTCGTTTAATGGTGGAAAACTATTTGACGAGTCACCCGATGATATAGTAATAGAACAACTTGTCACATATCAACAGTCATATAATGGTTGTTGTATTCCAATACACCTTGAACGAGAAATAGTAAAAGGACGCATGCGTAAAACAGAAAGTGAAACAATATACATGAACATTGAGAGAGGTGTTGATAAAAACGAGATGATAGATATTTCACAAAAAGGTAATATCAAAGACGGAATTGCTAGTAATGTAAAAGTGAAAATTATATTAGAGGAACATCGCGAATATAGTCGCAGGGGAATTGATTTGATTTTACACAAAAGCATTTCATACAAAGACAGTCTGTGTGGGTTTGAATTTAATTTGGAACACATTAATGGAAAGAGTATAAAGTTTACGAGTTCGCGTGGAAATGTTGTACAAAATGGAGATGAAAAAATAATCAATAATCTCGGTTTTCATCGTGGCGAGTTAGTAGGAAATCTTATATTGTGTTTTCATGTTGTCCAGCCAAATAATCTTACTGAAGAACAACTTAAATTGATTGAAGATGTTTTTTAGTTCTATTGTAAAATACAATAATGTATAAGAAATCATTTAACATTTCTGTCTACAACAAAATGTTTCTCATAAAGACAAAAATGATGGTATTTGATATGGCAGGAACAACCGTGAATGAAAATGGCATTGTCTACAAAACGTTATACGAAACATTAAACAATTATGGTAATATTGTTAATTTTCGTAGAAAAGAGGATATTAACATTGAAAGTAATTTGAATATTTATCAAAAAAATTATTGATTATTTTGAATAATTACAAGAGATCAGAGATCTTTTATATAATTTAAATTTATAGATTATATAAAAGATATGGGTAGTGGTAACACAAAGTATCGCAATTTAAATTATCAATCTCATACACCTGAATATGAGAACAAATCAAATACTATCTCCATCCAAAAAAGAAAAGAAGAAACACCCCCTTCATTGAAAAGAGGCTCCGGGAATAAAAGGAAAATCTAAAAGAATTAAGTGGTCTTCTCATTCTTGAAAAAGAAAATCATAAGTATATAAAAAAATACAAGCAAGTGCCAAATATTTACTTGAAAAATATAATCATACATGGACTCGGATGTAGATTGCGAATAACAAGCAAGAAACAAAATAATAAAAAATGGATATTCTATAATGGGTGGTATAATATTATTGTAGTTGAGAGAACCATATATTCCAATCAAAAAGGCGTTTGTCACATCTATTAATCTCCATTTGTAAGAATACACTTTGTTCAAAAATCCTTGATTATTATTTGCTGCGATAATTTGAAACCAAAAAAGCAAACACAATATAATATCATCTAAACCAAACAAAGATATCAACGAACACCCTCCTAATGTGAAAATATTCGTAAATACAACAGAAAAAATTGTATCTACTTTATCATTATATTTTGGCATAGCAATCATTTGACTTCTATTCAATCATGTATATTTCAGTTTACTATTTATTTTGTCATTTAACTTATTGATACCATTTAATCAATTTCTTCGATTGGTGGTTCAGACGGAACATCTTGCGGCGGAGAAGGAGGAACACCACCTGGTTCTCCTGCAAATTCGCCACCACCTTCTTTGACAATGTTTTGCATAATTGGATTTATAAAACCCTCAAGTTCTTGCTGTGCGCGCTCATATTCTTCACAAGAAACTTGTTCCACTTCAAGAACTCCTTCCGCTTCTGTAAGTTTCTCTTTAATAGTTTCATAATTGTCTCCCAGTTTTGTTTTAAGGGATTCGTCTTCAATAGTCTCTTTCATTTGATACAAATAATTTTCAAATTTGTTTCGCGCTTCTTGAAGCTTACGAATTTGCTCATCTTCTTCCTTAAACATTTCAGCCTCTTGTACCATTTTCTCAATATCGGCTTCGCTGAGACGTGAACCGTCGTTAGTAATAGTGATATTTTGTTTTTTGCCAGTGGTCTTTTCTTCCGCACTAACAGTCAAAATACCATTTGCGTCCACATCAAATGTTACTTCAATTTGCGGTTGTCCGCGAGGCATCGGTGGAATTCCACTCAGTTCAAACTGACCCAATTTATTATTATCCTTCGTCTTTGCTCGCTCACCCTCATAAACCTGAATCAAAACGCCTGGTTGATTATCCGCATAAGTCGAAAATGTTTGCTTTTTTTGAATGGGAATTGAACTATTACGCTTGACTAAAGCCGTCATAACACCACCCGAAGTCTCTAAACCGAGTGAGAGGGGCGCCACATCAAGAAGCAACAAATCTTTAAGCTTGTCCGATTGATTTCCCGACAACAAACAAGCCTGGACTGTTGCGCCATACGCGACTGCTTCGTCGGGATTAATTGAATTACATAGTTTTTTTCCACCAAAAAAGTCGCTCAGCAACTGTTGCATCTTCGGAATGCGAGTTGTACCACCAACAAGCACAATTTCATCAATTTGTGCTTTACTCGCCTTTGAATCCATGAGGACTTGTTCAACGGACTTAAGACACTTCTGAAAGAGTGGCAAATTTAACTGCTCAAATTTTGCGCGAGTGATCGTAGAATTGAAATCAATCCCGTTATATAAACTATCAATCTCTAGATGGGCTTGAGTAGAAGAAGACAAAGAGCGCTTGACCTTTTCACATTCTTTTTTCAACTTTGCCATCGCCTTTTTACATTCGCATGGGTCTTGTTTATTTTTCCGTTTAAATTCTGTTGCGAAATGTTGCACCAAATTTGCGTCAAAATCTTCTCCACCTAAATGCGTGTCGCCAGAAGTCGCCTTCACTTCAAAAATACCATCATCAATCGTTAGCAGCGTAACATCCAGTGTACCGCCACCCACGTCATAAATAATGATATTGCGCTCCTCCTCGGATTTATTGTCTAGTCCATACGCGATTGCGGCGGCGGTTGGTTCGTTGATAATCCGCAAGACGTTCAGTCCGCAAATCAACCCGGCGTCTTTGGTAGCCTGGCGTTGAGCATCGTTAAAATAAGCCGGAACAGTAATCACTGCGTTTTTTACTTCTTTGCCAAGATATGCCTCTGCGGTCATTTTCATTTTTTCTAGAACAAATGAACTGATTTCTTGGGGGGTAAACTCCTTGGGTTCTTCCTTGTAAGAAACCTTAATTTTTGGAATATTGTTTGCACCACTCACGACGGTATAAGGCAACTTCTTCAACTCTTGTTGAACTTGTGGATCATCAAACTTATACCCCATCAATCGCTTGGCATCGAAAATAGTATTTGTTGGATTAGCATTATATTGACTCTTGGCCCCTTCTCCCACCAGTTTTTCTTCAGAATTGAATGCTACCCAAGACGGTGTTGTACGATTTCCTTGATCATTTGCAATAATTTCTACCTTGTCATTTTGCCATACTCCCACACAACTATATGTTGTACCCAAATCAATACCGATTGTCTCTCCCTCGATGCTTGTTGTTGTCATGATATAAATCACAATAACAAGCATTATTTAAACCATTTCTTCAATTTAATTACACAAATTAGACGCGCATTCGCTCGTAATTTTACTTGTTAATGAAACACTTTGCGTCTTGTTTCCACTAGAGGGTTCTGGTGCAATTGACTTGCCTTGATTTGAAAACACTTTTCCTTTTTTGCGATTTAGGTAACGTTCATAACTCGCATTTTTTATTCCTTCGTTTGTGTTATCAATATGACTATGAAGAGAGGCAATATTTTGTAAATATTGAGATTGTGAAACGCGTGACTGTTTTAATATTTCTTTTTGAATTTCGCTCATATTATATATGTTGTATATTATTTTGTTAAATCTGTAAATATTTTATTTCACTATTGTATATAATATGAATAATTACGATCAGATTGGATGGGTTTTTATATATATATTTGCGTTTGGTATCAGCGACTTCATTATTAAAATATTTATAAAATCTAAGTATGTAAATCTACTTTATTATTTATTATTGGGAGTTATTGGTATATTAATAATATGTAGAAAGTCTACTAACATTTTCTGCTTTGAAAAAATTAAAAAATCTTTTGCGTCAAACGCGGCGATCTAAATTTGATATCTACAATTCCATTTTTCCGCGTTGTGTTGTAAAAGTAGTGTGGAAACTTTTTCATTAATAATTTTGCGCTTTTTCTTTGCATTTTCACGCGCTTGTCTTTGCTATATCTTGATTGAATCCCGCCGGGGTTTTTCCAATAATTTGTCACTATTCCAAACCCGGTGCGCTTCAACACTGGAATACCCATTTTAATAAATTGTGCCGACCGGTCAAAATCTTCCTTTTCAGGAACAGTTAACTTTATTTTCTTATTGTTCACATACCCACAAAAAGAGTTGATGATAGAATATGAACCAAATTTGTCTTTTCCGCGAGAGTTTCCTTCACGATTATTATCTGTCGCATTTACTCCCCACAACCCTTGGTCGTTTTTCAACATGGAGAAACTTTCAATCATAAACTTCTTTAAGTTTTGTAAACTTTTATTCTTTTTACCAGGCTTCATAACAACAATGTCTTTTATATCATCATCCATCTCCAATATTTTCTCGCCGCGTTTAAAATATTTTATAATGTGATTACGCGCGTCTTTTATATTATTTTTTGTTTTTACTAATGTGAACCCCCATTTATCTGATATAGGTTTGTATGATTGATACGATTCGGGTGAGACAAATACATAAATCGTGCTCATCGGAATATTATGATTTTTCAGAAAGGTCAAACTCGTTTTTTGTATAATTTCGGCGCGATCGTGAGACGCAATCGCAATCTTTATTCCAGAAACCATTACAACGATACTTATAATTATCATTTATTTTATAAATAAAATTGAAATAAAAGACAACAACTCTTACAGATAAAACAATACATACACACCACCTTAAAAGCATGCCAATGATGGGTCAAGACAACATCGTTTGTTCAAATTGTGCTAAATTATTCAATATCAATAGCTGTGATAATATTTATCTTTGCGGAGATACATATTTATGTTCTTATAACTGTTCGAAGGAAAGATACCGCGATTTGAGAAACTTAGATCCAGGATTGGCGCGACCACATACATGGCCCCTCCTCAAATCTACACCTTCGCTTTTCAATTACGAATTAGCATTGAAATCAAAAAAAGACACCCTGTCAAACAGAAATGAACATATTGTTAAAAACCAAAAAAAATATTCTGATGTCATGCTAGAAGAAGATGAAACGAAACCGTTGATTATTGAAAATACAGACGACGAAAAACTATGTCAAAGAAATTATGATGAAATGAAACAAGAACGATGTAGTCAAATCTGTCACCATTGCATTATATTTGGACTACCGACACTTTGTCTTATTTGTATAATGACTTTAGCCATTTTATAATGTTTCATTATTCAATTATAATTTCAATATTTTTAATGTCATATATAATTAAAATAGAATTACATATGACAAACGAACATTACGATGTTATTATTGTCGGCGGTGGAATTGCGGGCATCAATAGCGCACTGAAATTATCCAAGAATAAGCGCGTCTTATTATTAGACGAGCGAAGATATTGGGGGGGGCGTATTGCAACAAAGCAACAACCACAATACGAGACCGGTGCTGCGCGTTTCAGCAATAAGCACAAATTATTGGAGAGACTCATCAAAAGATATAATTTGAATAAAATTCCATTACCACAAACAATTGATTATTTATACGATAACGATGGAAATATAGAGTTTATTTCTGATGTAAACAAAATTCTTGACAAGTATTTTCGTGATATAGTAAAAAAGTCTAAATCGTTTTCAAAGAACAAACTAAAATCAATTACGCTATACGAGTTTATGAATATGTGTAACAACGAAGAAACATCCCAGGAAATTGTTGACATGTTTGGGTATTTTTCAGAAATAAAAATAATGAATGCGTATGACGCACTCAACACATTCAAAGAAGATTTTGTCAACGTACAATATTATATACTAAAAGAGGGTCTCACCCATTTGTGTAATTTGATGATTCAAGAAACTCAACGCAATGGGTCTATTTGTAAAAATGAAAGTTTTGTTACCAATGTTCAAAGACAAGGTGAAAAATTTCAAGTTAGTACAAAAAACGCCAAAGTATATCAAGGAACAAAAGTTATCTTTGCTATTAAAGGCGGACAACTCAAACAGTTTGAACTATTAAAATCAATACATAAAGATACAGAGTGTGTTCACGCAGCCGAGTTACTTCGAATATATGCAAAATATCCATCTAGGCAACAAGGGGTTTGGTTTAACAACTTACGTAGAATGACGACAAATAGTTTTCTTCGTCAAATCATTCCAATCAGTTACCAGGACGGCTTGATTATGATCTCGTACACGGATGGAAAAGATGTCAAGGCATTTAAGGATAAAAAAGACAAATTATTAAAAGAAACAAAAATTAAGGAAAAGGTCCACAATGAAATAAACCGCCTGTTTGGTAATAAAGTTCCACACCCCACTTATTTTAAAGTCCACTATTGGAGCGTTGGAGCGCATCACTGGAAACCTGAATGTGATTCGGATAAATTGTCTCAAAAAATGATAAATCCTTTGAAAAATGTATACATTTGTGGCGAAGCATTTAGTCAAAAGCAAGCATGGGTAGAAGGTGCGTTAGAAACTTCCGAGGCAGTTCTTCTGAAAATATAATATTTTCTGAAAATATAATATTTATATAATATATAAAATGTCCAAAGAAGAAGATATTGTCGGTGCTGGAAATGACGTTGAGTACACCTCGGTGGGAGGAGGGGCCAAGAAAAAAAAGAAGAAGGGAAAGACTCTGAAAAAAAAAACTGGTCGTAAAATGAAAAAGAACAAAAGTATGAAAAGAAAGACAACTAAGAAAACCAAGAAACACAAGAAAAAAAGACGTTAAAATTGAAATAAATATTTATCAATAGTGATTAATATAAGATAAGACAACCCATATGAATTTTCAAATTTGTCTTGCGATTATTTATTCCAATATTGGAATATATGCCTGGCGTCCATTCTATAGAACATTTAAACAAAATACTCGGCTAAACTTGGACAAGTCATTTATTGAAGAAAATGAACGCAATGATACGAGTTATTCAAATAATTTGAAAAATCATACTTTTATGGACGACGAAGAATTTATGAAATTACTTCGATTTTACAGACCAAATTAAATTATACGCACCAAATTAATATAATAAAAATTGAACAAATATTATTTTTATTATAAATTATTATTATTGCGAACAAATGTATGATACAACAGTCTCTATTTGTACACCAACATACAACAGACAAAAATTTATAAATTGTTTAATTGAAAATGTAATGAATCAAGATTATCCAAAACATTTGATTGAATGGGTCATTGTAGATGATGGAGACGACAAAATAGAGGAAATTATTCAAAAATCAAAAGAGAAGTTATTGGGAATACAAATTGTATATGTGAAACTACCAACGAAAGTCCCTATAGGAAAAAAGCGCAATATTACACACGAACATTCCACAGGTAATATTATAGTTTATATGGACGACGATGATTATTATCCACCAACAAGAGTCTCACACGCTGTGGAGATGCTGACTCAAACCCCAGACGTATTATGCGCGGGTTGTAGCAAAATTTATGTATATTTTACCGATAGAGATGAAACCTACAAATTTGGTCCATATCATAGTTATCACGCTACAGCAAATACATTTGCGTTCAGACGTGAACTACTAGATGAAACAAAATATGACGATTGCGATGTTTCAGCAGAAGAAACTAAATTCTTGAAAAATTATCATCTCCCTATGATACAACTAAACACATTGAAAACAATTTTGGTTATTTCGCACGAGTTTAATACATTCGATAAAAGACAAATACTGAAACAAGGACAAAAAAGTGAAAACGCAATGAACTATTTTACACGTTCCGGATTTTTATCGGACATTTATCTTAATTAATATAACGTAAAGATATAACATCCCCAACTATATATTGTTATAACATAGCTTGTCATGGAACGCCCTTCTTGGAATGAATATTTCAAAAATATAGTCCAGTGTACTTCTCAGCGTTCTCCGTGTTCTAGGTTGAAAGTCGGTTGTGTTTTAGTGAAAGACAACAGAATTATTTCTCAGGGATATAATGGGTTTATTTCGGGACATCCTCATAACTCGGTTATTTTGAATGACCATGAAATTGCTACAATCCACGCAGAACAAAACGCCATTATTGATTGTGCAAAACGAGGCGTCAATTGTGAAGGCGCAATAGCATATATAACACATTTTCCGTGTATTAATTGTTTAAAGTTTCTAGTTCAAGCAGGAATCAAAGAGATTTTTTATATACACGACTATAAAAACGACACCCAAACAATAAAAAAATTGGATATAAATATCAAAATTAACAAATTATGAATTTATTCGCAACGAACAAAAGTCATTGTATAAAATGACAACTAGTTTATAAATTGTTCAATATCACAATCAATCTGATGAGTTTTACAAACAAAACGTCTTGCAAGTGCTCGTTGCATTAGTAGTTCCACCATTGGGCGGTAAAAACGAAACCAGTTACTATGACGCAACCCAGAATGACCCGATGATGACAACGATGAGCGTCCAATAGTTCCGTCGGGGCGGGTGATATCGACGATTTTACTGAAACGCGCCGAACCGCCTCGCTCATCCACACCGATAAAGTGCCCTATTTGACGACCACTACCACGTTTAGGTAATACTACACTCTCAATATAGTACCACTCGCCAATTGACATAGCCGATAGTTCAACTTCTTTCATGATTTGAACGTTTGATATGTTAGCGACTATTAGTCATTTATCTTTTATTTTCAATTTTTTATTGTTGAACATTGACTTCGCAGATTATAACGTCTTTCATCATGAGAATTAAAATTGATATCATCATTACCAAACATGAGATTGATAACATTCCTTCATAAAGATGAACGAAACAAAGAGTCTTGTGTTCACATACAATTCTCCTTTGGTAATTTTCCTCATCTACAAGAAAAATTGAAATAAATTCCTCACAAATTTTCGTACACACATACAAAGTCACAAGATGGACTATTCTAAATTTGTCGTAGGACGAAGCCATGGAAAGACGCAGCACGGTGTCTCAATATCGTTACTCAAGAGCGCTCTCCAAAAGTACGTTCGCCGCAACGAGACGGAAAAGGCGGTCGGATGTCTATATGAGACCAACACGCTGATTTTACTCGAAAACGCTGGTCCTCAAGAGACGGCCGCATTTCAATCGCAGAACAAGCAGAGTCGATTCGCCCAAAAAGAACTCGTTCAATTTGGGAAGGCGCAACGGACGAACATGGCGAATCGGTTGCTGGTGATGTGCTCGGAAGAAGTAAACATCCACGACAACCCACTCATCCCTGTGTATGTATGGCGTCTCTATAAACGCTGGCAGAATGAGCGTGAACAGGAGGCGTCTATTGTACACTTGGCACAAGCGGCTGCTATATTGGCGAATGCCCAAAAGGGTCGCCTCATAAGCTACCTCAAGAGCGCGTTTCAGCTGCCCCCCTACTACGTGAAGGATAAACACCGAGCACAGTACGAAGAGTTTCATCGAACGCAAGTACTCTCCAAATTCGCTGATGTGGAGGCGCGCAGCCGTTGCGACGTATACGATATTGCGACATTCAAGGCATGTCTCGTTGCGAAGCAAGTGGAGAAGGTATTTCGTTGTATTGGCGTACTCTGCTCGACCACCAACCACAAGGCTTTATTCAAGGAGATATGGGCGCACTTGCGGAAGGTTGCCTTTGGTATTTCGAGCATTCAGACCCTTTATGAGATGTACAATAAGATGACCCATCAGGAACGCCCCCTTTATCTCTACCACGCCTTGCTCCTTTACTTGTATCAAGACCAAATCTGTTGGGACGCACCGATGTCAGTCCCACCCATTCCAAAAGCGGTGCCCGCTCGCGATATCGTCGATGCCTATGTGAAGGACCACCACGTATCAGGTGCCAAGACGGTTCACAGTTATATCCAGTTGCTCAAGGAGAGTTTCTTCGTGCCACCGACGCACCTCAACCGCGCATTCATAAAACAAGAATATGAAGAGCTCTACCGCTACATTAAGTTGGCGGTTGGACACTTCGAAGAGCACAAGGTCTTTCCAACGGACATTGTGATCCAAGCATATATCGATATTCATTTTGACGCGCCGTCGCTCGTTCAAGATGCACCCAATGGATTTGTAGCGTCGCTCGAGGCAATGCCATTGGCACAACGTCGGACCGGACGCCATAAAAAGTTCGTTCGAGTTGATTTCGAATCTGAACGGATTATCAAGGGCCCTTATCGCACGAGCGAACCAGCCTACCAGAACGCGATCAAATTCAATCGGGCGTTGGTTCTAATGGATGAAAATACAGGCACGCAGACAGCGTGGGAATGGGACGCGATATACCGCGATTGCGAGGACCACTACCTCGTGACGCCGTTCGCGGCTCCACCGAATCCAAACGCAGACACAGTGCTCAATACAGAATCGTGGAAGGACGGACATACATACAAGTGTTTTGAGAGAAATAGCAAGGCGATTGGTTCGAGGATCAAAGACTTGGTCGATGAAGGTCGCCTCACTGATGAACGAGTGAAACACGCGGTCGTCCAGCACTTCTACTTGCGATACATTCTTGGAGTTGGCGATTCACATGTCGGTAACATGATGCTGGTTGAAACAGGTGACCAACTGGTCGCCGGACTGGACCTTGAAGAGATCCGTTCGAACTACGATGCGACGGACATGTATAAGTTGGTCGTTGGCTCGAATGTCAAGAAGCAACGAGCTGTGCTTGAGCCCGCTCTTGGTTCGATTGTGCGTGTGAAGTGGGGGGCGCTTACTGAAGAATTCAACGCACTGTTTAGCGTTCAAGAGTTGGCGGACATGGCGCACCGAGATGCCGCTTTTATTTAGTTGTTGGACATAGGTGTTATAAATACAATAGCACGTCGCGTTCAAGTATGTTCTCTATGATATTATTGTCATTTTAATACGATTCAAAAGCAAGAATCATTCTGTTTCATATTGTATTTATTTACATTGGATATTCAATGAAAGGAAAAATAAAAATGGGTTAATACCCTGCCTTACTACCACCTTTATCATTTGTAGTTATATTTTATTTTTGTGCGGTCATATGCAATGTTTTTGACCATCTTTTTCAATCACTGGTATCTTTGTAAGTTGGGATTGAGGTGGGTGAAATACGCCCTTCGAAACAGTGCAAAACTCCATATGTCTCCGATGTATCTTTACAAAAATGCGTTAAAAAGCGCGTATGATAATGGGGTTGATATTATTCCAATATCATTTAAATGGGACCGTGATGGCAACTGTTATTATGACTCAAAAAATATCCCAATCTTGTGGGATTAGTAATAGAAATATAAATACTTGTGATAGTTAGGAATATTATGAATAAAATTGAAATATTTTTATTTATAATATAAGTATTCAAGGAATTGAACAGATTGCGTTATGGAGTTCCCAGATGAAATCAAACGAGAAATCTTATCTTATTTACCACACCCATATAAAAAACCCGGCCACGTAGAAGCAATCAATAAAACACCTTTGTTTGCGGATTTCACAATCGATCGTTCGATGAGATTAGAAAATGAAAAAGAAATAGATGGAGAAGTTGATTTAGTATGGCTTAATTCATTTATTGAGTACAGAAAATGGAGATACGAAACCAGCATGGTATATAATTAAATAGAAAACAGTATTTATAATTTCTACATATTCCATAGTATACATATATGAAAATTGACAGCATTATTGACACCCCAAAAATAAAAGATTTGCCATATGAAATAAACTGGAAAATTTTTTCTTATTTAACACACAACAACGCAAGTATTTTAGTAGACGCGTTTTGGACAAATAAGTTGAATCTAAAACACATCTATTTTCCATGTTTATCGTTAAAAATATGGAACGAATTGAGACCATCTTATTTAGAAAGTAATGTCTATGGAAGCGGTATGTATATTATAAGAACAAAAATAATGGTGACTGAAAAAATGTTATTACTTACATAAATTTATCTTCGCCACTTTGCAATGTAACCCGAACCCATACATCGCTTGCACTCTGTTTCCCCTTTTCCCATACATATTGTACAATTGTTTCCGGTTCCAATTAGTTCGTCGCCCATGATCAAAAATCCTGTCCCCCGACAATATTTACATATTAATACTTTTTCACCAATACATAATGGACATTCGTTCCCACAACTACGTATGTCAGAAATGTCGCATTCTTGTATTGATTCATATATTTCAATATTTTTTTGAAGATTTTTACGATTTTCTATCAATTTGTTTTTTTTATCATTGTTGTTATTTCTATCACCAAATTTATATGGAATATTTGTGTATGCACTAGAATAATTCAGCAACATAAAAAGGAAACTAATGTATTTACTCCACATTTTATTGAACTACATTATCAATAATTTATTATGTTCTTTTTAATTGTTAAAATTGTAAAAAACTTTAGGATTAATATAATATAGTTTGTTGTTGTGAGGATTCATTTTACTTATCCAAATAGATACAATCTCAACTTGTTTATCGTGTGGGAAAAACCACAAGTCATCATCATATATATATTTGACATCGTCCAAAGAGTTGTTACTATTCATAATATTTTATATATATATACAATTCTTTATTCAAAAAAGTCTAAATATTTATCATAATCAATCGGCGGTCTTGGTGTTAATCTCATCTCATCCATTAAACACCGCGACGACGATGTTGAAAATACAATTTCTTCTAAGTTTGACAAGCAGATCATGTCTTGCGATTCATTTTTTGGTTCGGGTTTTGGACATTTTTGACTTTGTTTGGGGGGAATAATATTATCACCGCCAACTAGATCAAGTTTTTTTCTCTTTTCATTCCTCTCAATAACCGTCACAAACGGAAAACTCATCACCATGAATTGACTATACAACATATCTATTAAAGTAGCACTTTATTTAATATAAAATAAAATATTATATTTCAGAAAACATCTAAATGTTTTGTCATTACATATATCAGATGAGAAACCAGACTATATTTGATACAATTATGTCGGTGTGTAAAAATATACAACTAACAACAAAACCAATGCCGCCGCTCGGACGATGGTCTACAAATAATAAAAAAGATGTTACAATTCGTTCTATTTTGGCAAATCACGATTGTTGTGGAGGACGTCTTTGTGGAAACCCATTAACTGTAAAAGAACATATTGATGATGTATTGTCAGAGAAGAAACCAAAATATTAATATATTTTTCTATATTCTTTCATTCCACCCGAATACTCATTTACATTGACAATTCCTTTTTTCATCAATTCCTCTATCAATAACTCCGAGGCATTACATTTTTCATGGGCACAGTATGTGATAATAGGTATTTCATAAATAGATATGGTATTATTTTTCAATGCATTATATATTTTCGGATAATGTAATTTAACAATTTCTTCAAGCCATGTAAATAATGCCATTTGACTCATTTTTTTAACCTGGTTGTGTGTTAAATTATAACTATTTGGAATATGGTCTTTCCCATAATATTCACTGGGTAACGCATTTATAAAAATACATTCTCCACTCTTTAGATATTTCATTGATGATTTCAAATCTTTTCGACACACAACAATTTTGGTGTATATTTGCTTTGCCCATTTATTTTTGGCATTGTTGCTTATAACTAAGTGTAAGTGTCTATAATATGTATGTGGTTTAGAGTCGTTTGATGGGATTGTATGATAAATTTGGGGGCAAGATAATTTCAGCAAAACTTCGCCATTATTATTGACAACTACAATCCCGCTGTTGGAAAAGTTCCCATAGGCGCTTTTAGCATCATTCACGTGTAAATGACTAGTCGTTTTTTCTTTTGCCGCCCAATACAACACTTTTTTACCAACGTGTTGCATTCCAATATTTACTTTCATGACAACATTATATTTTTGCGGAACTTTGTTTGTAAATGATTGATTCTTTCCAATAAAATCGCGCACGTGGTCTTTTTCAGACAACCATTTTGGAGATAACGAATCTTTTGATTTTACTATTTTATTCATATCAAAATCTAGACAGCTTGCGCATATTTCACTCATTTATATATTTACATATTATTTTTATATCTATAAATATATAAATGAACTTTACATTTGGAGGTGAATCTGCTAGGAAAAGAATGTTATTGCATCAAGAAAGAGCGAAACAAGAAGCACTGCGTTTACAAAAAGCAAAAGTAGTTGTGACGTCGCCAATGATTCAAAAAGAACGCGCGACCCCAGATAATATGACGATTGATGAAGCAAAGTTGGCAATAAAACAGGAAGAAGAACTAAAACAAAAAGAAAGGGAAGAACTCCTGAAAAGAATGAAGGAGGAGGAAGAAGCAAATAAAAAAGAAGAAGCAAAGAAAAATAGAGAGGAGGAAGAAGCAAAGAAAAAAGAAGAACTACTTGAGAAGAAGCGTGCTCGTCGCTTGGCGGCGAAAAATGCCCGCGCGGAAGCCAAAAAGAAAAATAAAGAAGAACTAGCCAAAAGTGAAGAAGTATTAGCAAACGAGTCTGTTGAAAATCTAAAAAATGAAGTTGTCGCAGAAACTCAAGAGTAAATGACAAAAAATAAAAATTGATTCAAGAAATGTTATCATGGTTATGTAAAGGATCGTAATAACACCAATGAACTTCACAGCGCGTCAAACCGAAGCATACTCATCTTTCTTGAATGGAGAAAATATATTCATCACTGGTCCCGGCGGTTGTGGAAAGTCCTATTTTATCCAAGAAATATTTAAACTAGCAAATCGAGAAGGTAAAAATATTAAGGTGACCTCTTTGACTGGCTGTAGTGCAATATTGCTTAACTGCAAAGCAACAACGATTCACAAATGGGGTTGTCTTGGTATCGGAAAAGGGAACGAACTTTCAATATATCGCAAGATAATTCAACGCAAGCAAACGCAAAACTACATTGACACTGATATTTTAGTGATAGATGAAATATCAATGTTAAACCAATATTTATTTGAGGTTCTTAATTACTTGTGTAAAAAGATTCGAAAATGTGATCTTCCTTTTGGCGGAATCCAAATCGTTGCTTCAGGAGACTTCTATCAACTTCCACCAGTTTGCACAGATAATGACGATATTATTCAGTCAAACTTTTGTTTCCAGTCTAATTTGTGGAATGAGATATTTGAACCTCGCAATCAGTTTGTATTTGATGTAAATTTTCGCCAAAATGAAGACGAAGCCTATTTTACAATGTTACAAGAAATTCGGTGTGGAACGCCCTCGTTTGAAACAATTGAAAGTCTTGTAATTTGTAGCAAGAAGAAAATATCTGATGCGGAAAATGGCGGGAGCAAACCAACTTATATATATCCAATTAAGAAGATGGTCGAAAGAATGAATCAAGCCGAATACGGAAAGTTAAGACAACGTAATAATTCAGACACACATTCTTACAATTCAGGAGTAAAAAAAATGGATACCGTCATTTCAGAAAAATTTATCAAAGAAAAAGATGTGAAACAAGAATACGAGCATTTGATGAAAAATGGTATGTTTGAACATACACTGGAGCTATGTGAGGGGTGCCAGGTGATGTGCATTTCAAATATAGATCAAGACGTTGGTTTAGTAAACGGAAGTCAAGGAATTGTGATGGGATTCAGTGCAGAAGGTGATAAAAAAGTACCTATTGTAAAATTTGACAACATTGATGACGAAATTACAATTCGCGAACATTCGTGGCCGTTTGAAACAAATGGAAACTATTGCATCACGCAATTGCCTCTGATTTTATCATGGGCAATCACCATACATAAATCACAAGGTATGAGTATTGATAAGGCTGTGGTTGATATTGGTAGTTCTATATTTCAATATGGACAAACATATGTCGCTCTTAGTCGTGTAAAAAGTCTCGGCGGATTGTATGTTACAAAGGTTAATTCTCAAAGAATCAAAGCACACCCAGAGGTTACAAAGTATTATAAAAAATTGAACTCAACGTGATACAAAATATAAATGAATCAGACCTAGATAACATAATGGAACATATTATAAATCTTACATACGAAGAAAAGGAAGATGCGATACAAAAACGAACTAGCGAAATCAAAATTTTATTTGATCAAGCAACCAAAATAGAAGACCTAGATTCAATCTTGAAAAAGTTTTCACTAAAATATCTGAAAAATAAAAAAAAGAGGTCTCCAATGGCATTGAAAAAAGAAATAAAGGAAAGAATAATTATAATGGCAATAGATGAACCAGAAGATTTGTTTGACTATGATCATTGGATGGCATCTCAACTCTCAACTAATTAAGTCTAGTCCATAAAAAATATGTCGTCTAAAACATCATGCTGATTATGAAGATTCATAGCCTGACGAGCAATATTTCTATTATATTCTCTTTGTCGCGTATGATAGTTTCTTCGTTGTTCCCTGGAGAGGTCCTGATGAAAAAATGCCGACGAAACCGAGTTCACTTGTCTATATTGATATCTTAGCCTTCGCATCATTCTTCGCATACGTCTTGAATCATCATACAATGATGGATCAATAATATTTTCTTGAGACAGAAAATTTTCCCAAGACAAAAAAGATGTATTATTCCGATTTGGTTCAGATGACGATAGTAATACATTTTCGTTTATGAATGGAACACAATTTGAGTCCAATTGTTTTCTACAATATGGGCAAATGGGAGTTTTCAAACAGTTTACACATTTGACGCATATTTTTTTGGTGTTATTACAACACTTCAAAACAATCAATGATGCGTCGTCAACCGCATCATCATAACAAATATTACAGTTTTTATCTTCAGTTTTCTCTTCACCAATATTTCCTGATGCCATAAGTTGTTCTACACTAGAGGTTGAAAGTTTTTCATTTTAAATAAAAAATAATATTTAAAATTAAAAAGTCCTCTTAAGAAATTCTACGCGTGGGAATATTACTTGATACAAGATAAATAGAGTTTTCTGTCATGATAATGTAATCACCCCCAACCTTGTAAATTTTGCTAATCGGACTTGTGAATTCTTCGCTAGAGCGCACCAACAACTTTTCTTCGTTTGTCTTAACCCCAATCATAACCGATGTATTTTTATCGCAAGAATCCATCCAATAGTCTAACATGATCGGTTTGTCTTCCTGAATACTAAGCTTTGACGCATTTTTTAGAGTGGTATCACCCGGTAATTGAATTTCTTCTTCTTTATCTGTCATATATTCTAAATCCCATCATTTCCCTTTAAATTGTTTATTTGTTAACTATTAAATATGAATAGTGAAACCTTTGCGCGAGCGTTTTTTAGCGCGACTCTTTTCTTTATCCAAAATCTCTAATTCGCTTTGTTGTTCACATATGTTCTTGTACTCGTCGTGGAAAACCTTTACCAAGAACTGATATATAGCGTTTAATTGCTGATCGTCGCATTTTCCTACAATCAAAACACTTCCGGTACGAAATATCATGAATGAGACTTCTTTGTCATTATTTTCGCTATCAAGTTTGTATTTGCATTGAATTCCCGGATAACTACACGAGTCCATGTTACATTTGATCTTATATTTCTTTTTTAAAATGTCCAACAACAATTCACGATTCAAATAATATTGACAATTAAAGTTGGAGTTTACCAATACTAGTTCTCTTTTTTCTTTTAATTCGTGGAGAGGATTACAACAATATGAGCTTATTATCTTTATTAGAAACCCTATAGATAGTTCCAACATTTCATCTTCTCGGATTCCCGGAATTTCCACTTTTCCACTATTAAACAGTTTTGTATGAAATTCGCGATAAGAACCTTTATATTTCTTTCTGAAAATAATGACAAAGCAATTGTAGAACGCACTCTTACTTGGCTTATTTGGTTTCAATAAGTCATTTTTACAATAACCGATGTCGACTTTTCGTATGTCCTTAAAACAAACTCTACCGGTTGGATTATTAATCTGATTTAGTATTGAGCATTTCGCATAACTCTCATTTTTTATTTTTTCTTCAAAATCATTCACTTGTTCTTCACATGTAAAATTAAACTTCATTTGTTTTTTGACAACTCCTTCTTTTTCAGAGTCATAGTCAATAATAGGAACCTTCCAAAAAAGTGTTTCCAAATCAAACCGTTGGTTCAAATAGACAATTTTTGATTTTGTTGATATTTTTAGTTCAGTACACTCCGGAGGCTCTTCATTTATGTCCGGGCGTATGTTTTGTTTTGTCTCATAATTTACACACGATTCGGAGGCATTACTTCCGTTCATAAACTGCATCCATTGCTCTTCTAGTTCCATAATTAGTTCTAATGAAACAATGTTTTTAAGTTCATCATAGATTCAATTTTTTAATCAATTTTGGTATAAATTTTTTCGCGAAATAGTCAACGTCACTATTTACAACAAGTAGTAGTTTCATATCATATGTAATAGAATGATCCAACTTTTCGCAATGATTATCGTAAAAAAAAATGAAAAAGAAACACAATATTGATTTGATATCAACGAACTTAACAATTTTGGTTAAATAGTTGTAATTTTTTGTTTCATTCATCAATATGTCAAATGTCCTAGCATCAAAAAATATATCATTTTTATTGTAGTTTTGTAACTGATTCAACACACTACGCAAGTCGTGGGAGTTTGCCTCTTTGATATATTTCACCTTTTCTTGACTAATTTTCAAGTTTTCGTTTTTAATACATTTTCGGATAAATTTGTCACATATATTGGATGTTTTATTAAAATGTAATATCGTAAACGAAGAACGAAGTGGTTCAATCACGCGATTTAAAAAATTACATATCAGAATAAACGACACTTCATTTTTACATTTTTGAATAACGATACTTAAGTTATTTTGCGCTTGTTTTGTCATAGAGTCTATTTCATCCAGCAAGACAAATTTTCTAACACTGTTGAACAAATTCTTTTTTTCTGTAAAATTCAATATTTGATTGCGAATAACTTCAATACCGCGCTCGTGTGATGCGTTCAAGTGTATGTAATTATTTGAACATTGGTGAAGCTCGCAATAGTCATTCATGAGGCATAGTATCGTTGTTGTTTTACCCGTTCCTGGCGGACCGTATAGTATCAAATTTGAAAAGTTATTTTTATTTATCATATTATTCAATATTGTTTTGTTTGTAGAATTCAAAACAATATCATTCAATGTTTGTGGACGATATTTTTCAATCCAGGGTTGTTCACTCATGTCTTAATTAAATTAGCAAAACTATTTAAATTGTGTTTGTCTTATAATGTTAAAATGGCTGAAACAGTATTAATAAAAAAGGTAAGAAAACCTAGAGCTAAAAAAACAAATATTGTTGATACAGATGGTGAAGAACAAGTTCATGTTCCCAAAAAACGTGGACGCAAACCAAAAGGTGGAAAAATTGTGAAAAAGCAAATAAACCTGGAAGAAAATTCATTTGATAATCAGGTCATTATACTTCACCTGAAGTGTAAACTTAACGATTTGAATGAATCCTTGTTTGAAAATATAAATTCGCAAATCAATTATAATACAAATATTATAAAAGAAGTCAAAGCATATTCAAAAGATGGTAATGAAGCTTACTACAATTTGAATAAATCTCAGAACGAAGAAGTAGTTTACAATGTGATCGATGGTGTGGAAAACAAAATTATACAAGAAAATGATGTTAGTGAGAAAGTTAACATAAAAGAAAAGCAAAAAAATAAAAAAAATATCTATACTAAATTGAAAGAGTTGGAAATACTTTTCAATAACAATAATAACAACATTAACAAAAAGTCTGATTGTTTTTGGTGCACTTGCGATTTTACAACAGAACCAATTTTTATTCCATCGTTGTATCATAAGGGTAAATATGAGGTTTATGGTTGTTTCTGTAGCCCTGAATGTGCCGCGTCTTATCTATTCAAAGAAAATATTGACAACAACACCAAATTTGAAAGATATCAACTTTTGAATTATATCTATGGTAAAGTATACAACTATGAAAAAGAGATAAAATTTGCCCCAAATCCATATTACACGCTGAATAAATATTATGGAAATTTGTCTATACAAGAATATAGACAATTGTTAGATTACGACCGTATTATTTTGGTAATTGACAAACCAGTTTCTAAAATTTATCCTGAAATCCACGAAGATAACAACGATTTTCAGACTGTATATGAAAACAAATTATCCTTAAAAAAAAACGCAAAGACCGACAAAAATGAGATACTGAATAATGTTTTTTCGGTTTCAAATGCGGGATGATTTTTCTTCAAGATTTTTGATCCTAAATATATCATCTAACATGTTGTTTGCTTTACAAATCTTGTATGGTTTCCATTTATTATAGTTTCTATCATAAATACAATACATGTAAACACCTGTTTTTTTATTGAACGTTTCTGAATATTGAGATTGTTCGTTTTCGTCGTCGCTTTTTTCGATATCTTCAAACTTTTGATGTTTTATATTCAATGAGTTTTTAGTAAAAATACTACTCTCTACATTATTTATTGAAGCGTTTTGATAATGAAATAAATTACCGTTTTTGTCTTTACAAGACAGGCTATAACAATCGTTTAAGCTATCAATGCAATATAAATAGAAAACTGCGAGAAAATTATTCAAGTGAATATTATAGTTATTTTTCATTGAGATCACATTATAAACTGAATAGTTTAAATTTCCTACAAAAGACAATACTGAATTAGTGTTGCTTATAACAGGCAATTTTAGTTGAATAAATGAAGAATGTGATACATTGTGAATATAACCATCTAAAAGATGCCTTAACGCTTCCATGTGTTCTCCCGCGGTTCTTAGCTTACAATATTTTCCTTTTAAATAAATAAGCTTGTTAAGAATTAATTCTCTTCCAACCTGAGTCACCCAAATCATCGTACCATTTCCGGAAGCCAGTATTTTTTTGAATGAAACGTATTTAAAATGACATCTTACAACTTTGGAGTGTTGATAATCCAATAAAATAGAATAGTAATTTGAATCATGTTTTAAAAACCAAAGTAATAGACGTTTGCCACTAGGGATAAAACACCTTACTTCATCATTGTATCTGTTACTATTTTTGTTATCATTTGAATTATTTTTACAATCATAACAAAATGAATCAGGTGGTAACTTGGGAATATTCTTTAGCAGTCTTGGGAATAAGTTGTTGTAATTCATTATTTATATATTCGAAACATCTTTAAGTTCTTGTATACTTTTCTCTAATTCACTTATGGTATCTGTTATTTCAGCAGTCGTGTCTTTACTTGTATTTGGTTCAGTTACCGGTTTTTCAAACAATTCAAAAACATCAATATCAAAAAAGTGAAGCCCAAAATGCACAACAATGAAGAAACATATAAAATAAATTATAAATTTCAAATTTAACATTATTTATAATAGTTGTGATAATTTATTTCACATATAAACCAATATATTCTAACTGACTACTACTACCGATAACAAAATAAAACGATTCAAAATGATCATTATCTATTTCCTTGACAAAAACAATGTCGTTCTCAAGGAAACACCTTCTCACAAAACGATTGACAACATAACATTGATATGGTATACTTGTTAAAATCTTCTTTTTGTTTATTTTCAAATCACTTTCCTCAATAAGATATTCTTTAAACCCGCGATTCACTTTCTTGGTGTTTGAATGCCCCGAATCGTATTCACAAAGGAAAAAATGTTTCTTGTATTTCTTGTATATTCCATTCTGCGTATAAATATAAGTATCGTATGATTCTTCAAATGTTTCGTGATCCTCTATTGAAAAATTAATTTTCGAGTTTGTGTACACTTTCATTTCAAATAATAAAATACATTGTATAAATCCATTTAAATAATAAAAACAATTAATACTCAGATACAAGAAATCATGACAAAGTATGTTTTTATTTCCAAAGGCGGTGAAGTTGAACAAAAAAACACAAAACATAAAATAAACGGCGATAACCTATTCAAATTATGTAACTACAAGTCTGAGTCGGGATTTGAAAAACTGTATTGTTTTCCATTTGATAAAGTGGATGCCGAAAATGGTTATGAAGTATATGGTAAAAAAAACGGGCGCGCAAATAGCGAAAACAAGTATGAGTTTCCCCCACCGATCGATAGAGAACTTTATTTTGGTTCTTTATGTATCGTAAAAAGAAAATGCGACGAAATAGTTGATCTAAACATAGATGAATGGACAAGTGTGTATGAAAATTTGTTTGGCGGATTTGAAGATATTGGAGATTCCGACGGCGAACGGTCAATGGACAGCGAGATTTATAGTTCAGACGAGTATACAAAGGAAGGCTATCATAAAGACTCATTCATTATTGAGGATGGTGAACTAGAAGAAGAAGAATATGAATAAAATTGAAATAAATAGTTTTGTTTATTGTAATACAGGAACTATAAAATGAACGCCAAGCCTGTTTCAAACCCGGATGCGTTTCGCAAAGAAATTAAAAAATATATTTTTAGCAAGGTGCAAGATAATAAAATCGCGAATAATGTTGAGAAGAGTATTTTCAACTTTTCAATTAAAAAGGCAATTGAAATGAAGGTTGTCAGAAAATGGGACAATGAATCTTTTGTAATTATTTATATGAACAAGTTTAAGATGATATTTCATAATCTCAAAAACGATATCATCGTGGAAAAACTGAAACAAAACGTGATAAAACCTCACGAAGTATCGTTCTTGACACATGTTGAACTGTTACCCGAAAAGTGGAAACAAGAAATACAAGATAAAAAACTTCGCTTAGAAAACAAATTCTTTCCGAAGATTGAAGCATCCACTGATAACTTTACCTGTGGTAAATGTAAGACGAAAGCATGTACATATTATCAACTTCAGACTCGTTCGGCTGATGAACCTATGACTACATTCGTGACGTGCACACAATGCGGGAATCGTTGGAAATGTTAATTGTGTTATTTATCGCATTAAAATATAGACATCAATATAAATGAGAGATCAAACGTGTTTTCAGGATTGGGATACCGTTGTGTTGAAAACCACATCTTTACACACCGTATCCAAAACTGGTAAGAAATTAAACGAAAGTGAATCATATGAAAATGAAATAATTCCGCAAAAGAAAGTTTCCACAGAACTTAAAATAGCACTTCAACGGGCGCGGTTGAGTAAAAAAATATCACAAAAACAATTATCATCTATGATGTGTTGTCAAACTAGTTTGATCAATCAATATGAGAGTGGGAAAGCGATTCCAAATAATGCGTTTATAAGCAAATTAGAACAAAAATTAGGCACCAAGCTACCACGCATCAAAAAAAAATAACTATAGCATGTGGAGTATTTTAATGACATCTTTGAAGTATTTTTCCATAATAGGACAATAATAGAGTCCATGATAAAAAACTGTATAGCCAAGCAAATAAGAAATATTCTTAATCATTAAAAATATTCCAATATTTAATTATTGAAATATTTTTTTTTGACAATCTTAACATATATTTATTATTCAAACAAACTACAATATTTCCAAATCTTTTAAACGCCAGTGCTCCTTTTCTCCATTTGGCAACGGTCTCGTCACGATAAACGGTAGCTTCTTTAGTCTTAACTCTTTTTCTGCGATCACATTATTATCAATAATAGTGTGTTCGCTGCCGAGACTTATGTATCTTGGCGCACCCTCATTCAATTGAGATACGCGAATTCCTAAAACGCGTGTCTTTTCATACTTGGTCAGTATTGGCACTGTTGTATGTTTGTCATCAACAATAAGGTCTTCTCCTGAATTTGTGGTCTTTTGACGTTTTATCTTTGTCAACACGACCATTTCTTCGTATGTTTTTGAAATTTCCTGTGTGTGAGTTTCTTTGATGTACTGTAATTTTTTTTCAAGATCAACTTTATGAATGTATTCGTCTTCACTTTCACTATCTGATTCATCGGTATCGCTTTCACTCGAATCATCTGCTTGTTGATGACCATTATTATTTTGTATAATGTTTGAAGGTTTCTCACCACCTTCATTGTTATTTTCTTCGGGACGTTCGTTTTCCTCACTTTCTACGTCATCTTCGTCTAATTCATTTTCAGGAAGTTCATCGTCATCGTATTCACCTTCGGTGTCCACGTCTTCTACTTCAACCGGATTTTCATCTACTAATTCATCTACTAATATCTCGTCGGGTTCTTCATTTTCTTCATCATTACCTTTGGTTTCTTCAACTCCTTCATCTTCTTCAACTTCGGTGCCGTTTTCAATGCTTTCATTGTCCGACATTTTTATGATACTATACTCTGTTCATATATTTTTTAAATCAATTTTTTAACTATGGCTTCCAACTAGAATTACAATGATAACATAAATACAGATATTTCATTTTGCGGTCATCAATGCGAATATATATAACGTCTGACTCTACTTGTGCGTTTTTATTTGAGTCACATTCCAAATTAGGACATTTTATTGTTTTTACATGTGGTAGTGTAGGGTCATGGCGTGTATATTCGTTAATAATGACATTTTCACCACTATCTTCTTTACAATATTCATAAACCTTCATGTTTTTTGTTTCAATTAATCTCGGGTCTTCATAATTACAGTGCTTACAATAATGTATTAATTGTTTCTCGTCATTTTTTTTCATATAGTACATATTATCACAATTCTTACAAAAATCCATCTTAGTATTGATATATAAATGACAAATAAATTTAATTCAATTTTTTGTTCATAAATGTGTCTAATCTATTATATAGTTCCTCATAATTTAAATTCATTTTCATATCATACATTTGGATGGATAGAATCTCTGTTTTCAGAGATTCTTTTAAACTCAAAGCACTTTTCAAAATGTCTTTTTTGTTTTTGTTATAGTATTGCTTTATTGCGTCAATAATCTCGGGATTTTGAATTGGAATTTTGTCATTATTTTTCAAATAATGTAAAATTGTAAACTCCAATGTTTTGAAATGAATCATTTTATTATACTTTAAAATAGAACTCATGTGAAGTTTCTCATCCACGCCAGGTTCATTGATCAAAGGCATCTCGTTTAGTGTCATTTGTAATGTAATGAGCATTGAACGCAATGTTTGGCAGGCACTCCACTGTTCCCCACTCCATGTATTCAAAATAGACAAACATACCTTCCCCGAACGATATAAATTAGGGTTAAATCTTGTCACCCCATCATTTGATTTATATACTACTGTTGGGGGCTCATATGGATACTTTTTAGAAAAGCGAAACTCAAACAAAAAATTACCATATTCGTATGGCGTGTTTGGTGGACCAATAATTAATGCGTATCCATTCAAAATGTTGTCTTCATCCGGAACATAATGAATATTATCAATTGGTGATTTTTGTACGTCTTTTAAATCAATAATTATTCGCTTGATACACTCATTCATGGTACGTTTACAATTATTATAGTTTTTTTTTTAAGTAGTGTACACAATCAAAAAAAATTGATATCTTAATGAAGGTTAAAAGAAATATCACACTATATCATAATCATGGCGTTAGATCAATATCTAAAAAAATTCATAACAAAAGACAAAAGCGCCGCCAACTACATTAAGATTGGTGATGCTGAGCTTAATGTCTTTGGAAATAAATACCATGTTACAAAAGACAATCTAAAAGAGTTTTGTGAACAATACAAAAAACACGTTTTTGAAAACAAAAAAGAGGCCTATATTGTTGAACGTCAGTTAGAATTTGGAAAAATGGCAATTGATCTAGACTTTAGATATGATTCTTCAGTAACAGAAAAACAACACAGTCTTGATCATATAAACGATTTCATTGAGTTGTGTATGAATGGATTCAACGAATTGTTTGATGATTTGAATAATAAACCGATTTCATTCTATATTTTCGAAAAAGAAAATGTAAACTGCTTGGATAATGTTACCAAAGATGGAATCCACGTTATTGTAGATATTGTTGCTGATTTTTCGGCAAAACTAATGTTCAGAAATTATATTATTGAAAATATTGGCGATATTTGGGATGACCTACCACTACAAAATGATTGGAACAGCGTTGTAGATGAAGCTGTTATGAAAGGTAATGCGGGGTGGCAATTATATGGTTCCCGAAAACCCGGCAATGAAGCTTACAAACTCAAGCATATGTTTATTTCAGAAGTTGAAAACGATACGATTGATATTAACGAAACAAATATTCAGTACATTGATTTTAACAAATTCTTCCCGTGTTTCTGTGTTCGCCATATCGAAGACTGCAAACGGTTTGAAATAAAAAAAGAACGGCAAGACGAATATTTAAAACTAAAAGATGGTCTAACTAAAAAGACAAAACTAAAAGTGTCCAACAAAAGCAAATGTAATAGTTTGAGTGATATACAAAACTCGGACGATCTAGATAATATGATCACAGCGTTGTTTAATGACGCGAATACAGACTATGAGATCAGAGAAATTCACAATTACACTATGGCACTCCCCGAAGAATATTGGGGGTCTGGATCATATGACAAATGGATACGAGTGTGCTGGGCTTTGAAAAATACAAACGAAAAATTAATATTAACCTGGCTGAAATTCTCAAGTCAAAGCGAAGATTTTGATTTTGCCCACAACGATGCCCTAGAAATATGGGAAGACGGAGAAACGAATGACAGTGAAGGTTATACTTTCAAATCGGTCATTTATTGGTGTAAAATGAGTAATCCTGAAGAATATAAAAATATATACAACAAAACAGTTGATTACTATATTTATTATTCGTTCCGAAACAATACTGAGTGCGATCTTGCAAATACACTACACCAAATGTTCAAGGCCCAGTATGTATGTGCCAGCATTGGAAATAATACGTGGTATGAATTCAAACATAATCGTTGGGAAATAAATGACCGAGGCAGCGCGCTTCGTTTGAAAATCTCCACAGAAATGTACAAAAAATATGAAGAAAAACTATTTTCATATCAAAGTTCTGCACTTGCAAATCAAAACAATATGATTCTGAATGTAGAAAAAAACGAACAAGATGAAGATATGAAAATGAATAATATGAGCAACAAAATTGTCGGCGAATTCAAAGACAATCAAAATGATTCTCAGAAAGATTTCATAAAAAAGAGAAATGAAATGAGTGCAACTTGTAAGTTGTTAAAAAAGACAACAACTAAAAACAACATTATGAAAGAGTGTCAAGAACTATTTTGGGACAAGGACTTTTATAACAAACTGGACAAAAATTCATATTTGCTTGGATGTACAAACTGTGTGATTGATTTCAAAGAAAAAACGCATCGGTGTGGAAAACACGATGATTATATATCAAAATCAACAAATCTCAACTACAAATCACTTGATTATTACAAAAAGAACAAGCCAAATATTGTTAAGGAAATCAATGATTTTATGAACCAGTTGTTTCCCGATATCAAACATGAAAAGACCGGACAAGTAGACTCGTCGCTACGACGATACATGTGGGAACATTTGGCATCTACTTTACTAGGAACAAACGAAAACCAGACATTTAACATTTACAACGGCTCGGGAGCAAATGGTAAATCTAAATTGGTTGAGTTAATGGGGATGGTTCTAGGCGAATACAAAGGGACTGTTCCTATTAGTCTTGTCACTCAAAAACGTTCTAATATTGGAGGGACTTCTTCGGAAATCTATAATTTGATTGGAACTCGCTATGCTGTCATGCAAGAACCATCTAAAAATGATAGCATCAATGAGGGTATTGTCAAAGAACTTACTGGCGGTGACCCACTTCAATGTAGGGCGCTCTTCAAAGACAGCGTCACATTTATTCCACAATTCAAACTTGTAGTTTGTACAAATTGCATGTTTGATGTAAAGAGCAATGATGATGGTACGTGGAGACGTCTTCGCAAAGTAGATTTCCTTTCTAAATTTACCGCTAAACCTTATAAAGACCCCAAATTTCCAGCCGAAGAATATAAATATCAATTTAAGATTGATCAAAAGTTAGATGAAAAATTCAAATCTTGGGCACCTGTGATGTTGTCGATGCTTGTAGATATTGCGTTTGAAACACAAGGTCGCGTTGTTGATGTAGACATGGTTATGGAATCCACCAATAAATATCGCCAAGATCAAGACATTCTTTTAGAGTTTCATAACGCAATGGTCAATCCATATCCGAGTAAAAATGGACACCCTGTAAAACAGAGAGATATTATATCAAAATTCAAAGAATGGTTCTCAAAAATGTATACTGGTACGACTCAACCACACGGCAAAGAACTCGTTGCATATTTTGAAAATAAATACGGGAAATATCCTAATAATGGATGGGTTGGGTTCAGTTACAAGAGCGAATACACAGATGTTGATGGGTTCGAACCAGAGTGAATGCATTATAATTGATTCAAAAATGAGTTTCTGGGAGCTTGTTCTGAAATAGTTTGCTTGAGTTTGTATAAACGCATCACAACAAATGCGTATATTCTAGAAAGCATAAGCGGTAACAAAATTAATAATAAATAAACCCACCAATTTTTCCTAATATTCAAACGACCTTGACTTCCTATATATATCACACAGCCAATCAAAGCAACATAATAAATAATGCTAATCGCAGTGTCAATCTTGTCTACATCTTCCATTGCGTCTGTTCTGTAATGAAATTTTCTCGCATTCAAAAAACCCAATTCTGTATTTTTTTTTTCTTTTTTACTCACTTCATTATAAGTGATTAGTGATTGTCTGTATGAATTTAATTGCTTTCTGAGTGCTGTAACGAGCGTGGCATCACCATTACTACCACCAGTTGCAGTGTTGCTACTACCAGTTGAAACAAGCGTCGAACACACCTCTTTCATTTTCGCATCTATATAGTCCTTTCGTTCCTTTTTGAAATAATTATACAACGATTCGCCATATTTTTCTGTGAGGAACTTTTCTTCTTCGTCAAGCAAATCATTTACATAGTTATTTCCAGTCTCTACCATTTGGTAATACTTTAGTCCATCCGGTATGACGATATTTTCATCTGTACTCAATATATTGTTGTATGACAAATTAGGAGTACCCGAACTATTAAACAAAGACGGACAAGACTCTTTTAAATATTTCGTTTGAGAATCTGCCAATAAATCTTCTAAAAGAGAATCAGGCATTATATTATATATATTTAAAATTATAAATTTCAAATTATATCTGGTATCATTCATTCATAACTTTTAAACATTTGTCACTTATCAAATCGTTTTTCTGATGTAATGGAATGTCATCATCATTCAGTGATTTGTAATCGCTGTCTCCTTTATTCAAATAATGATGCGATCTTATGTAAGAATATTCATCAAATTTCATATTATCGCGCATCAAAATATCAATCAATCTTCCAACTGTGAATATTACAATACATGCTAATCCAATTCCAATCAAAGCAATATATAAATGAGTGTTCAAAATGTTCATTTTATATAACATTGTTAGTGTCAACAAAATCAAGAAAATAATAATTAATGTTTTTACTATTCCTATCTGCGTTTTCATCTTTTCGTCGTAATATTGTCTTATTTCCAGATTTCTTGTTTTATTGTGTAACAATTGTTTCACTTTATCTATATCTGCTTCATCCAGTTCTATATCTTCATCGACCATTTTTTGAAGCGCATTATTATATGTGTCGTTGTTGACTATATTTGTATGGATATTTTTAGTCTTGATTGCGTAATTAAGTTTATTTTTCAAATCCTCTTTTGACAGCTTTTCATTTTCCACAAATGATTTAGCAATATAGTCTTCTAGTTCGTTCAGTTCAGGGACTGAATATTCTTTACTGTAATAGTCTTGTAGTTCGTGTTGAATCCCAGTAGAATCTAAATATTTACCGGATAATTTTATTTGGTTCTCGAGGGCGTTAAGTTCTGTAATGTACGTTGAAGAGACATCAACCCCTCCGTTCAAATATGGAATTTCTTTAAAGTTATTATAATTAGTGCCTAGTAAAGAAATGCTCATCTTTAATATATAAATTTAATATATTATATATTAAATTTATCTTCCCTGGTATGCTTTAATTTCAGCGTCGCATTTTTCTCTTTCATTTTCCTTGTCGCTCTTCTCAATAATATTATTGACATTGGATTTATTTTGAAACATGAAGTCATATTCGTCAAAATTTATATTATTTCTAAAGAATATTTCAAAGAGTTGGGCACAGATATTAATTACTAAAATCGCAAATAAAATCCCTATTGCCAAAATAAATATTGTATCAGTAACCAAAAACTTGAATCTTTTGTTCAAATACGTCAAACATATTGTTAGAATGGACGCAATAACAATGTAAAACAATATTTTCTTCTGGGCGTTGTATTTTTTATAATAATATGTAAAAATTTCTTTTTGTCTTATACGATTGTCAACATCTTGGAGTAGTTCTTTGTTCCTACTTTCAAATTTTTGTTTTTTACCTTGAACATAATAATCCACTGCCTTTTGATTACGATACATGTCAGCAGTTTTGTTGTACGACAATGATATGTTAGACACATCTATCTCTTCTAGTCTATCTATATTCGAGACATCAAAATTAGTTGACTTTTTAATAATATTAAACAAATTTGTTTTAATACCTCCAACATTATCAGCGTACCGACTGCCTACTCCCAAATCATTATAAAGTTCTTGATTATAAAGCTCATCGTCTAATATCTTATCAAGCATTTCGTTGCGAACATCGAATGATGATAACGCACGATTTTTATTGATAGATTCGCTCTCCAAATTATCTGTAATATTTACAATAGTCATTTAATTTGCAATATATTATATGTATATATAAACTATTTTTTCATATAATTGAACATAAGCATTGTAGCACCAATAGCTCCGATTCCCATAAGCGCCATACTATGTTGAGATTGTTTTAACACAATTTTTGCGTCATCTGTTTGCGCGTCTATTATTGTTTTTTTCCCTTTGTTTTCTGTTGCCTTCTCATATAGTTCATTGTATTCGCTAATAGTTTCTTTGAGATTTTCTATACTCTCCTGGGTTCCATTCAACATTTCCAATTCATTCTCATTTAATTCATTGAATTTTTCAATCATATCTGCAAATATATCTCGGAATGTATTTCTGTCAGCCTTGAATTGTTCAACTGCTCCCGAAAATACGTGTTTTTTATCACATTTAGCATCGCTAAAATCGTTGCTTGGATTCTGTGTAAGTTTGGCATCGTAATAACCAATATTAGTCATAGATACATCTGCCGGGTTTGTCATACAAGCACCATAATTAGAGTTAAATGCGTTTTTTTGGAGCTTTAATGTGCCGGCCTTGTCGGTGCCGACACATGTAGAACCCGACGAAGGATAAACGTCTTTTAACATGTCTGCGTTGAGATTAGTTACAATCCCACCCCCACCCGCACCCGAAGCCGTTTCAAATTTAGCAATGATGTTGTTATCAGCATTATCAGTAACAACCCCACTGTAACAATAATAATCATATTCATAATATTTAGAGTTGATAATATTATTTTTTGTGTCTAAATTGTCGGACGTGATATTGTGAGACACGCCCGCCGAATCTATGTACAAACTTTTATTCACATTGTCACCAACTTTTTTGCCATTATTATAAAGATATACAACTTTAGTTCTCTTGCTCCATTCAACCGTGGGGTCTAAGTTTCCTTTCATATCGGTGGAGGCGCCATCATCATCAATTTGCTTACCGAGAGCCAATTTGTAATCTAATTTAAGTTTTTTGCCTTTGATGTATAGCCGAAAGTATGGTGGGTTGCTGTACAAAACATAACTAGAATCGTCGGGTTCGTCGTTGCCAATATCTTGTAAATAATCCATCGTGTTATCATCATCAGCAGGACCTTCGTACTTTGTTGTCAATTCTTGAACACCGTTTGAAGCACCTTTTGAATAATTAAACATTACAAGATTGCTAATACTAGGAACAGAAACAGTGGTAGAAAACTTCTTATCATCATCGTCATTCTTCTTCATCATTAACATGACATCGCAGGTATTATTAACATCATAGTTGGTATATTTCAATACAACCGATTTATCAAATTTAAATGTGCTTGATTTACAAGCCGCCCCGCCGGCCGTTGCCGATAGCGATGGCGAAAAAAAATCATTGATATTAGAGTCTGTATCATCGTCTTTACCAGAAAAATTCTTATCAGATTGTCCACAAAAATATGACATTACAATATTTGGATCAGTCTTCGTTCCGCTGCCTGAGTCATCGCACGTTGCTTTTATAGAATCATAATTTCCGCCAGAAAATTTATTTTTCAAATATTCCACCAGAGTTGAAGATGAATTAGTTCCATCTGGGTCTGGATAACGGAATGCGTCGGCAAATACACTTATATCATAGTCAGTGGCACTGGGTGCAGCGATAATTGAAGGTTTGTTTGGGTGATATATACTTGCGCTTTTAATATTAACAAAGCCTTCTATATTTTTGAACGGTTCGCTTATTTTCAGCGACTCTTCATTAATAGATATGACTCCACCATGGCTGCCGCTGTTAGCTTCAATTACATTCGCCATTGTATTATATTTATCCATGAATGCGCTTATTATATTTGGTTCCGACTTTTTATTAATAAAATGATTATTTTCATAATATTTATACAGATTATCATTTTTGATATCAGAATAATCCAAAGTTGGAATAAGAGCACCGGTATCTTTGTAATACCTCAAATTCTTAAATAGCGACAAAAAGATTTCTGCCTGTCTTCCAATATCATTACTAGATGATGTTGCAAGACCCGAATAGTAATTCATTATAGCAAAGAAATATGAGTCGCCGAATTGTAGTGTTTTTCCATAGGTATTCCAATGTTTAAAAATTGTTATTGGAGTGCTAGTATTCGGTAAACTGTTTTTAAAATAATTAATATTATTGTTCTGGTTCTTTATTTCTAAGAATCTTCTATAGTATTCTTTCTGAGAAATCAAAAGATTATGATAATAATGCATAACACCATTTTGTCCATTATTCGCGGTAATAAATTGTGATGTGATTTGTTGCCTTTTATGTAGAATTTTGGAAATGCGTGTATTTACAAAGGGTCTCGATCCAGATGTGGCGTCTACGAACAACTGGTTGTATATTTCACCAAAATCTATGTCGAAAAAGATTTTACTTTTATTTTTATAACTTTCGCCGTATTCAATGCGTTGCTTTAAAGTCCCTGTGCTCAAAATGAGAAGGTTGTCATAGATGAACAATTCGTTCGAATCAAAATTAATTTGACTCAAGAAATCTTTTGTCTTGCAGTAATCAATGTGGACCTTGGCATAATTGTAATCAAAAAACACATCCACATGCTTTTTGATGTTATTGTAATTATTCTGGAAATATTTGAATATGTCGACTAGGAAAAATAATATATCGGCATTTACCTCAATCAATGAGAGGTTATAATCATTCTTGAAACGACTTTTGGTTGCGGTTAATTCGCTTGTTAGATTGTCTAATTGTTCTACCACACGATTCGCAAGCTTGTCATCAAACATCATTGTTTCGCTGTTTGTTGCATTCCCATATACGTTATTCAATCCAATTTTTAAATAATTTTCGGTAAAATTTTTGTGTAAAAGGGATAAATTATCATATAGTCCATCGGCATATTCAAAACAATACATTATATTTTTCAAATCATTTTCGTACTTTGCTACAATGTGATTGTAGGCGTCGCTCCCATTATTTTCGTAAATATAATTTAGCACACTTTTTATGTAGTAGATAATTTTTTCAAACGACGTAGATGATTGTAACATATTATTCAATGTGGCTATTTTATCGCCAATAGAATCGGTTGAAAATCCTTCCATTACAGAAAAAGGTTCAGAAACTGGGACGATATTGAATATTGTGTTACTCTGTTGTGATTCATCGCGAAAATTTTTTGAAATAACCTTGTTATTTGACGATACAATCATTTTTTTCTTAGGATTCAGAAAACTCGACATATTTACATCAAGTGCTCCGGATCTACTGGTTTCTCGTGGAGGATAAGAGTATTTAACCATACGATTAAATACACCGTCATTTGGAACAACGCGAAATACTGTTTTGTTTGGACTGTTCTTTTTAATTATGACCCCTCCACCATATTCCGAAGTATTTATGTAACCATAGATTGTAGCGGAGTCACCCTCGGATGCAATTGCTCCTATATATGCTGTTGAATAATTATACGAATTTGTTTCGCTTAGATTATCCTCTGTGTAATTTGTTTTATCAAAATAAGATACAACAATGTCGTTTGTTTGTGGCGACGACGACGAATTTGATAGTTCGTTTTCGCTTGATTTGATAAACATCAAGATTCCGTCGACATATGGATCTGTCAAATCCCCGATATTTGATTTGTTTATATATTTCAATCTATATATTGTTTTTGCGACTAACTGCTTACTTGAATTATATTCTTCTATGACATGAAACAATTTGCATCTTATTTCGAGATTTTTTGTAATAAAGTCGCTATATTTTGGATTGGCTAATGCGTTGTTGCCCTCATAAAGTTGTGGGTCTTTTATTATAGTATAAATTTCTGAATTTTCTTTTGATTCATCTGATTTATAATAATGAGTTGCGGTTGTCAGTTCTTTCCCCCAGTTGTAGACACTATCATTCACAACCGCTGTGCTATTATCATTAAACCCTATAGAAACCTTAAGAGCGTTTGGTAAACTTTGTTCTAGAAATGAATCATTTAACTTTTTCAAAACGTAGACATCACTGTCAGAATTATTACAATTCTCAGAAATCAAACTATTTGTGCTGTCTGGAAAAATACAATTCTCATTTTGCTTTATCAAATATTCGTCAGAAACAGAATCTGGCATGTCGGCTGGCACTGTATTATCGTCGCACTCTTTGCATTCTGTTAATGTAATGCTTCTATTATTGTAAGTTGATGAATTTTTGTCAAAACTCAACCATTTTTGAGTCTCTTTATTTTTGAATAAAAATGGCATGGTCTTATTATATTAAATATATATATATAATTGTCTTTATCAATAATTATTAACTCGCAATTATTGATAAACAAATTTAAATAACAACTTATTTGCGCCTAATTCGTGTTGTTGCTCACGTCATAACATGAACCGCTCCCTAATTCAGTTATTTTGATAGTATTTATTCCATTTCCCACAAAAGGGTTCAAAGTATTATCCACATCACCAACAATTAGTCTGGTAATCTTATTATTCTTACTGGTACTACCATAGAAACCATCATAATTATTACTAAATTGATCCTCTTTTATTTGATAAAGACTTCCATCCATCAATATTGCTAAATACGCGGTTGGAATAGCGTTAAACTCTACCGTTATCAATCTATCAGTAACCTCATTATTGGGAATATCGTCAAAAATATAGCAGTCGCAAATAGAGGTGCCATTTTTATCAGTTCCTCCTTCAATACCGTAATATGGTTTATTTTTCATTTTTGCTCTGGCACTACACTGAAACAAATTGTCCATATTACAATCGCCTGAACTTGTGATCTCGGGGTCAATACCTATATTGTAATATTGTTTGTCAGTGTTTTCAGTTGTGGAATCATAATTAAGGTCTCCCAACCCAACTTGATATAGTTTGTTTGTTTCGGCGACGGAATCAACATTGCCCGCTTGATATTCTACATCCGTGACAAATGCCTTCTTTCCGCCAACATCTACAACACTATTGACCGAACTATCGTAACTACCGGAGGTTTGCGTATGTATAAGTATACCTTTATCATTTATCACAAAATCCTTTCCAATGGTCTCCTGTTGCAGCGCAAGATTTATATCTGCTCCACTCATATTTTTTCCATCCATGAATTCGATTACTTCTCTAAATTGTTCCATTTTTGCCTTGAATGATGTCTTAGCAGTTTGATAATTCGCGAATGCCGACTTAAATGCTTCTACTTTATTTCCATCATATGTAATGTTAGACATATTATATATAATAGATAAATATTATTGTATATTTTGTTCAATGTAAAATTTTAGGTTTTTAACAATATAGAAGAAAACAACCAATGAAAATAAAACCAATATTGATTTTGAAAATATATTCATGTCTTTCTTATCTTCAATAATGCTAAGAAATAACGCAACGCCAATAAACAAGAAAATAATAATCCATACCATTAACATAGAATATGTATTAGTTTTCTTTGAATTTGATAGTTTCGCGTCAGTTGCTTCGTATTTTGAAACCAATGTTTGGAGTTCTTGGTTTGTCTCATTAGATTTTTTCAAATCTTGATAAAATTTATTATAAGAAGCGTCAAGCTTACCAATAGTATCAGAATCAACGGGTGTGGTAAAATTAAGATCTTGTAGAAATGTTGATATATCGGTTTTTGCGGTTTGGGCATTATAAAATAATCCCGCATACCCACCATAAGCATTCTGATTGTTCATACACGCATCAATCTGTTCTATATAACCTTGATAAGCATTCAGAGAAGCATCTACAATCTCAATGTTAGCGTTATTAATCTCACTCATTATATAATAAAAAATATTTTTTAAAATGTGTATACTTTTAATATATCAAACTAGATTTTCCAGATAATTGTGGGGTCGAATCAGAACTAGATGCTATTGTTTTCATGTAAATAAGGACTATGAGTGCAAATATGACAAGTAGTTTAAATATCAAATAAAAATATTTATGGACTAAATTTATTTCTGTTGATTTACTTTGTTGTTCGTATGTGTCTTTTTTTTTAGTTTCTATAGGAGATTCATGTTTTGAATTCACGTATTTTGAAATATCGTTCAGTAAACTGGTATTCAAAAAGGCAATATCTTGTTGGAGACGATATGCTGAATCAGTATTCATAGAAGAGTCCAGGTCATTAATACTGGTATCAATATAATCGTAAATCTCTTCAAATTCTTTTTTATTGTAGTGTGTCAGTATAACATCACTTATATCGGAAACAAAGTATCCTTCCATTATTCAATTATAATAAACACACATTTAAATTACACAGATTCTGTAAAATGTATTCTTGAATGAAATCTTTTCATATCTCGTGATTTCGCACAAGTCACCGGGTCGCATTAATATTGCCTTTGCTACAGGATCAAACATACTTATTTCAGGAAATTGCGAATCGTTTGAAATATTGTATTTTTTCATAACAGTTTCTTTTTGTTCTTGTGTCAATTTTACGTGGTCTGGAACAAAACCATGTTCAATAACATTATACTGTAATGACGCAAGATCATACAAGACGCAATACAAACCATACTTTTCCCACATTTCTCTAACAATGTTCATGTTTGTATCGTTCACATTTGTGGTCACAACAATTAACGAGCAAAGTTTTTTGTCTTTATCGTCGTAATCGTAGTATTCATCAATAACATCTCGTAAAACTGCCTTTTTCATAGCTTTGTTAACATAATAGATAACAAAACAAGTTTTTTCTTCGTCTTTGTCGTTTTTCTTAGATTTTACCTCAAAATTAAGTTGACTAATTGATGCTTGCGAACTTTGCTCATTGCTTGCCTGTTCCATAGCGCTTATTTCCGCAATCGTAAAATTTTCATACTTCAACGTGTCATACCCCAGATTTTTCAAATATTTCAATAGCGTTTTTCTAGAATTGTAAATTTCATTAAGAGTGTTGCTTTTTTGAAGGCTCATGGTTTTATATATCTTAAACATATTAAAATGGTTAAATCAATTTTTTCTTGAATTATAATTTAAGGTAATTTGTTGACCTGGAGTAGCGTATTTGACTGTTTATTTTCTTCTTCTTTTTCTTCTTTTTCTCCTTCGCGGGGTATGCGTTCGCTCGTAAAGGCATATCGCGGCGAAGCGGCATCGTTGTTATATACGGGACTTTCCGGAATAACCATTGGTGATATAGATTCATATGATGATTTTACTTTTTCCACTTCTTCTTCTGTTTGAGGAGATTTATTATCATCACCATTTGTATGTAGATCATTTTGTGTGTTATCATAAATAGACTCAATCTTCACAATGTCAAATGGCATCTTCCAGTCCATGGCTTTAGTTTGTGTATTAAAAAAATAGTATCTTCCTGGAGTGTTTTTGCTTTCTTTCACGATCCATGGTTCGTTTAATATCATATCCTTTTCAGCACGAATCAATCCATCTTGTTGTTCGCCGTCATTTGCTTGTGATAGTTTATCTTCAACGCTATCATATTCATTCAAATCTATTGGCTTGTTGATTGGAATATTGGATTCGTTAAAACGTCTGATTTTATCCACGAGAATGCTCCAATTATTCGGGATTTTGTTTATTTTCAAACTTTCAGTCAAAATATATGGCGATATATTGTATTTTACAATGTCGTTTTCACTCCACCCCTTTGGTAAAAACTTTGGTGGTTGATCTTCAAGACGTTCGTCATATGTAAAAAAACTTTCTGTCGGTTCACCCATTTCATCCATAATAATAGAATGATAAGAATCGCTCATTTTATCAAAACTCCAAGGATCAATATTGACATGTTTATTCATTCTGTCTCTGAACGAATCTTGCGGAACGATTTTTAAACCTTCGCCATCTTCGTCCACATTGATGTCCATGACAGACATTTCTTCTTTTTTGGAATGAACCGCTGCTTCATAATTGATAGAATTCCTTACGTTCATCTCGTGAATATTTTCATTTGTAATTAATCGCATTTGAACATTCATGGATGATAATTCTTGTAGTAACAATTTAAAACAATAAGGTACTTCAACAATGGTAAATTCTTTTCCAAATTCAGTCATTTTCACACCAGTCAACTGTTCTTTGTTTTCGGGGTTGTATTTAACGGGTCCATCAACTAGCGGACTAAAAAAATTATTGCTCTCCTTATCGTATATTGCGATTGTTCCGCTGTGAGTACAAATCGCCATCTTGTACTTGTCGCCTCTTTCCATCAACGAGTCTTTCAAGAAATGAGAACAACCGTGTCCAATTACGCCGTCGCGTTCCATTTCGCCGATGCGAAGACCGCCATCATTTGCCCTACCATGATTGGTTTGTCTGGTAAGAAGAGTCCTCGGACCTCTCCCTCTGTAATTTATTTTGTCTTTTACCATATGTTTCAATCTCATATAATATGTTGGTCCCATAAAAATAGAGTGCTCTACCATTTCTCCTGTCATACCGTTGTACAAGTATTCGTTGCCAGAACTATGCATGCCATTATTGACCAAATGTTTTTGAATCTTTTGAATTTTGAAAGATTCGGTAGTAAATGGTGTTGAATCCATTACATAACCCAGATCTACTCCCAATTTACTCATGATTGTTTCAACGAGTTGTCCAATTGTCATGCGGGATGGTATAGCGTGAGGATTAATTATTAAGTCTGGTTTCAACCCGTCTTTTGTGAATGGCATATCTGCTTCACGAACAATTTTGCCAATCGTTCCTTTTTGCCCGCACCTAGAACAAAATTTGTCTCCCATACTTGGGAGTCTTCTTTCACGAATACGAACTTTTGCAATTCGCTTGCCTTCAGCTTCTTGTGTAATATACGTCTTGTCGACTACGCCCAGCTGCCCTTTTTTCGGAAACACCGAAGAATCAACGCGTTGATCTGGGTTACTTTGAGAGTAGCTCACTCTTCCAATCATAACTTTCTTATCGTCCATTTCAACACCTTCGTTTATGATACCAAATTCATTCAAATGGTTATAATCGTATCCTGGTTTCACGTCAATGTCAATTTCATCATTTATATCCTTCAGTACTGTATTTGTATCGCTCATACCTATAGTGCTCGTTTCTTCATATGCTTCGTATGAAGTGTAGTATGTTGTGTGAAACAATCCGCGTTGTAATGCTCCTTCATTCATCAATATTGCGTCTTCAACATTATATCCATTATAACTCATAATTGCAACAATTACATTTTCTCCATAAGGATGTTTCTCTTCGTGTATATACTTGAACATCTTGCTACGAACAATAGGATTTTCTCCATAGTTCAAAACAACACCCATTTTGTCAATTCTGTTTAAAAAGTTGCTGTGATACAAAGAAACCGCCTGCTTCGACTGACCACAACTAAATAAGTCACGGGGTAACTGATTATGTTCGGGGAAAATTACCTGACTACCCATGACACCAAACATAAGCGATGGGTGTATTTCGCAATGGGTATATTTGGTTTGTACTCCTTCCATAACATGATGCGCGTGCATACAGACCAAATATTTATCTTCTTCGCTTTTATCAACAAAATCAACAATAGCACCATGACCGCTTTTCCCTTCCTCTAAAATTTCATCAAACGAAAAGTCAATAAATTTTTTGTTATTAGAAACCTCCTCTGCTGGTTTGTCTGAGTTACCGTAAATACACTGTTCCCAAGTAAATTTTCCATTTTCAATTAAATTTCTCAGTTTATTTGTGACATAACTCAATGACTTTTTTTGGATGTATAATAATGGTCTCATCAAACGCCCTTCATCGCAATAAATAAAAATATGATTGTCTCTGTATTCAAATGAAATGCTTACATAAATTGGTATATAATTACATCGCCTTGCCAATAAAAACAACTCTTTGAATCTTAGCGGGTCGTTTGTCACCCCTATGATTTTGCCATTTACAAATACTTCGGAATATTTTTCCACTTCATGAAGATTGCAATTTTCAATATTTATTAGTTTGATTAAAATATTTGATTTTCCACTCTCCTCTTTCTGTATATTCATATTTTTGAACATCCAATCAATTAACTGACCTTCATCAACATGATGACTTATTTTTGTCATCATTGCCATATGTTTGTGAAATCCTACATTTCCACCATCTGGCGTATCAACTGGGTCAATGATCCCCCATTGAGAACCGTGGAGTAAATGCGGACCGACAATATTGGCACCTTCATTCATATTTAGGTTTAATTTACGAACATGTGACAAGAATGAGTTATAAGAAAGTCTGTTCAGCGGTTGAATCACGCCGATTTTTTTAGTATGGGACGCGCTACCCCAGTTACCTTTGAACGCTTTTTTGAAACCTTGAAATATTATCTTGTCTTCAAATACCTTACTGTAATTATTGAAAAATAAATACTTGAAACTTTCTTCCGGCGAAGCTTCATCGTTTCCTTGGTATCTGCTTTGGTTAAAATAGTATTCTTCTTCAAATTTCAAGTAATATTGTTTGTACATTATATTTGCGTATTCGCTGAATAATTGTTTCATCATATTACCACTTGTTTCTACTCGCTTAAACTTGTAGTGGTCGCGGTCAGTTGCAGGACTTTCTCCAAGTATCACTTTCAACAGTTCAAATACCATATAACCAAGATAGTGGGCTTTTGACATATGGTTAGACACACCAATGTGCGGGAGCAAATAATCAGCCAATATTAAGTGGACGCCGACAGTGGTTTGTTCCTTTGTCAATCTAGAAATAAAATAAATAGCGTCTATTTGATTGTAGATGCCCATAGAATCCATTACGCTCGGGCGGAGTAAATTCAAATACTTCGCCTTATTATTTGTCTCAATGTTTCCTAATATTGTTTCTAAAATTTCCTTATCGCTTGTCAGTCCCAACGCTCGGAACAAGACAAAAATCGGGATGGACTGCCTAACGTTTGGTATGAAGATTCGCAATTGCTCATTGTGTACTTCTTCCTTTTGCATGATTCTACGAATTGCTAACGTTCTCTTTGGCTTTGATTCATCGTTTGATATTGAACGTATTTCCACACTATAATCGTGCATATCATCTTTGACTTCGCGAATATAGATCATGTTATTCGAAAAAACCTCCTGTGGAACAAGCACTTTTTCTTTTCCATCAATAATAAAGTATCCGCCATAATCATGTTTACACTCACCTAAACTGTATATCATTGATGGATTCATTCCGCGCAAAAGACACAAATTGGATTGTAACATTATTGGAAATGTACCAAGATAGTGGTTTTTAATTGTTTTAGTGTCTGCTATTTTATCATTTGTATCTAATTTACCGTCAGGTTTCTTTGAATAAGAAGTAAATTCCACTTCAATATTACAATGTATACTCACACCATACGTGATATTTCGTAATCGTGCGACATTCGGAAACATTAATTTTGATTCAGAATCTTCAAATAAAACCGGTTTGCCATAAAGTATTTCATCACCATTTTTCCCGCCGAAGTATATTTGCATTGTATGTTCAAATAATTGTGCGCGTTTGTCGTATCCAGTATTAAACTGAATTGGATTCAGGTCATTGAACGTTTTTTTTATTTGATTTTCATAAAAGTCGTCTACTGATTTCACATGATGTTCAACAAATGAATTCCCTTTGAAGTATTTATCAATTATATCAAAATGTATTTTTTCGACATCCATATTTATTTGTGCCATATGTTATTACTATAAAGTAATATTTATATTATAAATGAAAATCACAAAATATATAATTTTTTGATTTTCCTATATTTGAGCTTGGAACATTATCAGACCAAAAAAGACAAAAATAAGGAGAATCGGGATGAGAACAATAAACCAAGACAATTCTTTGTATCCCGTCTTACAGAAAAGGTCTAAAACAAATGTCCAAAATAATACATAAATTGCGTTAAAAGCGAGGACCATTGTTTTGCTAGCAATAGAGCATTTGTAAGTACCAATACAGAGAGTGTTGTCATCTCCATTCAGGTTTTGAATTCCTAATAAACCGAGAGCGAATGCTGATATCACAAAGTAAATCATTGAGGGTGAACATATTTTTTTGATATCAAACGAATATTTCAAATGTTTAGCCATAATAATATTACTTGACATTTTATTATAAAGTTTAATTAAAATATTTTTGCTTTACAATTTATTTTGTATATTGTTAATGTTGCTGAAACCATTAACATAAAATGAAATGTCATGTGATATATATACCATATTTCCTTCCCAAAATGGCCATTATTATACAAAAATGAAAGAATCTTTCCGAGAAAACAAAATAAAACTATATCATAAATGTTATCACTATAATAGAAATAGTAACTACTACCAATAGTAATCATAATTCTTGAACAAATTAAATCAAGGTTTCGTCTAGTTCCATATTCGACATTTCTCCAATAGTTAATACTTGCAAGGGTTGTCACAATCCCACTATACGCTAAAAGATTGTAATTGATGTATAATGCAAGAAATGATGGTACTAGAAATAATAGTGATGAAATACAAATATAATGATTATTTTTCATTATATTTTACAATAATTATTCGTTGTTTTATTTCTAAATCAAAAACAATACTAAGTATGATCATTCTCGGTCTATATAGAGTTCTAAACTACGACAGTAATACGCATCCTTTCCCAAGCGAAAGACCGTGGTTGAAACGACAGAACACCCACTATTGGATTCCCTCGCCGTGCAGCGCCGTGATTGCAGGGAATATCAGAAGCGGTGCGAGCATCTCTCCAACAACCGCACTCGTCCACATCATGAACCAAAACTTGGTGTCCATCGGAATGTATATCTTATCAAGGTTGAGAGTGCCGCCCGAGTTCACCAATCCCCAACTGAGATGAACAGTGGCCGCAATTACACCATGCCACCATTGCACCCCCCTCGGGGGGGAAAAAGATCGTTACCAGGCAAGGCACGCCGTGCGCAAGGAAATTGTAATAGATGTGGAACGCAATCATACTCTTCATTTCGAGCGATTCGGTTAGCCGAGGGAACGCAGTATTGTCAAGCAATGGACCGAAGTTGAACGAGATGAACACCCCCCAGGTGGTACAGAATACAATGGCGTAAACTTGTGGTAGGAGTGTGATTGACATGATGAAAAAAAACAATTCCATCTAGTGAAACCGCTGTCGGTTCCTGGAACAACCAATTTGAAGAATGTCGTAAACATCCTTATTCGGGGATTCTACAATAATTATTCGTTGTTTTATTTCTAAATCAAAACAATATAAATACTAATTATGAGTTATATTATTCATTTGTTAAAATATGTCCGATATTACAAAACTCGTTGAACGTTTGAGCGAACTTGACGACGCGTTGAAGATGATAAAGGAACAGAAAAAAAAGATTGACGATGAAATCAAGGCTAAAGAAGAAGAGCTATTTCAATATTGCGGACAACATGGAATCGATGTTGAAACCGCAACAGAAGGTAAATACAATATCAAGCCTCTTTCGGGTCGTCGTCTTAAACAAAATTAGGCGTCGCAAAATGAGTATCTGGTGAGTCGCCAGCTACATTAAGGGTGCCGTCTGATGTAGCGTCTAAATATGGTTGGTCAAAAATACTAGGTCCAGATGATAAATTATTTGGAACACTTTGGGCAGTATCGCTCAACGACCCTGACATTCTATCTGTTACTCCATGGAATGTGTGTTCCATCACGGTTGATGGGTTTAATTCAGAAAAAGCCCCACCTTTCATAACCTTTTTCATTTGCTTTTTTGACTTATTGCTTTTTCGCGTAGATTTAATTTTTGTTTTTTTCTTTAAATGTTTCTTTTTCATCATATTCTTCGTTTTTTTCTTGAATGTTTTACTTTTTGTTTTTTTCAAAGGTTTTTTTGTCTTTTTACTGTATATTCGTTTTTTCATAATATATTGTCACTATATTTTATGAAAATACATCAACGTGCGTTAGCATGTGTCTCCTACAACACTGCTTTGTGAGTTTTAGTTCATCCAACACTTGCCCTTCAACCGACTTTTCTAGTGTTTTAGTTTTTCCAAATTTATCCATTTCCTCATTTGTTAAATATTGAATATTTTCATGATCCAAATTTTTGTCCCTTTTCAATTCAATTACTTTATTCACATAATACAAATACTTGTTACCAATGACATTACCACAAGTGAAGCATTTTACCGGAATGATCATTGTTTTTGTTTCTTGATATTACTTTAACAAAATATTTTAAATCAATTTTTTCAATATTCAAATAGTACGCACCCCCGCGCCAGGTATATGGCTAACCTTTTTTCAAAATAAACTCATAACTACCGTCCATCGTTTTTCGTTTCTCGTATCTCAGGTTCAAACTATGAATGTTGTTATGACATTCGCTACAAACCGACGAAAGATTTGCGTTGTGATTTTTATGAAAACTATTTTCAATATACTTATTTTCGTTTGCGTCACATTGATATTGTAAGTGATGAATTTCCGTCCCCAACTTTTTATTACAAAACTCACATATGTTTCTGATTTTGTCTTTATTATATTTGCTTGTTTTCAAAAGTAAAATGTTGTCTTTATTGTCCATATATTCATTACGGATTTCATAGCAACGATCGATAAATTCTTGTGGCAATTTTAACGATTTACAAACCTCTAATCCATATATTGTTTCGCCTTGTCCATCATGCATATTACGATCGTAATACATTTTTTGTTTTTCATAATCAAATTTAACTTTCAAATGCTTACACTTCACGCTGGTGATCTTCTTCATAGATTTCAGATGAGGTAGTTCGTGAAAATGGGTAGCAAATATAAAATTACTCTTTCGCTCACTCATCAGTTCAATACTAGCATTAAATATTGAAAGCGCGCTGTCAGTTTCTGTCCCGCTACATAGTTCGTCGCCTAAAATTAAGCTATTGTTGTTACAATTATTCAAAATGACGCGCAGTTCGCTCATCTCTACTCCAAATGTAGAGAGTCCCTTAAAAATATTATCGTTACCAATTATGCGTGTAAAAATATATTTATAAGGACAATATGTGAATGACTCGCAGGGGACATACATACCACTTTGAGCCATAATGACACTTATTCCTAGCGCCTTGATAAGACTTGTCTTGCCGACAGCATTTGTCCCATACAATAATATACCCAAATCATTGGTTTCTTTTCCTAAGCAAACATCATTAGGAACATAGATTTCATTTTTGTCTAGTTTTTCAATAAGCAAGTGTCGTAATTTCTTCGCATCTACGAAGCTATTTTCACAACTTACAATCTTTGGTTTGCACAAATTATATTCTTGAATCAAATTTATTTTTGTATTTATGATATCAATGGAAATTATAGATTCCGTCAAATGGTTAATAAACCCATAATGTTCGTTGCTTATTTTTGATATTATTTTTTGAAATATCTCATTCGACATGTCACAATAGTCACTATTACTATTGAATATATCTGAAACCAAGCCATCTATCTGGGATGAATACACCATAGATTTTGATTTATTGTAATCCTTGAATTTTATCTCATCTAGATTGAAAATAAAAGACAAATCACCCGTCATCAATTCTCGCTGCTTTATCTTAGAAAGTACACATTCCAAAGATTTAGCCCTTTTTTTTGTTAGTAAAAGACAAAGTTCATTGCTCGGAGTGTAATATTGTTGAATGAAGTTGTTATCTTTGTCTTTTTTTACAAACAATGATTCAAGATAGATTAACATGGACTCCAATTTAACATTTTGAATCTTACGTAACTTCACAACAGCATCAAACTTTTGATTATACCCTTCTTTAATAACACTTATTTGCGTAATGTCTTGCTTATCAAAATTGGTATGATTCATTTCACGACATTGTTCAATATTGAGACAACTTTCTATGAATTTATTGAATTTTTCATGCTGTTTTGGAAATTTGGTGAGCCCGAATATTTGAGTTGCTTTTTTATCTTGTTTTAATTTGGTAAATATTTTATTCAATATCCAAGAAGAATCATAAATGGAATATATGTCACTCGGTTTACCCTTCTTCAGTTTAATTTTTGTCATTATCTTCTCAATGTCTTTGATCAATCTTAAATGGTCGTCAAAATTATACTTTTTTTTCAAGATGTAATCAATGTCTGAGTAACGACTTTGTAGTTGCTTGCTATTGCATATCGGATTCAGCAACATCTCATTCATACCGCGCTTTCCAATCTTTGTAATACACTTATTCAATATGGGTAGCATACCATTGATTTTACCGTCTTTATCGTAATAGTTTACATTTTCACCAATTATATTCAACTGTTTTAGAGAATGATTGGCGCAAATCAACATATCGCTCATTTGTTCAATTAATGGTTCACTTATTTTGTCAATCAAACAAACGTTATGTTGTCTAATAAAATTTAACATAAAGCAGAAGCTTTGTAGGCATATGGGTTTATCGTCTATGTTGTATCTAAATAGTTCATAATCCATGCCAGGAAAATATTTTTTGATGATTTCGGTCTGGTATACTTGGCTTTCACAATTTACCGCTTGAAGCGACAACTCATTTGAATCATTATTTAAATCAATAACATAATGCTTTTTACTCTGAAGTTGTAAATAATCGACAATTGAAGAAATAATGTCATTATTCAAATTATGAATAATTATGGTCTCAATTGGACTATACACATTCAAAAACTTTTCTATTTTATCATAAGAAGTGGGATTATGATAATATACTTCGCTATACTCACACAAATTTGATCTACCATTAAAAACATTGATATTGCTTAATCCAAATATATACTTTTCACCGCAAACAGAAGTCGTTTTTGTCTTTTGTATCCAAAGGCATGAAATGTTATTTGACAATATATTAACATTATCCACAAATGTTGTACCGGGTGAGTATATTCCATTCTCATACCGAATAATTTCACCATCCTTTTCTTCTTGGACAAAAACAATAACAGTGTATCCATGAGGTTGGATTTTTTCAATATATTTATCCAAAATGTAGTCTCGAAATCCAGCCATTACAATATTCGCCTGATCTCCAGAATTTCCACCTACACAAATTGATTTATTTGCAATGGCTAGCCCGCAAATTTCGGAATATGCTTCAATGTTTTCTATGCTAAAATCATTGTTCTTTATACCATAAACTTCAAAAAACGAACCTACCTGATAAAGTAAAAACGTTTTTTTGCCATATTTGTTTTTGTAGTATTCATCTCTCTCAAAGTATTCATCAATCATCCGCATAATTTTGATGAAGTGTGTCTGTCTGTATGTTATATTACAATCGTTCTATATATTTTTTATAAATCTATTTTATAATATGGGTTCTTCTAACTGGAACTTAATTTATAGCGTGGTTATTATTTCATTTTTTTGTTTTTATCTATATTTAAGTTACAACTCTGGCAAGGGTTCTTATAATGACTACGCGAACCAGAAGATTGTTTTGATTACATTTTTTTGTTTTTATCTATATTTAAGTTACAATTCTAACAAACTAAAACGAGACAGAAATTGGAGTAGTGTAACTTGTAATCCATTAAATATGGTTTTGGGTAGCATATTTGATTCTGATAACTCTAATAAGCAATTTGAAAAATGTATGCAATATTCAGTGTCAAGTGATCAAGAGAAACGAATTCAAGATTATTCTAAAGACCTTGACAAAAATCTTCAGAATAATATCAACAAATTATCTGCTGGTGAGTTAGAGAATAAAAACGCAGCCCAAGTTCTATTGGGCGATACAACAGATAAAATTGATAAACTGAATAACGAAAGTCTAGACAACGAAACCACGATAAATGATTTTAAAATTAAGATTCAGAATTTAACTGACGACATAAACAATTCATTTGATACATTCAAAGAGCCCGGCAACAACCTTTTGAGTAAATTGGAAATTAATTAATTTGGGAACTTTTAAAAATTGTCAAATTCCTCCGGATAAAAAAAAAACATAATATAAGTATACAAAATGGTTAGTGTTGATGTAAAAAAATTTTATAATAAAGAATTATCGGCTTTGAGTCCATCTCACTCAAATTCAAATTATTTTGATGTTATTTTAGTCGTCTTGTTCATTTTGAGTATTGTAACCATACTTTACACGCGACTATTTTTCGGAATCGCCTCTGATAATTGGGAAGTAGCAAAATGCAATCCAAAGTATATTTTTTATTCAGGATATATTAAACAAAATCCTAATTCAAATTCATTTCATTCTACTGTTGATAATTTCAACGACTGTATTGTTAAATTTAACAATCAAAAAAATGGTCAGTTCTCCAAAATATTAGAAGAAAACAAACTAGAACATTTACAGCGATCAGATAATGCTGTAAATACACACAATAAGTTGTCAAGAGAGAGAGTATTACAATTGCAAAGACAAGTAAACGCAAAGAATGAAGAGTTCAAACTACAGATTGAAAATGTCGAACAGTCGCGTAATACAAGCGCTCTTCAAAATGAACTTGATAAACTGAACGCCATTATAAGCGACATTAAAGAATATGCCCACACGTATTTGACATACGCAATGATGAATTTTGTATTCAAATATAAAATTTCAAACGAAGATGACACAAGCGGAAACCCTATTAGTACAAGTGAAACCTGTATTGGACTCGAAAAGCCAGTCTGTAACTCAAACGCATATTGTGATTATAATAGCGTCGAGGAGTCCTGCAAAACTATAACAAAAGGAAACTTTTACAGACAAGAAGCGCTAAAAATCAACGAAACAATCAAAAACTATTTTGTAAATAATAAATTATAGTAAAATATATATTAAGAGTCAAATGTATTTACAAATAACAATGAAAATGCTATATGTTCTCCTATGTTCAATAATTGTTGTATCAATTTCAATTTATCGCACAACATTAAAAATGGAAACATTTATTTCGCAAGTGACCAATTATGAAAGCACAAAACAAAGTAAACTAGGAGATATTGACATTTTAGGAACAAGTAAATTTTCTCCAGAGTGTTGCCCACATACATACACATCATCGTCTGGATGTTTATGTGAGACACAAAACGAAACCGCTATTATATCTTCCCGCGGCGGAAATAAATGTTGTTGTTAATGCGATAAACTGGAATGAACATACAACTCTTGGTAAATAACGTGGCTGATAACGACGCCCTTATAAAAAGGGAACAAACCTGTATGAAAAAATATTTGTTGTTCTCCGAGAAAGAATAACAACAAAGTAAACCCTAGAATAAAAGACACGTTGAACACGCAGTTTTTTTGGAGAATTTTGTTATTCAAATAATAATGGTTTGGAACGTGAATAAAGCACATATACCAATAAAATAGTTCTCGGTTTATTATAAAAGACAATATCGTTATGAATGAGAGCAAATATTGGCGCAATTCGTTCCGGTTTGGTCTCAATGTGTTCCGATAATCGTGTCGAAAATGGACAAGAGTTGACACAAGAAAAAACGCATTCAACCCCAACATTGTCACATCATTTTGAGATAATCCAAATGATGTTGACACGCAAAACGCATTCATGGATAATAGTTGCTTGGTATTGTTATTTTGCGCGGCATGAATCAAATCTGTAATTCCGTGTGGTGCGATAACAGTTGTTAGTATTTTATGTTTTATATGATAAATTGGAAATATCATATATAAAAAAAATATTTTTGTATTTATTATCATTTTTAATCAAATTATTTGTTGCCTATTCAATTGATGTTCCTCGTCAGTTTCTTGGACTACATGTACATGTTCAAGTGCGATAAATTATTCTCTAAATTCTTCGTAATAATTTTGTCAACAATATTTTTATCCAACGTGTATGGAAACACAATATTATTAATAATGTCTTCTCCAAAAAGTTTGGAGTCATTGCCCATCAAGTGATAAAGATTTATTTTTGAGTATATAATTTCTAAACAGCGTTTCAGGTTACGCACTCCTTTTTCTTCACCCGTGAATTTTTCTACCAAATATTTCACGATATCTTCGCCAATAACAATACTAGATTCCTCCATATTTAGTTCCCTTTCTAGACTAGGAATCAAATATTTGTGACTAATAACAACCTTTTCTTGGACACCATATCCCTTTGTTTCAATGCTGTGCATTCTGTCTTTCAAAATGGAATTGACCTTGCTCTCGTCATTGTAACTGAAGATGAATAAGCACTTGCTTAGATCAAAATCTATTTCTGAGAAATATTTATCATGGAATTTGTCATTTTGGGACGTATCTGTGAGATGCGTCAAAATACCGATAATTTCTTCTCCTCGCGGCGTGTCGCTAACTTTGTCAAGTTCATCAAAATATATGACCGGATTTGACGATTTACATTGGATGAGAATGTCAACGATTTTTCCGTAGGTGCTTCCTTCATATGTGTACGAGTGTCCTTCCAGAAAACTGCTATCAGTTGCACCACCCAGAGCAATAAACGCAAACTCGCGATTCAACAACCGGCTAACACCTTCTTTGATAAGGGTTGTCTTACCTGTTCCCATTGGACCTTTGATAGCAATCGCATTTCCGATAGAATTTGGATTTGAAATCCACTGTGCAACCATTTGCATGAATTGTATTTTCGCGTCTTTCATTCCGTAGACCGCGTTGTCTAGAATTTGTTGACTTTTAGAAATATATTCTTTGATTTCTTCTTTCGTATTATCTTTAGTGATTGGTAAAGACTTTATTTCGCCAAACGGAATCCGCATAAATGTATCAACCCAAGACTTTAATTTGTGATATTCTCCTCCTCCTTCCGCTATCGCCTTCATCGTGTTGATTTTTTTCATCGCAACCGCTTTGAATTTATCTGGAATATGTACGGATTCCAGCAACTGAATGCGATATGGTTTTGCAACACTTGTCAGTTTGCTAACGTTTTCAAGACTTTCAATCATCTTCTCTTGCTCTTTACAAGTTAATGATTCTTTGAAAAACTTTAGATCATTGATTGTATTTTTATTTGAAATTAGCCCCATATATTTTTTGATATTCTTGCGCTTCTTGTTATTTTCGCTCTTTTTTTTCTTTTTCAGAACTTCACTTTCAAATTTTTTAACTTCTTTAGAAACATTTTTATTTTTGATTTTGTTATTATTGCGAAGCTCTTTCATAAATTTAGAAAGTTGTTCGTAGTATTCGGATTCATTCATATCACTTTTCTCTTTATTTGATTTATTTTGTTTATCGCTTTTGTTAGCATTTTTCTCAGAATTATCAGAACTCGTTTCTTCTTCATCTTCCGTTTCATCTTCTTCATCTTCTTCATCTTCATCTTCTTCTTCTTCTTCTGACTCTTCTTCTTCTGATTCTTCATCTTCACAATCTTCTTCACTTTCTTCTTCATCTTCGCTTTCTTCTTCTGTCTCGTAATCTTCGTCTTCATCTTCTTCTGTCTCATAATCCTCATCTTCTTCACTTTCACTTTCGCTCTCTTCTACTTTTTTTTTATGACGCTTCTTTTTATTGTTGGAAGATGGTGGCAGAATTGTAAACATCATTTCATAATCATCGCGTTTCTTGGACGTTGATTTTGTGGACGATTTCTTTTTATTTTTACCAGACTTATTTGACGCACGATGTATTTTGTTAGACATGTAATCAGAAGGAAACAATTGCTGGAGCAATTTATTATATTCCTTTGGATTCAATACAACATTTTCTTCATCATTATCAGAATCAGACGATGAATCGTCGCCGTTGTGCTTTGAAGAAGTGCGTTTCTTGTTTTTTGGCATGTTGAATATTGTAGTTTATACGTATAGATATTTAAATCCAAATGAAATCAATTTTATTTTCAAATGTCAATGAATTTTTCGTTGTTCAAAAATAAAATTGAAAATAAATAAATATAAATATACTAAGTTATAATAAGACAGACATGGATAACTCTTCGTTCAATAACCCGTCCAAAATTATCGGGATACAGTTTAGCATCTTTAGTCCCGAAGAAATAGAGAAATATTCTGTAGTAGAAGTGACAAACAAGGAAACTTATGTAGGAATCAAACCCAAAATTGGCGGACTATTTGATCCAAGAATGGGTGTTTCCGATCCTGGAATGATCTGTCCAACAGACGGTATGAACTACATCAATAGTCCTGGCTATTTTGGACACGTTAAATTGTGCAAACCCATCTTTTACATTCAATATTTGAACATGGTTATTGATATTCTTAAATGTGTTTGTAATAAGTGCGGTAAATTGTTAATTTCAAAGAAAACCTACCAATCATTGACAAAATACCCGGCGGCGAAAAGGTGGCAAAAGGTATTGGAACTTTGTAAAAATCCGCAACTCAAACGTTGTGGCGATGAAACAGATAATGGTTGTGGATGTATGCGCGCAACTAAAATTAAGCAAGAGGGTTTTGCTACAATTGTCGCTGAATGGATTAACCAAACCGAAAGTTATACGCTAAAAATTACTCCTGAAATGGCAATCAATATTCTCAAGAAAATTAGCGATGAAGATGTTAATTTTATGGGATTTTCGAATATTTGGTCACGTCCGGAATGGATGATCTGTAAAACATTTGCTGTCCCTCCTCCAGCGGTTCGCCCGTCTGTGAAACACGACGCACAGCAGCGAAGTGAAGATGATCTTACCCATATTATTATCAATATTATCAAGATCAATAACAAAATTAAACAATTGACTGAGAGTGGTGAACAAGATAATCAAAAAAACATTGACGACTGGATTCAAGTTTTGCAATATTATATTGCGACTATGGTTGACAACAACATTTCAGGTGCGTCTCCGGTCACTCAGCGCTCTGGACGTGCTTTGAAATCCATAAGCGAACGTCACAAGGGCAAACAAGGCCGTGTTCGCGGTAATCTTATGGGCAAGCGTGTTGATTTTAGTGCTCGCTCTGTGATTACCCCGGACCCGGAACTCTCCATTTCTGAGCTAGGAGTTCCGATGAAAATCGCAAAAAACATCACAAAACCAGTTAAAGTTCAAAATTTCAACTACAAATATTTGAGTTATTTAGTCAAAAATGGACCACACAAGTATCCAGGAGCCAAGTTGATTGAAAAACCGAATGGCATTACGATTTCACTTGGATATATTGACCGAGACAATGTGAAAATAGAAATCGGCGATATTGTTCATCGACACATGTTAGATGGAGACGTTGTGCTTTTCAACCGACAACCGACTCTTCACCGCATGTCAATGATGGCTCACATTGTCAAAGTGATGCCGGTTGGCGACACATTCCGTATGAATGTTGCTGATACTAAACCATATAATGCTGATTTTGACGGCGATGAAATGAATATGCACATGCCTCAAAATGATGAAGCAGAATGCGAATTGAGATATTTGGCAAATGTTCCAAATCACATTATCAGTCCTGGAAACAACAAACCTATTGTTGGTATTTTCCAGGATTCAATGGTCGGAAGTTTCCTTTATACGCGAGAAAATATATCATTTACTAAAAAACAAGCTATGAATTTGCTTGTAAAAACCAATTGTTTCAATGCTTGTAATCTATTTGACGACGAAAAAGAAAAATATTCTAGTTTTGAAGTTCTCAGTGAAATCATACCGAACATTAGCTTAAAATACAAAACGGATTTGTTTACAGACAATGAATCGGTTGAAACGTCAAACCGTGTTCTGGAAATTAACGACGGGAAAATAGTTCGTGGACAGCACGACAAGGGTGTGTTTGGTAGTTCAAGTAAAGGAATTATTCATCGCATTCGCAAAGACTTTGGTTCCGAAGCCTGTAAAGATTATATTGATAATCTGCAGGCAATTATTACTGAATATATGAAAACAACTGGTTTCAGTGTAGGTATTAGCGATTTGATCGCAGATGAAGAAACAAAACAAAAAATTAATAGCATTATTCAAGAAAAGAAAACTGAAGTATCAAATTTGATTGACCAAGTTCACATTGGACTATTCGTGAACAAAACTGGAAAGTCTAATTTAGAAGAATTTGAAACTCAGGTGAATAATATTCTCAATAAAGCATCGAATGATGCTGGAAAGGCGGGTATTAGATCACTTGACAAGGAAAATAGGTTTGTTTCCATCGTAACTAGTGGTTCAAAAGGCAATGAGTTAAATATTTCGCAGATGATTTCGTGTTTGGGTCAACAAAATGTTGACGGTAAACGCATTCCCTATGGATACACAAACCGAACACTACCACACTTCAAGCAATTTGATGACACTCCCAAAGCTCGTGGCTTCGTTGAGTCTTCCTTTATTAGTGGTTTATCTCCTGACGAACTATTCTTCCACGCAATGGGCGGAAGGGTTGGTCTGATTGATACAGCTGTTAAGACCAGCACTACAGGTTACATCCAACGCCGTCTCATTAAAGGTATGGAAGATATTCAAGTTATGTATGATAACACAATTCGCAATAATAAAAATAAAGTTATCCAGTTTTCGTACGGCGGAACAAACTGGGATACAACAATGATAGAGTCAATGCAATTTCAACTAGTTGATAATAAAACAATCGACATTTACAAAAACTATAGCTATGAATTTATGAATGAGTTCCAAGATACAAAAATAAAACAGTCTCGCAAAAATACACATCTAAAACTTATTTATGATAGCAAGGCGCTGTCTAAGTTCAAGGAACAAAAAGAAAAACTGAAGGAGAAATGTCTAGCAGACATTAAATATTTGTTAGGAAAGAGAGATGAAATGGTCATAAATGTTTACAATAATGAAGATGAAAATAAGATATATTTACCGGTTCACTTTACCAATATAATTGAAAGAGTAAAAAACCACTTTCAGATAACAACCCACTCTTTATCAAACATTACGCCACTTGAAGCCTACAAGATTATTGAGAGAAAATATGATGTATTGAAACAAACATTCAAACCATGTGAAAAGTTCAAGATTGCTTACACTTACTACATGAATCCTTATAATTTGATTCACAATCATAAATATCACAAAGACGCAATTGTGTTCCTTTGTGAAAGTATTATTAATATTTACAAGCAATCGCTTGTCAATCCAGGCGAAATGGTTGGCATGGTAGGAGCACAGAGTATTGGTGAACCCACGACTCAGATGACGTTGAACACCTTTCACTTTGCTGGTATCTCCAGCAAATCCAATGTCACTAGGGGTGTTCCTCGCATTGAAGAGCTACTAACTCTAACCAAAAAGCCCAAAAATCCGTCTCTGACAATTTATTTGGACCAAGAAACAAGTATGGACGCGAACGCTTCTTATAATATTGCGTCAAAAATAGAACATACAAGACTGATTAATATTGTAAATAAAGCCGAAATATATTATGAACCACAAGAATTTGAATCGCTGATCGATGAAGATGATAAACTAATGAAGGAATATGTTGAATTTTCGGACATTATTCGCAAATGTTATGACGAAGAAGAAGAAGATGGTGAAGATGGCGATGAAGAACTAGACGAAACAAATAATTGGATCATCCGGTTAGAACTGAATGGTACACAAATGTTTGACATGAATATTACGAATGAAGATGTTCACTATATATTGAAGACAGAATGTCCAGCACTTCAAGGAACTTCCAATAATATTAAGTGTTTCTACACTGATTATAATGACAGCGATAAGATTGTTTTCAGAATCCGTGTTAATATTGACAGCAAAAGAGGATCAAAGAATAAAGACATATTTACTGAAGAAGATTACATTCATTATGTAAAAACGTATATGGACAAAATTTTGAATGAGCTTGTAATTCGCGGAACTAAAAACATTGAAAAAGTCAATCTCAGAAAAATTAACAACTATAAAATAATGAATCATGAAACAGGAGACTTTGACAAGAAAGAGATGTACGTTCTTGATACGATTGGAACAAATCTTAGCGATATTTTGAAACTAGATTACATTGACAAGAACAAAACATTCTCAAACGATATCATTGAAATGAAAAATATACTAGGGATTGAAGCGGCGCGCAGGTGTTTGTTCAACGAAATTTTAGAAGTTATGGAATTTGATAGCACATATATTAATCATCACCATATTCACCTACTATGTGATAGAATGACGTGTAATCACAAAATGGTCAGTATATTTCGCCACGGAATCAATAAAGATGATATTGGTCCAATCGCTAAAGCGTCCTTTGAAGAGACGACCGAGATGTTCTTGCAAGCAGCGCGTCATGGCGAATTGGATAATATGCGAGGTGTTTCCGCAAATGTAATGTGTGGACAAGAAGGATATTACGGAACATCATCATTCCAAATTCACATCGATAATGATCTCCTCAAGAAAAATAATGAAGAACTTGGTTTACTAATCGAAGATGTTGAAAATAACGAAGTATATGCGGATGAACTAATGGAACCTGAAGAAGTTATGAATTTGGAAGAAGAGAAAAATAACAAGAACAATAACAAATGTTCACTTGAAAATCTCAAGACAGCATCTACACTATCATCAACATCAAAAAACAAAATAATTGACAATGACTACAACTTAGATATATAATATAAAGACCCTCTCCATTGAATAGAATACATGTAAATATGTTAGAATGTTTAATTTTGACATAAACTATTTTTTATGATAAACCTATTACATTTATCATAAAAATTACGCAAATATTTGAAGAATTTTACGATTAGAATGAACTAAATAAATAAGAATAGAAATCTTCATGCGCCTTGTCTATCAAAGGTTTAGAAATTTGTTCGCCCAATTCATCCAGGTCAAACCGCAATTTCTTCGCATGCGTGGTAAGATAAAAATCATTTGTTCTGGAAGAGTAATATACTAAATAATAAAATCGTTTTTCATTATTTTTTTTGAAGTTGGTCATCTTTACCTGTCCTTTACTTTCGTAGTAAATAACAATTGGAATATTTTTCATATAAGCATATAACAATAGATCTACATTTGTCAAAATATAGCCTTCATTTTTTATGATTGTTTCGATTGATGTATTTTTGAGATCAATGAAACCCTTACCCTCGTTTTTCCATTTTTTTTCCAGCATTTTCAAACATTGTTTTTTCATATCACTCTTACCAGTAACTTTGCAGTTAAATATCACGTCTTCATAATATTTTATCAATGTAGTTTTTATTGAATCAATAGTTACACTTTGAAATCTATTAAAATTATGCATTTTCAAAATGAAAATCAAAAGATTAAAGTTACACTTGTTCATTTTCTTGTTAAACGTTAACCACTTGCTTCTTGGGGGGAACTTACCTCCCCTCCAATATTGCGTTGTATATTTATATGCTACACATTCGCTGTTATAGAAAGACTTGTATATTTCTATATTTTTTTCACTTTGTTCTCGATCTAGCGAACCCACATTATATTCAGGATTGTCAACATCAACTTCGCTTCCGTCTACAACACCTTTTATATTTTTAACCTTCAACTTTAGTTTTTTTACCTTTTTAGGAAAATTTATAATGACGTCGCTTTCTGGCATCTTATTCAGTGTATATTCATCAAGAATATCTCCTGAGTGGACTTCAGATGTTTCAGATGGAGCGTGTCCCTCAACAACATCATTCATTTTCATTTCTTGGACATCTTTATCCATTTCAACTTCGTCCAAAGCGTTATTATTTATTTGTTCTACTATACTTTCATCTCTAATAGATGAAGCTTTGTTATACATTTCAGTAATTTCATTCAAACTTCTCTGTTGCCGAAATTCTTCTGATTTTGTACTAAGCTCACTTGCGTCAAAAGTCGGAAGTATTCCACTATCGTCTTCTGTTGTTTCATCAAGTTGTTTTTCTTCAGCTTCAGATTCTTCTTCACTAACTGCTTTCTCGTCTTCTTCTGCTTCTGCTTCTTCTTCTTCTTCTTCGCCAACTACTTTCTCTTCTAGTTCTTCTTCTTTTTTCTCTTCAAATTCTTTTTCGCCAACTGATTTCCATTTGCCGTCATATTCAAATTCTTGCGATTCAATGTAATTGATAAGGTCTTGTGGTTTTAGGTCTTCAAATGTGCCTTGTAAAACGTATTTGCTCCTTTTTTCACCAACCTTCTCAAAATATTTCAATAAAAACTTTTCTAATAATATTATTTCGGTTTTTGAAATCGTATAAGATACTGAAATATTAAATACATTTAGAAGCGAATCTAGGACATTATACTTCACAATTTCATTTTTTAATAAATCAAACGTGAGAGATGATACATATTTTTCTTCATTATCTTCTTTCGTATATAAGTTTTTTTTGGGAATCAACATTTTTATCTTTTCGTCATCTACACTACAGTGATCGCGGTTTTCTTCATCCGATACATGACAAAGGTTGATATTGTTCAATGATAAAAACATTTCATCATCATTGTATACAAATGTGAAGTTTTCGGAAGTTATTTCATCAATAATAGTTTTCAATTGTGGATATGCTTCTTCAAAGGTTTCATTTTTCAATATTTCACGTATTTTCATTTTTTGATTCAAATCTTTTGATAACAAATGTTTGATGGTGTTCACATATGTGTTATACAATTCCGTTTCAACTATAAGCGATTTTGTTAACTTCTCGCGTTCACTATCCACTTGACCATGCTGAGTTAATGTTTTATCTACATCAAAATGAGAATATTCGTCGTATTCTTTAATGTTATCTTGCACGTCTTTTATTTCTCTTGGAGGGTCTATTTTAACAAACTGGTTGCTTGAAGTCAATAATCCGACAACCAACGAATTTTCTATGATTTTCAAAACAGGTTCGCACTTTACTTGTTTATCAGAATCATTATAAAAATCCAAAAGAAACTTTTTTGTACTTTCATAATCTCGCCAATAACTATCATCAATAAAGACAAACTCGTAATTATCATCGCGAGGAGACGGAGCAATCGGTACATAATACTGCTCGCTGTCATTTGACTTGTCAGATACCAGAATTGCTACTACTTTGTTGTCAAAATTTAAAATCTGTTTGTGAATATTATACTTGTCTTTTATTACATTGTTATCTATGACATTTTTAAATGAAATATTGTCTTCATATTCATATTGGTGTTTCTTATTTTGTTGAGTCAGTGAACATTTATCAGAAATATTCAACATGATTGATTCTAATATTATCCATGTGTAGCTACCGAGGTGTTGCTTGATTTTTTCACGAGTCAATATGCCATCATGTTGTCGTTGTTTATCCAACATCTCTTTCGGCATGACAATTGGTTCGAACATGTCGTGTTTTTGATATATGAAGATAGTATCGTTTGCTTCGCTATATCTGAAATTAGAGTGCGAAGATGACGGGCATACAACGCTAACATTTTGGGTAATATCATCTTCATTATTTCTAAGAATAATCAAGTTTATATGAGAATTCTTCTTGTCTGAAAACAATATACCGGACGAAACAATATCCCATAAATAAAAATAATCTATGTATTCATTATCATCTTCCAAGTATTTCATAAAGTGTTCATAACCATTTATCAATTTGGACAGTTCTTCCCTCAGCCCTTTTTTTTTATATTTCGCATAAATTTTGAGTTTACGATACTTTTTGTCGTCTTTTGAGACACTTTTTTTGTCATAAAAAATCAATGGTATACTGCCATTATGAAAATTCAAAATATTATCAAGTGTAACTTTTTCTTTGATGACATTTATGACAAAGCCGATAGGATCTTTCGTCGTAGGGTCCATTATGTATGCCAGTGCAATCAAAAATGATTTTTTATCATTATTTTCAATTCCAGCTCTGTATAATCTGCGCCCTGTTTCATTTGACTGGTGACTCAATCCCAAAAATTCTTCAATTGGTAATGGTAGATTACCAAATCTATTCTTTGGTAATGGAAATTTAGTCCCATCTAATTGATAGTGAACAACTCGTTTCTTTTCTTGTTTATTGTTTTTCTTGAGAAATTTGATAACCTCTTCTTGATCATCAATATTTTCGTCTTCAATCATTTTCATTTGTTCTTCTGCCTGCTTTATGATTTCCGCTTGCTTTGCCCCATCTTTTAGACCGAAACAACAGGGGAGAAAGTAACCGTGTTTATTTTTCTTACTCTGAATAAATCCAGGAGTTGTGTATTTGTCAGTAACTTTGTAAATATATCTGCCATCATCCAAGTCAACTTCCTTTGCTCCTTCGGGAATCAAATGTTTTGGATCAACGTCTTCTTCTCTTACCGGCGCCATCTCTTTGAAATTCCAATATTTAGGACACATGTAGTAAAAACTTTCCTTTTTGGGATTTGTACCATATTTGATAATTTTATCATATGAACCAGGATATTTTTCGTCTATTTCTGCCTTCTCTTCCTGTGTAATAATGATTGGTTGTCTTTTAACCCCTATCCGAGAAGGACACATGCGACTATATGATGTGTATTGTCCTTTGTTACCCTCTGATTTGAATAACAAGGGTTGGTATTTTGTCATTCGTTTTGATAGTTTACTACTGTGTTTTAATTTTACCTTTTCGCCACCACCAAACTGACTCCCATAACTATTGTTGTTACTTTCAAACTCGTCTTCGCTATCTTCATCACCACTTTGTTCTTTATTCTCATTTGGTTTATTTTCAACTTCTACTTCTTCTTCCGCCTCTTTGGTTGGTTGTAGTGGTTCTTCTTCTTCTTCTGCTTCTGATTCTTCGTAAGCAGAACGCGACTCAAGCGAATCGTTATCGGATAAAGCATTTTCATTTTCTTCTGCTGCCGCCTCCGGTTTAGTTGGTTGTGGTGGTTCTTCTTCTTCTTCTTCTTCTTCTTCTTCTTCTTCTTCTTCTTCTTCTTCTGCTTCTGATCCTTCGTAAGCAGAACGCGACTCAAGCGAATCGTTATCGGATAAAGCATTTTCATTTTCTTCTGCCGCCTCCACCGGTTTACTTGGTGGTGGTTCTTCTTCTTCTTCTTCTGCGTCCCCCCTGCTTGTTTGCGACGGTTCCTCTTGTTCTTCTTCGTTATCATATCCATCATCGCCTCTCAAAAAATCATCAAACATTTTGTTTATCCTCGCATTGTTTGCATTTGACTCATTATTACTTTCAGAAAATACTTCCTCTTTATAATTATCATTTACAACAATTATGTCGTCTACATTTGCGGATTCTATACCAAAATGCGCATCAATTATCTCAGAATCTAAAGTGTTCGATTGAATTAAAAATAAGTTGTGTAAAAATAACAATATAGAGTGAATATATTGAAAGTGATTTACAAGTTTTACATCAAAGACAATATTTCTTTCGTCTTTGAACTCAATTTCAAATCCTGGGTTGTGTAAGAAATTTTTGAATATTTTTTTCACACCATCCTCCTTCATATGGTCTGATACACTAATACTGCTAAGGAACCTTTTGAAGTACTCGTGGGACTCTTCTTTGTTTCCACCAAAAAACATATCCGCACACTGCTCTCTGATGTAATCGGGGTCCATATTGATCTTAAGCATCTTTGTAATGGTCGCGTCAATATCACTCATTTTATCGTAGTTGGATACACGTTTGTAGTTTAATATACTCGCCCCAGAAACCTTTGTAAAAATACCAGGAAAATGCTTTGTATCTAGTTTATTTCTTCTTTGTTTGAGATGCGCCGAGTATTGTATTTCAATAATTTCAATATTCTCATCTTGTATATCATCAAATTCCTGGTATACCAAAGAAGTCGGATCAAAATACTTGATAAATAATGAAAGTATTTTGTTTAATAGATTAGCCGCGTAATTCGTAACACCAACCAAGTCTCCAGTTTCATAGTCTATATTCTCAAAACTACAGTATATTTCTCCTTGACCATTTACATGAAATATAGTTGTTCTCTTTTTGTTGTCGATTAAAATCAAAGAGACCGATTTTTCCTTTTTTATTTTTTCCTTGTATTTTTTGATATCTTTCAATGAAAATAGTGGTAATTTATTGCCATATTTGTCTTTATCCGGGCAATATAAGCGATAAATATTTTCCAATGATTTACCAGGATTGAACTTTGCGAACGGCATTGATTTATTACACTGAAGTTTTTTGAAAAGTATCTCTAGTGGGAAAATAATTTCATTTTTTGGTTTGTAATTGAACTCTATCTTTGTTATTTTAGTTTTATCTGATATATCGTATTTTTCTTGAAGAGAAAATTTTTCATAAAAAGTAAAATGTGAGTCTATCAACTTATTGTAATTCTCATATTTTTCAACAAGACTTTCATTATAAGATTCAATTTTGTCATTACTGAAAATGTTTTTTGAGTGTAGTGATTTATAGTATATTTTCATCGTATCTTCCATTGATATCATGTCATTATTTTGAATATACTTGAAATATTCTGAAACATGAAGGCAGTATATTGTATTTTCCTCTATTGTACCGAGTTCAAACAAAAGGTCCGCATTCTTTTCACTTGCGTCTGTATACGAGTAGTTCAACGAATTTTCAAGTGGATTGACAATGTATACATGTTTGTAGACATGATAGTCTAAACCAAGAGGAATGTTGATAGAGACGTTCATAGAATCTCCTAATTTTTCATTGATATATTCAATTGAGTATTCGTTTTGAACATCATAGTCAATCCCTTCAAGATTGAGATTTTTTAATATTGACACAAAAGTATTGTAAGAAACATATCCATCTTGACTTTTATTATTGTTCAATAGCTGGCGAACATCTATTGTCAAATTTTGTTTTACAAAAAAATAATAGTTTTCAATATTGGTATCATTCAAAGTAGAAACAAGTTTAAATTTTACGTTTTCAATGACGTCGTCTTTATAAATATTCACTTGATGCCTTTCAGATGGAATGCTTTGCTGAAGCTCTTCATCGTCGGCACCCCCACCTTCTTTTGAATAATGAATCACTCTTGAAACCTGATTTTCGCTATTGAGTAAATATAGTTTAAAGGGTTCGTAATTCATTTATATATACAACATAAGATTTATTATGAAGAAACCTTTAAATATTATCGTCTGCTGTGACAATAAGATGGGTATTGGAAAAAATAACAAATTACCTTGGAACATCTCAAGCGAGATGAAATTATTCAAAGAAAAGACAATTGGAGGTGGAAATAATTGTGTCATCATGGGGAGAAACACCCATTTAAGTATTCCTAAAAAATACCGCCCACTTTCTAGGCGACATAACTGCATTGTTTCAACTTCCTATCACTTGTCACGAGAAGAGTCTACTCTTCCTAATTGTACAATTATAAGAAACCTGAATGAAGAATTATTGTCATTTTTAAACGAGACTGATTATGAGAATTATTGGATCATCGGTGGTTCAAGTATATACTACGAAATAATGAGTTATTATTTGCACCTAGTAAATGAAATTCATATATCAATACTAGATAATGATTATGAGTGCAACAAATATTTTCCGATTATCAATGAAACCCAATTCATTTTGAAAGAGAAAAGACAAAATGAAAAAGACAAGTACACACATTATGTGTACAGAAATAGTATGTTATGATTCATCTTATTTATGATCAAAATAAGGATTATCTTTTATTTTCATACCACAGTAGTTTGTCTTATTTTTCTTATAATCAACCGGTCTATAAATACCAATCTTTTCAGACTCTTGTAATATAAATTTAAAATTGTCCCAAAACTCTTGTGTATGTCCAATTGACTTTGTGGCCAGATGTGACAACTCATGTAGCGCTACAAACATCAAAGTATTTTCCCCTATCAAATTGTCAACATCTTGTTTGTCTTCACCTAAGCAAAACGCAATTTTTTCACCCTTGTTTTCACTATAGGCTGTATATTCACTGGTTGGCAATATTTCCTTTATTTTACGAGGATTATAATTCTTGTACAACAAGGAAACATTCTCCTTTTCAGGATATTTTTCATGTAAATGATTTATCAACATAGTCATATTTTGTGTTGTAGATGCTAGCAAGTTGGTGGCTTTCTTCAGATTCTTCCGCTCTCGTACACAGTACTTTTTCCCATCGACGTCCGATACTTCACAAGTTAACTGAAACATATCGCTGTCATAATAAATTTTTATTGAAATAAAAATTGTCATAAAGACAAGCACATAACAAACTAACTCTTCATTCATTACTATTTAAATAGAAATTAAAAAACACATATTTAAATAGAAAACACTACACTATCACTACATTTTGTTGAAAATACTTACTCAAGCATACCACCAATTTCTAACGCCTTTCTGGAAGTATCTGCCTCGATCGTAGACTCATTCCACGGACCAGTGTTAACTTTTTGAATCGCCGGTTCTGAACGAATTTGAAGGTTCGCGTTTCTGAGAGAAGAACCTACGGTGTTTGTGCCGAAATTGTGTCCAGCACTTAAGAACGAAACGTTCTCTAACCCTTTGGTCGGAGCAATGTTTGTCCACTCAGAGTCAGACGGAAGCAACTCTTTTGGATTCATTACTGGTTCGTTATTACACGAACCAACCTTTGGCTTGGTATTGCCCATTCCAGACACACTCAGGTAGTCATTTGTCTCCGGAGCGCTGGCGCCTACAACACCTACTTTTTCAGAGTCCATTTTGCCGGCTGCCGTCCCAGTACCAACATTCTCTAGTTCCATAGGCGACAAATTTCTCATTCCAAGATTCGTGACATTTTTATATTTGTTGTATTTCATGAAAAAGACAATGAGAGCAATTGATCCTACAATAACCATTACGTTGAAAATTCTATCCTTGTTTTTGTCGAAAAGTGTTTTGAAGTTCATTATATAAAATGTAATATAAAATATTTTTAACAATATCCATTAATTAAAAGAAGCCTAGTTGTCAGAAATTTCACTTTCGGAGTCTGATGATAAATATTCATCTTCACTTTCATTAAAAATATCTTCGTAATCTAGAATTTCCATGTCTATATTTTTACTCACACATATGTTTTCAATTTCTCTTATCTTGTTTTCTTTTATTTTACCTAAAATATACTTGTAGATTATCATGTAATCTTCTACATTTACTTTCATTTCTGATTTCGCTAGATTTGATGTGTCAAAGTCTACTTCTTTCAGCTCGGATAAATCATCTTCGTTTTCAATTTGGTATTCTTCTCCGACTGGTTCTTCCACTGGTTCTTCCACTGGTTCTTCTACTGGTTCTTTTACTGGTTCTTCTACTGTCGACTCTTCATCATGTTTCGCGTCTTGTAGGCGAAAATCCTTTAAAACGACTATGCAATTCATTTTATTGTCATCCACATTTAAAACAATAGAATCAAAAGAGAATGTTGGAAATACAGCAACATCGGGTTGTTCACCCGAAACGCCCTTGAGTCTGTTAAGAATATCAGAAGATACCGATATCTTCAAATCAATACAATTTTCAACGACATTTGGATATAAAAAATTCTTAAACAAATCATCCAATGCTGAACTAGTAAATTTTTCTTCAAACCACTCATCATGACTTTCTAAAAAAGTGCGTTTTACTTGATCAAAAATACCCGACAAATACCTCAATTCATCTTTTGACGGTATTGTGAGCATTTGTTCTTCTGTTTCCTTGCTACTATTTATAGTGTACAAATGATCACATTCGTGTATGAGATTTTCGCCATTTTCTGCGAACAATTTGAATATATATAATTTTTTATTTGCTTCGTCTATTTTTGGCGCCTCAATTGTTATTTGTTCTACAAATGCCATTTCTCTCTTTACCTTAAATATTTGTTAAAAATACTCGGTTTTAACTAAATTCAATAAAAATATTATATCGCAAACTCGTCGGATGATCTATATACTCGTGTGCGTGAAAGTCAATGACTTAGCAGGATACCCACTAACCTACCCGTACGCATTATTTAAACATAATATCATTATAGACTTTTTTAAAATATTGTGTTTAAATAATGACATCTAGAAGTATCCTAAAATCAAAAATACAAACGTTAATTGAAATTAAAAATGACTATGATAGTGCTCTTAAAAATGTAGAAATATTAAGAAACAAGAAAACTGAAATAGAAGAAGAAGTTAATCATCTGTTACAAAGCTTAAACATGCAAGGAAAAACCGTAATTGTTAACAATAAGAAGATACTTCAGAAACAAGTTTCAATATCACAAAGCTTGACGTTCAAGTATATTGAAAATGTTTTAGAACAATACAATAAAGAACGTGTTGAGGGTAATAAAAATATTGTCAACACAAAAGAATTACTTAAATTTATCAAAAACAATAGACCAAAATATACCAAAACAGAACTTAAAATTGATTAAGTGTATATAAATTTATTAAAATGAAATGAATATATATACAAACAAACATCATATGAACTATCTTGATAACTTTAAAACTCATATTGCATTTGATTCTACTTATAATTTGCGCAGCGTAAACACGTTAGATCAAGTTCTAGTAGACTATAATGCAACCGATGATACTGGTTTATGTAAACACTCCTTTTATGGAGGTAAACCTAATTTCAAAATTCTTCACAGTAATAATCCCAAACAACTCTCTAAACAAAATAAAACTCGCGGTCGTTCAAGGGCAGCTATACAAAAATCCAAACTATCGAAAAGCTCAAAAAATAAAACTAACAAAAGAATGAATTAAAACATCTTCTCATTATCTTTGTTTTTCTCGCCACGCGTTCTTGTTGAATGGTGCAATAATATATTTGTCTTGAAGTTTTGTAATATCATTTCCTTCACCAGATAACGCAGGAGTATGATTGATTGAATGGGTATAGTCAATATCCTTTTTCTTAGCTTTTGGTTTTACACCATAACAGTTTACACCAAATTTTATGTGTTTGTTTTTAAAGTATCCGCCATTTATTCCAGGACGCCCACAATCGTTTTCATGTCCCGGAATTTGTTTCAACTCGTTGTATAGAGATTTTTGTGTAGGAAATAGCGCTAATTTGTCTTTAGACCATCCATATGAGCACCAATTTGCACCCTTCTTGTATGAATTTTCGATCTCATCGTAATTTGCCAACCTAGAATTATATTTTTCACAAATATCCCGAGCCTCATCATAAGTGAAATCATTATTTGCTATATGAAATACTTCTTTACCATCGTCGTCTTCAGTTTTACATTTTCGATCTTCCTCTTTTTTATCAGAAGAATCTTTGTTAGTATCGGCATTGACTGTAAGCTCAGATATCTTCGCATTGAATAAGTTCTCCATTTTTGCCTGAAAATCAAGATTATCATCGCTATTACTTTTAATATTAATGTACACAACATAGATCAAAACAAACCATAGGATTACCTCAATTAGTAAAACAATATAGCTAGCGCTTTTATTGGCTGTATCTACATTATTCAAAACTATAAAAATAGCAACATAAACACCCACTACTAGGATTAACAACATAACAAAAGAGACCTTCGTATCGCCAAATGGACTTGAAATGATTGAATCGTTCACTTTTGGTAAATATAGTTGTTCGTCTACCTCAATATTCATTATATATACATATATTTATTATTTTAACCTATAAATCAAGCAATAGTTTTTGTTTCCAACTACTTTATTTGACGGAATCTCTTTTATCATGGCATCATTATAATCATACCATTTCCCGTCATCGTTTTTGATAACGCACGTATAATGTCCACCGTAAATATTGCCTGAATGGTTGATTACACCGAATATTTCATATTCTTTAGATAGTGACAGTTTATTTTTATCAAATGAATATTTTCCCAACGATAACGCACCATTTATATCATAATGGATGACCCTTTGATTTTTTCTCAAGTTCATATTCCATCTCTTCAATTGTATAATCAAATATTTAGAACTTTGAACCAAACGAGTCTTTTTTATAACATCCTTATATCTTTCTTCCCTATCATCGTAGTATTGATTCTTATTTTCTTCATTTAACTCTTCGGGTTGGAAAATTTCATCCAAACATTCGCTAATACTCAACTTATTCAAGGGAATATCTATTGAATAAGAGTTTTCATATTTCGTTGCAATAATTTCATTAGTTTTCTTATCTACATATTGCACATTTAAGTATACAGTAAACAAGTGATCAATAAAAGAATATTCTTTGTGGGCATTGTTGAAAAAAGAATTGAAATCTTTATAATTCTTTCTCAGAAAGATTTGTTCATTAGTCAATAGCAATTTTAGCAACTTTTTGTCATCTTTTTGCATCTTCAATGAATCATGAAAAATGTTCAAAATGAAAAACAAAAATTCGTTTGCATCATTTTGCTCGACCCCCGCAAACGAATCCCACTGTTTTTTCTCCGAAACGTATTCTATTGTTTTCTTAAACCGATTTGGTGAAATAATGACATTCTTTTTCCACATAAGTTTTCTCAAATCATTCCATTCTTTCATTAGATGTGAATCTAAATTGTTTATAGTTTCATTTTCGGTCAAGTGAGAATCAATATATTCATTTAATTCGTGAAATTGTCCTATAATCTGCAGAGCACTATTAAAATAACAACTATTTCCCAAGTTCAACAATCCAGTCAGTCCCTTTCCGGATCTTTGGTTATTTTCAGTCATGAAAGATACGATATCATAAAATGATGATTATTATTTAAATATATATTATAATTATATCAATTATGACACATATTAACAACTCAAATAATCAACAATACATGAACAGTATATTACTAAGTCATTTCAATAACATAAATGTATTAGCAAACACAATACAAAGTAGTCAAGAAATGATAACCCAAATGCAACATGAAAATACTATGAATAATACTCGCCATTTCAATAACATAAATATATTAGCAAACACAATACAAAGTAGCCAGGAATTAATAACCCAAATGCAACATGAAAATACTATGAATAATACTCGGGCTAATAATATTAGAGACACTATATTTAACACCATTTTCAGCGACGATATAAATGTAACATCAGCGCCAAGACCGCGACGTAATTTGAACAATGATGACATTAATAGTAATACCACAAACACACAAGAAGACAATGATAATTTAACATATTATTTTACATTTGACATATTGAATATGTCTTCATTGAATAATACTAATTTGTATACTTCCAGTATTTCATTTGAGACTATTTTAATCACAGATAATAATAAGGACATTATCAACGATGTGTCAAATAATATGGATGTTGAGAATTCGCAAAATACAGACCAATGTCATCTTTATGAAATCAGTCATTTTGATCTCATACAACATCCACTGAATGACGTGTGTCCAATCACAAGGGAGCGGTTCGATTCAACGTCTGAACATATTTTGATGATAAAAAAATGTAGACATATATTCAATAAAAGTGCACTTAATATATGGTTAGAACAGAACAATACTTGCCCTTGTTGTAGAGGGCGAATTAGATAACAACATGTATTTGGGAATAATATGAAATATCCGTAAATATTTTACATTGTTCAATAAACATTTAGTTATCTTTTTCATTTTTTCAAAAATCGGAAAAATTGGAAACTTTACTTCTCTCATTTTTACTTTCTAGACACTTTTTAGTGGATTCGTCGCTTTCGCATAAATACAGCGGTTTAATTGGCTCATAATACATCCTAAACAACGAAAAAAATAATTTGAACATATTACTATTTGACTGTATAATTGTAAAATCTAATTTCTTGATGATAATCTCCGTATACGGATGGAATGTTGACGCAAAATCTTTGATTAGTCCAATATTCGCGGGTATTTCAAAATGATTAATCACAAAAACAAAAGAAACATGATGTATTTCTGTTTTATGGAATGTTTCTAAAACTTCCTTCACCATTTCTATTGTCTTGAACATTCTTAACTCGGTTATTGGGATTCCAGTATATACAAATTTAAAAACAACGCATTGTTTAACAATTTCTGTCTCCAATTTGAACAAATTTTCTATTTCCGTCATAGGTATACATGAAACGCATTTTTAAGTTTAAATTGTTTTTTTGGTTATTTTTGTCTTATTCAATCTACAATCACTCGTTCATATAATTATGAACAAGTGATTTCCCATTTATGTTAAAAACATCTCCACACATCTTTGAATCCATGTATATTTCACGTAGCAGTTCATTTGGCGCATCGCTTCCATACCTTATCAAATTCTGCGTCTTGAGATAATTTTTTACGGTTCTCAGTTCTGACCGTTGCATATCTACCTTTTTTTCGTTGATTGTTCTGCGCATTTCATTACTTTTGATAAAAACCCCAACCTTCTTTTGCGTATGGTTTCTCCCTAGGGCGAATTTTTTTTCTACTTCTACCTCAACTTTTCTTCGCGATTTTGGAAGTTCTTTGCGCATTGTTTTGTTTTTCAAAAACTGCTTGTAGGTTGGTTTAATACCATTTTTCAAATTGCCATATTCGGGAGGAACTTTATTTATGTGATTATCGCGAGGTTCTAACATGGTTCGCCCGTAATCACGATTTGTTTCAGGTGTTTGAATTTTTGGTTTTTGTTTTGAGTGTTGCGAAAAGTTTGTTGTTAGTGAACGCATCGATGTATTTGGTACTTGATATGATGATATAGATGGTTTCGCATTTGCTTCTAAATTCCGTTTTTTACGCGACTTTTCTTTTTTGTATTTCTTGAGCTTCTCTAGCAAAAGTTCTTTAACGGTCAAAGGTCTTAATTTTGATATGTCTCCCTTACTTATTCGCGCATGAGAACTACCACTTTGTTTCTTGTTAGATTTATTATATTGTAAGAATATTTCTCCAATATCAATCTTTTTAGATTGTCCACCACCTTCCATAATATTTAGTATCATATTTTTGTTTCATTTTTTATCCTTATTTAAAAAAATTGATTTAACAACTCATCGTTGTTGTTAATCATACAAAACAGAATGAGTTGTATCAAACGCCAAGAAGTTGAGTTTGACCAAGAAGATTCGTGGGAGGTTCTTAAAAGTTATTTCGACAACAAACATCTTCATCAGTTAGTGAAACATCAAATTGATTCTTACAATGATTTTGTCAACAATCAAATGAAAAAAACGATTGAAATGTTCAATCCTTTACTCATTCGTTCTCCTCATGATTATATCAAAGAACACAAAAATTACAGACTACAAATTGTTATTACTTTTGAAAACATGTCTTTGTATCGTCCAGAAATTCATGAAAATAATGGTGCGACAAAATTAATGTTTCCAAATGATGCTCGCTTGAGGAACTTCACTTATAATTCAAACATGACTCTTGATCTCAATATCAAATATATTATCCGAAATGGAGAAAAGTTAGAAAATGAAGAAATAAAACATGTAAAATTGGCGAAAATTCAATTCGGTAAAATACCAATCATGCTGAAATCATCTATTTGTATATTGAATCAATATAACTTTCTTGACAACAAAAAAACATCTGAATGTAAATCAGACCCCGGGGGGTATTTTATTATCAATGGGTCCGAAAAGACGTGCTTGGGGCAAGAAAAAGCCGCCGATAATAAAATATATGTTTTCAAGAACAAGGAAAATAGCAAATGGACTCATATCGCCGAACTTCGTTGTGTACCCAGTTGGAAAGTTATTTCACCTAAGCAGGTTTACATGATGATTTCCACGAAGCCTCAAAAATTCAGCTTCCCGATTCACGTTCAAATACCAAAACTAAAAAAACCAATCCCATTGTTCGTATTGTTTCGCGCATTTGGTGTCATCTCCGACAAGCAAATATCTAAATACATCCTTCTTGATATAGAAAAGCCTGAAAATAGAGATTTATTAAAGTTTTTGAAGGGTTCTATTGAGGATAGTGAAAAATATAAAACACAAGAAGATTGTATTCAATATATGAAAAACTGTGTTTTGTATACTCCTATCAATATGACAGACGAAGAAGGTGAAGCCAAAAAAACATCTTTCACAAATGATATATTGAATAATGATGTTTTCCCGAATTGTGAAACAAAAAGAGAAAAAATATTCATACTTGGTATGATAGCACACAAACTAATTAGTTGTCGTCTTGGACATATTCAACCAGATGATCGCGATTCTTATGAAAACAAACGCATTGAGATGACCGGATGCTCTCTTAATAATTTATTCCGAAACTATTTCAATAAAGTTGTAAAGGACATTCGCAAATTAGTCGTACGCGAAATAAACAATGGTTCGTGGAAGTCTAGTGAAGACTACACAAATATTATCAACTTGACAAATGTATACAAGATTGTAAAGTCATCTACAATTGAAAATGGCATTAAACGCGCTTTATCTACTGGAGATTTTGGAATAAAACAAGTGAATTCAAATAAAGTGGGGGTGGCGCAAGTTTTAAATCGTTTGACGTATGCTTCAACCCTAAGTCATCTTCGTCGGGTCAATACACCAATTGACAAGAGTGGTAAATTAGTTGAACCGCGAAAACTTCATGGAAGTAGTTTCGGATTCTTGTGTCCAGCCGAAACACCAGAAGGTCAGTCGGTTGGAGTTGTAAAGAATTTATCGTATATGACTTGTGTAAGTAGTCATAGTGACAGCAATTGCATTTATGAGTATATTTCGGAGAAAATTGTGTCGCTCAATGACGAAAACCATGACATTGAATATTATTACGACAAAGTTAAAGTATTGTTGAATGGTAAGTGGCTTGGTATAGCATTGGCGCCAGTTGAACTTTATAACCACGTGAAAACACTGAAATACAAAGGGATTATACATATATACACAAGTGTAGTATTTGACTATACTAACAAAATTATTTACATCAATAATGATGCGGGTAGATTGATGCGTCCCGTTTATAAAGTGAAAAATAATAAGATTCTTCTTCGTCGCGAACATATTGAACAAATTAGAAATTCTACTTTATCTTGGAATGATCTGGTTTTATCTTGCAGAGTAGACGAATCTATCATAGAGTATATTGACAATGAAGAACAAAAATACGGCATGATCTGTATGAACCCAAAACATTTGAATCTAGAAAATTATAATTACACACACAGCGAAATTCACCCGAGTACTATATTTGGGGTGTTAGCATCTTGTATTCCTTTTCCCGAACACAATCAGTCGCCGAGAAATACATACCAGTGTGCGATGGGCAAACAAGCAATTGGAATTTATGCGTCAAATTTCAATAAGCGTATGGATAAAACGGGCTATATTTTGAGCTATCCGATGAAACCATTGGTAGAGACGCGAATCATGAATATGTTAAAAATAAGCACACTTTCATCTGGAAACCAAGTAATCGTAGCAATTATGACGCACGGTGGCTTTAATCAGGAAGATAGTATCTTATTCAACAAAGGTTCGGTAGAAAGAGGATTGTTTCATGCCACGATTTATCATACAGAAAAGGACGAAGACAAGAAACTAAATGGAGAAGAAGAAATACGAACCAAACCGAATATTTTAAACACCAATAATGTCAAATTTGGAAACTATGAAAAACTCAATAGTCAAGGGTTGATGGAGGAAAATACATTAATCGAAGACAAAGACATCATTATGGGTAAGGTTACCACGATTAAAAATAGCAAAAACGACGACAATAAAAGCATTAAATACAAAGACCACAGCAAATCGTATAAAACACATGAAGAAAGCTACATTGACAAAAACAATGTAAACCGTAACGGAGATGGATACATGTTCTGTAAGGTCCGGATCCGCGCCAGACGAGTGCCAAATATTGGTGATAAGTTTTCAAGTCGCCATGGACAAAAAGGAACAATCGGGCATATTATCAACGAAGCAGATATGCCATTTACAAAAAATGGATTGAAACCCGATATCATTATCAACCCCCACGCAATTCCGTCGAGAATGACAATCGCACAACTCAAAGAGACATTATTGGGAAAGGTTTTGTTAGAACTAGGTCTTTACGGCGACGGAACTAGTTTTGGAAATCTAGATTTGGATTCACTCTGCGAAACACTGCAAAAATGTGATTATGAATCAAAAGGAAATGAGTTATTGTATGATGGAAAAACTGGAGAACAAGTAGAAACATCCGTATTTATTGGTCCGGTATTTTACCAAAGATTGAAACACATGGTTACTGACAAACAGCACAGTAGATGTATTGGACCAATGGTGAATCTGACACGACAACCCGCGGAAGGAAGGAGCCGAGACGGAGGTTTGAGGTTTGGTGAAATGGAGCGTGATTGTATGATTTCACACGGGACATCGTCGTTTACAAAAGAACGTATATATGATGTTTCAGACAAATATTCAGTTCATATATGCAAAAATTGTGGTTTGATTGTTCCATATAATGAAGAAAATAACATACACAAGTGTAATATTTGTAATAACTCGTGCGACTTCGCTTGTGTCAAAATTCCATATAGTTGTAAGTTATTGTTCCAAGAACTAATTTCGATGAATGTTGTCCCAAGATTATTGACATCGTAAGAGCAATATTGTTTCACAATAATGTTAATATTTGATCGCGATTGTTATAAAGCATTAATAATATTTCTTTTTTTACTTCATTTATAGTGTCGTTTTCTTCAATGTTTTGTAGATATCTTTTCATATCTTGCATTATTTCTGGATATTTCACTTCATACTCTTTGTACCATGTGCTCAAAATAATTTCATTTGTATCATACAAGTCATCTATCTGTGCTTTCCGGTCAATGATTTGCCATTTGTTATTTTTATAAACCATTGCATATTTACCTTTTATAGAAGAAATATAAATATTCATATTTTCGGGTTTTCTTTCATTAAAATGAACCTTTTCGATCAACGTCTTTACCGAATAATTACAATCTTTGATACAAGTAACATAATCCTTTTCGGTGAGATGACTGTAATCAGTCTGTTCATAATTGAGAAGTTCAATATTCACATTATTGTTGATAATTCCATTATTTATATTTGTGATTTGTAATTTATTTGACAACTTTTCAATCTTCTCATATAAGGCATTGATTTGATTCCCTTGTTCCATTAATCTTCTATCTTTTTCATTCAACAATCTACAGAGTTCAATGATAGATTCGTCTGAATTTTGATTACATGCGTATTTTATGTGACGGTACATTGCTTGCTTGGTTGTAAAGTTTTTCTTACAATACTTGCACGTGTTATACAATAAATTTATTGTACTTGTTTCATCACCTGTTTGCGATTGAATAATTTGAATATTCTTATGTTTAATTGTTTTCAAATGTTTTGTGTAATTCCCTTTTACTTTTGCGTCATAGTTACAGCATTTACAGTAATATTTACTCATATACACTTAGAATATTATATATTTAAGCAGTGACATTAATTTATTTTTAATAATATTTCAAAAAGTAACAAAAAATGTTGACTAATGTTGACTAAATGTTGACTAAATGTTGACTTTTTGTTACTTTTTGTTACTTTTTATTTTTATTACTATAATGGTAATAAAAATTTAAATATTTTGTGTAAAAATTGTGATTTTTGTTAATTTTTGTTACTTTTTTGTTACAAAAAGTAACAAATTTGTTACTTTTCAAAAAAAAAGTCATATTTAGCACTTTTACTCATAATAAATTCTCAAAAAAAAAGTTATATTTTCTTACCATAATTTTAAAAAGTAACAAAAAATGTTGACTCACTTGTTATTTTTTTGAGGGGGGGAGCACCTCACTTTTTCAATTCTCAAAATATTCGAAAATATATTTTTTTATTTTTTATTTTTTTAAATCCAGGATTTTTTTAAAAGTTCTTGGAGATTAGTTCTTGGAGATTTCTTGGAAATTAGTTCTTTTATTGTACACTTCAGCCATTGTTGTATTCATGGATTTATGGTGAATTACTTTTGATAAGTTTGACAATATACTAATAAAAAATAATATATTATTATATTAATATGTCTGGATACGAACAAGGTAGCGTTAGTAGCCTTGGTGGAGGTAAACCGGGTCAATTTGAAAGTGGATATGGAAATACTCTCGTGGGCGGTGAAGTTGCGCTCAACCGAAGAAAACTCAGAAAAGCGTTCAAATCAAATAATGTGAAAGAAGCTGGTGGTATAAAAGCATCATGTGGTCCCTTCCGAAGTGCTTATAATTTAGGCGATCCTTTAAGCAGAAAAAACATGAGTTGTGGTGGACCAAATCAAGTAAACGACACAAACTCTAGAATTTTAAATCACAAAATGGCAGGCTCTGTATCCAACAAAGATTGTGGAGATATGACACATGGTGTTACACCATTAGAGGTTAGTTTGAAAAGTGGAAATATAAAATATGTCTCTGACAGTTCAATGTTTACACAATTCAAGCACTTGGAAGCAATCAACTTGAACTACAATGACAAAAGTAATGGCGGTGATCAACATAATGGCTCTTATCAGTTTCTTAATTCTCTGAGAGGATAATGTGGTATGAATTTTATTTATTAATATATTGATATTATATATTAATGAATGAATCCCGTAAATGGTAGTATGGAAAAAGTATTAAAAGCAAACCCAATTAGTACACCACCAATGAGCGTCGTTGAAACAGGTCCTCCAATACCAGCACAAGTCGCGTTGAATTATCTATTGTATACAATGTACAGTCTTGTCGGAACATTGATTTATTATCCATCGTTTCTTGTAAATATACCAGAATCCACGTTAGAACATGCTCTACCTAAACAAGACCTGTGTATGAAAATGGGATTTTCTAAAAGAACATGTCAAAAAAAGATAAAATGTTTGTTAAGAAAATGTGACTATTTAGATGATCCAGATGGATATAAGTTAGACAAACAATACGAGACCCCTTGTAAACGGAAAGAAAGAAAACGCAATCTGACTAAGAATCGTGCAATGGTTGGTGGAAATAACGAGACGAGGAAATATCGTGGCAAGAAGAATAATTGGGGAAGATATTTAACAAAACACCTAAAACAAAAAATGAGGCAACAATATCAAAAAAACATTCTGAGTTTATTAATAGGGAAAAAGAGAAAAAATAAAGTAAATACAAAAAAATACTATGGTGGAAACAGAAACGCATTTAATCACAATACTTGTAGAAATAAGTGGACCAAAATATTATGTCATTTGAATAATGAACGCGTCGTGTCGTACAATGTGCCTTCAGAATTTACCACAACACTTAACAAGTCAATAAAATATTTGGGAATGTTTGGTGGTGGCAATAAATCCGAAAATCCAGTAGAAAATGAAATAAAGCAAATTGTGTTTGATTTGATTCAAGAACACAACTCAGATTTGCACAAGCTCGTAACAAAGAATCCAGAACACGTATCAAAAATCATTGAAGACATCAAGAAAAAGTTTCCTGCTGTTCTACGAATCATAAATATGTTTCCTTCGAAAATTAAAAGTTTTGTTGACAACAATTCAAGTCGAATAGGTTCATTTATTTCGGAATTAAACGTAGATCAATACGCATCGCTCACACCCAGTATTGAATCACTCACACCTAGTATTGGGAAAAACCCCGAAAGTCCGTCCACAACCGCTCAAAGTAGTGAGACCGAGGTTAGTTCGGAAGAAGCCGATAATGAAAAAAAATATTTTATCAAAAGATTTTTTGTTGAAAAAATAAAAACGGAATCGCTTTTCAAGCTGGCCATTGTTATAAAAATAATGGAAAAGGTTTTGGAAATGAAGAAAATAACGATTACAGATAAAAGTAAAATTACTTATCCTGAAAAAAGTAAAGGTACAAATATAACATTTCCTTGGAATTTCAATGACCCAGAAATGTGCCTAAGTGATAGAATCAAATGTTTGAGCGCACATATTACACAAACCAAAATAGAAGAAAATACAGAACTTTACAATAAGTGTTTTGTTTGTAAGCATTGTACATTGCGAAATACTGCTTCTACTGTATGGGGAAATGTAATAAAAGGGGTGCTGTCCGGAAACAAAACTAAACAGTTTGAGCAATTGATCAATAAACTATATGGTGTTTTGATAAAGCACGTAAATACCCCATTTATGACAGGTGAACAATATTACTTGACCACTTTAATTTCTCTTCAAATGGCAATACAAGACCTAGACATTGAGCAAATAAACACGTCATTCAAAACAGCAGCAAACAGCTTTAAATTGAAAGAGTTAATTCTTGGAATACCCGCAATATCAATTCAAGAACAAAGTGCGTTCAATGACGACATTGAACAAATAAAAACAGACGTTCATCTACTTCGAGAACTTGGAATATTTGAAGAAATTAATGGAATATATTATGAATCTCTCATGAGAAAGTTTTTTGAGATAGAGCACCACAATTACGAGGAAAAACTTAATTTTCTGAAAAAAATCGCCTATAAAAACTACGAGTTGTTATATGTGAAAAACGAAAATAATAATAATAGAAGAATAAAAGGGGTTTACGAAAAGTTTTATAATAATTCCATAACCTCTGAAGAAATGAAACATTTTTCGCATTTTTCTAAACGGAACCCATCAATGGATTATGTAAATAGTTGGAATTATGGTGGACTCAGCGAGCATTTACATAAAGAGTTAGAAGAACAATATAATTTCTTGTTAGACCAAAATAATTTCAAATCCCCCGAAGCGATTAAAATATCTCAAAGTGATTTAGATGCGAAGCATGATCACTTGTTGAAGAAAAAATCAATTTCTCATATGCAACAAAATAATTCTGGACCATTGTCTAGTGATGAAAAACAGAAATTCCAGGATTTGAGATTATTGCGAGACGTGGCATTGAAAATGTTCTAGATGAATTAGCAATTCAATGCCAGGTCGTTATAGTAATGAGTATTGTATGATTGCTTTATTCCGGAAATGTCAGAATTTACAAATATGTCTTTTACTCTTGAATATGTTAGTGAGTAATTTCCACATAACCCTTCAAATCTGTATTTTTTTACACTTATTGTTAAAAGTAAAATGAAAAACAGAGTAAATATTATTATCAACCTCTTCATTATAAATTATATATAATCTATATAATATATAATATATAATGAGTAATTACACTTTCAGAAATAACATTTGGAAAGAGAATACAACTGATATGGCAGTTCCTTCTAATTCTCGTCCGTTTCATAATTTGGACGCAAATACTATTCCACGTACATCGTTCAAAGCAAATCCTATAAAACATTGGAGAAAACAACTGTTACCTTATTACGAAACAAAATCAAGTAAACAAGTAAGAATCCAACAATTAGACGCACCGGGAACAGGAATTTCAGTTAATTCAAACAATATTGACTGTACTAGTAAAAATGTCCATATCTTAAAAGAAAATATTACCTTATTAAATCAATGTAATGGTATCAAAGTTTATTTGGAAGATGGTGTTCATTCTACTAGATGTATTGGTGGGACGAACCATATACGACGCTCCGCAAACACTAATATAAGCAAGAATTACCATCGCAATTACCACTCTTATTTGAAATCAAAATGTAGAACATATGAAGAAAATGCCCGCCTGGGAGCCAAGAACGATGACGGGACTTACAAGAGTTCGAAATGTTCCACAATGACTTCTTCGGACGGAACAACGTGCAATAAACCAATTATATACAAACCTTCAAACAATCTGTTTTCTATACAAGGTGCTACATCATCTTCTGCCAATATTCTGAGAAAGAAACATGATGCGATCAACAAAAACAATGCCTCTCTCAAAGAAACATACAAGAACGGAATTGTTTCCATAAACAACGTCTACGACACCGAGTCCGGTACGGGCTATCATCTGAATTATATAAAAGGGGACACCATTGCTGGGAAGTGTAATCTAGTTTGTAAGAAAGAGTTGAACTCAATACGTAATAAAAAGACAATTTATTCTTAAGGGTTAAAGGTTACTAACAAAACACGAGCTTATGGGTTGCTTGTGTTCATGACACCATTTTTTACACTTCTCAATATTATTTTGCTTCATTTTGGAAATTTTTTCCTTTTGAAAATCATAAACATGATTAATCGTACAAAGAATGTTTTCTATTTGCTGTTGTCCATATATTGCGTTAATTTCTTGAATTTTGTTTAAAAAGAAGCTGTTCATATCATAGTTCAGAATTCTCACTATTTTTTTAGTTTCCATCAAATGAAAATTATGTTTTAGTTTTTTTATTATCAAATCATAATTTGTTTTTCTTTGGAAGTTCATACAAACAATATACTTTTCAGAATTTGCCTCGCGACTTGTCAACGGTTTGTAAACATAGACTTTTTCATAAAAATAAGACAAAATGGACAATATCTCAATCGTGTTGCGATGAAAAATATCAAACACCTTCAAAACAAAACATCCGCCATTTTTTTGCATTATCAGCGCATACAACATTTCGCAGTAAATTAGATTAATTGAGTTTTCTTCTTGTTTATTGAAATCGCTACTATAGTCGAATCCACCATCTCCGGTTATGAAATGAATTGAGTTTTCGTAATGTTTGCAAACAAAATCTAAATTGTGTTTCAAATATAAATTGCCATCATTTTTTGGACCATAAACAAGTTTGATGTTTGATATTTCTTTCATCAGATTGGTTATTTTAGACCATTTTGGCACGTCAATATCATTATCCATCAATGTCATTCCACAGTAAACATCATTTTTGTTTTGTCTTATTCTGGAAATTGCTTCAATAAATCCACCGGGACCTTCCGCCAGATGAAATGTTCTAATATTATTCATTCTCATGAACTTGGGATCAAATTTGTTCAAAATTTCAATCATTTTAAAGTAGGAGCGTGAAATTGGTTTATGCTTGCATACTGAGGAGGTGACAACTTTCGTCCCTTCAACTGAAACGCAACTGTTTATGTATTCATATTTGTTTGTCACTTTCTTGACAATATCCCACTTTTCTTGAACATTGTCTATTTCTGCCTTGATGTTTGTGAGATATTCTTTCAAACTTACGTTAATTAAAAATTCCCCTGTAAAATTTTCGTCGTAACAAGGAGAAATGTCTTTTTCATTGATAGAAAAAATATAATCGTTAATTATATACCCAGCCATAACTATAATTAGTTCAAATCTTTAAATTCTTCAGTCTAAAGTTGTAGAGTTATTATTTCTCCGGTCTTTTTGGGATAACCAACGCTGGCGAAAGAGGCGGGGTTCTCGTTTGGATCTAGCTCGTCTGTAATTGGATATGATTTAACATTGTCATTAATCTTTTTGAAAACAAAACATCTATTCAAGAACGATATCTCTTTCTCATAGTTTGTGATATTAGATTGTTTGCCATTTTGATATAATTTTTTGTATATGACTTCAAACGATTCTGTTGCGTTCATTTCTTGATCTTCTACTGCGAAATCCGTGTCTATAGCAAACCCATGATCTCTCATCACTTTCTCAAAATAATCAAAATTTACCAAATATTCATCAAATTCTTTATTAATAGATTCTTGGAATACTGATATTTTTCGCCCTAAAGACAGTTCAGTATTTTCCATGAAAGAATCGTCGCTATCGTGATATTTTTTCCGAATACTCCAAATTTTTTTAGAATTTTTATAAATTTCTACAGCCTTGCTGTATTCAACATCTTTTAATTTATCATAAACAAGTTTACCGTCATAGCAAGTTCCAATAAAGTAAGACCCTACGCGCGTCATATCAGAAACATTCTTGGCAAACATATATAATTTCTCCTTACTTTCAAACATATAATGAATCGCAAACTGAATTGAACAAATATCAAATTTGTTCTTAAATATATCGGTCTTCAAATATTCTTCTTTTATATTCTTGGATGGAACTGAACCCAGTAAACTTTTTAGAATGTAATCCGAAGATACCGATTGTTTATTTTTATGACTGTATATATCAAAATTACCGTTTTCAATATTTTTGCTCGTATCGCCCGAAATAAACATACCAAACATGTTTTGCTCATTTTTTGTCTTGTTATTCCCCCGCTTCATTTTTTTCTGTGTAAATAATTCAATGTATCGCTTACACGCTCCATCGTATGGATTGTGAATATTATCTTCTGAAATATCAATACCCAATACTCCACGAACATTGTTATTAATCCATTTATGAAGGTCGCCTGCCTTACCGACCGCCATGTCAATGAGAACCGTGTTTTCTTTTTTACTTGCGGCATAGCGAATGAGCAATTCTTTCACAAAATTGTGGAATTTTCTGAGTTTAATTGTATGAGATTTTTCTCGCTTAGCATTTCTATTATTGTAATAAACATCGCCATCGTTGTTCAATATATCAACGACGCTTACTTCGGTTTCACCTGTCAACATTTTCTTGGTGACCGGGTTGTAGATTGAGTGCCAATTGCTATTTGCAACATGATACGCATTACCAAAATTATTGCGTTTTGTTCTATAATCTTTTGTCTTGTCTTCGCGAATGCGCAACGGAATCCACGAATTCATCTTGTCTTTTGCGTTCATATCATATCTAAACTCCACAATCGTGTCATCTTCTATAATTTGATTTTCTTCGGTAAACATATGTAGTTTACCTTCGTGTAAATGAAGTAGAACATGACACAAATGTGCCATAGGATCAGATGGGTTTGTAGGATAAAATAGTTCGGCGGCGTATCTGTCAGGATATTTATCGGTGTCGATTATTTCTTCTCCTGAAATTTGCAGTTTGAATTCTTCGTTCAAAAGTTTTTGCTGACTACCAATTAAACCGTGTTTAATTTTGTCTACACCAACGTGTAGTTTCAGTGTATAGTAATTTACAATACCCCCGTCAATCATTTTTTGTTTCATTTTTGGTTTATTGAAAGCGTCTTTATCAATTGAAATGAGAAAGTCTATTGTGTTGTACTCAGGTGGTTTCCATTTGAAACTCTGACTCCAAGTATACTTGAAATTCTTAACCTTTGGTGGTTCTAGAGCACTTTCTTGAGTTACTCCAAGCGTCATAGGAGTATATATAAGCCCATCTGTCTCATAATCTAGTGTCTGTGCGTGTTTCAGACAATTGTCGTTGGCGGCATATAATGAATCTAGATTATTTTCGGTTGCAAAGAAGAAACTCTTTGCTGTTATTGTCAAGTGTTTTTTATCGGCATTATTATTAATATTGTCAATTGCTTCTAGTAATAGTTCGCGGCGGCAAATAATCGGACTGCCTTTATTATTACCATCTTTTTTCTTGAATGGATTATTTCTTACATCATCTCCTTTGAAGAAGTAAATGTCAAATGCGGCATAAAGAGATATAGACTCTCCTGATTTATTTGAGGTAATATATTCTCCGTCTATGAGTGTATTTTTATAGTCTGCCATGTTTTTAATTTTAACGCCAGTAAATTGTATTTCTAAATTTGTATTAATAAAGTAGAGAGAGAGATTATTGCCAATATAAAGCATTTTCCTCTCACCGTCTGCCTTGTCTGTTACACAAAACATATCGCGACGCAAACAAATATTGTCAATTGACTCATCGTCTACAAGGTTAATTGGCTGCAGAGTACAAGAAGACGGACCAATAAAATGTCTTCCACTTTTTGAGTATTTGCTGTTCAACGACCTTTTTTGTTCATCTTTTTTGACTTTTTGGACAACGATCTTAAGCAAAGACATATAATCCTTGTAAATAGCATCAAGTTCATCATATTTTACAGGAAATTGTGAACCTTGCAATGACGATAGAACATATTTTACGGCGCTTTTTAATTGTGTCAAAATATTATTTTTTTTCCCTTCGTCAAATGGACGATCAATATTTATCAACTCGATTTCTACTTCATATTTTTCATCTTCACTAAGAACATTACTCTCTACAAAATAGACGCTTTTATTCCTGTTAGATTTTACCTTACTAAGGTCAATTCTTATATTAGGCATATCTTCATGGACAAGCGAAGTTCTATAAATGTATCTAAAATTTTTGTAGCTCTTATCCCACCGGTTCTGGATCATTAACACTTGTTCGGAAGTTTGTGGAAGCCGTTCAACTTCTTTTTGTATAGAAACGCGCATCTTGTAATCATAAATCATATACGGACCATTGTGTTTTTCATCAATATGACGCTTCGAAACAAAGCGAGCATTTGAATTGAGTGTATTTTTGTTACACAGTTCCTGAATATGATTCATGTCGTCTAATTCAACGCGAATATTTGATAAATGTTCTGCTCTTTCTTCATTGTGATCTTTTTGATAAGTTACATCGATGCGCAAAAGATAATTCCTAAATTCAACCTTGAAACCTCGCTTGATAAGATCATCATAAATTTTATCGAAATCATTTGCCCGGTCATTTAACAACTGAGCAAATCTTACTTCAAATTCAATATTGGTGTACTTTGATGGCTTATCTTGTTTTAAAGCGTCATTGTATTTTCCCAGTAAACTTACCAAGGAGGGCGTTGTATAATTTTTTTTGGCCATCTCCAATAATGTATATACTCTATATACATTTATTTATAATCAATTTTTTATAAAAATAGCATTAGACAAATGTTGAGAAATTTCTTCATAAACATTTTTCTTTAGTCCGTCTGTATTCAATCCGAGAACCAGTCCAATTTTTTTCAGTTCATCTACCCTGTAATGGGTTATACTGTAAAAGATTTTATCCAGGCTTTGAATTTCAAAACTTGTTTCTTTTAGTTCTAGTTGTTTTTCTTCTTTGATATATGTTATTGACGAATCTTTTTTGACTAAATATATCTTTTCACCATCCTTTTGTTCAGTTTCGTTTAACATAACAAATACATTTTGCGAATGATAATACATAGTCTTAGAAAACAGACAGCATAGTGCTGACAATGTTTTTAGATTTATATTTTCTTCGTAACACAGATTGTTAATCACCTTTTCCAGTTTTTTAAATTTCATATTCTCCATTCTTTGCGCAAATGTATATTTTAACTTTAACTCCGTATTTTTGTTGTAATCCAATGACAGTTCCTCCACTCTAACAATTAATAAAAAATTAAAAAACAATTTATCATAATTGTTGTTTAATTTTCCACATTTTTTTTTATTAAATTTTCTACTTACAATACTGAGCTCTTTCTTATTACCCTTTGCGAAATGAAGATAATATTTTGAAAGAGAGTTATTATTATTAATACAAGTCATGAAATGGACAAGTGTCAATAAATATATTTACGATTTAGACTTTACATTATTTATCTAATTCATTTAATGATTCTAGCAAATTATTTTTTTTCATTTCTTGTTCCTTGAGTTCTTTCTCTTTTTGATTCAAAAATTCAACATATTTTTCTATATTTTCAACGGTTTTCTCGTCTACATCATCCATATTGATGAAACATCCATTATTATTCTCAGTAACATGAATATTCGCGTGCGAGTGTTTGATTATTTTTAGTATTTCAATATGGTCTCGTTGCTCCATTTTGTCTATCGTCTCGCACAAATTTTTAACTTTCTCCTTGTTCATTTAAAATACATGCAATTTACTTTTTATGTTAAATAATAAAATCATTTTATTTGTTATTTTTTCTTTCCAATTATTTTCCCTAAAATATAAACTGACGTGTCGTTAACTTCAAACCGATACCCAATAACCTTCACTCTGATAACATCGTTTTCGCTGTAAACATTTTTATTGTCATAGTCATTTTGGTCTAGTTCTATACTGTCGTCTTTCATGATGATATCCTCGTTATGTAGCCGACTCGCAAATACTGTAACCGGATTGACCCGACTATTTGTGGAAATAACCGCTTTAATACCAATTTTTGTAATATTTGATACTTTAACAACTAACTCTTGTCCTTCGTATGGATTAAAGATTTCAAATTCATAGACAACGTCATATGTTGCGTTTGATGAAGCGCATTTTGGTGCGCTATATTCAATAACTTTTACATGTGATGTGGATATGTATCCTTCTTTTGAACATTTCCCAACAATGAATTTTGTTGCGTATTCTTTGAAAATTTTTTCAACAGAACCATTTAGTTTTGCAAAAGGAATCGTAACTTTCTTGTTCACAAATTGTCTTGTATAAATAGGTTGATTCTCTAAACTGATTGGTTTCATCGTATCAATGTTATTTATACTATCCATATACAAATTAAATCAATTTTATTTATAATTTCAAAATTCTTGGATATTACTTTCAGCAAGTTCAAGTTTGTTTGCGTAAATGATACTATCGTCGTTTGTGAAATGTTTACTGATAACCTCCAAACCCACCGCAAACTGTTCTTTATTAAACAATTTGGGAGGAATTATATCTTCGCCAATAATTTCATTCAATACTGGATACATATTTTTTGGAATCTCGTTTTTGAATACTCTACCTTTATTCTTTTTGCTTTTATGTATACCTCCGACCCTTTTTATTTTCAACTGCTTTGAATTGGACTTGTCTTTTTCGTAATGTCCTATAAATACGAGATGATTTGAAGTCTTATTGTTGTCTATCTTCACCTTTTTCAAGATTTTAGAAATCTCTTCTTTACCATCTTGCTTTTCGCTTTGTTTCAGTGGTCTGAATTTGTCATCATCTGCTTGTTTATAGTAAAGTTTTATATGGCTGTCGAAAAGATGTGCCTTATTAACAATTTCGGCACTCTTGTCTGAAAGATCAATTAAAAAGAGGATTTTACCGTCCAAAAAATCAAAAATGAAATTTTTTTCATAGTGTTTTTTCACCAATTTAGCAAATGAATTATTTTTGTCTGTATGTTCAAACAAATAATTCACAAGAGAGAGCTCCTTTTTAAATGGTAGTGTCTCGATTATATGTTCAATTAGCCACGTCCGTTTTTTTGCAACGCTGATTTGAATAGCTGAGGATAGTTCTTTAATTGCATCAATAACAGGTGAGTAATTAAAATAAAAATCTTTGTTTTTGTCTTTTAATTGCCCTTTAGACGACATTCCAATGTTGTAATTTAACTGCATTGATTCAAATAACCGTTTTGATGGAGTGGTTGAACTATTATTTGTAGCGACGTTACTTAAACCAAGCAATTTATCAATCTTCGCAGACTTATTCTCAATGGTCTTTGGTGCTTGATTTAGCACATCAATTTTCAATGGCTTATGTTTTAATGGTCTCATTTTGTCATACAATGTAGTATAATATTCGTCAAATTCTTCTGGTTGAAATACATACAAATTTTTGACATTTATGACAAATCCCTTCTTTCCAAATTTATCCGATATTATTTCCGTTCTGTTATTCACAAGGTGTGTAAGAGCACTGTATATTTTTTCAGGAGATTTATGATTAATTTCAAAAAAATCCACAAGTTCTTCAAACGAATATACATGCTTCTTTAAAAAAAGTTTTTTAATTTGTTCAATGAGTTGATTTTTTACAGTGTGTTCGTACGAATATGTTGTTTTGTCTTCTTTATCACTTTCTTTAGAGACGTTGTTAACACATTTATAGTCACAATCTTCTTGATAGTCACAAACTAAAGAAAATGTTTTATCTTTTACCGGATATTTTGGAATTTTTATGTTATTTGTCGATATTTCTATCTCTCTCAGTTTTTCTGTCAACTTTGAAAAGTGTTTCTGATTTTCATTAATAATGCAGTCCACGCTTATAGATTTCAACACCCTTTGAACCATTCCTATTTTTTTCGCCTTTTCTTCGCATCTTCTATAAAGCATCAAATCAATCAATTCTTCATTCTCATCTATATAACTCCCGTGCATGAAAATCTGACAATTGCGTTTCGCAAGAGGAAGTGTTTTGTGACTACAATTACGGATAGCGCGCCCAACAATCTGATCCATACGATTCAGATTGTACCAAGGCTCTAGAATGTGCACCTGACGAAGATTTTTAAAATCAATCCCTTCACTCCCAGCTTGTGTAATCAAAACAACTTTACACAAGTCACCATCTTTGTTTTCCTCTTTATTGATCACCTTGATCTCGCCGGCATTGTTTTTACTATAAATTGGATCTCCGGTGATCATAGAATATTTCCCTTTGAATTTGATTTCTTTTGTCTTTTTCCCAGAAGGCGAAAATAAGTTATCACTTGAGTTTAGACGTCCCAATCCAATTTCTTCAAGTGCAAGAGCAATAGGTATCAACCCCGAATCTTTATACTGAGAATATATCAATATTGTGCCGGTAGAGTTAATAATAAGGTCCAGCATTCCTTTTATTTTTGCACTATAAGTTCCTATTTTATCATAATCAAAAATGTCATTATCCTTGTTGATATATCTGTATTTTGAATCCTGACTTTTTGTCACTATGCTCAGTAACCCATTTTTTCCATTCAAGAATTCACCATCTTTGCTCCCAGGATAGCAAATATTAAGTGAATATATTGCATCATGAAATTCTTTATATCCGGACGCAACGTTTTCTTCATTTTTATCTTCTATATCCTCTTGTAAATTTGATGATTTGCGAAGATTTTTCGTAAAGAACTCGTATCCTTGTCTTTGAAACTTACTCATTTCTGATAAATACACATCTAAAAATTGTATCCCTTGATCAATAACTAGACCATTATATTGTTTTTGTGGGTATTTAAACTTGAATATACTTGATTGACTATCATAGTCACCAGGATATATTTTGAATGGGAATAAATATGGATTTTCGCCCCGAACAAAAGACACATAACTGTTCGCTTTAAGCATAAGGGTTTTTTTCCCAACCTCTTCACCTTCTTCATTAACTAATAATTTTCCGACCTTGTCAAATACCTCACTCGATTTTATTGCTGACAACCCATCATTACTTCTTAATATATTTAGAAGGAATAAGATTTCCCTCGAGTCATTATACATAGGTGTTCCAGTAAGCAAGAGTATTTTGTTCTTTTTAACATTCGCAGTCAATAATTGTATATACTTTGCGATTTTTTTATCGCCGTCGTTACCATTAATGCGAATATTATGGGCTTCATCAATTACCAACAAAGAATTCCCGAAGTGTTCATTTAATTTTTTCTTGACAACATTCTTGTATTTCTTCTCGTCGCTCACTTTTACATTTCGTACAATATTGTGAATTAAATTCGCGAATTTTTCGTACCCTAAAAAATGATAATGTTTGTTAATGTTTTTGTTAATTTTTTTAACAATCATTTCTTTTGTCATGTTCTGAAGATCATAGTTTTGTAGTTCCTGCAACAAATTAGGACCAACGCAACTATCTAAAGTCCATATATCATTCTTTTTTATCAGTTTATCTTGATCAAATAACTGAAATTTAAAATTTTCCTGTACATTGGCACTCGCAATGATCCAAATTTTATTAAAGTAGGGATTGTATTTGTGAACATTGCGAAATTGTTCTGAAACACCGATTGCTGTACACGTTTTTCCTGTTCCCATCCCATGATATAACAAAATTCCGTTATATGGTGTATTGGGGTGAATGAAGTTTTTGAGAAACTCCTGATGCGGAGAAAGAGTGAATTCGTCTTGTTGACACAATTTGTTATTTTTATCCAATATGGCAATTTTTTTTTTAGGAACTAAATACTGATATTTAAACTCTTTTTTTAACGAGATTTTTTTTTGAAATCTTGGGTCATTGACACTCGGATATTTGAATTTGGTGACATCATTAGTTTCTTGTCCACTCATATTTTATATATACAAGTTATTATTTATCAATAATTGAACATTTTTTAATATTGTTAATTTTTCATGGTTATAGCTTCTAATTTTCATATTACATTCATCATAAGAAAACCATTTCATATCACCAATTTCTTCTTCTTGAAAATTGTTTTCGCAAAGCGATTTCTTGTAATCCATTTTGCAAATATAGTATTTGTGTTTGTACGACTTGGCGTTTGAACCCGTAAAGATTTCTTCAATAAACCCAACATTTTTTATCATGATTAGATTTTTAGAAGAATAGCCGGTTTCTTCTTCAAATTCTCTTATTGAACACTCATAATCATTCTCCTTTCCACTGCGTCTTCCTTTGGGAAATCCCCATTCGGGTTCATTCCACTTAACCGATTGTGTAAATAAGTAAGGCTTCTCATTCTTCACATAAATAAATTTGTCATTAATTTTTGAGTCAAACTTTTCATTTTTTTTATTCCACAGATTAGACCATAATTGAGAATATTCATTATTCAATATTCCATCAATTTCATAATGAGTCATCTCGGCAACAAGTTGGCGAATATGAAAATCATTGTAAATATTGAATTTACCCCTTAAAAATTCTACATATCCTAAGCTATCTTTGCGTCTAACAAGTAAATATTCGTTTTTTCTACGTTGGGTATTATACCGGTAACAAATAATTCCAAAGCTCATAATGGGGCGCTTACAAGAAAAAAACAGGTGACCTTGCATCCCGCAATTATTGCAAACATTTTTCCTTTTCCATTTTTTCTTATCATTAACACTAAAACTCATATATTTTATTATTTGATACAAAATGCTATGAATATGTGTTTAATTTATAATAGTAGTATATACTTTACACATTCATGGTAAATTTGAATATTAATAAATATTTTGTTTGCGAATGTCTAGAACATTATCTCTCGCAATTAGCTCATCATTACGTTGCCAGTAAGTCAAATAAAAAAAAAATAATCGATTTGTTTTACAGCCTTCCGTTCTTCTTTTTTGATACGACTGTTCAAAGCATTCTCTATAAATCTATACAAAAAAACAATGTGAAAACGCACATTGATTCTAATATTGATATGAGACGATTGTGTCATAATATTTACGAGGATTTTTGTTCAAAATTGAACTATCCTTACAAAGATTACGAAGAGTTTTACGATAGTATTCATTTTAAAATGACAAGCGACAAATATTACATGAAAAAGACAAAACAAAAACACATTCACAGCTTCATATTTTCTATTCTATTCATTGGAATTGTATGCGTATATTATTGTCTTTCAAAAAGATTATATCCATAATTATATAATGAGTATAAAGTTGTGGATTGTTATCATTTGTTCAGTGATTCTCTACAACATTTATTATGAAAAAAACATACTGGTAAAGTTGAGTAAATATAAAAAGTATTATAAAATGTCAATTGTGATTATTATGGGCTTTGGCGCACTTTCTATTCTAAATAAGTCTCCTAAGATGAATTATGATAACATGAAAACGTTACAAGAATTCATACAGGTTATGCCAATTGATCGTCAATCTAAAGACTTGTTAACTCCGTTTCTCTCTAGTAACTCGCCAGCAGGTATGAACAATTATACTTCAAGGCAGCAAACGTCAATACGCAAAATAGAAAGTTCTGGTTCAAAAGGAACAAAAAGAAGTGTCAGCGAAACTAAAAAAAAGTACGTGGCTTCTCAACAAAACTGGATATGCAATAAATGTAATCAAAAACTCAACCATACGTTCGAAGTAGATCATAAAGTACGTCTTGAATATGGTGGGACAAACGAGGTTTCAAATCTGGAAGCTTTATGCCGCGAATGTCATGGACAAAAAACTTCATTTGAAAATTTTTAATATTAACTATTTATAGTTATGAGCAGCAGTTCTACATCATCCAGTATAGAAAAAACGTTGGGTGTTTTTAACACGATTTTCTCTACCACGAAACAATTGCTCATTCGCAAGACGTTACTTCTCATCTCCTTCGTAATATTATTTGTATTATTTCCCAGTATTTATTATTTATACACTTTCAAATTATTCAACATTGTTCACGAGTATCCAATTTTGTCAATATTTTTAACTTTACTTTCTATCTTTTCTTGTTTGGTAATCATTTTATTGAAATTTGAAAAACAAAACACATCGTTTGATCTTAATATTCTCTACAAAATACTCTATAATCTAATGTATGTAGGTGCCATAATTTTGCTTTTCTCCTTACTTTTTCATGTATCCAAATTTTTTGTCTACAACAGCAACTCCGCTAGTATATTTCTTTCATTTATTTTATTGACACTATTTTTATCTCTACGAAATAGTTTTGAAAGAGATTCGAAAGAATCGTTTGACGACGACATTTTGGATATGAAAGATGATTTGTTTGTAATTATAAAAAACGTCTTATTCTTGATACCTTGCTACATTGTCGATTTCTTAGAGTGGGTTCAAAAAAATGTTTCGGGAATACCAAAACCCTCTTACATACTGAGTGTATGTATTGTTCTAGTAATTGTTTTATTTATCTTGATACCTATGTTAAACTCTTTTATAAAGAGTACAAGCGGACTCACATTTGTTCAGAAATCAAAAACTCTTGAAAAGCCAGTATTGTTCATGACACAAAAACAACTCAAAGACAAATTAATTGATTCCAAACCATTCCTCAGGCGCAATCTACTACGAAAAAATAATGATTTCAAAGGATATCTTGAAAAAGATAGTGGCTCAATTTCAGACTTGAACAAAGTGAAAAATATAGAAGGGTTCGACAAAACAATTCATTTATTAGACAGGCGCATAATATATGATGACGAAATAAACAGCTTGAGTACAACTGAAAAGACACTACTTGAAGAAGAGATGAAAAAAAACAAATTAACATTGGACGATTTTAAGAGTTTTGAAACACTAAAAAAATACATATTATCTTTAAGACAAGAAGACAAATACTATGAACTATTGTACAAAATTGGTGAATACAACAAAATGAAAAACGATTTTATTTACCAAGAAGCAAGTAGTTTAGTTAATTTGATCAATCGCACAAATCATATTCAGGATTATAATTATCATTATGGCATATCATTTTGGGTATATTTTGACCCACAAATACAAACTATAAAAACGAGAAAGGACAAGCGTGGCTTCATCATGACATATTCGAATTCACCGAAAATATTTTACGATTATGATACAAAAGAACTGAAAATAAGCATTGATTATTGCGAAAATCAAAATAATCGATGTTCTGAAAATATTATTTACAAGACAAAAGAAATTCTATATCAGAGATGGAATCATTTTGTCATAAACTACAATTATGGCACTCTTGATTGCTTCATTAATAACAATCTTGTAATGACAAAAAGTAGAGTTGCTCCGTATATTGAAGACGCGTTTTTGCAATTTGGTAGCGAAAATGAACCGCTGTATAACTGTGGTATCTGCAACATAAAATATTTTGAAGTGCCGCTTAATCTTCCAAGTATAGGCGAAATTTACAAAACAAAACAAATTCCGTGTGATTCATAAATTGGAAGTATTTTTAATAATTTATTATTATATAATATATAATAATGAAATTGTCTTTTTTAATTCAAATGATGCTTCTATTGGTGCTGGTGATAGGTGTTTATTTACTGTTCACGAACAGCATAGAAGGAAGAATGAAACTCATCATGATCGTTTTCTGTCTTGTTGTAGGTATTTATTTATTCATGAAATTGCCGATGTTCAAAGACAATAATGAGATTTTATCTTCCCCACAAAGCGCTAAAAACCAATACATTATAAAGGGTGAAGAACTCAAGAAGAGTGATGGACCGATTGGATTGAGTTGTTGGATTTATATTGATAATTGGAATTACGAATATGGTACAGAAAAAACAATTATTGAATCTGATAACATTTACTTCCCGAATATCACTTTAGGCGCATATAAAAACGATTTGAATGTCTCTGTTAGCGTATACGGAGAAACTGGTAGTAGCGTTGACTATACAAGTGACCAAGCCCAAGCCCAATTGAGGTATGAATTAGATAATAATGGGTATGATGATTATGCGAACACTGACATCATGGATTGCTCTTCGGCAACAAACACGATAACAAAGACCGATACTTCCACCGATGATACTAATATTCCCTGCCCAAGTGGTGTAGCACCGCAAACTGTGACTATACAGAATATAAATATTCAAAAATGGGTAAATGTTCTTGTTACATTCAATAACCGAACATTGGATGTGTATATCAATGGCAAGTTAGTAAAATCAACACCATTCAATAACATTATTATTAATGGGTCCGGTTACAAAGATGATGTTAATATTACTTCAAATAATGGGTTCGGTGGGTTTATTTCCAAAGTTCAATATTTCCCTTATTTCATCACTCCAGCAAAAGCATGGTCAATCTATAGAGGTGGTTTTGGAGATGCGTTTGAGAGCGCTCTGAACAAATATAATTTGTCTGTTTCGTTCTACGAAGATCAAGTTGAAAAGAAAAAGTTCCACATATTTTAGATAAATTTGTTGAAACTTTGGCATAGTATTATATGAATAATATTATTATAGTATATATATAATATTCAAGAATGAACAATCCATTTACCAAAAACGAGAACAACAATCCGTTGACAAACAAAATTAAAGAAACGACGAACAAGACCAAGCAGTTCGCAAAAAACACCTTTAATGCTGCTAAAGAACTCGGACAGAAAACAACCAATACACTCAAGACTGAAGTAAAAAAGGCATCAAACTCAGTAAAAGCAACTGCTAATTCATCGCAAGTATATCAGGCAGTGAAACGAGGAAATAACCGCACATCAATGTTTATCCAAGACTTTGCGGAGAAGAATAGCACAGTATCTAAATTTGTCTTCATTTTGTTCATTATTATCTTGTTTGGTCTTCTCATTCGTGTAGGAGTCTATATTATTTCATTATTTACGTTGCCAAGCAAAAATCCCATCATCGTAAATGGACTACTTCCTACAAATTCTTTGACAATGTATCAAGTAAATCCGTCATTAGCAAATTCAAAACCAATATTGCGTTCAGTAAACGAAAGTCAAGGCATGGAATTTACATGGAGTACATGGCTATTTATTGATAACGCAAGTTCGGGTAATAATAATAACCCTAAAAGAATATTTTCCAAAGGCGGAAACAGCGAAACTGGCGAGGTATTTGCAATGAATTCGCCTGGATTATACTTATATGACGGGACAACATCAACATCAACATCCAATACAAATTCGCTCACTGTAGCAATGACAACATTTGATGACCAGGAGAATTCTGTGGGAACAGGCACTCTCGGAAAAATAGAAAAAATAACAATAAAAAATGTTCCAATACAAAAGTGGGTAAATATAATCATACGCGTCCAAAATAGAACTATTGATATTTATGTCAATGGTGTCATGTCTTCTAGGTATAATTTATCCCAAGTTATCAAACAAAACTATGGCGACATATTTGTGGGAGATGACGCAAATGGAATGAACGGATTTATTTCTTCGCTTCGTTATTTTGATCACGCAATTGGTAACATGAAAATAGAAGAAATTATTCAGCAAGGTCCAAATCTCAAAGCAATTGGCGACCAAAATCAAGAAACTATGCCCCCTTATTTGGCAACTCGGTGGTATTTAGATAATGTTCAGTAAATATACAGATGTACAGACTATTTTATGTAATTTTGAATTTTGTAGCTATTTTCATCACATTATTCACTAATACTTCTGTTTACCGACCAAGGTATTGGTTATATAAAGTGATATTGATACATATTTCTTCATTTTTGATATTGAATAATATGAGTAATAAAATCATCAACCACATAATACTACCAATATTGTTATATTTGAATATTGCTATATTATTGATAGTTCAATACAGCATAAACAAAAAGGCATTTTTTTCATTCATTATTTTAATATATTTGTTATTGACATTTCACTTTAAAGACTTTAAATTTAAAGATGGTATTCTGATTAAAATGAATAAAAAATGGATGTTCAGTTATATTATATTATTAAGCATATGGTATTTATTACTTCCTAATGAATGTGTAACATTATATTCTAAATCGGGTTTGGTTATATTGATATTATACCCACTATTGTTTCCATTAGAAGAGTATTTTATACACCGCGCGATCTCTTTGTCAATTTGTAGCGCAATTCATTGGTATTTATTTTCAAATGCGAACTAAACTAATTACCCAAAGAAGTCTGTGATCATTCTGTTATTTTGCGCCTTATTGTTATTAATTGTAATATACTTTTTGAACAAAAGGGCTTCCACCTCTTTATCTTTAAGAGTCTGAATTTTTTTAATCGTCTTTTCTTCGTCATCTGAATTCTCCATCAACGTGTGTATTTTCTGTTTGAACATTTTCGCTTTTTTCTGAAACTGTGGCATGTCAAACAAGACTAGCGAATATATTTGTATAACAGGTTTCATAATCTGATTTGTTATATAAAATCCATAATCAATTTTCAGATTTTTCTCAGTGATATAGTCCGGAAGTTCGATCTTGTTTCCTTGCAATTCTTTCTTGTTTTTAGAATAAATATAAACATAAGGAATGCGGTCTCCGGCGCGCGGCTTGTTACCTGGCTCACGAATACCAATCCGGTCGGCAAGTACCTTGTGAGCAATTTGCTGAGGACATTTGTAAAACGAGCGCAGCGATTTGCTAATAATCAATTTGTCCATTCCAATTTCTTCATTCACAATCTGATTCAACATATTGTCCAAGAAGTCAATCGATTTATTGATGTTTTTCTCTTTCATTAGGATATCAATGATTCCACCATATACGTCTTTTACAATTGGGGCATTGTCGCGACGTTTTAATACGATTCCCATTGATTTACGTTTACACTTATGGGGGTCTTCTTCATAAAGCATACCAACATATCTTTTCTTTGAAATCAGACAAAACGGCATGAATGTTTTTTCGTATTCCAAATCATGTGGGGCTTTTAGAAACTGAGTTGCTAACTGACCAGCTTCTTTCGCCAAATCAATTGTCACTTCTAATGCTTTTTGACCTCGGACATCCTTGTTTGTATTGGGATCTTTCAAGTTGAAAGTGAAGAATACTGAATCTGTATTATGAACAATCATATTCCCAATTCCAGCGGCAAAATGATGATTATCGGTTGTCAAATCATACACATAGTCGTCATAATCATCTAAAGTCATCATTTTTTTAATTTTATGACCTGTTGTTTCAGAACATTCCGAAGATAACATAAAACTGCTATTTGAATCTTGTGATACAAGTTTATATTTTGTATCATTTACACTGTATTTACGATGAATATATTTTGCCATTTTAATATGATTGCTCGGAATAGACAAGTCAAACTCGTCTTGTACAAATGTTGAATTTGGCACTTCATTGCTAAAATTATCTTTACATGGATGATGCAACAATTCTGTGCCGATTTCACAATCTTTTGGTGAAATTTCAACACCATCGTTTCTAATAAGAGAATGGTCGTCCGTGACATCGACACATCCTGTGTGTGTTAAAATCCTCATCATTTTCTTTTCGCTTGCTAACTTATGACGAATAATTGTTTTCAATTGAGTCCATGAATTTTCCGTCCATGTATATATATTCTTATCTGTAAGCTCAATGTATTCTTTTGTTTGTTTGCCTGGTTCTACACACTGCTTCCAGTTATCATTTCCATATTTTTTTCCAAGTTCATCAATCTGAATGATCTCAAATTCCCCGTTTATTTTAACATAAATTGGTGTATAGTTTGCAACAGAATCTCCATAAATATACTCCGCATTGATTTTCATATTACCATGCTTGGTGTCAATATTGACATTATTGTAAACACTTTCTATCATATCTTTGGCATAAATCAACAACTTTCGTCCAGTTGCCGTGGTTGACGCCGCAATATCCATCTCGTAAAATGTGCTTGTTTTCGCACCACATTGACCGTACAAACTATTCGCAGTCACTTTAATGGAAAGTTGGCGCTTATCCAGAATATTTTTCATAAATGGATCGCTTTCTTTCCCCATTTGTTTTTTGGTCGCTTTACGAGCCGAAAGAAGCTCTTGTAAAATAGATGGCAAGATTGCTCTCCCGTGTTCGGGAAACTGAGCGTATCGACAGATTTTATATCCAGTCAAAACTTTTGATAACTTACTACTTGTTCCACCAAGTCGTTTAAACGCGAACGTATCGTATTTAATATCAACGTATTTGTAATTAGACAAATTATCATATTTGAATTTGCCGTTTTTATCCACAATACCTGTCTGATGAAGCAAATTATGATTCAAATTGTATGATTTTGTCCATACTTTGGAGTCGTGTGATATATTTTCTGAAATAATTGATGATGGATACAGCGAACTGTAATCAACGCACGCCACCGGATTGTCAAGATAAAGACCGGTTTTGGGTTCTAGTACAATCGCACCTTCATACAAATCTGAAACATTACCGATGCTGATTAACGGCATCAATGTATCTTTTTCACGACATTTTTTAGCCACATAAGATGTCAACTTGACTCCTTGTCCTCTCAACATCAAGAAACTGATGGGAACCGAACAAATCTTACTCATCTCAATGTATGTTGTCATGATGTCAATCTTTTGGAAAATTTGATGCACAAGATTACAATCCTGAATACAATATTTGGCAATGATGCCCTTCTCGTTTGGTCCTTCATTGGTCATTCGGAAAATATCCTGAGGCGTCACATCATCTTTCGCCAGACCCCACTGGATTGTTTGGTTTTCAACTCCTTCCAGTTGTCCTTCCATGACAAAACCATTGTCGTTAATATCAACTACCTTGAATTTCTTACCGTTCTGATACAATTCATTAGAATGATTCAAGATCTCAAAGTGGACGAAGCAGTTCATACTGATACCTTTTGTATTTTTTGTGTGAACAAAACACTGGTTCGTTTCCTCGTTGTTTTCATATTTTGAAACTTTATCGCTAATCAAATAAGATGAAACGTAATCAAGTTTGTAAGATGGGAGAATAAACTCTTTTCTCATATAAGTAAATACATCAATTTGAAGACGCCCGTCCATTTGCGGGTATTTCAAATCATACGCACCCGTTGCCAACACAATCTTTGTTTGACTCAGTTTAACTTCTTCGTCTTCCGAAAATGATTCGTGTTTTCTAGACAAATTCATAAATTCTTCAACGCAGTTATTCTCTTTCGCACGGTCAAACATAAACGGGTAATCAAAACCGAAAATATTGTATCCAATAATGATATCCGGGTCTTCTTCTTGGATTAGGTCGGCCCATGCCAACAAGACTTCTCTTTCTGTATCATAACATTCTATAACTTGAGTATTAGTGTCATGATTCGTGGTTTCTCCCAAACAAATACAATGATTCAGCTTGCTATTTTCTTGTCCATAAGACACGAACGTCGACCCGATAAATGTGACATAATCTCCTTCAAGATGAGGAAAGTGTTGGTTGAGCGTAATCGTCAAATAACCCATCTTTGTTTGATTATCATAATTAGAATCATTCAAAATAGATTCAATAGTTGTTGTTTTTGGATTCTTCACTTTTGGTTTAATCTTTTTTTTGGATTTTGTTGTGGTTATTTCTTCACAAATGTCAATTCCTCCTTGTTCAACTCCGGTCTCGTCGCCACCGTCAAACGCACCCATATAATCGTCTAATGTATTTGCGACAATAGACGCCGCGTCTTCATCGTTTAATATTACCGAACATTGAATAAATTCTTCAAAGTTCTTTTCAAAATCGTCTACTGTATATTGTTTATTTTTGACATAACAATTGTCAATAGAGATATCATCCCCAAAAGCGAAGGTACTTTTCAACAAATAATATAGCATTTTCTCTGTGCCATATTCAGAAACCTCATCATCATTCAACTGGATGTAGTCCAGAATATCATAAGCAACTTTTTTGTAGTTTTTAATAGCGGTCGGAAAATCGCCGTGACTACTGGAGGCCTCAATATCAAAACTACAAATTTTGTAAGGAACAATTGTTTCTTTTTCGGGCAAACTATCAATATCTGTACAATTCGCTGTAACTTCAATATCGACCCTTGTTTCTTTTTCGTCATCTTCGGTCAAATCATAATTGCTAATTTCAATCCATCCAGATGGGGAAATATCTTGAATGTGAAAGAACCGTAACATTGGTGGAATCATAATCTCGTACAGTTGTGTAAATGTTCCTTTGAACTCTACGCCTTTATTCAGCCTTTGTTTTTCTTTATCATAAAACAACGATTTAAATTTATAAAACAGTGACATATTTTTACAAGTAACTTTGATGAAATTGTGTTTTTTATTCGCATCAAAGTTGTAGAGGGTTTTGTGACGAACCAATTTCGCCTCTTCAAGATCATTTTTTAGAGTTTTCAACAAAGAATAGTCGCTTTTGTAGGTCTCGCGAATATGTTCAAAATAATCTGTTACATCACAATCTGTCCAGTTGTGACCAACTTTGATATAGAAGAACGGTTTGAAGTCATCTATTTTTGCACAATATGTTTTCCTATTTTCGTCAATTCCATAGATTGTAATAATAAATTCATCTTGCTTGTAACTAGATACGGTGAAATCTACACACCGAAATGAAATGGTTTCTTGTTTGTTGACAGAACAAGCCATGTTATCAACTAATGAGGATTGTATACATTACTTGATAAGTCGTTGCTAAATCAATTTTATTAAGATTACTAAATTCGGCGTTTTTTGCGCGAGTTGTTATCTTTTTTATTTTTAGAAAATATCCCTTTTCTTTTTTTTGGTTTGCGCGACACATCTTTCTTCACCACCCGCGGCTTTTTTGGCATTCGTACTCTTTTCGGGATTCTTACTTTTTTAGTAGTATTTTTTTTTTTAACATTTATAAATGGCAGTTTTTTGCTTATATACTTGTCAAGATTTAACGAATCGCCTATTTGACTTCCACGTAAAAAATTGTGGTCGTTATTATTACTCACATTCATGTTATTTCCGCGATTATTCGTATTATTCATATTGTCACCAACTTTAAGACGCTTTCTTGAAAATAGACGCGGTGGTGGCTTTGTTTTCAATAAATTAGACTCAACAAATTTGACAAAATTGTCCATTGTCCTTTCTTGTTCGAACGGAACAATTTCACGATTATTTACATTCAAAATCATGGGGAATCCATCAACTACATTTTTAATAGGATGATTTATGTGTGGTAGTTCTTCGCTGTTGATTTCATAAATATTTGCCGGTTTATTGCGCATTTTTTCTTTCATTTGCTCCCACTCAGGTTTCATTGTCGTGCAGTGAGGACAGTGATTGCTGTAAATAAGAACAGTTCCGCACGATTTCTTCTTGTTCAATTGGTCCAAGAGAGTTGGGTTGTCCTTATTTACTTCGTATATTTTTATCATAATATATATATAATCAATATTATTATGATAGCTAAAATAATATTTGCGTTTTTGATTGCGGTTTTAATTTTCTTTTCAATCGACAAAATGCTAATGATGATAAAAAAGACAAACATGGACTCCATGAAAGGAAAAATAGAAGAACCATTCGTTTCCGGTAATTGTCCTACAACAATGATTAAAAAGGGAGATAAAATTATGCTTTATAATCCCGAATTAGCAAAAATCCCAGGTGTAAATCCGTTAATTATGGATTCTTTGAAAGATTATAAAGAATATGTCAAATGGCAGCGTGCCAGTGGCTTAAAATGTCCTATTTTACATTTAGAAAAGGCATATGACGCGCAAGGTAACGAACAATATGAAATCAAGCGTTCGTTTGCTGGGGCAGATCAAGATTTACAAGTCGGTGCGTTAAATCATAACTTGCCGGTGACACAAAAAGAGCCGAAAATAGAACTGTTGCTAGACGCTCAAGCTCAAAACAATGCGAATTATAATCAAAACCAGTTACCAGCATACGACCCGTATAATCAAAATGTCGGCAGAATGACGCAATTGGACATAAATGGTGGAATTGGAAGTTGCAGTTCTTAATTAAATACGTTTAACGTCTTTTACGAGTATTTTTCTTTGACTTTTTTGAAGCAGAATGAAAGCGAACCTTTTTGCCTGTTTTCTTGCCTTTTTTACTTTTTTTGGCCTTTTTAAGATGTTTCTTGGATTTTCCTTTCTTGGTGTGCTTTTTGGTGGTGCGTTTGGGAGCACCGCCTCCTTTTACTGTGCTTTTCGTTTCTTCTTCTGCTGCTGCTGGTGCTGCTGCTGGTGCTGCTGCTGGTGCTGCTGCTGGTGCTGCTGCTGGTGCTGCTGCTGGTGCTGCTGCTGGTGCTGA
>Ga0228627_1000015_pt1:7500-146914 | contig 146914 bp, 132 predicted proteins | sample 33DmetaG_FD_190483 | JGI IMG/M metagenome (GOLD analysis project Ga0228627, IMG submission 190483) | Seawater microbial communities from Monterey Bay, California, United States - 33D | ecosystem: Environmental > Aquatic > Marine > Coastal | place: USA: California | collected... | reverse complement strand
CGCCGCGAGGCTGGCCGATATCTCTCTTTCGAATGTCTCATACAAATAAGCACCCCTCAGGGGTGCTTTTTGCGTTCAAAAACAATCCAAAAGTAAAAAAAATCCATAAATACAACAAGCTGTCCGATTAGGATTGTAAGCTGCGGACGCTCCACGCGCCGCAGCGACACCCCTTTCATTAGAAAGGGATATCGCCGCAGTTGGTGTATTCTAAACCAATGAGATTAACGCTCAGCTCTCAGCCGCTTCGATCTTATCTTGGGTCATCGTGTCAAAATCGGAGGCGTCATGACGGTTGCGCAGCTGGCTTGAGAGCTCACCCATAGCGCGGTTGACCATTCGCCCTCGCTGTACTGGCTCCCTCGCATCGATTGCTTCGGCCCAACGCAGGACGTTTTTGTAGGAGGCGACATCAAGGAATTCGGCAGCGTTATATTGACGGCCTAGGACGAGCTGACCGTACCAAGCCCAGTTGGCCATATCGGCGATTGTATAGTCGGCGCCCGAAAGGAATTCGTTTTCGGCCAAGCGACGGTCCAGCACATCGAGCTGGCGTTTGACCTCCATCGCGAAACGGTTGATGGGGTATTCCCACTTTTCGGGAGCATAAGCATAGAAGTGGCCGAAACCGCCGCCGAGATAGGGTGCGCTGCCCATTTGCCAAAAGAGCCAGTTGAGCATTTCGCCGCGCGCAGTGGCGTCTTTGGGGATAAAGGCGCCAAACTTTTCGGCGAGTTGCAGCATGATGCTGGCACTTTCGAACATTCTGCGTGGCGGTGTGACAGAGTGATCCATCAGCGCGGGGATCTTTGAGTTCGGATTGATTTCAACGAAGCCAGAACCGAATTGATCGCCTTCGCCGATGTTGATCAGCCAGGCATCATATTCTGCTTCAGTGTGGCCAGCAGCAAGGAGCTCCTCCAAAAGGACCGTCACCTTGACGCCGTTGGGCGTGGCAAGGGAGTAAAGCTGCAAAGGGTGTTTGCCCACGGGAAGCTCTTTGTCATGAGTTGCACCGGCGATGGGACGGTTGATTGAAGCGAAGGTTCCTCCACTTTCTTTTTCCCATGTCCAGACCTTGGGGGGGATGTATGTGTCGCTCATGTCATTTGTCCTGTTTTGGATTCCCTGCTTTGAACGTAGTCCAAAATTCTCTGGATAACAGGGCCAAAAGTGCAGGGAGCTTGTGCGCTGACGCAGGTGTGATTTTAAGAAAAGCCGAAGCGGGGAAACGCGTTTTGGAAAAACAAAAAATGCCCCATTGCACGCAGGGGGCGGCTGCGTGTTGTCTTGCGCAAACAGATATAGGAGATGACACATGAGCGAGCGGGCAAAAGTTGTTGTGATCGGAGGCGGGATTGCGGGCTGCTCGACAATATATCATCTCACGCAGGAAGGCCTCACGGATGTGATCTTGCTTGAGCGCGATGAGCTTACAAGCGGGACGACGTGGCATTCTGCTGCACAGGTGACGAACTTTGGCATGAACCAAACGATGGTGGGCCTAAAGTCACACTCGATTGCGCTCTATAAAGAGCTTTCTGAGGATCCAGAGTATCCAATCAACTACCACCATGCCGACGGCGGCATCAGACTTGCAGAGACCGAGGAGCAAATGGAGGCGTATCGCCACTTTGCCTCAATGGGGCGGGGAATGGGTGTTGAATTTGAGGTGATTGATGCTGCCGAATGTGCGCGGCGGCATCCACTTTTGGAGACCGATGGGCTTGTTGGTGGTCTTTGGGATCCACTTGATGGTGATATTGACCCAGCCCAGCTCTGTCAGGCGCTGGCGCGACGGGCGCGTAACGCGGGTGCTCGGGTGCTCCGTCACCGCCCCGTGACAGGGCTAACACAGCGCTCGGATGACAGCTGGATTGTGCACACAGAGGCGGGCGATATAGAGGCTGAAATCATCGTCAATGCGGGTGGCTATCGTTGCAACGAGATAGGCGCGATGATGGGCGCGATCCTGCCTGTCGCCAGCATGGAGCATCAGTATTTCCTGACCGAGCCGATCAAGGCGATAGAGGAGGCGGGCCACCGTATGCCGCTGATCCGGTGCCCGATCAGCGACTATTACTCGCGTCAGGAAAAGAACGGCCTGCTGATCGGCTTTTACGAGCAGGACTGCAAGACATGGGGCATGGACGGGATCGACCCGAACTTCACCAATGCACTTTGTCCTGATGATCCTGAGCGGGTGATTGAGACATTTGAGGGCGCGATGGCGCGGATGCCTGCGATTGGCGAAGTTGGAATTCACACCATCGTCAACGGGCCGATCACCTATACGATTGACGGCGCGCCGCTTGTCGGGCCGATCCCGAACAAGCGCAACGCGTTTTGTATCACGGGCCTGCGCGCCGGGCTTGGCGAGGGCGGCGGGCATGGCTGGCTCTTGGCGCAGATGATTGCGCATGGCGAGGCATGCTATGACACCTGGTGCATTGATCCGCGCCGCTTTACCGGGCACGCCAGCGTCGAGCTGACCGCGTTGAAGGCGATTGAGGATTATCAGAACGAATTCCGCTTTCATTATCCGCATGAGCACAGGCCAGCGGGACGGCCTATGAAAACCACGCCTTTGACGCCTGTTCTGGCGGCAGAGGGCGGGCACTTTGGCCTCGTCAACGGCTGGGAGCGGCTCGAATATATCAAGCCAACTCCTGAGTTTGAGGAAGCGCACAGCTTCCGCTTTACCAATGCTGAGGAGGTGATTGGCGCCGAGGTGCGGGCGGTGCAGAGCGGCGTTGGGTTGACCGAAGTGAGCGGGTTCAACCGCTTTGAGATCACTGGCTCTGGTGCGCATGATTTCCTTGATCGTATGACATGTGGCCGCTTGCAGCGCCGCGAGGGGCGTGTGGGGCTGAGCTATCTGCTCAACCATCAAGGGATGGTGAAGGGCGAGGCCACGATTGCCAATCTGCCGAATGGGCGGGTTTGGTTTGGCTCGGCTGCGGCGGCTGAGTATCACGATATGGACTGGCTCATGCAGCATATCGGGGCGGGTGAGGATGTGCAGATTCGCTCGCTGACAAACGATATGACGATCATTGTGATCGCGGGGCCGAAAGCGCGCGATGTGCTCTCGAGTGCGGCGCGCGGCGACTGGTCAGACGAGGCCTTCAAGTGGCTGGCTGTGCGCGAGGCGCATGTGGGGATCGCGCCTGCTGTTGTGATGCGGGTGAGCTTCTCGGGCGAGCTGGCTTATGAAATCCATGTGCCCAACCAAAGCCTGATGGCAGCCTACACGGCGCTGCGCAACGCGGGCGAAACGCATGGTATGAGCTTCTTTGGCAGCCGCGCTGTTGAGGCGATGCGCCTTGAGATGGGCTTTATGCACTGGAAATCAGAGCTGATCACTGAATTTAGCCCTTATGAGACGGGGCTTGAGCGCTTTGTCATGATGGATAAGGCATTTATCGGTAAAGAGGCGCTGATCGCGCATGAGCCAAAGGTGCAACTTGTGAGCCTTACGCTTGAGACCAAAGAGGCGCCCGCACATGGCGGCGCCTCTGTTATGCTGGATGGGCGGGTTGTTGGAACCGTTACGACTGGCGCTTGGGGCCACCGTGTGGGCGCCAATATTGCGCTCGCTTTTGTGGAACGCGGCTTGGCCCAAGAAGGCCAAAGCCTGAGTGTCGATGTCCTGGGCAAAGTTGTGCAGGCCACAGTTGCGCCGATGCGCCGACTTGAGGGCGCGCATTAACCGCGCGCTCAAAAAAGAGCCCCCGCAGCCGAAGCTACGGGGGCAATTGTCTTTTTCGTGTCAGAGTAGCTCTGAGATCGAGGGGATGGATTACATCCCGTTCTCGCGCTGGAGTTTCTTGCGCGCCAGCTTGCGCTGACGGCGGATAGCTTCAGCTTTCTCGCGTGCTTTTTTCTCGGACGGTTTCTCGAAATGCTGCTTGAGCTTCATTTCGCGAAAAACACCCTCACGCTGTAGCTTTTTCTTCAGGGCACGAAGCGCCTGATCGACGTTATTGTCGCGAACACTAACCTGCATGTGGTTTTCACCACCTTTCTAGTTTGAAGTTGCAAGGATTTGCAGGAAGGTGGCGTATAGCAAAGCCCTATGGTTTTGTCTAGTGTGGGGGGAGGAGGCGAATATGGCTGATTTGAAAGACAAATTGCTTGATGCAGCGCTTGCTCATGTGCCGTTTGACGGCTGGAGCGAGGCAAGTTTTGAGGCGGCTGTTTCCGAGTCGGAGCTTGAGCCCGCGCTCGCCCATGGGCTTTGTCCGCGGGGGGCTGTGGACTTGGCTGTGGCCTATCACAAGCGTGGCGATATGCGGATGCTGGCACGGCTTGCACAGACCGATTTGGACGAGATGCGCTATTCTGCGCGGGTGACCGCGGCCGTGCGCTACCGGCTGGAAGCGGTGGAAGACAAAGAGCTGGTGCGCCGTGGTATGACTCTTTTTGCGTTGCCGAGTTTTGCACCCGAAGGCGCGCGGCTTATTTGGGAGACTTGTGACGCCATCTGGGAGGCGCTTGGCGACACTTCGGAGGATCTCAACTGGTACACCAAGCGCGCGACGCTCTCGGGGGTGTATTCTTCTGCCGTGCTGTACTGGCTTGGAGATACGAGCGAGGGGCACGAGGCGACATGGGCTTTTCTTGAGCGGCGCATTGACGATGTTATGAAGATCGAAAAAGCCAAGCACGCTTTGGGGAAGAACAAGCTTTTTGGCGACATTTTGGGCCGCATCACCGGTGCGGTGCGTGCGCCTAGGTCCATGATGGATATGCCAGGTGCGGTAAAGAAATAAGGAACATACGATGCGTGTGATAGAAATAACCGAGGCGGGTGCGCCTGAGGTATTGAAGCTTGCTGAGCGCGAGCGTCCTGTGCCGCGCCATGGCGAAATCCTGATCAAAGTGGCTTATGCGGGGGTAAACCGTCCTGATGCGCTGCAACGCGCAGGCGCTTATGCACCACCCAAAGGAGCGAGCGATCTGCCGGGGCTCGAAGCAAGCGGCGAAGTTGCTGCGATCGGGGCAGGCGTAAGCAAATGGGCCGTGGGAGACAAGGTCTGTGCGCTGCTTCCGGGCGGTGGCTATGCAGAATATGTTACGACACCTGCCGCCCATGCCCTGCCTGTGCCAAAAGGCATGAGCCTTAAGGAAGCGGCCTGTTTGCCAGAGACGTTTTTCACAGTCTGGACCAATGTGTTTCAGTGCGGTGGCCTCAAGGCAGGTGAGCGCTTTTTGGTGCATGGCGGCTCCTCAGGGATTGGCACAACCGCGATCCAGCTTGCCTCCGCCTTTGGTGCGCGGGTTTTCACAACGGTGGGAAATGAAGACAAAGCCAATGCTTGTCGAGCGTTGGGCGCTGAGCGGGTGATGAATTATCGGAACGAAGATTTTGTCGAGGTGCTCAAGGCCGAGGGCGGCGCAAACTTGATCCTTGATATGGTGGGCGGTGAATATATCCCGCGCAACATCCGCGCATTGGCCGATGATGGCCGTTTGGTGCAGATTGCTTTTCTGACGGGGCCTAAAGTCGAGCTGAATTTCGCCCAAATCATGGCGCGGCGCCTGACACTCACGGGCAGCACATTGCGTCCGCAGTCCGAGCTCGCCAAAGCAAAGATCGCGGATGAGCTGCGTGAGCAAGTCTGGCCCTTGCTCGATATGGGGCGCATTGCGCCAGTTATGGATCAGGAATTTGCGCTTGCGGATGCCGCCAAGGCCCATGCCCGTATGGAAGGCAGCACGCATATCGGAAAGATTGTGCTTAAGGTGGCCTAGGGTTTCCTCTTTCTGAAAATATCCTGGGGAGAGCGCGAGAGGGGAAAGCCCCTCTCGCCACCGCGACGCGGCGAAGCCGCGGCGCAATACCTTCTCAGTTCACGGGCTCAAACACCGCATCACTCAATGAACAATCCCGCGAAACATCGCGCCCGCAGGGGACGGGGGACAGGTCTTTGCTCAGGCAAATCCGCGCTTCCTGAATATGGCCTTCGCGACATGTGATGGTGATCATGTCGCGGCTCAGGGATGGGTTTTCCTTGATGAATGCGTCTTCGACAACGGATGCGGGGAGCGTGATCGTTTTGTTGAGTTTGCGAAAGACAGGTGGGCGCACGACACTCTCGTAGGCTTTGCGCGAGAGGTCGTAATAGGCGCGCGCAGAGAGGCCGGAGCAGACACCGTGCTTTTTCCATTGATACCAAGCGAGTCCAGATGTGCCCATGATATCGGCCATAGTGTTTGTCAGGCTGCGTTGGGGCTGAGGCTCAGGCGTCAGGCAGAAAGAGGGCCAGCCGCGGTGATATTGTGGCCAAAGGCCGTGCAGCACCCAGCCGTGATCCTCATCAGTGTCGCATTGAGGGGAACCCTTGGCCTCGCCTTCAAGGGCGCACCAATTGGGCGACCATGAGAGTGCCATGACATAATAGTCAAATTCCCCCGCGCGCTCGCCTTTGGCGGCAGCAATGCCGGCAACGATCACGAACAGGAGAAAACCGAGAACAACACGCAACAACATTCACTCTTTCCTTATGTTTCATGGGCCAGTATATAGCGCTCAAGTTCCCCGACAACGGTAACCTGAGCCCCTCCAAAGGCTCGCCCCTTCAAGGGCACGGGAAAGTTGTATGGGACGCGTGTTTTTTTGATGGAGGCGAATATGTCTGACAAACCAATTATGGCGAAAGCCACAGCCGTTTGGCTGGTCGACAACACAACAATCAGCTTCAAGCAGATTGCTGACTTTGTTGGCATGCACGAGCTGGAAGTGCAGGGCATTGCCGACGGTGATGTGGCCACAGGCGTTAAGGGGTTTGACCCGATCACCAACAACCAGCTTACGCAGGAAGAGATCGATAAAGCGCAAGAGAGTGTTACGCACAAGCTCAAGCTGAAGTTTTATGCCTCTGCTGTTGGCGAGGAAAAGCGCCGTGGGCCACGCTATACGCCGCTCTCCAAGCGTCAGGACCGTCCGGCTTCCATTCTCTGGTTGGTAAAGTTCCACCCTGAGCTGACAGACGGTCAGGTTTCCAAGCTTGTGGGCACAACCAAGCCAACTATTCAGGCGATCCGCGAGCGCACGCACTGGAACATCGCCAATATTGACCCGATTGACCCTGTCGCTCTCGGTCTTTGTAAACAGTCTGAGCTCGACGCGGCTGTGCAAAAAGCAGCGGCCAAGAAAGCGGCAAGCGGCGAAGTTATGAACGACGATGAGCGCCGCAAGCTCGTCAGCACCGAGCAGAGCCTTGGTATGGATTCTGAGCCGAGAATGCCCACAGCGATTGAAGGTCTTGAAACATTCACGCTTGGCGGACACGACGATGAGGAAGAAGACAAGCACGATAGCACGCGCGATGCGGACAGCTTCTTTAACCTTCCAGACGATGATGGCGACGACGACGAATAACGCCGCCAAGATTGCCTAAATACCTGAGATGCGCCCGTAGCTTTGCTGCGGGCGTTTTCTTTTGGGCAGGGAGACTGCCAGCTTTTGTTGACACTATCTGGCCTTAATTGACATGCGTAGCCGCTGGGCGGCGAACAGTCTGCTGGATGCGGTAAATGCGGCCATAGGCCCGTCTTTGCTGCGGTTTTCGCCACATGTTTCCATGTTGTAAGCCACGCGGGAGAGGGGCGTCTAACGCTTTACTCTTCATTCGTCATCATCACAAAATTGTACAAATCTGCCCGCAGTCATGACGTCTTCGGCCCTCATAACGGCTCTCAACCATGCGCGAAAACAGCGCTTTTATATGTTTGAGGTTATGTGATGCCTATTGCTACTGAGTTGAATGTCGACACGTCCGCCACGGCGATGGATATGGCGAATGCCATGTTTGGTAACGGTATCAGTATTACCTCGGCGTCCTTTACGGGGGCTGGCGCGGCTTCGGGCACATATACGGGCGGGCTTTCAACGCTGGGTAGCCTCACGCAGTCTGACACAGGGGTTATACTGTCGACAGGCAATGCGACCGACTTTACCAACAGTTCGGGCACAACCGACACCAATACCGCAACAGGCACATCGACCAACCATACGGGTGTTGGCGAAGTGGATGGCGACACGGACCTCAACGCAGTGTCGGGACAGGCCACCGAAGACGGCGCGTTCTTTGATGCGACCTTTGTGGCCACGGGTGACTTGCTCACCATGCAGTTTGTTTTCACCTCAGAGGAATACCTTGAGTATGTGAATGGTGGTGTAAACGATGCGATGGGGATTTGGGTCAATGGGACGTATGTGCCTTTGACGCTGGCGGACAACTCGACCCAGAACGTCACGATTGATACGATCAACGACGGGGTGAACTCGAACCTTTATCTCGATAACCCTGTCACGGCTGACACGTATAACACCGAAATGGACGGAGGCACTGTTGTGCTTTCGATCGTTGCACCTGTGAATGCGGGGCAGTCGAATACCATCCGTATCGGGATCGGAGATGGCGGCGATTCGGCTTATGACTCGAACTTGCTGATTATGGGTAACTCGATCCAGACGATTTCTATCGCCGAAAGTGACCAGCTGGAACAGCTTCCGAATACGACGCAGATCCACGATATTCTGGCGAACGACATCAATATCGAAGGCAATGCGCTCACCATCACGCACCTCAACAACATTGCGGTGAACGTGAATGATACGATTACGCTGCCCTCTGGCGAACAGCTCACGCTCAATCCAGATATGACCATTACGGTTCTGTCCGATGGGGACATTGGGACCAACTCGTTCACGTATTCGACGATTGATACGGCTGGCAACGTTTCAACAGGGCTGGGTACGATTGAAACCACGCTGTCGCCTCAGAACTATATTGTCGAAGGTACAAGTGGCGCCGACAGCATCGATGGCGCATATCTGGGCGACCCTGAAGGGGATATCGTCGACAATAGCGACTATTATGACGGCTCGAACCGTGACTCTGTTGAGGCGGGCGCTGGCGCTGACACTGTGAACAGCGGCGACGGTGCTGATACCGTGCGCGGCGAGGCGGGCGACGACCTGATCTATGGCGATAACTACACGGCCTTGGATGCGGGTGATTTGCTTGATGGCGGCGCTGGCAACGATACCATTTATGGCGGCGGCGGCCGCGATATGATCCTTGGCGGAGCGGGCGCTGATTCTCTCTTTGGTGAGATTGGCAACGACACCGTGTTTGGCGGTGACGGATCAGATACGATTTCTGGCGGGGCTGGCGACGACGTTCTTGATGGCGACGACGCGACTGCGACGGCTGGTGCCGACAGTATAGACGGCGCTGCAGGCAATGATGAAATCATTGGCGACGAGGGCAACGATACTCTGATCGGCGGCACTGGAAATGACACGATCTATGCTGGCAATGATGATGACATTGCTTATGGCGATGAGGGGCAAGATCAGCTCTTTGGCGGAGCCGGGGATGACTCGCTCTACGGTGGCGACGACGCTGACTCTCTTTACGGCGAGGCAGGCGGCGACTTTCTGAGTGGTGGCGCTGGCGATGACTATATCGATGGTGGCATTGACGGAGATGACATCGACGGTGGCGCTGGGAATGACACTGTTTTGGGCGGCACTGGCAACGACAACATCGATGGCAATGATGGCGCGGACAGCCTGCAAGGCGGCTCGGGTGCCGACAGCATCTGGGGCGATGCGGGCGACGACTATATTGACGGTGGCGACGACGGGGATGCGCTTTATGGCGGCGCGGGCGCTGACGAGATTATTGGCGGCAGTGGCGGCGACTTCATTTCTGTAGACAGCGGCGCGGATACTGTTTCTGGCGGCGCGGATGCTGACAACATTGTTGTTGCAGCGGGTGCATTTGCCGATGGGACAGTCGTCACTGTGGATGGCGGAAGCACGGCCACCACTGGCGCGGACAACGATACGCTCAACCTAAGCAGCTGGGCGAGCTATGCGAACCTGACACAAACGAATGACCCTGATGCCAATAGCACATCGGGAAGCGTGGACGTCACGGATGGCGCTGGCAACACGATCACTGTCAACTTCACCGAGATCGAAGCGCTCATCCTCCCGAGCATCCTCGATTACATCGTTGAAGGCACGGCGGGCAACGATCTGATCGATGGATCGTATCTACTCGATCCAGAGGGCGACCGTGTCGACAACAGCGACCACTCGGATGGCTCCAACGATGATAGAATTGAGGCCGGAGATGGTGACGATACCATCCTTGGCGGCTCTGGCGCTGACAGCATTTATGCTGGAACAGGCAATGATACTGTTTATGACGAAACTGATGTGGCTTCTACCAGTGACACATCGGCTGATTTTGTCGACCTTGGAGATGGAAACGATGTTTTCATCGGCACGGGGCTCGGGCCTTCAGATCAAGATACGATTTTTGGTGGCGCTGGAAATGATACAATTTCGGTGCGTCAATCTTACGACACGGTTTTTGGCGGTGATGGCGACGATCTGATCACGTCGGAAGATGAGCTGTCGGTGTATGGCGACTGGCTGTCTGGCGATGCTGGCAACGATACGATCATTGGCGCCAATACGGATGATACGATCCTTGGCGGCACTGGTGACGACTCGATCCAAGGCGGCGGCAGCGGCGACATAATCGATGGCGGCACGGGCGACGACACGATCCTTGCGGATGACCTCACTGCGACGGGTGCCAACCTTATTGTGAATGGCTCGTTTGAAGACACGACTGGGATGGAGACAAGGACTTGGGGCTTTGTCGCTCCCGGTGGAAGTGTCTCTGGCTGGACCGATGCCAACGGTAGCTCAATCGAATTCGTCAACAACGGGCGCGGAGGCCTTCTGGCGACCGAGGGCAACAATTGGCTTGATACGGAAGGCTTGGCTGGCCAAAATCTTGTTATAAGTCAGGCCGTGGCTGGGGTCAGTGATGGCGAAGTCTACGCCTTGCGCTTTGATGCTGGTGACCTTGTTGACGCACACGATGGAACCGCTCTCGACAACCAGTTTCAAGTGATTTGGAACGGTGAAGTGATCGCTTCGATCGATCCCAGTGATGGCAGCTGGACGAGCTACGAGTTTTATCTGACTGGAGGGTCGGGTGACGGTTCGAATACGCTCACTTTTGTTGGATCTGGCCAAGCGAATGCTCAGGGCGCTTCTATCGACAATGTAGAAATGTATGAGCTCATTCAGGGTGCTGGCGGCGACGATAGTGTTCTTGGCGATCTTGGCGACGATGTGATTGTTGCTGGAGCAGGTGAAGATACTGTTCGCGGTGGGATGGGCAATGACTCCATCTTGGGCAACTCGGGCAACGACAGCATTTATGGGAATGAGGGCGACGATACCATCCTTGGTGGCGCGGGCAACGATAGCATTTATGGCGAGACAGGGAACGATTACGTTTCTGGCGGCGTTGGTGACGATAGTCTTGAAGGCAACGAAGGCGCGGACACTATTATTGGCGGCGCAGGCAATGACTGGGTCCGTGGTAGCTTTGGCAACGACAGTATCGAAGGCAACGAGGGCGATGACTTCCTCTGGGGCGGCTACGGCGACGATACGATCGTTTTTGCTGACAACTTTGGCGACGATACTGTTGAAGGCGAAGAAGCACAGGAAACCGACGGCGACACGATTGATCTGAGCGGTATTACGTCTGATCTGACGATTGACCTTACATCAGCCAACCCTGAAGCGGGCAGCTTTACCGACGGCACGGACACTGTGAGTTTTGTCGAGATCGAGAATATCGTTCTGGGCAGCGGAGCAGACACGCTTGTTCTTGGGACAGGCTCTGGCGACGACCGTGTAGAAGGTTTCACCATTCCGACAGCGGGCGGCGGCGGGACCTATACGGGCGTCGACCTGCTTGATGTGAGCACATTGCTCGACATCAATGGCGCGCCTGTAAACACCGATGATGTCGTGATCACCACTGATGTGAACGGCGACGCTGTGCTGACCTTCCCGAGCGGGGAGAGCCTTACACTTGTCGGCGTGACAGCCGCGAGTATCAACGATCCCGCCATTCTGGAAGCGATGGGTATTCCGCAGCCTGACTATATTGTTGAAGGAACTGGCGCAGGCGAGTTGATAGACGGCTCCTACATCGGCGACCCCGAGGGCGATATTATCGACGGGCTCGACAATGCGTCTGGGACGAATGCTGACAGTGTGGTTGCAGGTGCGGGCGATGATACTGTGCAGAGCTTTGCAGGGAACGATAGCATTGATGCGGGCACTGGTAACGACAGTGTCGACGCTGGTGATGGCGACGACAACATTGTCGGTGGCGGTGGAAATGACACGCTGCAAGGCTGGTTCGGTGACGATAGCCTCACGGGCGATGATGGAGACGACTCTCTCATTGGCTGGACTGGCGATGACACGCTCGCGGGCGGCATCGGCGCTGACAGCATCGAAGGCGGCGATGATCAGGATGTGATCATTTTGGAAGACGCCTTTGGGCAGGACACGATTGATGGCGGCGATGGCGGCGCCACCGACTTTGACACTCTTGATATGAGTGCCCTGACGGTTGACACAACCGTTGATCTCACCAGCGCCAACCCTGAAGCAGGGAGCGTAACGGCGGGGGCTGATATCGCCAGTTTCGTCGACATCGAGAACATCGTCTTGGGCGGCGGCACGGATACGATCGTCTTGGCTGATGGTTCTGGCAGCGACACGGTGAACGGCTTTGAAGCGCCGACCGATCTTGGCGGTGGGAACTTTACCGGCAACGACCAGATTGACGTAAGCGGGATGACGGACGCGAGCGGCAGCCCTGTGAATGTTGCTGATGTGACTGTAACGGATACCAACGGAGACGGCACGGGCGACGCGATCCTGAGCTTCCCCAATGGCGAGAGCATCACTCTTGTCGGTGTTGACCCTGCTGACGTGACCAGCCATGCACAGCTTGCTGCGCTGGGCATCCCAGGGCTGAACTATGTGGTCGAGGGCACAGGCGGTGACGATACCATTGACGCTGGCTACACTGGCGACCCCGAAGGCGATATGGTCGACAACCTCGATGCAGCGGATGGCAGCAACGACGACACAATTAGCGCAGGCGCCGGCAACGACAGCGTAGTTGCGGGCTTTGGCGACGATACGATTTTTGCTGGTGCAGGTATTGATACCGTTGCAGGCGGTGATGGCAATGACAGCATCTTTGGCGAGGCTGGGAATGACGTTCTCAACGGTGGCGCTGGGAATGATACCGTCTCCGGCGGCGGCGGCAACGACAGCATCTTGGGCGATATCGGTGCAGATAGCCTGAGTGGCGGAAGTGGCGATGATACTGTCAACGGTGGCACGGGTGATGACTGGGTCAATGGCAACGATGGTAATGATACGGTCTATGGCGGAGAGGGCAACGACTCTGTCTTTGGGGCCGAAGGCAACGATGTCATGTTCGGTGAGGACGGCGCTGACAGCATGGAAGGCTGGCTCGGCGATGACACAATGTCGGGCGGTACAGGCAACGATTATCTTGATGGTGCTGACGGCGACGACTTGCTTGTCGGCGATGACGGCAACGACACCTTGCTGGGTGGCAACAACGGTGGCGCTGACACGCTCATCGGGGGTGTCGGCAACGATTATCTGAGCGCGGGCGACGGCGACGATTTGCTGCAAGGCGGATCAGGCGACGATCAGATGATCGGCGCAGAAGGACAAGATACCTTTTCGCTCGATGACAGCTTTGGGATGGACACCATTTCGGGCGGTTCTGGCGGCATAGACTTTGACCAGATTGACGCCAGCAATATGACCACAGCGGTTAATCTTACTTTGACCGTGGCAGAGGGTGGCACGTTGGTTTCCGGAGCGGATACTGCCAGCTTTGATGACATCGAACTCTTCTCACTTGGCAGTGGCAATGACACTGTGACGGGGGGTGTTGGCAATGAGAATGTTGTGCTTGGCCTTGGCGATGACTTTGCCGAAGGTGGTGCGGGCAATGACACGCTTGCAGGTTCTGAAGGCGACGACACTCTGAGTGGTGGCGCGGGTGCAGACGAGCTTTCTGGCGGGGATGGCAATGACTCAATCAGCGTCAACGAGAACGACACCGCATCAGGTGGAGATGGTGACGATTACTTTGAAGTCTTGCCGGGCTCCGAGGTTGGCGCTGGGACGATCAATATTGTTGGCGGCGAAGGGGCCGAGACGCTTGGAGATACACTCGATTTTAACGGGCTGATCGGCTTTGGCGACATCACCTATACCAACACCGACCCTGGCGTTGGCGGCGGAATGTCGGGCTTTGCAACGCTTGGTGACGGCACGGTTGTTAACTTTGACGAGATCGAAAACGTCATCATTTGCTTCACCGAAGGCACAAGAATTGCCACGCCGCGCGGTGTGCGGGAGATCGAGGATTTGGAGATCGGCGATCTGGTTGTAACGCGTGACCACGGTTTGCAGCCCATTCGTTGGGTGGGCAAGCGGACTGTGCCTGCACGGGGTGCTTTGGCTCCGATCCGCTTTGATCCGCATGTGATCGGAAACGAGCGCGCGCTTTATGTTTCGCCGCAGCACAGGATGCTGATGCAGGGGGTCGAAGCCTCGCTGCTCTTTGGTGAGAGTGAAGTGCTGGCGAGCGCCAAACATCTTGTAAACGGGTCGACTGTGACCGAGGTACATGGCGGGACAGTGACCTATGTTCACATCATGTTTGACCAACACGAGATCATCTATGCTGAAGGGGCTGCGAGCGAGAGCTTCTACCCTGGTGGCACGGGCTTGAACGCTGTGGAGGAAGAAGCGCGTGAAGAACTCTTCTCGCTTTTCCCTGAGCTACGCAGCCATGAAGGCGCTTATGGCGATACCGCGCGCCTTTGCCTGAAAGCCCACGAGAGCCGCCTGCTCCGGCTCGGCTGATCTGACTGCCTTATCAGATCAGTGAGAAGGGCCGCCTCCGTATCTTGGGGCGGCCTTTCCATTTGTAGCAGAGCAAAGCGAACTTGAAGCGTTGTGACAGAGCTGGCTCTGTCAATCACATCTCTTTGCGTGCGTTGAGGGCGGCAGTGATTGTGCCATCGTCCAAATAGTCTAGCTCACCGCCGATCGGGACCCCTTGGGCGAGAGAGGTGAGTTTAACGCTGCCTTGAAGCTGATCAGCGATGTAATGGGCCGTGGTCTGGCCATCGATTGTCGCGCCGACGGCAAGGATCACCTCGGTGATGTTTTCGCTGTCTAGTCGTGTGACGAGCTGTGGGATGCGCAGATCTTCAGGCCCAACGCTGTCAAGCGCCGAGAGTGTTCCGCCAAGCACATGATAGCGGCCCTTGAAGACGCCAGAGCGCTCCATGGCCCAGAGATCGGCTACGTCTTCAACGACGCAAATCTCACCTGTCGCACGTTTGGGCGAGGTGCATATATCGCAGATATCTGTCGTGCCGATATTGCCACAGCGCAAACACTCGCGGGCTGTGACGGCGACGGCGTGCATCATATCGGCCAATGGCATGAGCAAAAGCGCGCGCTTGCGGATGAGATGCAGCACGGCGCGGCGCGCAGAGCGCGGGCCAAGGCCAGGCAGTTTTGCCATCAGCTCAATGAGCGCGTCGATATCTCTGGTGGAGTTGCTCATGCGGGGCTTTCTTTGGGCGGAAGGCTGGGGGCTCTGCCCCCAGACCCCCAGGATATTTTTAGAAAGAGGAAGCGGGGTAGATTTAGAACGGCAGCTTCATGTCTTTGGGCAGCCCGAGGCTTTCTGTGATGCGGGCCATTTCTTCCTGAGCCTTTTCACTGGCCTTGGCTTGTGCGTCTTTGATTGCGGCGAGGATCAGATCTTCTACGACTTCTTTTTCGTCAGGGTTGAAGATTGACGGGTCGATATCAAGGCCTTTGAGCTCGCCCTTTGCGGAGCAGGTGGCTGTGACAAGGCCTGCACCGCTCTGGCCTGTGACCATGAGATTGTGCAGGTCGTCTTGCAGCTCTTCCATCTGCTTTTGCATCGCTTGCGCTTTTTTCATCATGCCCGCCATATCGCCGAGCTGGCCAAGTCCTTTAAGCATCTCTGTCTCCTTGAGGGTCACTGTTGTCTTTAGATAGGCGGCATTGAAGGGCGGGGCAAGCTACCAGCCGAATTCTGAGTATTGGCGGCCCTCGGCGATATGGTCGAGGGCCGCGCGAATATATGGAATTGTCGTGTCTGGTAGTGTGTCGCGCGGCTGCCATAGGAGGGCTGCACATTTCTCAGGCTCCATATTTTGCGGCTCACCTGTTATGGCATCGGATGTGAAGAAGAGGGAGACGCGTTCGCTGTCTGATTTGCGATGCATGATATGCGCAAGGCGAAGCTGATCGGGCACTAGTTTGAGCCCTGCCTCCTCGAAGGCCTCACGCGCCATCGCCTCGCGGAAGGTTTCGCCCGCATCGACATGGCCCGCTACGAGGCCCCAGTGACCATCCATATAGCCCGTGTTCTGGCGCAAGAGCATAAGCAGCTCACCTGCACGCTCAACCACGAGGTGGGCTTCGACGAAGAACTGATCGCGCGTTTCAAACAAGGCGGACGCTTGCGAGGCCATCGGCCTCTGTGACGGAGCAGCAGATTGATTTGAGGGTGCGGGGCTCGGAATAATCCCATGGTTGACCGCGGTGTAGAATAGCGCGCTCGTCCCAGAGCAAGACGTCGCCGACAGCCCATTGATGCGAATAGACCGCTTCGGGGCGGGTGCAATGGGCAATGGCCGCGTCGATCACTTCTTGCCCCTCAGTCAGGCCGAGCCCTTCGATGGAAAAGCTGTGAGAGGCGATAAAGAGGCTCTCTTCACCCGTCACTGGGTTTGGCCAGAGTGCGCGCCAAGGGCGGTCTGGCCATTTATTCATCTCGGGCAGGCGGGCCAGCTCTGGCGAAATCCGCGCGCGGGAGTGCGAGAGGCGATGCCAGATCACGGCATCTTTTAGTTTTGCTTTTAGGTCCGCGGGCATAGAGGCCCAGCCTGTCCGAGTGCTCGCAAGCTCTGTGTTGCCACCGCCAGAGGGGGGCAGCACGCGCGCTGTGAGGATATTGATGAGCGCGGGCGTCGGCAGGAATGTGCTGTCTGTATGCCAAAGCATGTTGGCTTGCAGATTGAGGGTGTGGAGGTCCATCGCATCGGTCACGCCTGAGGCGGTTTCGTTGGAAACGGCAGAGACTTCAAAGGCTACATCGCGGCCTGCCGCCATCGCCTCGCGGTTTTCAAGCGGACCGAAGAGCTCAGCGAGGCGGATATGGGTTGCGTCATCCATCTGCTGCGCTGGAAAGAGAAGAGCCGAATGCTCTTCAAAAGCGCGGCGTATGTCAGGGAAGAGGTGATCTGCTGTTACGTCTCGAAGATCAATATCGTGAACTGTCAGGCCGAAGTCGGGATGAAGCGGAGATGTGTGCATGGATCAGAGCCTTTTTTCGCCACGGTGAGCATACAGGACAGCCGCAAGGCAGAGCGCGGCTGAGGCGACGATAAAGAGTGTGGGTTGGGCTTCGCAGCCTTCGGAAATGCGCGCGCCCCGCAGGCCTGTGGGATCAGGCCAGACAATGAATGAGATGAAGAACGACCAGAGCAGCGCGACAATGGCTGTACCCATGGCGTGACGGAAGAGCACGGCGACTGCGAGCGCACCCAGAAGGAACAGTCCTGCGGGGGACAGGAAGAGAGCGAGCGCTTCGCTTTCAAGGGTGACGGGGATACCGTCCCAGTCGGGGCGTTCTTTGTAGCAGACTTCGGCCAGCGCGGGGCTGGCCATGACGCTGATGAGGAGCGTAAGGCTCAGTCTTCTTCGAAAGGGTCCCATTCGTCTTCCACTTCTGGCAGGGCTTCGCTTTGGGCTTCGGCAGCGATATCGGCTTCGCTGCGGATGCTCAGGATTTTGGCGGTGGGAAAGGCTTCAAACACAGCGGAGACGAGCGGATGTGCGCGCGCCTCGGCTTCGCGGGCGCGTTCGCCTGCGGTGCGCCGCTCCTCGATGGTTTCGGCGCCGTCTTCATTGACGAGGGTAATGGCCCAGCGGTTGCCCGTCCAGCCTTGGAGGCGTTGGCCGAGGCGGTTGGCAAGATCTGCCGGGGCTTTGGGGCTCGGCTCAAACGTGATCCGGCCAGGCTGATAGGCAACGAGGCGCACACCAGCTTCAACATCCATCAAGAGCTTGCCGTCGCGGTTGGCGCGGATCAACTCGACCACATGATCAAACGTGGGGTAGCGCGAGAGCGCTTCCAGCGGATCTTGGGCCAGAGCTGTTGCACCGCCAGAGGCCCCTGATCCGCCTGCGCTTGAGCGTGCGACCGCTTGCGTGCTCTGGCTGAAGCCTGCGCCGCCGCCGTTGCCGCCCCCTGTGGGTGGAGAACCTGACGGGCCGCTGGGCGGCGGGGTCGCATCGGCGAGTTTTTTTACAAGTTCATCTGGCGTGGGCAGATCGGCCACATGGGTCATGCGGATGATTGCCATTTCTGCGGCCATCATGGTGTTGGGCGCGTGGGCAACTTCTTCGAGCGACTTGAGCAGCATTTGCCACATGCGGGCGAGAACGCGTAGGCCGAGGCCTTCGGCGTAGCCTTGACCGCGAGCGCGCTCATCGGGGCCAATCGTCGGATCATTGGCCGCGTCTGGTGTGATCTTAACCACGCTGACCCAATGGGTGAGCTCTGCTAGATCGCGTAGAACGGCCATGGGATCGGCGCCATCAGCGTATTGCGCGGAAAGCTCAGTCAAGGCGCCTGCGGCATCGCCTTTCATGACCATTTCGAAAAGGTCCATGACGCGACCACGATCTGCAAGGCCAAGCATCGCGCGGACCTGATCGGCCGTTGTTTCTCCAGCGCCATGGCTGATCGCCTGATCCAGGAGCGACGTTGCATCGCGCGCGGAGCCTTCGGCGGCGCGGGTGATGAGGGCGAGGGCGTCGTCGGCGATTGCGGCTTGTTCGCTGTCAGCGATACGACGCAGCATGCCGATCATGTCTTCGGGTTCGATGCGACGTAGGTCAAAGCGCTGGCATCGGGAAAGCACGGTCACAGGGACTTTACGGATTTCCGTTGTCGCGAAGATAAACTTCACATGTGCGGGCGGCTCTTCGAGTGTTTTGAGGAGCGCATTGAAGGCCGAGGTGGACAGCATGTGCACCTCATCGATGATGTAAATCTTGTAGCGGGCAGAGGCCGCACGATAAGCGACAGAGTCGATGATTTCACGGATGTCATTGACGCCAGTGCGGGAGGCGGCGTCCATTTCCATGACGTCGACATGGCGGCCTTCCATGATGGCGGTGCAGTGCTCACAGACGCCGCAAGGCTCGGTCGTGGGCGTGCCTGTTCCATCGGGGCCGATGCAGTTCATGCCTTTGGCGATGATGCGGGCTGTTGTTGTTTTGCCCGTTCCACGGATGCCTGTCATGATGAAAGCTTGTGCGATGCGATCTGCGGCAAAAGCGTTTTTGAGCGTGCGTACCATCGCCTCTTGGCCGACGAGATCAACAAAAGTCTCGGGGCGATATTTACGCGCGAGAACCTGATAGCCTGTCTGTGGAGTATCGCTCATGGTATGCCTTGTCAGATTCGAAGCTGGGCCAAGGTAGCGGCGCAGGGGCCCAAGGTCTAGCGCTTGTCTTGGAATAAGGGCCAAGACAAGGCGGCGCTTGGCAGAGACGCTCAAATGCGTCAATCTGTGCATAGCTTGACGAGTTGGGGGATTTGCAATGCGACTAAGGGGCGTGCGGGGAAGCCGCAATGTGGAAGACAGGCGGGGCCGAGGCGGCGCTGGCAGGGGCGCAGGGATTGGCGGCGTTGGTTTACTTCTTGTCTTGGCACTTGGATATTTCGCGGGGGTCGATGTATCGCCTTTGCTTCAAGATCAAGCGGGATACGGTCAGAGCGACGAGGCACGAGAACTCACGCCACAAGAAGTGCAAGCGGGCGAATTTGCGGCCCGAGTTTTGGCGACAACTGAGATGGTCTGGACTGATAAATTTCCCGAACTCACAGGGCGCGCTTATGAGCCGCCTGTCATGGTGCTTTACTCGGGTGTGACGCAAAGCCCATGCGGAGATGCGAGCGGCGCAACGGGGCCTTTCTATTGCCCTGCGGACAAAAAGGCCTACCTCGACACTGAATTTTTCGCAACGATGAGCCAGCAACTTGGAGCAAAGGGTGACTTTGCGGCGGCCTATGTGATTGCTCACGAGGTGGCGCATCATGTGCAAAACGAGCTCGGAATTCTGCCGCAGGTGAACCAGCGGCGCCAAGCTGTGGGGCAGACAGAGGCAAACCAGTTGACGGTACGGCTCGAACTTCAGGCGGATTGCCTCAGTGGGGTCTGGGCACGGGCTGTTGAGGGAGCGCTTGAGCCGGGGGACCTAGAAGAGGCACTCAATGCCGCCAAGCAAATTGGCGATGATACCCTTCAGCGCCGCGCTGGGCGCGTGCCACAGCCACATACCTTTACACACGGATCCAGTGCACAACGTCAGCGTTGGTTTGCGCTTGGATTTGAAACGGGTGATGCGCGCCAATGTGACACTTTTGGCAGGGAACGGCTCTGAGATGGCGGAGCTGGAGATATCTGCCCTAACGGTGGGCGAGGGGACATTGGCGATTGCCTCTCTTCCGGGGCGTGGGGGCGACTTGAAGGGCGATCTTGCGCGCTTTGGCGAGTTCAAGCCGAGTCTGGTTTTGACGATGGTCACGGATGCAGAGCTGGAAGATGTGGGCGCGAGCCAATTTGGCTATGACGTGCAGGGGCTTGGCTGCCGTTGGGCACATTTGCCTGTGGTGGATTATGGTGTTCCATCAGACGAGGCGCTGGCTCGTTGGGTTGAAGTGAGCGCAATGGCGCGCGCCGCGCTGAAGGGCGGGGGGCGCGTGATCGTGCATTGCAAGGGTGGCTGCGGCCGCTCTGGCATGGCGGCGCTCAGGCTGATGATCGAGGCGGGGGAAGCGCCTGATGCTGCGCTCAAACGTCTGCGGTCTGTTCGGCCCTGTGCTGTGGAAACAGCGGACCAGTTCAACTGGGCAATAGCGGCATCAAGCGCGCTGTGATTCGGATGCGAGGCGCTCGGTTGCCGCTGCGTCAGAAAATGCTTCTGTAATACCACTTTACCAATTCTTACCCGTTCTATCTTGTTTTGAGGGCTTTCGACTAAAAATTGGGCGTTTTGGTAAAGTAATGTTACCAATCGGTCGAAATTTTCGTTGTATTCTACCTCGACTTGCTTAGTAATTGCGTATGGAGGGGAACCGACAGAGATCGGTGCTGTTCAAAAAACATAACCATATCGAACGTGGAGGATAAATATGGATCGTCGTAAATTTCTGAAAGGTGCTGCTATCGGCGCTGGTGCAACGGCACTGGCCGCACCGGCAGCTATCGCCCAAGGCGGTAAGCAGCTTACAATCGTATCGACATGGCCACGGGACTTCCCGGGTCTGGGTACGTCAGCTCAGCGTCTTGCTGCTCGTATCGCCGAACTCGGCGATGGCGCATTTAACGTTGAGTACTTTGCAGCTGGCGAGCGCGTTGGCGCATTTGACAGCTTTGATGAAGTATCTTCAGGCAACAGCCAAGCTTACATCGGCGCGGACTACTACTGGACAGGTAAGCACCCAGGCTTCGCTTACTTCACATCAGTTCCATTTGGCATGAGCACACCTGAGTGGAATGCTTGGATCAAGTTTGGTGGCGGACAAGAGCTTTGGGACGAACTGTCAGGCAGCTACGGCCTGAAAGCGCTCGCATGTGGCTCAACAGGCACGCAAGCTGGCGGTTGGTTCAACAAAGAGATGGAAAGCCCAGACGACTTTAAAGGTCTGAAAATGCGTATGCCAGGTCTTGGCGGGCAGGTTCTGACAAAAATGGGTTCATCGACTGTTTCGCTTCCAGGCAGCCAGATCTATGAAAACCTCGTATCAGGCTCAATCGAAGCAACAGAGTGGGTTGGTCCGTACAACGACTACTTCATGAAGTTCTATGAAGCCGCCAAGTATTACTACACTGGCGGTATGCACGAGCCAGGCGGCGGTCTTGCGTTCGGCATGAACAAAGCCTTCTGGGACGGCCTCACAGAGTACGAGCAAGCTGTTATTGAAGCTGCATGTAACGAAGAGCACGCGGCTTCACACGAAGAAGCTATTGCTAAAAACGGTGAGTTCCTTTCCAAGCTCGTCAATGACCACGGCGTTCAGGTTCGTGCGTTCAACGACGACATTTGGGATGCAATGGGCGAAGCGGCTGCAGAAGTGTTTGCGGACACCCGTGCGCATTCTGAGCTTGCTGCACGTATCGACGACAGCTTCCAGGCGAAGCTGGTCGAGTACGGTACGTTCATGGCCAACTTCGAGGGTACGTTTATCAACCAGCGTAACCGCGTTCTGGACATCATCTAAGTCAGCGCAAGCGATACTGGAGCGGGGCCTTTTGGCCCCGCTCTGCATAATAGCACGACAGTTTTCACAGCATGCTGTGCTTCGAGCGAAACGCTCTTGAGGCTGGCGCTGTTTTGGGGAGGCAGATAACCTTATGGCTTTTGCAGCAGATCTATCGCGCACTGGGGGAGCACCAGCGCTTCTTCCGCGCTCCTTTGCTTGGGGGATGCTCGGCTTTTTGGCGGCCTTCCTTGTGATCAATATCCTGAATATTGGATGGGGATATCCCAATCTTGCAGACGCGATGAATGGAAGCGCTGGAAGCCTGATCTGGGTGCCGCTTCTGATCACGCTTCTGGGGGTCGGTGGGGGCATCGGCTATGTGCTACGCTCTCCTGATACAGCACTGCGCTGGGATGCGATGAAAATCCACGGGTTCAACGCCTATCTCATTCGGGCTTGTTTCTGGATTATCGTTCTAACGGGCTTTGCCGACGCAGGTATCGGGATCGCGCGGGTTGAAGGGTTCTTCAACGGTATTTTGAGCGATGAAATGGTCATTAATATGGGCCGCTCGCAGTTTCTTGGGCCGATGGTTCACTTTCCACTTATGATCCTTGGCGGTCTGATTGCATTTTGGCATCGCGGCGTCGGCTTTCACTGGCTGGCACTGCTCATCGTTGTGGCGATGCTTGGCATTGTGCTCTCGCGATTTGTGTTTTCATACGAACAAGCCTTGATGGGCGACCTTGTGCGCTACTGGTATGCGGGGCTTTTCCTGTTTGCCAGTGCTTACACGTTGTTTGAAGACGGCCATGTGCGTGTCGACGTTCTCTATGCTGGCTTTGGCAAGACCAAGAAGGGTTTTGTGAATGCTTGGGGCTCGATCATTCTGGGTATGTCGACGGCGTGGGTGATTATCATCATTGGTCTTGGCAGCAAGACCTCGATCATCAACTCACCTGTGATGAACCTTGAGATCACGCAATCCGGCCCAACCGGCATGTATATCAAATACCAGATGGCGGCCTTTCTCGGCATTTTCGCTATTACAATGCTCATCCAGTTTGTGAGCTATTTTCTTGAATCCGTGGCTGACAAGCGCGACGAGCCGGGGCACCGCCTCGTCACACCAACCGGCCACTGAGGAGCGACACCAATGGAACTATTCTTTCTCGCCGTATTGCTGATCACGATGGCTGCTGCGCTTGGCTCGGGCTTTCCCGTGGCGTTTGCGCTGCCCGGATCGGCGATCATAACCATTTCTCTTGCTGGCCTTGCGGGGCTGATGTTTTCAGGGGATGCGAGCGCCTATTTCCACACAGGGGGGCCGCAGCAGTGGCTCTCTGCCGGGGTGACAAACCTTAGGGGGGTCTTCTGGGAGGTTGAGCGAGATACGCTGATTGCGATTCCTCTATTTATCTTCATGGGCATTATGCTTCAGCGCTCAAAAATTGCTGAAGATTTGCTTGTGACCATGGCACAGCTTTTTGGCCCCGTGCCTGGCGGCCTTGGGATTTCTGTTGTGTTTGTAGGCGCGCTGTTGGCCGCGACAACGGGGATTGTGGGCGCAACAGTTGTGGCGATGGGTCTGATCAGCTTGCCTGCGATGTTGCGCAACAACTATTCGCCTTCGCTTGCGACGGGCACGATTGCGGCGTCTGGGACATTGGGGCAGATCATTCCGCCCTCGATCGTTTTGATTATCCTTGCTGACCAACTTGCGAGCGCGACTGACCAAGCGAGCACAACACGTAAGGCGCTTCACAAGGCGTCGACTGGTGAGCTTTCAATGCCGTCAAACTTTGATGTCTCCTCGACATCGGCGGGCGAGATGTTTCTGGGTGCGCTTGTGCCGGGCATTCTGCTTGTTCTGATCTACATGCTCTACATCCTGATTTATGCTTACTTCAAACCGTCTGCAGCGCCTGCCGTGAAAGTGGAAGGTAAGTTTGACCGTGCCTTCTGGGGGACAGTTGCGATTACGCTTATTCCACCGCTCACACTTATCTTCCTTGTTCTTGGCTCTATCATCACGGGCGTTGCGACTGTGAACCAAGCGGGTGCTATCGGCGCTGCGGGTGCGATGGTGATGGCGGGTTACCGGCTCTATGATGGCAACAACAAGAAGCTGACATTTGTGCCTGCGATCCTCGGATTGGTTGCGCTCTTCATGCTGGCTTATGTACTCGGCAACTACGAAATGAACATCAAGTCGATTGATACGCCAGAGGACCAGTTTGGTATCACACTGGGTATCATTGCTTCGGTCCTGATGATTGTTGCGGTTGCATGGAGTGGCTGGCGGGTGTTCCGCACTGATGGCACGCTTGACGGCGTTATGATGGAAACAGCGAAGACGACTTCGCTTGTCTTTATCATTCTGCTCGGTGCTGCGATGCTGACCTCTGCCTTCCGCGCCTTTGGCGGAGAAGAGCTGGTGCGCGAGTTCCTAAACTCTCTACCAGGCGGGTTCTGGACGCAGTTTATTATCGTGATGCTGGTAATCTTCATCCTTGGCTTCTTCCTCGACTTTATCGAGATTGCCGTGGTTGTCGTGCCAATCGTTGCGCCTATCCTGTTGGCGGATCCGAGTGCAAACATTACCGCTGTATGGCTTGGTGTTATGATTGGCTTGAATATCCAGACCAGCTTCTTGACGCCGCCGTTCGGCTTTGCGCTGTTCTATTTGCGGGGCGTTGCGCCTGCTACCGTCAAAACTATGCAGATGTATAAAGGCGTTATTGCCTTCATCAGCTTGCAGCTTTTGGCTCTTGGCGTTGTTGGGCTGTACCCGCCGCTGGTGAACTATTTGCCAAATCGCGTCTCCTTCCTTTCGGAGAATGCGCCACCCCCGCGCAATCCGAAGATGCAGTATTGCCTTGAGGAGTATGTTGGTGAGCAACTCGCGACCAACGGCGCAGAGCTTGAGCAAGCCATTGCACGGGCTCAGGGGATTGATTTGTCTGGGCTTCCTAAGGGCTTGGCAAAAGATCTTGCAGCAGGTTTTGCCTCTGCTCCTGAAGCTTTCGTGCAATTGCAGACCGCTTTTGACACGGAAGTGTTGATTGAAGAAGCTGCTGTCGTTTATCGGCCAAAGCAAATTCTTGTACGCAAAGTCGAGAAGGAAATTCGCAAGCTTGAAGAAGAAGCTGAGGATATTCGTGTCATCACAGGGCGTATGAAGGACGAAGAGCAGGCCAAGCGCCGCGCGCGTCTTGAGGCCAAGCGCGAAGAAATGCTGGCTGAAGTAGAGCAGCTCAAAGCCGAAATTCCTGACACATGGGAGCCTGTGCATGATGAGTTCGCAAAGCTGACAACGACCGAACAGCGCGCGCGCTCAACGTATCAGCGCAATGCGGACAATGCTTGGGAAGCTGCGAGTGAAGCTTTGGCAACATTGGAAGCGAACGAGGCTTTTGCCGCACTTGAAGGTGAGTTGCGCGCCATGCGTGGCTTTATCGAGACGGTTGCTGAAACAGATGAGGCTGGCGAGGACACGGTGAAGGCCTTGGAAGACAAGTTCTCTGATGTCGATGGCGCAGGCGATGTGAAATCAGCTCTTGGTAAGGCGCGCCGCGCTCTTACGATTAAGCGGTTTGATCGTGAGAAAGCGCTCTCGGAGTTTGACGATGCTGTGGCTGAGTTTGAGGCTCAAAAATCTTGGCGGGCGAATGCCGAGAGCCTGAAACCAGAGCTTGAAGCCTATCTTGAAAGCATTCGCAGTACGCTTGGGCTGCGCAGCCAAGACGGGTTGAGCCGCGAGGCCGCTCTGTTCATGTCATCATGTAGCTCGGTCCATCGCGATATCTCGCTGAATTTCTGATCAGCGCAAACAATCCCAAACCGCCGCCCCAGAGATGAGGCGGCGGTTTTCTTTTGTGCTGGGCGCGCTAAAGTTGCGGAGAAAACAGGAGGCGAGCTATGGGCGTTTTGCAAGGCGTTAGGATTGTTGAAGTCGAGGGGCTGGGACCCGCGCCTTTTGCAGGTATGCTGTTGTCGGATATGGGCGCCGAAGTGATCGTGGTGCATCGTAAGGGGGGCAAGACAGCCCCTGGCATGCCTGAGCGTTCTGTTCTTGATCGTGGAAAACGGTCAATCGAGCTTGACCTGAAGAACGCTGACGACAAGGCCGTATTTATAAAGCTTGTCGCGCGCGCAGATGCGTTGATTGAGGGGTTCCGACCTGGCGTGATGGAACGGCTTGGCCTCGGGCCTGAGGCTTGCCACGCCGTGAACTCGTCGCTCGTGTTTGGCCGTATGACGGGCTGGGGGCAGAGCGGGCCTCTGGCACATGCGGCGGGGCATGACTTGAATTACATCGCGATGTCTGGCGCGCTTTGGTATAGTAGCGCTCCCCAAGATGCGCCCGTATCGCCCGCAACGCTTGTCGGGGATATTGGCGGTGGGGCGATGTATTTGGTGAGCGGCGTGCTTGCAGGGATATTGCAGGCGAAAACCTCAGGGCAGGGCACTGTTGTTGATGCGGCGATCTATGATGGCTCGGCGCATATGATGAACCTGTTGATGGCCTTGCGCCAAGGCGGGGGAATGCCCAACGCACGTGGGCAGGGGCTGCTTGACGGACCGCATTGGAGCCGCACCTATGAGTGCGCCTGCGGTGGCTACCTTTCAGTACAGAGCCTTGAGCCACAGTTTTATGCCGAGCTTTTGAAGCTACTGGGCTTAGAAGGCGATGCGGAATTTCAGCGCCAGTATGATAAAGCGCTTTGGCCTCTTTTGACGGAGCGTTTTGCCGAGATTTTCAAGGCAAAGACTCGCGATGCCTGGGCGGTGATTTTTCTTGGAACAGACGCTTGTGTGGCGCCTGTTTTGTCTCCTGATGAAGCGCGCCGCCACGAGATGAACGATGCCCGGAACGCCTGGTATGAGGTTGAAGGCGTGCTGCAAGCTGCACCTGCGCCGCGCTTTAAAGATCAAGGCGATTGGGCCCCGCCGCGCTCGCCTTTGCGAGGGGCGGACAGTGCAGCGATTTTGGCGGAGTTAGAAAGCTAGGTTTGGATTTACTTTGCAAACCTGACCCAGTCGAGGGCCAGTTGCCTAGGCTGTTTCGAAGGAGGGGTTGCAAGAAACTGGACAAAGGAGGCGCGGCTTTGCTTTCGCGCGTCATGTCAGGATTGGATGATGGTCTAGACCAGATCGATTTTGCGATCAGAACACAAATGCAGCGTTCCTTATTCGGGAGCGAGCGTCACCTCGAATGTATTCGTGCTCCAGCCATCTTGAGAACATTTGGCGCGGACCCATAGGGTGCGCAGGCCGTCAGGCAGCATCACATTGCGCAGGGAGCGCGTGAAAGGCTGCTCTTCGACATGGGGGTGCATGAGTTCTCGATAGGCGATCTGGTTGCCTGCCTCATCGATGAGTTCCCAGCCGTCGGCGTAATGGTCCCAGCCTGTGTCGGGGTGCGCGAGTGTGACGTCAAAGCGCCAGCCCATACCCGCGCGCGAAGCCTCGACCTTTGTGATGGTCGGCGCATCTGCGAGAGCGGCTGTGCCCGCTGTGAGCGCGGCGAGGAGAACAAACTGTTTGATCATACGCCTGAGGTATCACTGCTGTGGCTGAAATTCACGACACATTTTTGTGTGAAACCGCGAGGAAATACCGCGGGATTGAAGGAATCGTTTGAGTTTTGACCCAATTGGTAATATTCTTTTACCAATTCAGGAGATGCCTCATGCAAATGCCAGCACCTAACCCAGTTACACTCGCCAAAAAGGCTCAGCTGACCGAACGACTGACGGCTGCATTGGGTAAGGATGGGGTGATTGCCGAGGATATTGCGCTCAAGGCTTATGAGTGTGACGCGCTTACGGCCTATCGCTGCCCGCCGATGCTTGCGCTTTTGCCGCGTACGACTGCCGAGGTCGCGGCGGCGTTGAAAATTTGCCACGAGATGAATGTCCCTGTTGTTCCGCGCGGCTCTGGAACGTCTTTAGCGGGAGGCGCTATGCCAACGGCGGACAGTGTGATCTTGGGCGTGAGCCGTATGAATGCTGTTCTGGAGACAGACTTTGCCAGCCGCGTTATTCGCGTGCAAACGGGGCGTACGAACCTCTCTGTCACCGGGGCTGTGGAGGGCGAAGGCTTTTTCTATGCGCCCGACCCGTCGAGCCAGCTTGCCTGTGCGATTGCGGGCAACATCGCGATGAACTCTGGCGGCGCGCATTGCCTGAAATATGGGGTGACGACCAACAATCTCATGGGTGTGACCATGGTGATGATGGATGGAGAGATCGTCGAGATCGGCGGCGCGCATTTGGACGCGGGTGGGCTAGATTTGCTGGGCCTTATTTGCGGCAGTGAGGGGCAACTTGGCGTTGTCACGGAAGCCACGCTGCGCATTTTGCACAAGCCCGAGGGCGCGCGGCCTGTGCTGATCGGATTTGACAGCAATGAAGTCGCGGGGGCCTGTGTCTCTGACATTATCAAGGCGGGTATTTTGCCTGTGGCAATCGAGTTTATGGACCGTATGCTGATTGGTGTCTGCGAAGATTATGCCCGTGCGGGATATCCTGACTGCGAGGCGCTTCTGATTGTAGAAGTGGAAGGCAGCGAGGCCGAGATTGAACATCAGCTGGGCCTCATTCACGAGATTGCCAAACAACACAACCCAGTTGAATTTCGCAAAGCCACAAGTGCTGACGAGGCGGGACGCATCTGGGCGGGCCGTAAGGCGGCCTTCTCGGCGATTGGTAAGGTGAGTGATTACATGTGTCTTGATGGCACGATCCCTGTGAGCCAACTGCCCTATGTGCTCAAGCGGATTGGCGAGATGAGCAAGACATATGGGCTTGCTGTGGGGAATGTTTTTCATGCGGGCGACGGCAATATGCATCCGCTGATCCTCTATGATGCGAACAAGCCTGGGGACTTGGAGATCTGCGAGGCCTTTGGTGCTGAAGTGCTCAAGCTTTGCGTAGAAGTGGGCGGCTGCCTGACTGGCGAACACGGGGTTGGCATCGAGAAACGTGATTTGATGCTGGATCAGTTTGCGCCTGATGATCTGGATATGCAGATGGCTGTGAAGGATGTGTTCGACCCTAAGTGGCTCTTGAACCCTGCCAAAGTTTTCCCGCTGGCCTCAAGTGAGGCGCGGCGGATTGCGGCGGAGTAGAAACATGAAATTTACCCCGAAGACTGAGGCCGAGCTGGCCGAGATTGTTGCTGGACTGCAGGCACCTGTGAAACTGCAAGGTGGCGGTACGCGCGCCATTGGGCATTCCATTGCACAAGATGTTCTCGACATGAGCGGGATCAGTGGCGTGGTTGATTATGAACCAGGTGCGCTGACGCTTGTGGCCAAGGCGGGAACGCCCATCGCAGAAATCGAAGCGCTTTTGGCGGCAGAGAAGCAGCGGCTTTCGTTTGAACCTATGGATCATCGCACGCTTTTGGGAACGCAAGGGGCGCCAACGATTGGCGGTGCAGTGGCTGCGAATGTCAGCGGGCCAAGGCGTATTTCGGTAGGCGCATGCCGCGATTTCGCACTTGGAGTGCGATTTGTTGACGGGATGGGCCGCGCCTTGAAAAACGGTGGTCGTGTTATGAAAAACGTGACCGGCTATGACCTTGTTAAACTGATGGCAGGCTCTTGGGGTACGCTGGGGGCGATGAGCGAAGTGAGCCTAAAGGTCATGCCTTGCCCTGAAACAGAAGCCACGCTGGCTCTGCATGTTGCGGATGCGGCCGTTGCCGTTGAAGCGATGTCCGCGGCCCTTGGCTCGCCCTATGAAGTGACGGGTGCTGCGCAAAATGGCCCTGTGTATTTGCGTATAGAAGGATTTGAACCTTCGGTGGCATACCGCTTGGATGCGCTTGAAACAGTTTTGACCCGTTTTGGCGCGATAGAGCGGCTGAATGCCGAAGCCTCGGCCACGCTTTGGCAGGAACTTCGTGACGTGACTGCATTTGCGGGCCATGCTTTCGTGACGCGGATTTCCTTGCGTCCCACAGATATGCCTACGTTCTTGGCGGCGGCTCAGGCTGAGCATCGCTTTGAGACACAGCTTGATTGGGCTGGTGGGCTGGCATGGCTTGCGTCAGACAAGGAAAGCCTTGCCGATTTTGCACAGAGTTACTGTGCGGCGCATGGTGGCCACGCGACCCGCGTGAAGGGCTCATTTGAAAGCTGTGCTTTTCAGCCCGAAGCTGCGGGTGTTGCGCGTTTGAGTCATGGCTTGCGGCAGCGGTTTGACCCCAAGGGGCTATTTAACCCAGCGCTGATGGTGCGGGGATGAGCTTGGGCGCGGTCTATTTCACCGTTTTTCTGGGTGGGCCGCTTTTGATGCTCTTGCTGACGCAGCGGGCAGCAACACAGATGAGCTTTGTTTTGGGCGTGTCCATTGTTGCGGCTTTGATGGCGGCAGCCTTGTTCTCGGAGCGAGCACCTGGGCTCGAGACCTTGGCGATGCTTTGGCTTGCATGGGTCGGTACTGTGGCGCTTTGCGTCCGTGTCGTGATGCGGCGGGTGGAAACAACACGGGGCTTGGCCCTGACAAAAGCGGTAGGCGCTATGGCATGTGTGATCCCTTGGATCGGGCTGGCGGCCGCAGATTGGATGACAGGCTGATGCAAACGAATTTTACCCCTGAGCAGCTCAAAGACTCTGGCACTGCACGTGCCAATGAGATTTTGCGCAACTGTGTGCATTGTGGATTTTGCACTGCGACTTGTCCAACCTATCAGATACTGGGAGATGAGCTCGACAGCCCGCGTGGGCGGATCTACCAGATCAAGGATATGATCGAAAACGAGCGCGTGCCTGACAAGAAGACAGTGATGCATGTAGACCGCTGCTTGAGCTGTTTGGCTTGCATGACGACTTGCCCTAGTGGTGTGCATTACATGCACCTTGTGGATCATGCGCGTGAGTATATCGAGAACACTTACAAGCGCCCCATAACGGACCGCGCCTTGCGCTGGGTCTTGGCGCAAATTTTGCCCTATCCAATGCGCTTCCGTCTGGCGCTTCTGGGCGCAAAGATTGCGAAGCCTTTCAAGGCGATTGTGCCTGATGCACGCTTGCGCGCGATGCTTGAGATGGCGCCGAAAGAAATCCCGCCTGTAAGCCGCAATGACGACCCGCAGACCTTTCAGCCCAAGGGCGAGAAGAAGCTGCGTGTTGCGCTGATGACGGGCTGTGCGCAGAAGGCGCTCAACACCGATATCAACGATGCCACCATCCGCCTGTTGCGCCGCTTTGGCTGTGAGGTTGTGATTGCTGAGGGCGCGGGCTGTTGTGGGGCGTTGACGCATCACATGGGCAAGACCAAGGAGAGCCACGCGACGGCGGAAAAGAACATCGACGCATGGGTGGCAGAGGCCAATAGTGGCGGACTAGATAGTATTGTGATCAACACCTCGGGCTGCGGCACGACTGTGAAAGACTACGGTCATATGTTCCGCGAGAGCGGCAAGTCCAAAGAGGCCGCACAGGTCGCTGATCTCGCACAGGATGTGAGTGAGCTTCTGATGCAGCTTGATCTGCCGGAAGGCGCCGCCAAGGGCATCCGCGTTGCTTATCATGCAGCTTGCAGTTTGCAGCACGGTCAGCAGATCAAAACCTTTCCGAAAGACTTGCTTAAGCGGGTTGGTTTTGAAGTGGTGGAACCGGCGGACAGCCATCTTTGCTGTGGATCGGCGGGCACATACAACCTTATGCAGCCTGAAATTTCCAAAGAACTTAAGCGTCGCAAAGTGGACACGTTGGAGGCAAAGCAGCCTGATGTGATTGCTGCGGGCAACATTGGCTGTATGATGCAGATCGGTGGGGGCACTGGTGTTCCTGTTGTGCATACGGTGGAGCTTCTGGACTGGGCGACCGGTGGGCCAAAGCCACGTGCACTCATGAGTTGAGGGCTGATGCCCTAATTTTGCCATAAGTTTTCGATAGCTCGGCCCTCTGGATTGAAAAAGGCTTCGGACCTTATGCTGCGTGCGCTTCTTTTTGCTGTTTTTTCTGCGCTGGTTGCCAGCCCTTTGGCAGCGCAATCCTCCAGTCTGAAACGGCTTGATACGGGGGATGAGAGTCGTGGCTGGGAAGCTGTCGGGCGACTCAATATTGACGGCAAGGGCTTTTGTACGGGGGCTTTGATCGCGCCCAATCTGGTGCTGACGGCTGCGCATTGTTTGTATAGCTCGCAAACAAAAAAGCGCATTGATCATGCGCAGATCGAATTTCTCGCAGGTTGGCGCAACGGGCGTGCATCTGCATATCGGATGGTGAAGCGGGCTGTTGTGCATCCCGACTATGATTATTCTAGTAAAGCGACAGCCGAGCGCGTCCGCAATGATGTCGCTTTGTTGGAGCTACACCACCCTATCCGCAACACAACAATCATTCCATTTGCCACGGATGAACGCCCCGCAAAGGGCGATGAAATTGGGGTTGTGTCCTATGCTTTGGACCGCTCGGAAGCGCCGAGCTTGCAAGAAGTCTGCGGGGTTCTCGCGCGCCAACAAGGCGTTTTGGTAACTTCTTGCACTGTTGATTTCGGCTCGTCTGGTGCCCCTATTTTCAGCTTTCGCGATGGTACGCCACGGATTGTCTCTGTTGTCTCGGCCAAAGCCGAAGTGGAGGGACTCCCTGTCTCACTTGGAACGCAGCTCGAGACGCCGCTGGCTCTTTTGCGCGCAGAACTTGCGGCGGGCGGCGGGGTTTTTCAAGACAAGGGGCCAAGGATGAACCGCATCACCGTGGGGCAGACACGCGATACGGGTGCGAAATTTATCAAGAATTGACTCAGCTTTTGCCCTCTTGAAACTCTGAAAAACCATTCCCACTTTAAAACATGTAAGGCGCCAATGATGGGCCTTGCGACTTTATGGCCTGTCCTTTGAGGAAGGCTGAACCTTTGGTATCGCTCAATGGAGGATGACCCATGCGTAACTTTGATTTGACCCCGCTCTACCGCGCCACTGTCGGCTTTGACCAGATCGCCGACCTCATGGACCGTGCTATGGCAAAAGATGTTGGGCAGGCGAGCTACCCGCCCTATAACATCGAAAAAACCGCTGACGACGGCTACCGGATTTCGATTGCTGTTGCAGGATTTTCCGAGGCTGACCTTTCTGTAGAAGTAAAAGAACACGCGCTTGTTGTTTCGGCGAACAAGGCTGAGGGCGAAAGTGAACGGACATTTTTGCATCGTGGCATTGCAACGCGCGCTTTTGAGCGGCGCTTCCAGCTGGCGCAACATGTCCGCGTGACTGGCGCGAGCCATGCTGACGGGATGCTCCATATTGATCTCGTGCAGGAAGTACCTGAGGCGCTGAAGCCTCGGCGCATTGAAATAGCCTCGGCCCCTGCAGCCGTAGCCGATGTGGTTGAGGCAAAAGCCGTTAACTGAATATTTGGCATCGAAGAAAAAGGGCGCGGGCTTTAAAGCCCGCGCCCTTATGATTGGATGTGGTCGCTTAGACCGCCATGCAGATGTATTTCATTTCGAGGTAGTCCTCGATGCCGTGGTGGCTGCCTTCGCGGCCAAGGCCTGACTGTTTGACGCCGCCGAAGGGGGCCATTTCGGTCGAAATGATACCTGTGTTCACGCCGACAATTCCGTATTCGAGCGCTTCGGCAACTTTGTAAACGCGGCTCAGGTCTTTGGCATAGAAGTAGCTGGCGAGGCCGAAGATTGTGTCATTGGCCATTGCGATCACTTCATCTTCGTTTTCAAACTTGAAGAGCGGGGCCATGGGACCAAAAGTCTCGTCTTGAGCGACCTGCATGTCTTGGGTGACGCCTGTCATGATCGTGGGCTGGAAGAACGTGCCGCCGAGGTTGTGCTGTGAGCCGCCAAAAGCGACTTTCGCGCCTTTGGAGAGTGCGTCGTCGATATGGCTACGCACTTTGGTTACGGCTTTTTCGTTGATCAGCGGGCCAAAGACCGTGCCGTCTTCCATGCCGTCGCCAACTTTCATATCCTTAAGTTTCGCTGCGAGCTTTTCGGCAAAAGCGTCATAGACACCAGCTTGCACATAAATGCGGTTGGCGCAGACGCAGGTCTGGCCGTTGTTGCGGAACTTGCACATGATCGCGCCGTCAACGGCAGCGTCAAGATCGGCATCATCAAAGACGATAAAGGGAGCGTTGCCGCCAAGCTCCATAGAGCATTTCATCACTTGATCTGCGGCTTGGCGCAACAGGATACGGCCCACGGCTGTTGAGCCTGTGAAGGTGAGCTTCCGTACGGTTGGGTTCTCACAAAACTCCAAACCAGTTGAGGAGGCGTCAGACGTTGTCACGATGTTTAGCACACCTGCAGGGATACCCGCGCGTTCGGCCAGAACGCCGAGCGCAAGCGCTGAAAGCGGTGTCAGCTCGGCAGGGCGCGCAACCATGGCGCAGCCAGCCGCGAGTGCGGGTGCGGCCTTGCGGGTGATCATTGCGTTGGGGAAGTTCCAAGGTGTGATTGAAGCGGCGACACCGATAGGCTGTTTGATCACGGTGATACGTTTGTCGCGCTGGTGGCCAGGAATTGTCTCGCCATAGATGCGCTTGGCTTCTTCGGCGAAGAACTCGATGAAGGATGCACCATAACCGATCTCGCCTTTGGCCTCGGCCAGTGGCTTACCCATTTCGGCGGTCAGAATAGTTGCGAGGTCATCGGTGTTCTCGACCATCAGATCAAACCAGCGGCGCAGCACGGCGGCGCGCTCTTTGCCTGTCCATTTGGCCCAGTCGTTTTGCGCAACTTCGGCGGCGGCGATAGCCTCAGTGACTTGTGCGCGCGTCAGGTCAGTGACTTGAGCAATTACATCACCTCGGGCGGGGTTAATCACATCAAATGTGCCCTCTCCGTCGATCCATGCGCCGTTCACATACGCCTGTGTTCTCAGGAGCGTAGGGTCTTTAAGCAAGGATTTGAGGTTTGTTGGTGTATCAAGCATAGCAGCCTCCGCGCGATTGTATCTCGCCAAGGGAAACCATTTGCGCATAGGTTTGTCCAGATGATTTGATCAAATTGGAGGGTGGGATGGAGCTCGATGATGCTTATGCCAATGCGGCTTATATCCCTGAGGGAGATAGCTTTCCAACCAAGTGGGAGACGGATGCTGTTGTGTTTCGCGATATGACAGAGGGTGCGGAGCTGGACTTGGCCTATGGGCCAGCTGCCCGACAAAAGCTTGATCTGTTTCGCCCGCAAGGCCAAGCGAAGGGGCTGCTTGTCTTTGTGCATGGTGGTTTCTGGCGGATGCTCGACAAAAGCTATTGGTCCCATTTGGCGGCGGGTGCTCTGGGGCGCGGCTGGGCTGTGGCGATGCCGAGCTATACGCTCTGCCCAGAGACGTCTATCGGGGGGATCACCCGTGAGATTGCCTCTGCGGTGAGCCTTGCCGCCGGAGCTATCGGGGGGCCAATTGCTTTGAGTGGGCATTCAGCGGGAGGACATCTTGTAGCGCGGATGCTCGCGCGCGGGATGCTGCCTGAGGCAGTGGCGGGGCGTCTCTCGCATGTGATGCCGATTTCTCCCCTTTCAGATTTACGCCCGCTTATGCAGACCTCGATGAATGCAGACTTCAAGCTTGAAGAGGCCGAGGCTGTGGCGGAGAGCCCGATCTTTATGGAGGATCGTGTGGACTGCCCTGTGACTGTTTGGGTCGGCTCTGCCGAGCGCCCTGCCTTTCTGGATCAGGCGCGCTGGCTCAGTGAGGCTTGGGAGTGTGGTCTCGTTGAGGACGCTGGCAAACATCACTTTGACGTGGTGGATGGATTGGCAGATGCCGAGAGTGAGATGCTAAGAATTTTGCTGGGTTAGAGTGCCTGCCACACGGGTAAAGGGTCATTTTCAAGTGCTTTGGCTGCAAAGATGGCGCGGGCGATGGCACGGGCCATGACGGTTGCGGCAGCGTGGCCGAGATAGAGCGTGTCGGCGAGCGGATTCTTGAGCGGCTTGGCGCCCGTGGCCGCCGCGAAGATCAGGTCGCCGTCCATGGGCGTATGCGAAGGCATAAGCGCGCGGGCGTAGCCGTCATGTGCTGCCGTTGCGAGACGGGTGCATTGCGCTTGGGTGAGTGTGGCGTCTGTCGCGACAATGCCGATGGTTGTATTGGCGTGTGCAGCAAGCTTGGTTGGCGGCATGTGCGGCTCTGGGAACTCTGTTGGCAAGCCGTGGCCGCCGAACTCCTGCGCCACTTCAAAAGGCGCAGCCCAGAAGTGCTTGCTTGCGCCGACTGTGGCCGAGCCGAGCGCATTCACGGCGACGAGTGCGCCGATGGTGTGGCCTGAGGGCAGTACAACCGAAGCGGAGCCAAGCCCGCCCATGAGAGTGGCTGTGGTCGCGCCCGTGCCTGCGCCTGTACGGCCAAGCTCAAAGCTGACTGCTGCATTGGCCAGAGCTTCTTGACCAAGGCGTTTGTAGGGGTTCTCGCTCCAATCTTTCGCGCCGCCATTGATGAGATCAAAAAGGATTGCGGCGGGCACGATCGGGACGGTTTGATCTCCAACGGCAAAGCCACGACCCTGCGTGCGCAGAGCGTCAGCAACGCCAGAGGCGGCATCCAGCCCGAAGGCAGAGCCGCCCGCAAGCACGAGTGCATCGACTTGCTCGACGGTCTTGTCTGCGGCGAGCAAATCTGTTTCTCGCGTGCCAGGCGCTCCGCCCATGACGTGGACGCCCGCTGTGAAGGGTGCGTCGGCCACGAGTACAGTGCAGCCTGTTTTGATATTGAAATCAGAGGCGTTGCCCACGCGCAGCCCTGCGACATCTGTGATGAGATTGAGCGGGCCAGCTTGCGGCATGTGACGTCTCCATTTGTGTTTCGATTTATCTTGCCAGATTGCGCAGAATCAGCAATGAGAAAGCACGCGAGGGCGGTGGCGCCGCCTGACTTAAAGCGTCTATCATTCCGTCCTGAACGCCGGGACCTTTCTTGTGCTAAGGAGGGTCATTATGACTGCACGTCCAGAAATGTACCGTTTTCACAACGGTGAAAAAGCGCCGCTGCAATTTGCGGTGAGTGAATATGAAGCGCGCATCGCGAAGCTGCGCAAACTCATGGCAGACATGGGGGTCGAGGCGGCTGTCTTTACCTCGATGCACAATGTTTCTTATTATTCGGGCTTTACCTATTGTTCTTTTGGGCGCCCATATGGGCTGGTTGTCACGGCGGAGGAGTGTGTGACGATTTCGGCTGGGATCGACGCGGGGCAACCTTGGCGACGTTCGTTCTGTGATAACATCACTTATACAGACTGGCAGCGTGACAATTACTGGCGCGCGGTTCTCTCTGTTTCAGGGTCGGGCAAGGTTGTCGGCTATGAGGGCGACCATATCAGCATGGCGCAGATGGCAAAGCTTGAGGGCTTCCTCTCGCCAGCCAAGACTGTCGATATCGCTGGCGCGACGATGGTGCAGCGGATGCACAAATCAGCCGATGAACTTGTCATGATCCGTGCCGGTGCGGCTGTTGCCGATGTTGGCGGTTATGCCATTCGTGACGCCGTGAAAGAAGGCGCACGCGAGATCGATGTGGCGATGGCAGGGCGCGATGCGATGGAGCTTGAAATTGCCAAGCGATTCCCTGATGCGGAGTATCGTGACAGCTGGGTCTGGTTCCAGTCTGGCATCAACACCGACGGTGCGCACAACCCCGTTACAGCGCGTAAACTTGAGCGTGGAGATATCCTGAGCCTCAACACTTTCCCTATGATTTCAGGCTATTACACTGCTCTTGAGCGCACAATGTTTGTGGGTGAAGTGGATGCGGCGAGCCTCAAAATATGGGAAGCCAACGTGGCGGCACATGAGCTGGGCATCTCGCTTTTGAAGCCGGGCGCGAGCTGTTCCGAAGTCACGCATCAGATCAATGCGCTGTTTGAAGAGCACCAGCTTTTGCAGCATCGCACCTTTGGCTATGGGCATTCCTTTGGTGTGTTGAGCCACTATTATGGTCGCGAGGCAGGGCTTGAACTGCGCGAAGATATCGACACGGTTCTTGAGCCTGGGATGGTGATTTCGATGGAGCCGATGCTGACGATTGCGGACGGTGAACCCGGCGCTGGCGGGTATCGTGAGCATGATATTCTGATCATTACCGAAGACGGCAACGAGAACATCACGGGCTATCCTTATGGCCCCGAGTTCAACGTGGTTGGCTAAGCATTCGGATTTGCTTTGCAAATCCGACCGGTCGGGGGAGCGCTGCTCCCCCGATTCATAAGCCTTACGGCTTACGAATCTCCCCCTCGGGATATTTCTGGAAAGAAAAAGTAGTTTTTTGAGCGCCGTACAGCTTGATTAACCTGTCGCTTTTTGCGTGATTTTAGGGGGGTGAAAAGCGTGCACGATGCGTGCACAACCCGTGCACCGCCGAAACGGGCCAATCTTAACCGAAATTAACTTAACGCAGCGTGCGCTGCCTCTGAACTAGAGGCGGATCACATAGTCTTTGCGGGTCGTCTCGACGACTTCCCATGTGCCTGAAAAGCCGGGGCGGATGATGAAGCTATCGCCAGCTGTGAGGCGGGTTTCTTGACCCTCGGCATCGGTCAGGATCGAGACTCCTTTGAGGAGGCGGAAGTATTCCCACTCGTCATATGACACATGCCATTTTCCAACGGTCGACTGCCAGATACCTGCATAGAGCCCGTCCTTCTCCTCAAGGTTCCATGTCGTGAAGACGGGGTCACCTGAGATGAGTTTTTCTGCGGCGGGGCGCTCGACTTCGGGGGCAACGGAGGCCGCGACTTTGAGCAAATTTGCCATGGGGTGTCCTTTGTTGTGTTTGCGCGCGTGTGTGTAAGGTGTTGTGGAGATTATCTGTTAGACGGCGAAGCGGGCCAAGACGGTTTCGACAGCGTGATTGGCGACCTCGTCGATTTCGACTTCTGAAAAGCTTGTCTGGACGCCGAAAATGGCGCGGCTCCAGAGGCGAGCGCGGCAGAGCTCGGAGAATTGCTCGGCGATCATATCGGGATCAACATCATGGAGCTGGCCTCGCTCGATTGCGAGCTTGAGGTAAACGACCATACGGGCGCGGCCCATTTCTGGGCCGTTCTGGTAAAAGGCTTGGCCCAATTCGGGGAAGCGGGCGGCCTCGGCAACGCACGTGCGGAACATCTGGAGAGAGAAGTTCGACAGCAGGAAGCGTGTGAGACTATGGGCAGCGGTTGTGAAGACCTCGCGTGGAGGCGCGTTAAAGTCGATCCGTGCCAGAGTGGTTTCGGCCATGCGCTCGCATTCGACGCGGGTGACCTCACGAAAGAGCTCGCGCTTGTCAGAGAAGTAGCTGTAGAGCGTGGCCTTTGAGACGCCTGCCGCGCGGGCTATGTCATCGACCGATGCGCCTTCAAAACCGTCGCGCAGGAAGATTTCTCGGGCCCCGCCGAGCACGTCTTCATATTTGCGCCCTTTCGGGCTCGCTGTGCTGGTATGAACGCTCATGCTGTGCCTTTTTCTACCTCAAGGTTAAACTGAACAGTTTAGTAGCAGCAAGGGATTTTGCTTGTGGAGCGGGCCAGCCTACTATATTTTAGAATAGTTCTAAGTTGGAGGCCATGATGCGATTTTTGACGCAGCGACGCAGATTTAAGGATTTGACGGAGCAAGAGGTTTTGGCGCTTGCGATATCCTCAGAGGAGGACGATGCGCAGATCTATCGAAACTACGCCCAGCAGTTGCGTGCGGAGTTTCCTGACACTGCAAAAATATTTGAGGGTATGGCCAAAGAAGAAGACGGCCATAGGCAAGCTTTGATCGAGCTGCATCGCAAGCGTTTTGGCGAAGTGATCCCGCTTTTGCGCCGTGAGCATGTGGCCGGTTATTACGTGCGACGCCCCGTCTGGTTGATTGAAAATCTCGGGATCGAACGGATCCGAGAGGAAGCCGAGGGCATGGAGCGCGATGCGGAACGTTTTTATCTCACCGCGGCGCAGCGCACGCAGGACGCAGACACCCGCAAGCTGCTGGGCGATCTGGCAGCGGCGGAAGCCGGCCATCAGCGGCGCGCGGGAGAGCTGACGGACGAGCACTTGGATGATGCAAGTCTTGAGAGTGAAGAAGCACAATCCAAGCGGCAATTTTTGCTGACATGGGTGCAGCCGGGGCTGGCAGGCTTGATGGACGGATCGGTGAGTACGCTTGCGCCAATCTTTGCCACGGCTTTTGCAACCCAAAGCACTTGGACTACATTTCTTGTTGGCCTTGCGGCCTCTGTTGGCGCAGGCATTTCTATGGGCTTTACCGAGGCGGCCTCTGATGATGGCGAACTTTCGGGGCGTGGGAGCCCTTGGAAGCGCGGCTTTGCCAGCGGGATCATGACCACGGTGGGCGGTCTGGGCCATGCGCTGCCCTATCTTATCACCGATTTCTGGACGGCGACGGCATTGGCTTTCATCGTTGTCTTTATCGAGCTCTGGGCCATTGTTTGGATCCAGAACCGCTTTATGGACACGCCGTTTTTGCGCGCCACGTTTCAGGTTGTGCTCGGGGGTGCGCTTGTCTTTGCGGCGGGTGTGATTATCGGGGGCGGTTAAGACAGGTTCATCACATCTTCATAAAACCTGCGGTTGAGGGCGCGCGCTTTCTCGAGCGCGCCTTCGGCCCTTTGGGCTTTGCCAATGTGCTTTTGCCAGTTGTGTGGCTTGGCCAGAGTGGGCGGATCGGGGAAGAAGCGGACCTTTTGGGAGAAGGGGATGCAGATGACGCGGCGGCCCAGAAGCAGCGCCCAGTAGGTTCCATGATAGGAGTTTGTCAGCACGGTTTCGCCGCTGGCGAGGAAGTGGACCGCGTCTTTGAGCGACACATCGAGGTTGCTCAGCTCGGGCGTGCCCGCGAGGCGGGGGATATCATTTGAGTAGCGCCCGTGGGCGAACATGACGACATCGCGGCTTGGGGCCGGGGCTGTATCAAAGTGCTCGGACATGGCCGAGGCGCAAGGCACATAGCGCGCGCCCAAATCTTCAAAGCCTGCGCAGCGTGTCCCGATCAGCGAACAGCTTTCGCGCATCTCGGCGTATTCGGGCGAGCGTAGAGCCTGAGGGCCGATCCCGACGCCCCAAAGGATGGAATGTTTGGCGCGGCTGGCATGGCGGCGCTGGGTGCGGATGCAAGACTTCCAGATTTGACCGCCGCCCATAATCAGGCGTTCTGTCTGGGGCACGGGGCCGCCAAAGGCTGCGACAGCGCTGAGGCCGAAATCAAAATAGTCAGCCGGGCTGCAGGCTAAGTCACCGACATTATTTGTGTTGCGGTGATGAAGTAAAAAAGCGTTGAGCATGGGAGCGGCTTTTCAGGGTGTGGAATTGTGATTGATGTTCCTTCATTCTGAACCTAAAGCGTTTTTACTTAAACCTGAAACAGGGTTATGTGGAAACGCTGCACAACAGATTAATGTTGTGGGTGTTTTGAGAAAAACTGGTCATTTAAGTTTATCTCGAAACGCTTTAGGAAAAGACATGATCGAGATTTTTCTAGAAACACTGCCGTTTTTTGCCATCATCGCGCTGGGCTATGGTGCGGGCAAGACGAAGTTTTTTAGTGAAGAGGCGACGTCTTACATCACCAAATTTGTCTTCTACTTTGCGCTCTCTGCGATGCTGTTTCGCTTTGCGGCCAACCTGAGCTTTGCCGAGCTGATTGATGGGCGTTTTATTGCGGCCTATCTCTGGGGCACAGCTTTTGTATACGGCCTTGCGATGGCGGTTTCGTTCTATCTCGGACGGAGTGTCGAGGAGGCTGCAATCGAGGCGCAATGTGCGGCGATCGGTAATGTCGGCTTTCTCGGGATACCTATGCTGGCACTCTTGATGGGCGAAGAAGCCGTGAAGTCGATCATGCTCTTGCTGGCGATTGATCTCATCGTTTTTGGCTCGCTTGTTGTGATCTTGATCACAGGCGCGCGCGATGGTCGGATGAGCATTGGAATTTTGAAAACGGTTGGCCTTGGGCTTTTGAAAAACCCCATGATTGTTTCGATTGTGCTGGGGCTGTTGTGGTCGGCCAGCCGTGTGCCCTTGCCAGGGCCAGTGAATGAATTTGTGTCTATTTTGGGAGCGGCTGCAACGCCGGGCGCTTTGTTTGCGATCGGGGCGTCGTTGGCGTCAAAATCGGCGGAGCGGATCATCGTTCCGAGCTGGCTCAGCTTTTGCAAACTCGTGCTGCACCCGTTGTTTGTCGCCGTTGGTGCGCTCATTTTGTTCCCCGTTGATCCCTATCCTGCCGCAGTCATGATTGCGGCGGCTTCCCTGCCTGTGGCGGGGAATGTCTATATTCTCGCTCAGCATTACGGGGTTGCGCCGCATCGGGTTTCGGCCTCTATTCTTGTGTCGACGGCTGTGAGCATTGTGACGGTTTCGGCTGTGATTGCTTGGGTCACCAAACTCTATTGAGGCTATGATGAGCAAAGATTACGAACCGATCCCGATCCCTGATCATATCAGCAAAGGTGAGGGAGAGATGCGTGCCGCGGCAGAAGCTTTTCGCGCCGAGATGGGCCGCCGTCACACAGTGCGTGACTTTGCGACAACCCCCGTGCCGCGCGCAGTGATTGATGACTGTGTTGCCGCTGCTGGTCTTGCGCCGAGCGGGGCGAACCACCAGCCTTGGCACTTTGTGGCGATCTCTGATCCGAAAATCAAAGCCGAGATTCGCCGCGCCGCCGAAGAAGAGGAAGAGCGCTTTTATGCGGGTGCCGCAGGCGACGAGTGGCTTAGCGCGCTGGAGCCCATCGGGACGGGCGTGAGCAAGCCGCACCTTGAAGATGCACCTTGGCTGATTGTGATTTTTGCGCAGCGCTACGGGCTGCGAGAGGATGGCAGCCGCTTTAAACATTACTATGTGCCTGAGAGCACGGGGATTGCGTCTGGCTTTCTGATCGCAGCGCTCCACCATGCGGGGCTTTCGTGCCTTACGCATACGCCTGCGCCGATGAACTTCTTGCGGGACATTTGCGGTCGGCCCGAGCATGAAAAGCCGATCATGATCCTTGCTGTGGGCCATGCGGCGGCGGATGCGACCGTACCTCAGAGCGCGAAAAAGAAGAAGCCTTTGAGCGAAATCATGACCGTTTTAAGCGAAGATTGACCGTTTTGGGATAGGCCCCGCGCATTGGCCTTGTTATGGCTTGTGGTGAATTTGAGTGACAGCGGAGGCACAGCCCATGGAAACAGTAGCAGAGAACAAGTGTTTTGGCGGGGTTCAGGGGGTGTACTCCCATGCCTCCAAAGCCACGGGCTGTGACATGACCTTTGGGTTGTTTCTGCCCGAGGAAGCGCGCGACGGGCCTGTGCCTGTGCTTTGGTATCTTTCGGGCCTGACTTGCACCCACGAAAACGCCATGGTGAAGGCGGGCGCGCAAGGCTGGGCCGCTGAGCAGGGCATTGCGCTTGTGTTCCCTGATACATCGCCACGCGGCGAAGGTGTGGCTGATGACGACGGTTATGATCTTGGCCAAGGCGCGGGCTTTTATGTCAACGCGACCCAAGACCCTTGGAAGCCGCATTTTCAGATGTGGGATTATGTGGCCGAGGAACTGCCTGCGCTTGTGACCTCAGAGTTTGCGATTGATGCGGAGCGTCAGGCGATCACGGGGCACTCTATGGGCGGGCACGGCGCGCTGACGCTGGCGATGGGACGTAAGGGGCAGTATCGCTCTGTTTCGGCCTTCTCTCCGATTTGTCATCCGACAGCGAGTGACTGGGGCCGCAAGCAACTGAAAGCCTATCTTGGCACAGATGAAGCCGCATGGGCGCGCCACGATGCGGCGCTGATGATGCGCGATGTGGGCTTTGATGGGCCTATGCTTGTGGACACGGGCACGTCTGACCAGTTTATCGACTTGCTCAAGCCCGAGGCGCTGGCAGAGGCCGCAAACGCGCGCCGCCAAGAGGCGACGCTGCGCCTCCAGAAGGGCTATGACCATTCCTATTTCTTTGTTTCAAGTTTCATGGAAGACCACATCGCCTTTCATGCCGAAGCACTTTACGCGTAAGGACTATTTATGGCGCATTATGATCTGATCATCATCGGCTCTGGCCCTGCGGGGCGCGCGGCGGCCATTCAGGCGGGTAAGCTTAAGCGGAAGGTGCTTGTTGTGGACCGTAAGGACCGCTTGGGTGGGGTGTCTGTTCATACCGGCACGATCCCTTCCAAGACGTTGCGGGAGACGGTGCTCAACTTGTCAGGCTACCGTGAGCGCAGTTTTTACGGGCGCTCTTACCGTGTGAAGGACAATATTGACGCGGGTGACCTCAAGGCACGGCTTCATATGACACTGGATCACGAAGTGGATGTGCTGGAGCACCAGTTCAACCGCAACCACGTTGACACATTGCTGGGCATGGCAAAGTTTGTTGGGCCAAACGAGATCGAAGTTGCCACAGAAGCGGGCGACACCAGCCGCATCACAGGCGACAAGTTTTTGATCGCCACGGGAACGAAGACTTATCGGCCTGATTATGTGCCGTTCAATGGCCGCACGGTTGTGGACAGTGATGAATTTCTGGAGATGTCCGAGATCCCACGTTCGCTTGTTGTTGTGGGGGCGGGTGTTATCGGGGTCGAATATGCCACGATGTTTTCGGCGCTTGATGTCACTGTGACGCTGATCGAGCCGCGCGACAGCTTTCTCGACTTTATCGATTCTGCGCTCATTTCGGACTTTACCCATCAGATCAAGGAAAACGGTGTGGACCTGCGGCTTGGGTCGGCGATCACGCAGATCGAAGATGCGGGCAAACATGTAGAGGTGAGCCTTGAGAACGGACGCCATGTGCGCGCTGATATGCTGCTCTTTGCTGCGGGGCGCATGGGCGCGACAGACAAGCTCGGGCTTGAGGTTGTCGGGCTCAAAACGGACCACCGCGGGCGGCTTGAAGTTGATCGCAAGAGCTATCAGACCAAAGTGCCCCATATCTACGCAGCGGGCGATGTGATCGGGCATCCTTCGCTGGCGTCGACCTCGCTTCAGCAGGGTCGCGTTGCAGGATGTCATGCGTTGGACACGCCGACTTTGGGGGAAAGCCCATGGTTTCCTTACGGGATTTATTCTGTCCCTGAGATCAGCACCTGTGGCATGTCTGAGGAAGAGATGCAGGAGCGCGAAATCCCCTACGAAATCGGTGTTGCGCGCTTCCGCGAGACCAGCCGTGGCCAGATCATGGGGCTGGAGCACGGGATGCTCAAGATGCTCGTGAGCCTCAAGACACGGCGCGTGCTTGGTGTGCAGATTGTGGGCGAGGGCGCGACCGAGCTTATTCACATTGCGCAGGCTGTTTTGAATCTCAAAGGCACGGTCGATTACTTTGTGAAGAACACGTTCAACTATCCGACTCTGGCGGAGGCCTACAAAATTGCGGGGCTTGATGCATTTAATCGCATGCCGATCCCTGATGAATTTAAAGTGAAGAAAAAACCGTGATTTATGTGGATGCTGATGCCTGTCCTGTGAAGGACGAAGTAGAGCGCGTGGCGACCCGCCACAAGATCATGGCTGTGATGGTAAGCAATGGGGGGCTGCGCCCCTCTGCCAACCCATATGTGAGCCACGAGATCGTTCCGGACGGGCCCGACATTGCGGATATGTGGATCGCCGAGCGGGCGGGGAAAGGCGATGTGGTAATTACATCGGATATTCCTTTGGCAGCAAAATGCGTGGAAGCGGGAGCGCAAGTGCTTAAGCACAACGGCGAGGCGCTAACGGCGGCCAACATCGGCAATGTACTTGCCACGCGCGACCTGATGTATGACTTGCGCGCGGCGGACCCGTTTCGACAAGGCGGGGGCAAAGCCTTTTCCAAAACCGATCGCTCGCGCTTTTTGGAGGCGCTGGAGCGGGAGCTTCGGAAGGCGGCAAAGTGATTGAGGCGGTTGTCTTTGATATCGGCAATGTGCTGATCGAATGGCAGCCCGAACGCTACTATGCAAAGCGCTTGGGCAAGGCGCGCCAAGAGGCGTTCTTTGCGGGTTATGATTTGCACGGGCTGATGAACGAGATTGACGCTGGCGCGCCCTTTGGCGCAAGTATTGCCGACGCGGCGGCCGCGTACCCAATGTTTGGCGAAGAGCTGCTCATGCTGCGTGACGAGTGGCTCCCGATGACGGATCATGTAATGCACCGCTCTGTACGGCTGCTGCGCGCTCTAAAAACGGCGGGTGTGCCTGTTTTTGCCTTGTCAAACTTCGGCTCGGAAAACTTTAGGTGGAGTGTTGAGGCGCATCCTTTTTTGCAGGATTTTGACCGCGCATATATCTCGGGCGACATGAAAATGCGCAAGCCGTTTGACGAGATTTACGCCGCTGTTGAGGCCGACTGCGGGATAGCGCCCGAGCGTCTTCTTTTTGGTGATGACCGCGATGATAACCTTGCCACCGCCCGCGCGCGTGGCTGGCAGACCCATCGCGTTGACAGCGAGGACAGCTGGGCGCAAGCTCTGGTGTCACACGGATTGCTAAGCGAGGAGGCTGCGAGATGAGCATTGAAATGGTCCCGTTCCACGAGGGTGAGAAGCTGCTCGACTGGGTTGCTCTCACGCGGGCTTTTGAGGCGGGGCATAAGCTGCCCAAGGCCGAGATTGGCGACACCTTTCTCTACCGTGGCAAAGACACGCTCTTGAGCCGTGCTGCATGGATCGACGGGATGGGGATTGCTGTGAAATCCGCCACGATCTTTCCGAACAATCCGCAAGCGAACAAGCCTGTCGTGGGCGGCGGGGTGAACCTCTATTCTGATGCTGACGGGAGCCTTGAGGCGATCGTTGATTTTCATCTCGTAACCAAATGGAAGACGGCAGGGGACTCTTTGCTGGGCGCTCTCAAGCTTGCCCGTAAAGACAGCCGCAAGATCCTGATCATCGGTGCGGGGACTGTTGGGCGTTCGCTGCGGCAGGCTTACGGCGCGGGCTTTCCTGATGCCGAATTTACGGTCTGGAACCGCACGCAAGCCAATGCTGAGGCGATGGCGGCAGGCTATCCAGGAATGAAAGTGGCCACGAGTCTTGAGGCCGCTGTCAAGGAAGCGGATATCATCACATCGGCGACGATGGTGACGGAGCCAAACCTTATGGGAGCGTGGCTTCAGGCGGGGCAACATATCGATCTGATTGGCGCCTATCGCCCTGACATGCGCGAGGCGGATGATGAGGCTTTGACGCGCTCGCGGCTCTTTGTGGACAGCTACAATACGACGGTCGGCCATATCGGCGAGATTGAAATTCCGCTCCAATCGGGGGTGATCCAACGCGACGAGCTGATCGCGGATTATTACACACCTGAGAAGATGCAGCGCAAATCAGATAGCGAAATTACGCTTTTCAAAAATGGCGGCGGCGCACATCTTGATCTGATGACCAGCCGCTACATTCTGGAGGCGTGGCGCACGCGCTAAGCCTTTTAAGCGGCCGCAGCCAGTGGCTTTTCGCGCACTGGCAAATGAACAAGTGCGGAAAACAATCCGACGCCAACCCCGAACCACCACACGGCGGTATAACTTCCATAGGCGTCATACATCCGCCCGCCGAGCCAGACACCTAGGAAGCTTCCGAGCTGATGCGAGAAGAAGACGATCCCATAGAGGGTCCCCATGTAACGCAGTCCGTAGATATGGGCGATGAGCCCTGAGGTGAGCGGGACGGTGGCCAGCCAGAGTGAGCCCATGGCAACTGAGAAGATCAGCACGGTGGCGGGGCTCATCGGGGTGAGGATAAACGCGGCGGCGACAAAGGTGCGCGCGAGGTAGATGCTGGCGAGTAGATATTTCTTGGAATAGCGCTTGCCGAGGTAGCCTGCTGTGAGTGTTCCAGCGATGTTTGCCAGCCCGATGAGCGAGATCGCGACAGCGCCCAGAGCGGAGGTGGAGGACACGCCGATGTTGTCGAGCATGGAGCCGGAAACGATGGGGCTGCACATCTCGGTGACAAAGGCGGGGAAGTGCGCTGTGACAAATGCGAGCTGGTAGCCGCAAGAGAAAAAGCCAAGAAAAATCAGCGTGAAAGACGGGTCGCGCGCGGCACGTTTGAGGATGGATCCCATACTCTCTTCGAGCTCTTGCTTGGTGGCTGCGACAGGCGCGCGCATGAAGGGCAAGAGCATGATCAGCGCGAGCACGGCGGCTGCGAAGACGAGGAAGACATCCTGCCAAGACATGAAGCCCAGAAGATACTCGGCCACGGGCGCGCCGACGACCTGCCCGCCGCTGGCCGCCGCTGTGACAATAGCGAGTGACATGGAGCGGTTTTCATCCGAGCTGGCCCGCCCGACGACCGCAAGAATGACGCCAAAGCCCGTGCCTGCAACGCCAAATCCAATAAGGATTTCATAGAGTTGGTGCTCAAGCGGGCTGACGGCGAAGGACGAGAGCACGAGCCCCGCCGCATAAACTAGTGCGCCGATAATAACAGCCTTACGATCACCTATTTTTTCGGCAATCGCGCCAAAGAAAGGCTGTCCGATGCCCCATGCGAGGTTTTGCAACGCGATGGCGAGGGAGAACTCGGCGCGGGGCCAGTTGAACTCCTGAGCGATGGGAATTTGAAAGACACCGAAGCTGGCCCGTATAGCAAAGGACACAAGGATAATCACGCAGCCTGTGATGAGCACGGGGGTGAAAAGGGAGGCTTGTTTTTGCATGGGGGTCTCCTGATCGCAATTGATCATTGGCGCGGCTCTGGGAGAAGGTCAATTATTCATTTGTTAACTTACCTTAAAACGTAGCGTTCGCCCGAAAAGGAGGGGGGTGAAAACCGTGCACAAGGCGTGCACAACCCGTGCACCGCCTAAACGTTAATTTCTGTTAGGGAAATTTGGTTACTGAGGCGTTCGATGCTTGGAGTAACCTAAGTACTTTTTGTGCAGCGCAGCGAGGTGTCTGAACGGAAAGCGGCTCTTTTTGGGCTTCAGTTTTGGTGCTGGGAGCACAGCGCTTTGGCATGGACCAATGGAGGTGTTGCTGCTGCATGTGTGATGGCGTCTTTGATTGTGTGATCGTAGTCCCATGTTCGCGGAGTCTTTGTCGTGGGTCGGCGCTTGTTGCTGAGGTGCTTCAGGCACTGCTGTTTCACAGCGCTGACAGAGAGACATGATCTGGCGGGGGGGCCATTCAGGATTTTATTGGGTGTGGGACGTCTTCCAAAAATGTTGGCCAGCGCCTGACGCTCGGTCGGAGAGAGGCCATTCACAACCATAGGCCCGAGCAGCAGCGACTCCGTCCAACAGCCATTGGCGCGAACAACTTCATGTTGGTCGCAGGCAAAATGGACCCATGTGATCTGTGATTTGCCCTTCATGTGGCGGATCCCTGACAGGCCCGTCAGGGATTTGGCACTTGCAAATGCCTCTTGCGTGAAAATGTTCTGTAGCTGACCAGCCCCCCCGACAAGGATGCGGTGTTGGGGTGAGACGATCAGATCAGCGGCTGGACGGTTGTGGCCCAAAGCGCCTGCTTTGATTTGTACTGGCTTGTCGTCCTCCTTGGAACCTTTCAGCATATCCAGACGACTTCGGACCCAGCGAATTGGTTGTGGGCCATGATCGCGCGTCAAGACCAAGTCTCCCGCTGCCAGAGTTTCTACGAGGCGCGCGCCCTCGGGAGTGTCGATGAGCATACCAGGGGCGTAGCAAACGATGGAGGCGTTTTGGACATCAGAGAATCCCGCATTGATGCCTAACGCGGTGGAGCTGTTCAGGCTGATCAGTGAGATTGACTGTATGGCGAGGCCGTCTAGCGGGTTGGCGGGATATTCGGAAATGAAGACATCACCGTTTGTCGCCTGAATCACCAGAACAGGCACAGATAATGTGGACCCGTTGCCGAGCAAAACACTAGCATTGTAAAGCGATGAGCTATCAAGACCCACGTTGATAGGGCCGCTGCCTGTGTTGTAGCTCAGGTAGTCAACATTGCCGTATTCGTCATCATAGATGACGCCATCTTCGTTAACATCAACTTCGCTTACTTCCGTGATAACAAGGTTGCTAAAGGTCCCTAAGACAAGATTTGGATTTTCATTGTCAGAATCTGTTTCGTCCGTGTCCATATCGGCAAAGTTGCCGGCATAGAACATTTCGACAGTGTAGGTTGTAGCCATAACGTTGTCCCTTGCTGTGCAGGGGAGGATATATTTTGCAGGTAAATAATTCGTTTGGCGAGATGTGGAAGATCAATAGATTAGCTTTCATTTTAATAAGTTGGCGCTTTTCGCACTCTTTCTGAGGGGGGCTTGCGCCTACGGTTTTGGGCTCTTGTAACTCTTGTTTGACCGCACAGCGCCCAGCAGGCTGGGGTGACTTGCACCGAGGGTGCGAATGGCTTTAGGAAGTGCCCTATGACGCGCGATATGATCACTGAATATGCGGCCCGTGTGGCTGATGGGACGCTGCGGGCCGATGCGGCGCAAGAGGCGGCTTTGCCTGAGCTCGAGCGCATTCGTGCGGCGCTGGCAGAGCCTGTGAAGCGAGGCTGGTTTGCCAAGAAGCCTGAGCCGATCCGTGGGGTTTATATGTGGGGCGGGGTCGGGCGTGGCAAGTCGATGCTCATGGACCTTTTTGTTGAGTGTCTCGACGTGCCTGTGCGGCGGGTGCATTTTCATGCGTTCATGCAGGAGATCCATAAGGGGATGCATGAGGCGCGCCAGAACAATGTACAGGACGCGCTTGCACCTGTGGCCGCCAAAGTCATCAAGGAGGTGCGCTGCCTTGCCTTTGACGAGATGCAGATCACCGATATCACCGATGCGATGATTGTCGGGCGCTTGTTTGAGGCGCTGTTTGAGGCGGGGGTTGTTGTTGTAACCACATCCAACCGTGTGCCTGATGAGCTTTACAAGAACGGGTTGAACCGTCAGCTTTTTCTGCCCTTTATTGCCCTTATCAAGGAGCGGCTTCAGGTCCACGAGCTGGTGAGTGCGACAGACTACAGACAGGACAGGCTGGCAGGAGAGGCAACGTATTTTGCCCCTGCGAATGAGGCGGCGCGCGCGTCGATTGCGGCGATCTGGGCGGATATGGGCGGGGCGCAGGCCAAGCCACTGCGCCTCAGCGTGAACAAACGCGAAGTTGTTTTGCCCGCATTCCACAACGGGGTTGGACGGGCGCGGTTTCACGAGCTCTGCGGCAAGATGCTTGGCCCTGCGGATTATCTGGCGATTGCCGAGGCGGTGCGGGTCTTGATCCTTGAGGATATCCCGAGCCTATCCCGCAGCAATTTTAACGAGGCGAAGCGATTTGTGACGCTTATTGACGCTTTGTATGAAGCCAAGGTGCGCCTCATTGCGAGCGCCGCGGCCGAGCCTGAGATGCTTTATCTTGAGGGCGAGGGGACGTTTGAATTTGAGCGGACAGCGAGCCGTTTGCGCGAGATGCAGGGCGACGGCTGGGGCGAAACCTAGGCTGCGTTTGCTCTATCGGGAAAGAAAGGGGGCCGTTGGCTCGGCCCCTCTTTCTCCTGCCGATAGATTAAGAGATAACACTCTTGCCCTCGTAAACTCTTACCCCGAGGTGATCTCGGGGATACTCAGCCGCTGGCCCGCGCGGACGCGGTCAGGGCTAGATAGGATCTGGCGGTTGGCGTCAAAAATCGACGTGTAAAACGCGGCGTCGCCATAAAAGCGGTGCGCGATTGCGCCGAGGCTGTCGCCAGATTGAACTGTGTAGAAATTGTAGCGTTTGGTTTCGCCTGCGCGCTGGACCACGCGGACTTCGACACCATTGCTGTTGGTGTCGATTGTTGGTGTGATAGCGGCCTCTGGATTGGATTTGCGAACGAGCGCGGCGAGAAGCGTTGCTGTGTCGACGCGGCCGGCCTCCGTGCGCAGCGCGCTGGGTACGGCGATGCTGCCTGTGGCGGCGGCTTCATTGATCAGCGCGTCGATGTAGGCGTCGGACTGGCCCTGCTTGAGGGCTTGGGTCACGAGGTCTTGCATGCTTGCGCCTGTGGCGGGGCGCTTCGGCGCTGGACCTGTTAGGCTGGCGAGCACACCTGCTGTCATGCTGCGCAGCGGGTCGTCTTGGGCGGGGGCTGTGGTGGTTGCTTTGGGGGCGCCTGAAAGGCTGGCGAGAACGCCTGCCGTGATCTCGTCGACTGGCGCATCTTGTGACGCTGTGGGCGTGCGCATGAGATTGATCAGGCCCGTATCTGCGCGCGCGACTGTGTTGTCGTCAGGCGTGTCGCTGTAGGGCGTCTCGATTTCGGGAAGCTCGGCCAGAGAGCTGTTGGATGGCTGCATCAGAATGAGGGCCAGCGTAACGGTCAGAAAGGCTGCGCCGATGATCAGCAGGCGGACAAGATGCGGGTTTGGCGGGGTGTGCTGCTTCATGACGTGGGCTGCTGTATCGAGAGACCGAGGAGGAGCCAGACCTGCATGCCGCCACGGTAGTATTTGATCTTTTCGGCGGGGTATCCTGCGCTGCGCAAGGCTGTGATCGCGTGAAGAGATTGCTCACACCATGGGCCGTTGCAGAAGAGCAGAAGTTCCTTGGCGGCGGCAAAATCCCATGTTGTACCGTCGGACTGCGCGCCGAGCGCCTTGATGATTTCGTCGCGGTAAGGGTTGCTTGCTTCGAGCGTGGCAAAGGGCACGTTGACTGCACCTGGAATGGTGCCTTTGGCGAACCACTCAGGCATGCGGCTGTCGAGCAAGAGGCCGTTGCCTGCGGCAACCGAGTTCTCGAGGAAGGAAATGACTTCGATTTCGCCAACCGTCTCGACGCCTTCGCCCGCACTCATCTCCTGAATGCAGAAGGGTGGGCAGGCGCGCGATGTTTTTGTGAACTCGCCTGAGAGCTGGTGGGCGGTGTCTTGGATCCGCTCGATCACGAGTGTTTCGCCTGTTGCGAGTGTGATCGACTTTGATGGAATGTCAGGTGTGAGGCGCACATCCTGTGCGATGGTCACTGCTGGCATAAGGCACGCGCCAGCGAAAAAAAGGCCCAAAAGGCGTCTCATTACTATCCCCCAAATCATGGCATGCTTCAATCTGTGGCGCAGGGCATGCTTAGACTGCTGGCTCAATATATAGGCGAATCAACGCGAATCGGTCAACATAAAGTGATTCGGAATTCAGCGAATCGGGGGTGGCTTTGGGCTAAGTCCTTGGAAGTGATTCGCATTTTTTCAGACGGCCACGCAAGATTTGGGCATCTGTTTTGGCAGAGGTGGCCAAAGCGGACCGCTTTAGCTGTGCTCGCGTAGGATATGACCTGCGAGATAAAGCGATCCACAGATGAGAATTCGGGCTTGAGGGGCATCGCGTAAGATATCGTGCAGTGCGCTCATCACGCTGTCTGCGGCATGGGCGCTCATACCGGCCTCCGTGGCGGCGGCGGCTGTTGTTTCGGCGGGGAGGGTGTTGGCCTCTCCTGGGATCGAGACGGCATGCAGCGCTTTGATGTGCGGTACGACGGGGGCGAGATAGCCTGCGATGTCTTTGGTGTTGAGCATGCCGCAGATCATATAGGTGGGCCGCTTGGGCAAGCGCGTGAGGCTTTCGGCAAGAGTTGCGCCACAGGCGGCGTTGTGGCCGCCATCAAGCCAAAGCTCGGCTTCGGGAGCGGCGTCAATCAGCGGGCCTTGGGCGAGTTTTTGCATCCGAGCGGGCCAAGTTGCGCGGGTGACTGCAGCCTCATAGCTGCTTTCGGGCAGGCCGAGGTGACGCAACCCTGCGAGGGCCGCGCCAGCGTTTTGGAACTGGTGTGCGCCCATCAGCGAGGGCGGCGGAAGATCAAGCAGGCCAGTCTCGTCTTGATAGACAAGGCGGCCGCGCTCTTCAGAAACATGCCAGTGCTGGCCTTGGGCAATCAGCGGCGCGCCAAGGCTGGCGGCCTTGGCTTCGATCACCTCGGCGGCGTCTTCGGGCTGTCCCGAAAGGACGAGGGGCACGCCACGTTTGATGATCCCTGCTTTTTCAGAAGCGATCTTAGCGACGGTGTCACCCAAGAATTGCGGATGATCAAAAGAGACGGGGGTAATTACTGTGAGGGCGGGTTTGTTGATGACGTTGGTGGCGTCAAGTCGCCCGCCGAGGCCGACTTCGAGCAACGTATAGTCGGCAGGGGTGCGGGACATGGCAAGGAGGCCAGCGACGGTTGTGATCTCGAAATAGGTGATCGTGTCGCCATTGTTGGCATCGTAGCATTCGTTCAGAACCTCAGTGAGATGAGGCTCGGAAATCAGCTCGCCTGCGAGGCGGATGCGCTCGTGAAAGCGGGCAAGGTGGGGCGAGGTATAGGCGTGTGCCTTTAGGCCAGCGCCTTCGATACCGGCGCGGAACATGGCCAGCGTCGAGCCTTTGCCATTGGTCCCTGCGATATGGATCACAGGGGGGAGTTTGTCCTGCGGGTTGCCGAGCGCGTCGAGCAGCTTCCACACGCGATCCAGCGTGAGGTCGATGATCTTGGGATGAAGCGCCATCATCCTTTCGAGGATGACATCCGATCCTGTGTTCATGTCTTGGCGTCTGCCTTTGTCTCGGTTGAGTCGCCCGCATTTGGCGCGGGCAGATCGCCCGCGACGGCCGGCGGCATATCCATGAGCATACGAATGATTTGGATCAGCTCTTCGCGCATCTCTGTGCGGGGCGTGACGCGGTCGAGCATGCCGTGATCCAGCAAATACTCAGCGCGCTGGAAGCCTTCGGGAAGCTTTTCACCAATGGTCTGTTGGATCACGCGGGGGCCAGCAAAGCAGATCAGCGCATTTGGCTCGGCGATCTGGACATCGCCCAGCATGGCATAGGAAGCGGTGACGCCGCCTGTTGTTGGGTGTGTCAGAACGACGATGTAGGGCAGGTCCGCTTCTTTGAGCATCTGCACAGCGACTGTCGTGCGCGGCATTTGCATGAGGCTAAGAATACCCTCTTGCATACGTGCGCCGCCAGCGGCGGAGAACAGCACGAGGGGGCGCTTGAGCTTTACGGCGCGTTCGGCGGCCGCGATGATGGCGTTGCCGACGTACATGCCCATCGAGCCGCCCATGAAGGAAAAGTCCTGCGCGGCTGCGATGATCGGTGTGCGGCCAATCTCGCCTTGGACGACCAGCATGGCCTCTTTCTCGCCGGTCGATTTCTGAGCGGCTTTCATGCGGTCAGGATATTTTTTCTGATCGCGGAATTTGAGCGGGTCTTCGATCGGCAGGGGGACATCAACCTCTGTGAAGATGCCGCCGTCAAACAGCGCTGTGAAGCGGTCGCGCGGCGTGATGCCCATGTGGTGGCCACAAGAGGTGCAAACGTTGAGATTGCCTGCGAGTTCACGGTGAAACAGCATGGTTCCGCATTCGTCGCATTTTGTCCAAAGGTTCTCAGGCGTATCGCGGCGCGAGAAGATCGAGTTGATGCGGGGGCGAACGTAGTTTGTGATCCAGTTCATAGAGAGGCCTTTGCCGTTTCACTTGTCTAGGGTCCAGATAATCAGGACGGGCGGGAAATGCAATCAGCGCTTCAGACCAATGCGTGCGGCGAGCCACATGAGACCGAGAAGGAGGAGCTCAAGCGCGAGCTGCCAGCTGATGCTGGCGCTTGAGCCAGTTGTGAAGGTGTCACCCATGGATTCTGGTGGAAAAAGAAACAGCGCAAAGCCAGACGATGGCCCCCCAGCCTCACCATAGAGCAAAAACGCGAAAGCATTGTTGGCCAGATGAAAGGCGAGCGCTGGGCCGAGCGTGCCTGAACGGGCCGTCAGATCGGAGGCGGCGAGGCCAAAGCAGAAAGCCCATGTGACGTATTGCATGTTGTGGACGAGGTCACTCTCTATATCCCAATGGGCGAAGCCGAAGGCGAGGTTTGTCAGGATGAGCCAGCTCGCGGGATGTGCAAAAAGCGCGGCGAGCTGCTGTTGTAGATAACCACGATAGAGCAGCTCTTCGGCCGCAATTTGCACGAAGATCGCCCCAAGAGAGAGTGGCAGGAGCGCCAGCCAGAGAAGTGGTGGGCGTGTGGCTTGCAGGGCGTCGACGCTCCACCAGGGCGGGACAAACTCCAGCGCAAACAAGAGTAGGGTCAGTGGGGTGAGAACCGCGAAAAACTGGCGTAGGGCCGCGCGTGGCGGGCCTATAAGACCGCTGGGTGCGCGGTGATGGAGCCTGCGCACCACGAACATCACGATCGCGGCGAGGATGCCAAACGACGCGAGCTGTGCGCCGAGGCCCAGAGGGGTTGATCCTGTGAAGAAAGCGGCAATCCAATTGGGCTGAAGCGCAAGCAGCAGTGCTTCGATCACATCATAGGTGAGATAGTAGCCAAATTCGATCAGGCAGTAGCCGAGGACCACGGTAAACAATGTGCCGCTCAGAAGAGCAGGGGCTACAAAGGCGCGGTGTGCGGCGTAGGGAGAACGGCGCATGCGTCAGCGTCCGAGCGAGAGCCGCGCAGTGAGCCATGCACAGAGCAGTATCATCAGATCATAGGGCATCCACATGGGAAGAAGCGTGGGGTCGGACAGTTCGAACGGGTAGGTGTAGAGCGCGAGGCCATAGAGCGTATCCCCGGGAGAGACATAGAGCAGGCCGCTGAAATTGAGGAAGAAATGCAGCGCGATGGCGGGGGCGAGTGTGCCTGAACGGGCGGTCAGATCGCCTGCGGCGAGACCGAAGAGCGTGGCGCTAAGCACAAGGAACCACGCGTTTGGGCCAGCGACCGAAGGTTCAAAATGCAGCGCACCAAAGATCAGTGCAGGCAGGGCGAGCCAGACCAATGGATTGGAGAACCGTGCGGCGAGCTGACTTTGGCCATAGCCGCGAAAGAGCAGTTCTTCGGCGGTGACCTGAATGAACAGAAGCGGCAGGGCGAGCGGCAGGAGCGCGAGCCAGCGCAGATAATCCAGATTGTGAAAGGGCTTCAGGATATCGGGCTCTGGAAGAAACCAGAGCAGAACGGCAAAGCCGCCAAGCGCTGTGCTGACGCGCAGGCCGTGACGCAGGAAGACGGCGCCTCTGCCAAAGAGTGTGGCGAGCGGGCGCTGGTGTAAGAATTTGAGCACGAGGCCTAGGGCGATGATGATAAAACCGAAGGAGGCGAGAATGGCCAGCATCCCGCGTGGGCTGCTGCCGCGGTCAATTTCGGCGGCCAGAAGCGGCCAGTCTTGTGGCGTGACCATTTCGGCGAGCAACGTGAAGTAACTGTGACCCAAGGTGAGGTAGCAGGCCACCACAAGCGCCAAGCCCAAGGCAAAGCGCCAGAGCTCAGGGCTTTGGCGGGCGGGGGCAGTTAAAAAATCTTGGCCCTGATATCGCATCTGTCAGGCTTTAGCGCCAAATGGGCGGCGCGCAAAGCTTTACCCTGCACAGGGGACTTATTTTTGCGCGGATGTGGCAGGGCGGTGTGCGTGCTTGATATGAATCAAGGCGCATATGCGGGTGGACGCATAAGCATGGGCCATGCAAGATTTATTGACCGCCTTGAATGATCCGACCCGCCGCGCCGCACTTGCCATTGTTTGGGATGGCGGGGAGCATTGTGTTTGCGAGCTTATGGCGCGGTTGGACGCGAGCCAGAGCCGCATGTCACGCCATATGAAGGTGCTGCGTGAGGCGGGGTTGGTCACTGACCGGCGCGATGCGCAGTGGGTGCGCTTTCGGCTGAACCCGAAGTTGGCAGCGGAAAGACGTGCTGTTGTCGCTGCTGTTTTGGCGGCAGAGCGGATATCGGAAAGGGACGTCGCGTGAGCAGCAAAACACTTGAGCGCCACAGTGCTGCGACTGACTGGTTTTGGTATCTGGGTGTGCCTTTGGCTGGGGTTGTGCTCTGGCTTCTCTATGGGCAGCTCGTTCCGTTTTCCGAATGGATAACAGGGCTTTTGCCTGTGACGCGGACGAGCCACACGGGCGAGGCGATTGCTTTTTTTGTCTATGACGTGCCGAAAGTGCTTTTGCTGCTGACGGGGATTGTCTTTGTGACGGGTGTGTTGCGCAGCTGGTTCAGCCCTGAAAAGACCCGCGCTATTCTCGCGGGCAAGCGCCAGATTTGGGGTTATCCGCTCGCGGCCTTTCTGGGCGTTTTGACACCGTTTTGCTCCTGTTCTTCGGTGCCTTTGTTCATCGGCTTTGTCTCGGCGGGTATCCCTTTGGGCGTGACCTTTGCTTTCCTTATCGCGGGGCCGATGGTTGGGCCTGTAGGGCTTGGGCTTCTTTACGGGCTTGTTGGCTGGAAGATCGCGACGATCTATTTGGTGTTTGGCTTCTCTATCGCCACGCTGTCGGGCTATGTGCTTGGTCAGATGCGCCTTGAACGTTATTTGCAGGACTGGGTGCGCGAGCTGAATGCGGGGCCTGTGGGCGAACTGCCAGAGGAGGCGCTGACGCTGGTAGAGCGGCTCAAGATCGGCGTTGAGCAGGTGCGCGAGATTGTCGGGAAGGTCTGGATCTGGGTGCTTGTTGGCATCGGGATCGGCGCGGCGATCCATGGCTATGTGCCTGAGGCGATGATGCTCAAGGTGATGGGTGGTGATGCTTGGTGGTCTGTGCCGTCGGCTGTGGCGCTGGGCGTGCCGATGTACACGAATGCGGCGGGGGTCATTCCGATTGTTGAGGCGCTTCTGGGTAAAGGCGCTGCGCTGGGCACGACGCTGGCGTTTATGATGTCGGTGATTGCGCTGTCGCTGCCAGAGATGATCATTTTGAAGCAGGTTCTGACCCTGCGGCTCATTGCGATTTTTATTGCCGTCGTGGCGGCTGGGATCCTTGCGACGGGTTATCTTTTTAACGCAATTCTCTGAAGGGAAACACAATGAAAACGATTAAGGTTTTTGGCCCCGGCTGCAAACGCTGTGAGACCACGGCGGACATGGTCAAGGCAGCGGCGGCCGAGCTCGGGCTTGAAGTTGACGTTGAGAAAGTCACTGATGCACGGGCGATTGCCATGGCAGGTGTGATGTCGACCCCCGGGATTTCTGTGGAGGGTACGCTTGTGCATGCAGGCGGCTTGCCCGATGCGGGCAAGCTCAAAGACTGGCTCTCAGCATGATGCGCGCGGTTGTTTTGGCGGCGGCGTTGGCTTTGCCGAGTCTGGCGAGCGCGCTTGAGGTTGTGCCTGTGGCTGAGGACGTCTGGGCGATTGTCGGCGAAAAGGAACAACGCAGCCCCGAGAACCTTGGCAACAACGCCACCTTTGGCCTTGTTGTGAGCGCGGCGGGTGCTGTTTTGATTGACCCGGGCGGATCATGGAAGGGCGCTGAGGCGCTGCACGCGGCGGTGCGCAGTGTAACGGACGCGCCTGTGAAATACGTGATCAACACGGGCGGGCAGGACCACCGCTGGCTTGGCAACAGCTATTGGCAGGCTGAGGGCGCAACCGTGATTGCCTCAAATGCGGCCATCGAGGACCAGCGCGCGCGCGGCTCCATGCAAATGACGGGGCTGCGCCAGCTGATTGGTGCAGGGCTCGACGGGACAGAGCCTGCAGAGGCTGATGTGAGCTTTGATGCAGAGTATGATCTTGAGCTGGGCGGGCTCAGCTTTGAAATCCGCCATGTTGGGCCTGCGCACACGCCGGGGGATGCCTTTGTCTGGTTGCCGGCGCGTGACACTGTGTTTACGGGCGATATTGTCTATGTGGAGCGCATCTTGGGCGTGGGCGATCAGAGCTCTATCGCGGGCTGGCCTCTGGCCTTTGAAGCTGTCGAGGCGACGGGTGCTGCGCATGTTGTGCCGGGGCACGGTGCGCCAACCACGCTGGCGCAGGCACGGGCGCATACTTATGACTACCTGATGAACCTGCGAGGGCAGATTGGCGCTCTGATTGAAGAAGGCGGCGATATCATCGCCGCCCCTAATGTTGACCAATCCGCTTTTGCAACGCTGGAGCAGTTTGACGCGCTCGCAGGGCGCAACGCGCAGACGGCGTTTCAGCAGATGGAGTGGGAGTAGGTTTAGCCTTCGATCTCGTTGATCATGTCCACACGCGTGCCGTGGCGGCCGCCTTCGAACTCGGCGGAGAGGAAGGCGTCAACGATATCGAGCGCGAGGCCCGCGCCTGTGACGCGCTCGCCGATCGAGAGCATGTTGGCGTTGTTGTGCTGGCGGATCATGCGGGCCGAGAATGTCTCTGAGCAAACGCCGCAGCGGATGCCTTTGACTTTGTTGGCCGCCATCATGATGCCTTGGCCTGTGCCGCAGAGGATGATGCCAAGATCACAGTCACCTGAGGCGACGAGCTCTGCTGCAGCTTGGCCGTGTTTGGGGTAATGGGTGCTTTCGGGGCTTGTTGGCCCGATATCGACAGCCTCATAGCCCTGAGCCGTGATGTGTGCGGCAATGGCTTGGCGCAATTCGATTGCGGCGTGGTCACTTGAGAGGGCGATGCGTTTGGTCATGGGTATTATCTTTCGCGGTCGGCGGGGTAGACGCCGATGATTTGGATGTAGGATGTGAAATAGTCGAGTTCTTCCAGCGCCAATTTGACGTGGGGGTCTTCTGGGTGGCCGTCGATGTCTGCGTAGAAGCGGGTTGCGGTGAAGGATCCATCAACCATGTAGCTTTCCAGCTTGGTCATGTTGACGCCGTTGGTGGCGAAGCCGCCCATGGCTTTGTAGAGCGCGGCAGGGATGTTGCGCACTTCAAAGACGAAGGTTGTCATCATGTTGAGCTTACCACGGCGCGACATGTCAGCTTCGCGGCCCATGATGACAAAGCGGGTCGTGTTGTGGCCGTGGTCTTCGATATCGGAGGCCAGAACTTTGAGGCCATGAATTTCGGCGGCCAGCTCTGAGGCGAGCACGCCTTGATCCTGTGCGCCTGAGGCGGCGAGCTCGGCGGCGGCGCCTGCGCTGTCGGCCGCAGAAATCGGCGTGATACCGTGCTTTTTCAGGAACGTAGCGGACTGCGGCAGCAGGACAGGGTGCGCGCGCACGCTTTTGACAGCAGAGAGGGGCACGCCCGCGTTGGCCATGAGCGCGATGCGCACACGTACGAAAGCTTCATCGACGATGAAAAGACCACAATCGGGAATAAGGCGGTGATTGTCTGCGACGCGGCCATAAGTCGTATTTTCGACAGGGAGCATGGCAAAATCGGCTTGACCAGATTTGACCGCCTCGATGGCAGCTTCAAAGGAGGCACATGGCACAGGGACAGCATCGGGACGAGCTGTTGTGCAGGCTTCGTGGCTGTAGGCGCCTAATTCGCCCTGAAATGCGATCCGTTCAGACATATTTTAACCTTTTTGATGCACCCCGAGAGAGAAGGGGCGTTTGGCCGCAGAAACTACACCTTGCGTAAAGGGAGTGGAAGCGGATAGAAACCGCCAAAAGCTACCAAACGGAATCTGGCCCATGTTTGATACAATGACATCCACCAAAATCCTCGGCGCGGTTTGTGGCGCGCTCCTGCTGTTTCTTTTCGCCAAGTGGGGCGCTGATGCGCTCTACACCGTTGGCGGCGGTCATGGTGCGCACGGCGAAGAGCATGTTGCGGGCTACCTGATTGAAGTAGAAGAGAGTGCCGAAGCCGAAGTCGAAGAAGAAGGCCCCGATTTTGCAACCATCATGGCATCAGCCGATGTTGCTTCAGGCGCGAAAATCTTCAAAAAATGTTCGGCATGCCACAAAGTTGAAAAAGGCGCGAACGCCACAGGCCCATACCTTCACGGTGTTGTTGGTCGTGCAATCGACTCAGCTGAGGGCTTTGGCTACTCGGAAGCTCTGTTGCAAGTGGGCGACGCCTGGACGCCTGAAAACCTCTACAAGTTTCTTGAGAACCCGAAAAAAGCCGCACCCGGAACAAGCATGAGCTTCTCCGGCCTGAAGAAATCATCTGATCGTGCGGATGTGATCGCCTATCTCGACAGCCTCGACGACTGAGATTGATCGACAGACCAGACTTTGAAGCCGCCAGCCCCGCAACGGGCTGGCGGTTTTGCGTTGTGGAGCGGCCTATCACGAATTCTCAACTTGAATGTCATAGGCCTTGGAAACTAGGGTGGGCCAACTATAAATAGGGCCTGATAAGTTTGTCTGGCTCAGGGAGGCATTGGCATGTTGAGATCACGCATTGGCGCGAAAGCTGCCGTACGGCAGGTGAGAGATGTGGCGTCTCTGGCGCTTGTGAGCTTTGTTTTTCTGACCGCCTCGGCGCTCGTGTTGCGAGCGGAGAGCGAAATGATCAAGAGCCACGGGTATTCTTACTTCGGCAATTTGAGCTACCCTGAAGACTATACGCACTTTAACTATGTGAACCCTGATGCGCCCAAGGGCGGGGAAATCTCCATCGCGGTGGCGGGCACGTTTGACAGCATGAACCCTTACACGCGCAAGGGGCGTGCTGCGGCGCTGGCGACCGTGGGCTACGAATCGCTTTTGGGCTCTGTTTTGGCGGGGTCTGGGGCATTGCCTGCGGATGTGGACGGGGAGTATTACGGTCTGCTTGCGCATACGCTGGAATACCCTGCGGACAAAAGCTGGGTGATTTTTCATATGCGTCCTGAGGCCAAGTTCTCGGATGGCAGCCCTTTGACGGCGCATGATATTGCCTTTAGCCACAACCTTTTGCTGGATCAGGGGCTGAAGTCTTATGCCGATGCGGTGCGCAAGCGCATCCCCAAGGTTGAAGTGATCGACGACCACACCATCAAGTTTTACTTTGCCGAGGGCATTTCGCGGCGCTCTCTGATTGACCAAGTGGGGTTTGTGCCTGCGTGGTCCAAAAAATGGTATGAAGAGACGGGTGCACGGCTTGATGAGAGCCGTCTTGAGGTTTCTCCAGGGTCGGGGCCTTATGTGATCGACCGAGTCGATGTGAACCGCTCGGTGATCTATAAGCGCAACCCCGACTATTGGGGCAACGATCTGGCGATCAATAAGGGCCGCCACAATTTTGACACCATCCGTATAGAGTATTTTGCAGATGCGACGGCGGCTTTTGAGGCGTTCAAGGCTGGGTCTGTGACCTATCGCAGCGAGAGCGACCCCAAGCGCTGGGCGACGTCATATGACTTTCCTGCCGTAAATGATGCTTTTGTGAAGCTTGAGGAAATCCCTGACGGGATGCCTCCAGCCAACACGGGAATTATTATGAACCTTGATCGTGAGGTTCTTAAAGACCGTCGCGTGCGTGACGCTGTGGCGCTTGGGTTTAACTTTGAGTGGACCAATGCTTCGCTGCTCTACGGGCTGCAAAGCCAGCAGCATTCTTTCAGCACGGGTACAAAATTTGAGGCCAAGGGCGCGCCCGAGGGTGAAGAGCTTGCGCTTTTGCAGGGGCTTGCAGCGCAGCCTGACCCTGAGGTTTTGACAGGTGAGCCGCGCTTGCCGCATGTCTCACAAAAAGAGCGCCTGAATGATCGCCGCAATTTGCGCGCGGCTATGAAGCTTCTGGACGAGGCTGGCTGGGCTGTGGGCGATGACGGCAAGCGGCGCAACGCGGACGGCGCGTTTCTGAGCCTGAACCTTTTGTTCAATTCCTCGGACACTCCAACCAACAAGGCCTTGGCGGAGAACTTTGTCAGCAATCTGCAAGTGATGGGGATTGAGGCTACTTTCGAAGTGGTGGACCCCTCGCAATATACCTCGCGTGAGCGCGACCATGATTATGATCTGGTTTTGGATGGTTATCCCGCACTGTTTGGTGTGGGCACAGGGCTTCAACAGCGCTTTGGCTCGGAGGCGGCGAAACTTTTGTTTAACCCCGCCTCACTTGCCAGCCCTGTTGTGGACGAGATCATCGAGAAGGCGCTTCTGAGCGAGACGCAGGAGGAAGAAGACATGATGCTGCGGGCGCTTGACCGTGTGCTGAGACATGAGTTTTTCTTGATCCCGACAGGGTATGTGGCCGATCACTGGGTTGCGTATTGGGACCAATACGGGCGGCCTGAAATGATCCCGCCTTTTGCGCTCGGGACGCTTGATTTCTGGTGGTATGACGCAGCAAAAGGGGCATCCCTGAAAGAGCAGGGGGCGCTGAGGTAACCTTATGGGTGCTTATGTCCTGCGGCGCTTGCTGCTGATTATTCCGACGCTGTTTGGCATTATGCTGATCAACTTTGCGCTCACGCAGTTTGTTCCTGGTGGGCCTGTGGAACAGGCGATTGCGCGGGCGCAGGGCGAGGGCAATGTCTTTGGCAGCTTTGCAGGGCAGGATGGCTCTGAAAGCACGCTCGGCACGGGGACGAGCGAATATGTTGGCGCGCGAGGCTTGCCGCCTGAGTTTATCGCTGAGCTTGAGCGCGAGTTTGGCTTTGACAAACCTCCAGTAGAACGCTTTTTCCTGATGCTGGGCAATTACATGCGCTTTGACTTTGGCGAGAGTTATTTCCGCTCGGCGACTGTGATTGAGCTGATCAAGGAAAAGCTGCCTGTGTCGATCACGCTTGGGCTTTGGTCGACTTTGATTGCCTATATGATCTCGATCCCGCTGGGTATTCGTAAGGCTGTGAAGGACGGCACGCCCTTTGACACTTGGACCAGTGGCGCGATTATTGCGGGCTATGCGATCCCCGGGTTTTTGTTTGCGATCCTGTTGCTGACGCTGTTTGCGGGCGGCTCTTACTGGCAGGTATTCCCGCTGCGCGGGCTGACCAGCGACAATTTTGAAACGTTGAGCGCTTGGGGCAAGATCAAGGATTATGCGTGGCACATTACGCTGCCTGTGCTGGCGTCCAGTATTGCGGGTTTTGCGACGCTGACGCTTCTCACGAAGAACAGCTTTCTGGACGAAATGAAAAAACAATATGTGATGACTGCACGGGCCAAGGGCCTGTCTGAGCGGGCGGTGCTGTATGGTCATGTGTTCCGCAATGCGATGCTGATTGTGATTGCGGGGTTTCCTGCGGTGTTTATCGGAGTCTTTTTTGGGGCGTCGCTGATCATCGAGACGATTTTCTCGCTGGATGGCCTTGGGCGTCTTGGCTTTGAGGCGGCTGTGGCGCGCGACTATCCTATTGTTTTCGGAACGCTGTTTATCTTCGGTTTGATCAGCCTTGTGGTCGGGATCATCTCGGATCTGATGTATGTTCTCGTGGACCCGCGGATCGACTTTGAGCGGAGGGAGGGATAATGGCTTTGCTGACACTCTCGCCCATCAATGCGCGCCGTTGGCGTAACTTCAAGGCCAACCGCCGCGCGCTTTGGAGCCTTTGGGTCTTTTCAGTTCTTTTTGTGATGAGTTTGTTTGCTGAGTTTCTGGCCTATGACAAACCCATTCTGGTGAACTATCGCGGCCAATATTACGCGCCGATTTGGAACTTTTACCCCGAGACAGAGTTTGGCGGGGATTTTCAGACGGAGGCGGTTTATCGCGACCCTGAGGTGCGCTGTTTGATTGCCTCGGGTGGGCTAGAGGACTGCTTTGACGACCCTGAGGGAATTGTGAGTGAGATTGATGCGGGTACATTTGCGGCCGAGGGCTTTCTGGAGGGCTGGGCGATCTGGCCGGTTATTCCGTATTCGTTTGATACGGCTGTCGAGCGTCCTGGCGCTGCGCCCTTGCCGCCCAATGGCCAGAACTGGCTTGGTACGGATGCAACGAAGCGCGATGTGATGGCTCGGGTGATCCACGGCTTCCGTCTTTCTATCCTGTTTACCCTGATTGTGACGGGTCTCGCCTCGATCATCGGGGTCGCAGCGGGGGCTGTGCAGGGGTATTTTGGCGGCTGGATTGACCTTGTTTTTCAGCGGATCATCGAAATCTGGACCTCTACACCTCAGCTTTATGTGATCATTATTATGTTCGCCATTCTGGGGCGAAGTTTCTGGCTGCTTGTGTTTCTCATGGTGCTCTTTGGCTGGATGTCGCTTGTCGGCGTTGTGCGAGCCGAGTTCTTGCGGGCGCGCAACCTAGAGTATGTCCGCGCGGCCAAGGCACTTGGCGTGGGCAACACAACGATTATGTTCCGTCATATGCTGCCCAATGCGATGGTTGCAACGCTGACGATGCTGCCGTTTATTGTGACAGGGACGATCTCGTCCTTGGCGGCGCTGGATTATCTCGGCTTTGGGCTGCCTTCGAGCGCGCCGAGCCTTGGCGAGCTGACGCTTCAGGCCAAGCAGAACCTTGAGGCGCCATGGCTGGCCTTTACCGCATTTTTCACTTTTGCCGTCATGTTGTCGCTGCTTGTTTTCATCTTTGAAGGCGTGCGCGACGCGTTTGACCCGAGAAAGACTTTCCGATGAGCTTGCTAAACGTCCGCGATCTCACAGTGACCTTCCGCCAAGACGGCAAGGCCAATCAGGCTGTGAAAGGTGTGAGCTTTTCTGTCGGGCGCGGGGAGACTGTTGCGCTTGTGGGGGAGAGCGGCTCTGGCAAGTCTGTGAGCGCCCTGAGCACGGTGGCTTTGCTTGGCGATAGCGCCGAAGTGGGCGGCTCTGTCACCTATGACGGGCAGGAAATGATCGGGGCGAAAGACAAGCTTCTGCGCCAAGTGCGTGGCAACGATATCAGCTTTATCTTTCAGGAGCCGATGACATCGCTTAACCCGCTGCACACGATTGAAAAGCAGCTTGGCGAGAGTCTTGAGCTACATCAGGGGCTGACGCGGGGTGCCGCGCGGGCGCGTGTTCTTGAGCTGCTTGAGAAGGTTGGCATTCGTGATGCACAGAGCCGCCTTAATGCCTATCCGCATGAGCTTTCGGGCGGGCAGCGGCAGCGCGTGATGATTGCTATGGCGCTGGCGAATAAGCCTGACATTCTGATTGCGGATGAACCGACCACGGCACTTGATGTCACGATTCAGGCGCAGATCCTTGAGCTTCTGAACGAGCTGAAGGAAAGCGAGAATATGGGACTTTTGTTCATCACCCATGATCTTGGCGTTGTGCAGCGCTTTGCTGACACGGTTTGTGTCATGAAAAACGGTGAGATCGTCGAGCAGGGACCGGCCAAGGCGGTGTTTGATGCGCCTCAGCATGAATATACCAAAAAGCTCCTCGCGGCGCGGGCTGTCGGGGTTCCGACACCAGTGCCTGCGGGGGCGAAAGAGATTGTTGCGGCAGACAAGCTGCGGGTCTGGTTCCCGATTAAGTCGGGGTTGATGAAGCGGGTCACAGGCCATGTAAAGGCAGTCAATGAAGCGAGCCTGTCTGTGCGTGCGGGCGAGACGCTTGGCATTGTCGGGGAGAGCGGATCGGGCAAAACCACGCTGGCACTGGCGATCATGCGACTGATCGGCTCTGAAGGCGGGATCACCTATCAGGGCGAGGATGTGCGCCTCTGGAGCACCAAGAAGCTGCGCAGCCTGCGCCGCGAAATGCAGATTGTGTTTCAAGACCCGTATGGCTCGCTCAGTCCACGTATGAGCTGCGCCGAGATTATTTCTGAGGGGCTTGGCGTTCATGGCAAGCCTGAGGGGCAGAGTGCGCGTGAGCTTGTCTCTGAGGTGATGGAAGAGGTTGGGCTCGACCCTGCCACGATGGACCGCTACCCGCACGAGTTTTCAGGGGGGCAGCGCCAGCGGATCGCGATTGCGCGGGCGATGATATTGCGCCCCAAGCTTGTTGTGCTGGATGAGCCGACGAGCGCGCTTGATATGACGGTGCAGGTGCAAATTGTGGATCTGTTGCGCGAGCTTCAGCGCAAATATGGGCTGGCCTATCTTTTTATCAGCCACGATCTCAACGTGGTGCGCGCGATGAGCCACAAAATGATTGTGATGCGTCAGGGCGATATTGTAGAGGCGGGCACGTCGGAAGACCTATTTGAGCGGCCACAAACAGACTACGCCAAGACGCTTTTGAGTGCAGCGCTCGAGCTGAAGGCGGGCGGCCCAACGCTCGACTGAAGCGTTGGGTAGCGTTTTGCTCAGATGGCTGAGCTGTGGCCCGCTTTGCTCAGATCATAGGCGTCAAAGGCGCGGGCGATCAGGCGGGTGAGCGGGCGCATCTCTTCGGGGATATAGAGACCTTCTGCGCTGGTTTTGAGGCGGTTGCCGAAGCTTTTGTTGGCCTCGTTCAGCATCGCTGCGAGCGCGGCAGGCGCGATATCGTACTCTGCCAGAAGTTCGGCAGACGAGACGCGGAAGTCGCACATAATCATTTCGATGATACGGCTGCGCAGCTTGTCTTCAGCTGAGAAGACATGGCCCCGGGACGTCGAGAAGCTGCCTTCGGAAATTTTCTTGGTATGTGCCGAAGTGGCAGGCGCGTTTTGCGCATAGCCTTGCGGGAAGCGTGAGATGGAGGACGCACCGAGCCCGACGAGCACATCGCTCGTGTCATCGGTATAGCCTTGAAAGTTGCGGCGCAGGGTGCCGGCTTTTTGGGCGCGAGTTAGCCCGTCTTCGGGGCGGGCGAAATGATCAATCCCGATTTCGGCGTAGCCATCCCAGACGAAGAGTTTGCGTGCTGTTTCAAAGAGATCAAGCCGTTCTTCTGGTGTTGGGAGCGCGTCAGACGGGATCATCTGCTGGCGCTTGGCCATCCACGGCACATGCGCATAGCCATAAAGGGCGACACGATCAGGCGAGAGCGCAAGAAGCTTCTGCACGCTTTCTGTGATCCGCGCTTGGGACTGGTGAGGCAGGCCAAAGAGGATATCGGCATTGATGCTTTCCACGCCATGGGCACGGATCATATCGATTGCGCTACGGGTGGCTTCAAAGCTCTGTATGCGACCGATGGCTTGCTGGATTTCATCGTCAAAATCCTGCACGCCAATGGAGGCGCGGTTCATCCCAGCGGCGGCGAGCGCATCAAGGCGTGTGCTGTCGATTTCATTGGGGTCGATTTCTACGGAGAATTCATAATTGGGCGCAAAAGGCGCAACCGAGGCAATCTCGGCGGCGAGATCGCGCATCATATCGGCGCTCAGGAGCGTGGGCGTTCCACCGCCCCAGTGCAGGCGGGCCAAGGTGACACCTTTGGGAAGCGTTTGCTTGAGCAAGGCCAGCTCTGCTTTGAGAATTTCAAGATAGGCGCGCACGGGTTCTTCTTTTTGAGTGCCTTGGGTCCGGCACGCACAGAACCAACAGAGCCTGCGGCAGAAAGGCACGTGGATATATAGTGAAATTTCACTTCCCGCAGGGATCAGAGTGATCCACTTAGCGAACATATCGCCTGTAATTGCTGGGGTGAATTGCGGGGCCGTTGGATAGCTTGTGTAACGCGGCACCTTCGCGTCAAATAGCCCCATGCTGGCGAGTTGAGTTTTTGTCATCATCCGACTAGATTTATGGGGATGAGTCTGTATCGTCATTGATACAGATCAAGCGCGCGAAGTGAATAAATGCAGAAGTCAGTAACGGTTGATGTGCCACGCGAGTGTGGCGAGTGCCCTATCAGACACAGAGCTGTCTGTGCGCGTTGTGAGAGCGACGAGCTACTCAGGCTTGAGGAAATCAAGTATTATCGATCCTATGAAGCGGGCCAAACAGTGGTGTGGTCTGGAGATCGTATGGAGTTTGTCGGCTCTGTAGTGCGGGGTGTGGCCTCGCTGACGCAGGCGATGGAAGATGGCCGCACGCAGATGGTCGGGCTTTTGTTGCCGTCTGACTTTGTTGGCCGCCCTGGTCGTGACTCTGCGGCCTATGATGTGGTTGCGACAACCGATCTGGTCATGTGCTGTTTTCGCAAGAAACCGTTTGAAGATATGATGGTGCGCACGCCGCATATTGCACAACGTCTTCTCGAAATGACATTGGACGAGCTTGACGCCGCCCGCGAGTGGATGCTCGTTTTGGGCCGCAAGACTGCGCGTGAAAAGATTGCCAGCTTGCTGAGTATTATTGCCCGTCGCGATGCGACGCTCAATCTGGCGGGCGTTGAAGGTCCGCTTGAGTTTGATCTGCCGCTGACGCGTGAAGCGATGGCAGACTATCTCGGCCTGACGTTGGAGACAGTGAGCCGACAGGTCAATGCGCTTAAGCGTGATGGCGTGATCGACCTCGTTGGGAAGCGGCACGTGATCGTACCAGATTTTGACCGCCTCTCCGAAGAAGCAGGCGATGATTCTGATGGTGGGATGCTGAGCTGATCTTGCTCTTTCCCAAGACATCCTGAGCCGACTTGTGCAAAATCTGCACTCAGGTGTGGGGGACGGATCCCCCACGCCGTTTGGATTTCGCGAAGCGAAATTCGAACCAAACCTAATGCGCCATAAGAACAGGCAGTTTGGATTGCTCAAGCATGTAGCGTGTTGCGCCGCCAAGGATGGCTTCGCGGAAGCGGGAGTGGCCATAGGCCCCCATCACGATTAGATCTGCGTCTATATCGCTGGCGTGGCGCAGGAGCACATCTGAGACACGCGGCATGGTCTTTGACAAAACGTCTATTTCAACATGCACATCGTGGCGCGCGAGCCAAACGGAGAGCAGACCACCCGGATCGGAGCGGTTTGGCCCGTGTTTGGGCGGATCAATCACGACCACATGCACGTTCTTGGCTTGCTTCAGGATAGGCATCGCCGCGCGAATTGCGCCGAGCGCTTCGTCGCTCTCGTTCCAGCCGATGATCACGGTTTCATAGGCGCCAACGGGTGCGCGCTTTTCGGGCACAATAAGCACAGGCACGCCTGCTTCGAAAAGGCAGGCTTCCACAAGGGCTTCTTGTTCTTGGCCGCGGTCATCGCCGTAGGGGGTGGGCAGAACGGCGATGTCAGCAAAGCGGGCGCGGGCAGCGGCGTGACGCCCGATATCGGGCAATTGAGCCACCCCGTGTTCACAACTCCAGCGCAGATCAGTTTTGCCAAGTTGTGCCTCGGCAAAGGCTTCAAGGGCGAGGGCCTCTTCGCCTGCCTTCTCGATGACCTCCTGTAAGATCATCGCATTTGCGCCCGCGTAATAATAACCGGTCTGGCTGCGATCGACACCAAGGCAAAGCGCCTCGAGGTGGGCGTCATTGGCCTGAGCCATGGCTCCTGCATGGTCGAGGATCGGCTTTGCGAGGGCGTCCTGAGATAGGGCTGTAAAGATTGTTTTGTAAGACATGTTTTGTCCTCCGCCATAAAAATTAGGTTCAACTTAGGCTTCAAACGCTGGATTTTCTTTGAACCAGATCAACAAATTTGGGCTGGCTTCTTGATGCAGATCAAGGCGGCGCGACGGCCCTCGGAGGAAAACGACCTCAGTCAAATCCCCCTGACGTGCGGAATCGAATCGTGCGCGGGTAAGACCGAAGGGACGAAACATGGGTAACTACATCAAACTGGTTGTGCTCGGGATGATTGCGCTTTTTGCGCTGATCGCGACCAACTACGCGCGTGACTTGGCATATCTCGTCAACGCGTTGACTGTTGCGCTTGCCGCAGGTGGACTTTTCATCTGGACATTGCGCCAAACAGGGGAGCCGACCAAGACGGTCGATCTTTCCGGTGAATATATGGACGGCGTCGTACGCGCTGGCGTGGTCGCAACGGCGCTTTGGGGCGTTGTTGGCTTCCTCGTTGGGGTCACAATCGCCTTCCAACTGGCTTTCCCCGCGCTCAACTTTGAGTGGGCACAGGGTTTTGCGAACTTTGGACGCCTGAGACCGCTGCACACAAGCGCGGTTATTTTTGCGTTCGGGGGCAACGCGCTTATTGCGACGTCGTTCTATGTGGTGCAGCGGACAAGCGCTGCGCGCCTCTGGGGCGGCAATCTGGCCTGGTTTGTCTTTTGGGGCTTCCAGCTGGTGATCGTATTGGCGGCAACGGGCTATGTGCTCGGTGCGACACAATCAAAAGAATACGCAGAACCTGAATGGTATGTGGACTGGTGGCTGACAATCGTATGGCTCGCCTATCTTGCTGTTTTCGTGGGCACGCTCGTGAAACGCAAAGAGCCACACATCTACGTCGCCAACTGGTTCTACCTCAGCTTCATCATCACCGTTGCGATGCTTCACGTTGTGAACAACCTGAGCATCCCTGTCAGCATCTTCGGCTCCAAGTCGGTTCAGGTGTTCTCGGGTGTGCAGGATGCGATGACACAGTGGTGGTACGGGCATAACGCCGTGGGCTTCTTCCTCACAGCGGGCTTCCTTGGTATGATGTACTACTTCATTCCAAAGCAGGCCGAGCGCCCTGTCTTCTCTTACAAGCTGTCGATCATCCACTTCTGGGCGCTGATCTTCATCTATATCTGGGCTGGTCCTCACCACCTTCACTACACAGCGTTGCCTGACTGGGCGTCTACGCTGGGTATGGTGTTCTCGATCGTTCTCTGGATGCCTTCATGGGGCGGGATGATCAACGGTCTGATGACGCTCTCTGGCGCATGGGACAAGCTGCGCACCGATCCGATCATCCGTATGATGGTTATCTCGGTGGGCTTCTACGGCATGTCCACATTCGAAGGTCCGATGATGTCGATCCGTGCTGTGAACTCGCTTTCACACTACACCGACTGGACAATCGGCCACGTGCACTCAGGTGCTTTGGGCTGGAACGGTATGATCACCTTTGGCGCGCTCTACTTCCTTGTGCCAAAACTGTGGAACCGTGAGCGCCTTTATAGCCTGCGTCTTGTGAGCTGGCACTTCTGGCTCGCCACAATCGGCATCATCCTTTACGCGGCATCCATGTGGGTGACGGGTATCATGGAAGGCCTGATGTGGCGCGAAGTTGATGCAAACGGTTTCCTTGTGAACTCGTTCGCGGACACTGTGAGCGCGAAGTTCCCGATGTATGTTGTGCGTGGCTTGGGCGGAACCCTGTTCCTCGCTGGTGCAATCATCATGTGTTACAACCTCTGGATGACGGTCAAACGTTCGCCGGCAGTCGATGCCACGAACCAGCTCGTCCCAGCAGAATAAGGAAGGATAGAGAATGGCTATTCTTGACAAACACGCGATCCTTGAGCGCAACGTTACGCTCCTTGCGATCTTCGCCTTCCTTGTTGTGACTGTCGGCGGCATTGTGCAGATTGCACCGCTCTTCTGGCTCGAAAACACGATTGAGGATGTAGAGGGCATGCGCCCCTACACCCCTCTCGAGCTGGCAGGCCGGGACATCTATGTCCGCGAGGGCTGCTATGTCTGCCACTCGCAGATGATCCGCCCAATGCGCGACGAAGTGGAACGCTACGGCCACTATTCACTGGCGGCGGAGTCACAGTATGACCACCCGTTCCAGTGGGGCTCAAAGCGGACGGGGCCAGACCTTGCCCGCGTTGGCAACCGTTACTCGGACGACTGGCACGTTGATCACCTGCGCGATCCGCAGTCTGTTGTGCCTGAATCTGTGATGCCCAAATATGGCTTCCTCGAAAATCGTATGATCGAGGGCGAATATATGGGCGATCTTCTGAAGACACATGCCTTTGTAGGTGTGCCGTATAACGAAGAGATGGTGGCGAGCGCGCAGGCCGACTTCCTTGCACAAGCGGACCCTGACAGCGACTACGATGGCTTGCTTGAGCGCTATGGTGAAAACGTCAACGTACGTAACTTTGACGGCCAGCCTGGTATTTCGGAAGCGGATGCGCTGATTGCTTATCTTCAAATGCTTGGCACGCTGGTCGACTTCTCGACCTTCACTGCCGATGCAAGCCGCTAAGGAGGGGTAGATATGGAAACCTATTCACTCTTACGGCAATTTGCGGACAGCTGGATGCTTTTGGCTTTGTTCACGTTCTTCGTTGCTATGATCCTCTGGGTGATGTTTCGCCCAGGGGCAAGCAAGACCTACAGCGATGTGGCGAACATTCCGTTTCGGCATGAAGACAAGCCTGCGCCCTCTGGCGAAAAGGAGGCCTAAGACATGGCTAAACAACCTGTAAAAAAAGAAGATCCTTCAACCACCGGCCACAGCTGGGATGGCATTGAAGAATTCAACAACCCTCTGCCGCGCTGGTGGCTCTGGATTTTCTACGCCTGTATCGTTTGGGCGATCTGGTACTCCATTGCTTATCCAGCTTGGCCGGGTGTGAAGAGTGCAACAGCGGGCTATCTGGGCTTCTCGACACGGGCTCAAGTTGCGGAAGACATTGCAACAGCTGAGGCCAAGAACGCTGCGATCAACGAAAAGCTCGCTTCGGTCGAGTTGGCGTCGATTGCAACGGACCCTGAGCTTGAGGGCTATGCCAAATCAGCGGGTGCTGCTGTGTTCAAGACATGGTGTGCCCAGTGTCACCAGACCAACGGTGCGGGCGCTGTAGGCTACCCCAACCTGCAGGACGATGACTGGCTCTGGGGCGGCACAATGGAAGATATCCATTTGACGCTTCTGCACGGCATTCGCAGCGAGACAGACGATGACTCACGCTACTCGGAGATGCCAGCATTTGGCCGCGACGAGCTTCTTGAAGAAGAAGAAATCAGCCAAGTCGTCAACTTTGTGATGTCTCTGACGCCAAATGTGAACCCACCCCAAGACCCCTCCATGGTCGAAGCTGGTGCTGTTGTCTTTGAAGACAATTGTGCGGCCTGCCACATGGAAGACGGCTCGGGTGATCGGGCACAAGGCGCGCCAAACCTCGCAGATGCGATCTGGCTCTATGGCGGCGACTATGCCGCGATCAGCGAGACTGTGCACAACTCACGCTTTGGTGTGATGCCTGACTGGAACGAACGTTTGTCAGAGGCGCAGATTCGCGCTGTCGCAACATATGTTCACCAGCTTGGTGGTGGTGAGTAACGAGTTCTGAGGGCGTTCGCGCCCTCGGAAGAGACACCGGCGCTTCCGTCCTGTTCGCGCGTTTCCTGGAGGTCCGGTGTCTCTATTTTAACGAAAGGCCGAGGGATAACACCTTCGGCCTTTTGCGTTGAGCGGGGTCGAACAGACTGGGCCATAAGCCGCTGCGCTACAGTCTGGTTTGGCCGATAAAGAACACAAAAATAGACGACTTGATTTAGATTAAGGAAAGGTCTCAGGCCGCTCATTAGCTATGAAGCTAGGCTTGGCTCTTGTTTTTCCCTCGGAAGAAACTGGTGACAAGTGAGAGGCCTCCCGAAACCGGGGGCCAAGAGCTGATGTAAATCGGTCTTTTGACACTGGTGCTTCCGTCCTGTTCGCGCGTTTCAGGAAGCCCAGTGTTTTCTTTTTTATCATACTGCCGCGGAATTCACAGAAAAGATGCGTCAAAAATATAAATTTGATACAGGTCAAAGAGGAACGCGGCCCAGACTGCGAAAACCACAGGGAAGAAACCCCTCTAACGGAGTGAGTCCGTGTCAGATTCTGAATTGAACACCCCCCCGAGCCTATACGCCGCGCGCGAGCCTATTTTTCCGAAAAAGGTCTACGGCAAGTTCCGCAATCTCAAATGGCTGATCATGATCGTTGCCTTGGGCATCTATTACATCACGCCATGGATCCGCTGGGACCGTGGGCCAAGCCTGCCTGATCAGGCCGTTTTGATCGACTTGGCGAGTCGCCGTTTCTACTTCCTTTGGATCGAGATCTGGCCCCACGAGTTCTACTTTGTTGCGGGGCTTTTGGTGATGGCGGGTCTGGGGTTGTTTCTCTTTACCTCGGCTTTGGGGCGCGTTTGGTGTGGTTATGCCTGTCCTCAAACTGTCTGGACCGATTTGTTTATCTTGGTTGAACGTTGGATTGAGGGCGACCGCAATGCGCGGCTGCGCTTGCACCGCCAGAAAAAGTGGGACTTTACCAAAGTTCGGATGCGGCTAACCAAATGGGTCAGCTGGTTCTTGATTGCGCTGGCGACAGGCGGGGCATGGGTGTTTTATTTCACTGATGCGCCGACATTGCTGGGCAATCTACTCCACGGTACGGCACACCCTGTGGCCTATACCACGATCCTTGTTCTGACGGGCACGACCTTCTTCTTTGGTGGCTTCGCACGAGAGCAAATCTGTATCTATGCTTGCCCTTGGCCGCGTATTCAGGCGGCTATGATCGATGAGGACACGCTGACTGTTGCCTATCGTGATTGGCGCGGGGAGCCGCGCGGCAAGCTTCACAAAGGTGTTGTCTCGCCTGACAATGGCGACTGTATTGACTGTATGGCCTGTGTGAACGTTTGCCCCATGGGGATCGACATTCGCCATGGGCAGCAGATGGAATGTATCACGTGTGCGCTGTGCATTGATGCCTGCGACGAAGTGATGGACAAGATCGGCAAGCCGCGTGGCTTGATCGACTATATCGCCCTCACTGACGAAACCAACGAGCGTGCGGGGATGGCCCCAAAGCCGATCTGGAAGCACGTTTTGCGGCCTCGCACCATTCTGTACACAACGCTGTGGTCTATTGTCGGTATCTTGCTTGTGGTGGCGCTGTTCATCCGTTCCGATATCGAAATGACGGTCGCTCCTGTGCGGAACCCGACTTATGTGACCCTGTCAGACGGCTCGATCCGCAACGTGTACGAAATCCGTCTGCTCAACAAACATGGGGAAGACAGACCTTTCCGTGTCACTGTGAAGGGCGATCCGTCTGTGCGGTTGCAGCTGGAAGGCAGCCCCTATGAAACTGTGACTGTCCCTGCCGACAGCACCTATTTGGTCCGGACCTATGTTGTGGCGCCTCCCGGATCGGTGCCTGCAGAGAGTGAACGTGTGGACATCCGCATTTGGGCGGAAGATATCACCTCTGGTGAACGCGCATACAAAGACACGATTTTTAACGGAAGGGCGAACTGATGAACGCTGCTGTCGCAACACCTAAATCAGGCGGAAAAGGCTTTCTCTATTTTGCCGCTCTGTTTTTGCTCGGGCTCGCTGCCAATCTTGTTGGATTATACGGTGGCTACTGGCTCGGGCTTCAGCTGAACAAAGTGTTGGTCGGGCTGGGCGTGTCTTTTGGAGAATACTCTTGGATGATTTTGCCATTCTTTCTGGCGATTATGTTCTGGGGTGTTGCCGCGGCCACTGTGATTGGCTCGTCAGTGACGCGTGTGGGGCAGTTCATGGGAGGGCATATGTTTGTGACTGTGCTCTTGGCCTTCACAACGATTATCGGCGTCAATCTGGCGTTGGCCTATAATGCTGTCGCCACTTTCCCAGGGCTGGAAGTGAAAAACTCCTATGTCGCGAGCCAAGAGTTTAACAAACGCAAGGCCGCGCAAGAGGCCTTGGGCTGGGATGTGAGCGCCAGTGCCGAAGACGGTATCTTGCGGCTTGTTATGAATGGGCCAGACGGCGCCCCTGTCTATCCAACCGAAATGGAAGCGATATTGGGGCGCGCAACCCAGATCAAGGATGATCAGGTGCTTGAGTTTACGCATGATGGCAAAGCTTTTGTGGCGCCTGTGACGCTCGCACGGGGCAACTGGAACATCCGGATGACCGCCACAGCCGAAGACGGCACGCTGTACAGCCGTCGGCTTGTTTTGCATGTGAAGAAGTAAGGAGCCACGCGTGAGTACTGGTATCTCAGCCTGTCCTGCCTGCTCTGCGGCGCCTGCCGCGGAAGACTTGGCCGAACGTGCCGCGCAGAAAGATGCGCGGCTTGCTCTGTCTTTGCCAACGATCCACTGCGCCGCCTGTATTTCTGCGGTTGAACGGCGGCTTGCGGCGGAGCCTGGGGTCAAGAGTGCCCGCGTAAACCTAACGTTGAAGCGGGCAACGATTGAAGCTGAGAAAGACGTGAGCGCGCGACAGCTCGTCGAGGTGCTTGGCGAGATAGGCTACGAGGCGCATGAGCTTGACGCAGGGACGCTGAGTGCGACGGAAACCGACAAGGCAGGCCGCGAGCTTTTGATGCGGCTGGCTGTGGCGGGTTTTGCAGCTATGAATGTCATGCTTTTGAGTGTTTCGGTCTGGTCGGGGGCAGCGGATGCCACGCGGGATATGTTCCACTGGATATCGGCGGCGATTACGCTTCCGACGGTGTTGTTTTCGGGGCAGCCGTTTTATCGCAGCGCTTGGAGTGTCCTCAAGCATGGCCACCTCAACATGGATGTGCCGATCACGCTGGCGATTGTGCTGGCGGTTGTGACCTCCCTTTGGGAGACAACGCTTTCGGGGGCGCATGCTTATTTCGACGCGGCCTTGGCGCTGACGTTTTTCCTGCTTGCTGGGCGGTATCTTGATCACCGCACACGGGCGATTGCACGTTCGGCGGCGGAGGAGCTTGCCGCGCTTGAAGTGCCGCGCGTGACTCTCTTGATCGACGGGGAAGAACGCGAGCTGCCGACGGCTGAGCTACGCCTTGGTGACGTTATTCTGGTGCGCCCTGGTGGACGGATGCCTGTGGACGGCGAAATCGTCGAGGGGCAGAGTGAGCTCGACCGCTCGCTGCTGACGGGGGAGAGCGTACCTGTGTTTGCGGGTGTGGGCCAAGCTGTTTCGGCGGGTGAAGCGAACCTGACAGGGCCATTGAAAGTGCGCGCCACCGCGGTGGGCGAGGAGACATCCTTGCACCGTATGGCGGACTTGGTGGCGATCGCTGAGTCTGGCCGCTCAAAATACACCTCGCTGGCGGATGCGGCGGCCAAGCTCTATGCACCCGGGGTTCATATCCTGTCTGCTTTGGCTTTTCTGGGCTGGTTGCTTTACTCTGGTGACATGCGCGTTGCGCTCAATATCGCTGCGGCTGTTCTTATCATCACCTGTCCCTGTGCGCTTGGGCTTGCTGTGCCTGCAGTGACCACGGCGGCGAGCGGCAAGCTGTTTCGCAAGGGGATGCTGATCAAGCATGAGACTGCGATGGAGCGTTTGGCGCAGGTTGATACTGTTGTTTTTGACAAGACAGGTACGCTGACTGAGGGCACACCTGAGCTGACCAATGGAGCGACGATCTCGCGGCAAGATATGGCGCTTGCTATGGCGCTTGCGGAAGGGTCTTCACATCCGCTTTCGCGCGCGATCTGGGCGGCGGGCAAAGCGACGGGTGTAACGCCTGTGGTGCTGACTGCGCAGAGCGAGGTTCCCGGTTATGGGGCGGAGGGTTTGCTTGATGGGCAGCGCGTCCGTCTTGGGCGTGCCGCGTGGGTTGGCGCAGACGCGGGTGAGCAGACCAGCAGCTGGCTGCAACGTGGCGAAGGCCCAGCGGTGGCTTTTGAATTTGCCGACAGTTTGCGCGCAGGCGCAGAAGAGGCTGTGAGCGCGCTTAAGGCTTCGGGGAAAAACGTGATCTTGATGTCAGGGGATACGCGCCTTGCCGTTGAGGCGATGGCAGCGCGGCTCGGTATTGAAACATGGATTGCCGAAGCACTGCCGCGTGACAAAGCTGAGCGTATCGCGGCGCTCGCGGCAGAGGGCCACCATGTCCTGATGGTCGGGGACGGGCTGAACGATACGGCGGCACTTACGGCGGCGCATGTCTCGATCTCGCCTGCGAGTGCCTTGGATGCGGCCCGTGTGGCCAGCGATATTGTACTGTTGGGCGGAAATCTTGCACCCATCGCCGAAGCGACAGAAACAGCGCGCTCTGCTGTGCGCCGTATCAAAGAGAACTTCCAGATCGCGACGATTTACAATATTATCGCGGTACCGCTGGCTGTAGCGGGGATGGCGACGCCGCTCATCGCGGCTTTGGCGATGTCGACCTCCTCGATCACAGTTTCGCTCAATGCTTTGCGTCTGAGAGGATAGGATTTGAATATTCTGAGTTATCTGATCCCGATCTCTTTGATCTTGGGTGCTGTCGGGCTCGGCTTCTTTATCTTTACGCTCAAGACCGACCAGTATGACGACCCAGAGGGGGATGCGCGCCGCATCTTGTCAGACGAGTACGACAACAAGCCCAAGCAAGACTAGGCCGGACGGACTGAGCTTAAGTTTGTGTGTCGGTTCTGCGCCTTCGGCAGGCTTAGCCTGGACCCATCATGAAGCACGTGACATTGCGCGCCTGAAGCCGGCGGCAGGCAGTTTCTGCCCTTTCGCGCGTCAGGCCGTTGAAGTTTGCTTCAAAGCCTTTGGGACGTTTCACAACACTGCGCAGAGAGCCATCGAGGGTTTCCATCTCGTTGAGGGCCGTCTTGAGCAGGGCGCGCTCGGCTTGATAGCGTGAGTTGAAGCGGCCCACGTTGATACCCCAGTGTTTGCCACCCGATGTCGAGAGGCGGGTGACCACTTCACGTGGCTGTACCGCGGCTCGGGGCTGAACAGAGCTTTGAACGGAGGCAAGGACCAGATCGGTCGGCCGAGCTTCGGGCTTGACGGAGGGCGCGACCACGATATTTGCGGCTTGGGCCTGTTGCAGAGCTTCTTTTATATCGTCCTTCATCGCCACAAGCACAGGTTCAGGCTCTGCCATTGGGCGCATTTGTGGCCGCAGGCTTGTTTTGACCGCAGTGATCAAGCGAATGGTTTTGCCAGCTTTGCCGTCGTTTGAGCCGCCATTGTCGGCGATCAGCGGGCCTGTCTCTGTGCCGTAGTCAGGCGTGTCGGGCTTGTTGATCCGCGCGCGGCTTGGCGCTTTGCGGAAGCCAAGGTCTAGCAGTTCAGCGATGCGGGCGTTGCGTGTGGCTGTGGAGCGGCCGCCAAAGACCGTGGCAATGATACGCTCGTTGCCGCGCTGGGCAGAGGACACGAGGTTGAAGCCAGCTGCACGGGTGTATCCCGTCTTGATCCCGTCGGCGCCTTTGTAGGCGGCGAGAAGGCGGCGGTTTGTGTTGGCGACTTCGCGGATGCCTGCGTCAGCGGTTCTGCGCGAAAAGAGGTTGTAATACTCGGGGTAGTCATAGAGCACGTGACGGCCAAGAATGCTCATGTCACGCGCTGTCGACATGTGTCCGCTTTCTGTGAGCCCGTGTGCGTTTTTAAAGGTTGTGCGGGTCATGCCGAGGGCAAGAGCTGTGCGGTTCATGCGGCGGGCAAACTTGGCCTCCGACCCTGAGATAGCCTCGCCGATGGCGGTGGCGCAGTCATTGGCGGATTTGATGGCCGCAGCGCGGATGCAGTGGCGTAGCTTGATGCGCTGGCCTGCCTGAAGCCCGAGCTTGGACGGCGGCTCGGAGGCTGCGTTCTTGGAAACGCGGATGTTTGTGTCGAGGCTGATCTCGCCTTTTTCGACCGCTTCAAAAGCGATGTACAGCGTCATCATTTTGGTGAGAGAGGCGGGGTGAAGGCGCGTGTCAGCGTTTTCGGAGTGCAGAACTTCGCCTGTTCTCGCGTCCATGACCAGTGCAGCATAGGGTGCTGCGACCGCGGCCATTGGAAGCGCAATCAGCATCATTATCCATGCAAAGAAGATCTGGCCCAAACGGACCATAGAGATACACTGTCTCACAGCTCTTGCCTTTTTCTGCCTCAGATGCCGCCGATTTTCTCGGCTGACGAATTTATTGAATAAAGGCTAACATATCGCCGCTATTGAATAAAGTTTTCATTTTATGCTGGAGTCGATGAATTTTCGGCACATCTAGTGGTCCTTGGGGGAAGACCCCCTAGATGCTGCATTGTGGCGAGAATGTGGCGGGGTCTGCGGCGTTTTGAGGCGGCAGACCCAGCGGGTGATTTGCTCAGGTCAGCTTGACGATTTGCTTGCCTATATTGCGCCCTTCCAGAAGCCCCATGAAGGCGCGGGGGGCATTTTCAAGCCCCTCGACGATATCTTCGAGGTAAGCAAGCTGGCCTGTGGCGACGAGCGGTGCGACCTCTTTGAGGAAGGTGGGATACTCATCATAGTGGTTTGAGATGATAAAGCCATTCACCGACATCTGCTTGACCAGAATGGAGCGCCAGAGCACGGGAAGCCTGTCTGGCCCCTCCGCGACAGCTCCGCCGCCGAGCGCGCCTGCGTTGTAGCCTGAGATCATCCCGCACACGGGAATGCGCCCGAAGGTGTTCATCAGGGGCAGCACGGCTTCAAAGACTTTGCCGCCGACATTTTCAAAGTAGATATCAATGCCTTTGGGGGCCGCTTCTGCAATGGCTTTGCGCAAGCTGCTGGCATTTTCATGTGCATGGTGGTCGATTGCCGCGTCAAAGCCAAACTTCTCAAGCGCCAGCGCACATTTGTCTGCGCCGCCTGCGATAGCGACGGTGCGGAGGCCGCGCGCTTTGGCCATTTGGCCAACCATGGAGCCGACAGGGCCTGTTGCAGCCGCGACAACGAGGGTTTCCCCTGCTTTGGGGCGGCCCAGCTGTGTGAGGCCGTACCATCCTGTGAAGCCCGGCATTCCGAGGACGCCAAGGGCTGTTGACGTTGGCAGCGTATCATCGAGTTTGCGCATCTGGTTGGCAGGGAGGCATCCGTGACTTGCCCAGCCGAACATACCAAAGGCCATATCGCCCACAGTAAAGTGCGGGGACTGGGAGGCAATGACTTCTCCAACACCACCCGCTTCCATGACGCCGCCTATGGGCACGGGGGCAGCGTAGCTCTTGGCATCGTCCATGCGTCCGCGCATGTAGGGATCAAGCGAGAAAGCATGGAGGCGCACAAGCACTTCGCCTTCTGCAGGTATTGGCAGTGGTTTTTCGACCAAAGCGAAGTCGCTGTCCTTAGGCGCGCCGACGGGGCGGGCGGCAAGGGTCATTTGCTGCATCGTGTCGCTCATTTGGTCTCTGTCCTTTGTTCTGTGCCGCGATAGCGGAACACGGCTGTGGCTGTCGCGATAAGCGCGCCTGTGCTGTCATGAAGCTCGCCCGAAGCGAAGGCTGTTTTTCGGCCTCCGCCTGTCTTGCGCCCAGTGGCTGTGACGGCCTCACCCGTGGCAACACCGAGGTAATTGACGTTGAGCGAGAGGGTCATAACGAGCTGGCGCAGATCTGGATCACCCGTATAGGCAACGGCAAAGCCCATGGCTGTGTCGAGCAGAGTTGCATGCACGCCGCCATGGAGGATGTGATAGCGATTGCCAAGATGATCATGGAGCGGCTGGGTCAGTGTGCAGGCGCCATCTGACCAATCTGTGACGGTAAACCCGAGAGTTTCCTGAAAGGGGTATGGAGCTTCGATAAGAGAGGTCATGTAACAGTCCTTGCGGCTTTGAGACCCGCTTCGGCGAAGGCGGGAACGTAAGCGCCGAGGCGCTTGGCTTGGTCAGGGGAGGAGGCGTTGCCATCCAACGCGCGCTTGAGTACGCCTTGCAGGATAGCGCCCATACGGAAGTAGGAGAAGGCCAGGTAGAAGCCGAAATTGTCGATGCCTGAAAGGCCACGGCGCGCGCAGTAGGCTGCGATGAACTCTTCATCGGACATCAGGCCGTGGGCAGCGCGGTCAACCCCGAGAAGGCCGCGCCCCTCGGCGCCTTGGGGCATGGACCATTGCATGATCACAGCGGCCAGATCGGCGTAGGGATGACCTATTGTGGACAGCTCCCAATCAAGCACAGCGCTGATCTGGGCGCTGTCAGGAGCGAAGAGAAGATTGTCGATGCGGTAGTCGCCGTGCACAAGGGTGCGCTGGCCGTCGTCTTCGGGCATGTTGTTTTGCAGCCAGTCGATAAGCGCAGTCATATCTGGGATCTTGGTGGTCTGACTGGCCTCGTATTGCTGAGCCCAACGGCTGATCTGGCGGGCGTAGTAATTGCCCTCAGGGCCATAGTCGGCAAGGCCCGCAGCGGTGATATCTACGTCATGGATTGCCGCCAGAACGCGGTTCATCTCATCAATAACGGCGTGGCGTTCGGCGGGTGCGAGGCTGGGCATTGTCGGTTCGCCAAAGCTGCGGCCTTTGATGGCGTCCATGACATAAAAGGCCGAACCGATCACGCTTGTGTCTTCACAAAGCACATGCATGTGCGCGACAGGAACATTGGAGGCTGCCAGCGCCTTTTGCACGCGAAACTCGCGCTCTACGGCGTGCGCTGACTTGAGCAACACCCCCGCGGGCTTGCGGCGCAGCACGTAATCACGCGTTGGGGTTTTGAGCAGATAGGTGGGGTTGGATTGGCCTTGGGCAAATTTTTCGGCCGTCAACGGGCCTGAAAAGTCGTCCAGATGAGTGCTGAGCCACTGGCTGACCGCCTCTGTATCAAGTGTGTTTGCGTCCGTCATTTTTGCCTCAGCTATAGGTCAGCAGCCGCGCTTCATTGGCGGCGGTGATATGGGGTGTTTCGTTGAACGTGCTCAGGTGTTCGGCACGGGGCGTCACGATGAGCCTCGCCATGGCGCAGTTCTTGATCTGGAGTTGCAGCCGGATCATGGCGTCGGCAGGCGCGCCCATGACGTCGCCCACAGTCTGGCCGATGGCGCCACCTGAAGAAACGACAAGCACAGTCTCATGGCCTTCGCTCATCGCTTCGGTGCGGGCTGTGCGCACGCGGGCGGCGAAGGCGGCGTAGCTTTCGGGCGGATCGCTGATTTCACCTTGCTGCCACTCCAATACCGTTTCGCGCAGGGCTTTGAAATGCGCACGGCGCTCTGTGTGCAGGTTGTCAGGGCGGGCGCGGCCAGCATAGCGCGCCTCAAGCAGACCGCTAAAGTCAAACTCGTTGAAGCCTGGGAGGATGCGTGGCGGTACGATATGCCCGAGTGCTTGGTTTATCCCCTCCCACGTTTGGCGGTGGCGTTTTTGTGCGCCAAGGCAGACAGCATCGGGGACAATCCCAAGTGCTTTGAGCGCTTGTCCAAGCGCGCGGGACTGTTCATGGCCAAGCGCCGAGAGCTCGTCATAATCAGCCGCCCCAAAGCTGGCTTGGGCATGGCGAATGAGAATGAGCGTGGGCATTAAGCGCGCTCCAGATAGCGTAGGCCAAGCCAGCGGGCGGCGAGTGCTGGCTTTGTTTGGCCTTCGATTTCGACGCTGACATCATAGGTCAGCATATATCCACCGTCGGCCCGCAGGGATATCTCGGCCAATGTAAAATGCCCGCGCACGCGAGCGCCTGTGGGCACTGGCGAGAGGAAGCGCACGCGCTCAAAGCCGTAGTTGACCCCGATCGCTTCCCCTTGCAGAGCCGGCATTTCATAGACCATGGCAGAGAGCAGCGAGAGCGTCAGAAAACCATGCGCAATCGTGCTGCCAAAGGGGCTTGCAACGCCTGCGGCGTCATCAAGGTGGATGGGTTGCCAGTCTTCAGTCACATCGGCGAAGGCCTTGATGCGTGCAGCGCTCATCTCATACCAGCGGCTTGTGCCGACCTTTTGGCCGAGCTGCGCCTGCATCTGTTCTACTGTCAGTTGGCTGGCCACTAGAGATCCTCGTTGAAGATCGAGATCGGCGCGGCAGATTGCATTCCGCCTGAGAGTGGCAGGATTGCGCCGCTGACATAGGCCCCCGCGCGAGAACAGAGAAACTGGAGCGCGCCTGCGATGTCTTCGGCTGTACCGACGCGGCCAAGTGGCACGCCTTTGGCGGATTCTGCGCGGCCCTCTTCAGAGCCGAGAGCGAAGTCTGTCATCTTGGAGGGGAAGGGGCCAGGTGCGATGGCGTTGACGGTTATGAACTCAGGAGCAAGGTCGTTTGAGAGCACGCGGGTCATGTGGTGCACAGCTCCTTTGGACACGGCGTAGGAATATGTCGCTGTGCCTTTGGGCACCTCGCCCATGACAGAGCCGACATTGACCACGCGGGCGGGGTCTTCAGGGCTGGCGGCTTTGAGGAGCAGGGGCAGGAGTGATTGTGTTAGGTGGAACATGCCTTGCACATTGAGTTTGAGAAGCTTGTCCCAAGCGTCATAGGGGTGCTGGCCCATTGGTGCGCCCCAAGAGCGGCCTGCGTTGTTCATCAGGATGTGAAGTGTATCTGTGCGGCTCTGCACCTCGGCCACCAGAGCGGCGATGCCCTCTTCGGTCGCCACATCCCCGCCAAAGCCCTCAGCTGTTCCTGAATATCCCTTGGTGTTCAGCTCCGCTGCAACGGCCTCGCAGGCCTCAGCTTTGCGGGATGCGATAAAAACCCGCGCACCTGCTGCGACAAGGCCCTCGGCGGCCATGCGGCCAATACCTGTGGCGCCACCCGTGACGAGGGCGACCTTGCCTGTGAGATCAAAGAGGTTTGACGGGGTCATCATGTGCGCAGCTCCGGAAGTGTGTAATCTTCAAATTGTTTTCGTAGGGTGAGTTTGCTCACCTTGCCTGTCGCGGTAAGTGGCAGGGCTTCGACCCAGACCAGATCATCAGGCAGCTGCCATTTGGCGAAATGCTCGGCCATATGCGCGTGCAGTTCTTCAAGGCTGGGCCGCGCCTCACCCGCAGGCACGGCGACAAGAACGGGCCGCTCGTCCCATTTGGGGTGAGCTATCGCAATGACGGCGCAGCTGGCGATATCGGGGTGAGAGATAGCTGTGTTTTCTAGATCAATTGAGCTGATCCACTCGCCCCCTGATTTCACCAGATCCTTGGCGCGGTCCTGAATGTTGAGGAAACCCTGCGCATCGATGCTGGCGATATCGCCTGTGCCAAACCAGCCTTCGGCGTCAAAGGCGGATTTGTTCGCCTCTTCGTTGTTGTAGTAGCCCGAGATGATCCCGTTGCCGCGCACGAAGAGCTCGCCAGCAGCGGCGCCATCATGGGGGAGGCGGTTGCCGTCTTCGTCGTTGATTTTGAGGTCAACACCGAACATGCGGCGGCCTTGCAGAGACTTTTTGTCGATTTGCTCGTCAAAGCTTTTCGACTTAACCCATTCGGGCATTTTGCCGTGGGTGCCGATTGGGCTCATCTCGGTCATGCCCCATGCATGAACGACATCGACGCTTAATTTCTCAAAACCTTCAATCATAGAGCGAGGTGCAGCCGAGCCGCCAACCACGACTTCAGAGAAACCTTCTGGCTTGCGGCGCTGAGCTTTGATCTCGGTCATGAGGCCCTGCCAGACCGTTGGCACGCCCCAAGCGGAGAAGACCTTTTCGCTGTCCATGAGCTTGAAGAGACTGGGGCCATCAAGCGCACCACCGGGCATGACAAGGGAGTGACCCATGAGCGGAGCCGCATAGGGCAGACCCCATGCGTTGACGTGAAACTGTGGCACGACGGGGAGAATTTTGGAGGCAGGCGGATAGCCCGCGCCGAGCACCAGCGTGACGAAAAGCGCGTGCAGCACTGTGGAGCGATGCGAGTAAAGCGCGCCTTTCGGATTGCCTGTTGTGCCGGAAGTATAACAAAGCGCGGCGGCTGTATTTTCGTCCATCTGTGGCCAGTCGATATGCTCTGGCTGCCCTTGGAGAAGCTCCTCATAGCAGAGCGCGCCAAGCGTATTCTCAGGCATATGGGCGCGGTCCGTCATGACCACGTAGGTGAGGCCTTGGGGCAGGTGATCTTTCACAGCCTCCAGAAGCGGCACAAATGTAACATCGGTGAAGAGCATCTTATCGGAGGCATGGTTGACGATATAGATTAGCTGTTCGGGGGATAGGCGCGGGTTGATTGTGTGCACGACCGCGCCGATGCCCGAGACGCCATAGTAAAGTTCAAAATGGCGGTAGCCGTTCCAAGCAAGGGTCGCCACGCGATCCCCTGTCTCGATGCCTTTGGCTTTGAGTGCATGTGCAAGCTGGGCCACACGTGCCGCTGTTTCACGGTAGGTTTGGCGGTGAAGGTCGCCTTCGGTGCGCACTGATATGATCTCACTGTCGCCATGTGCATCGGCGGCGTAGTTCAAAATATCACTGATCAACAGCGACTGCTGCATCATCATGCCCTTCATTGGGGCCTCCTCCCGTTTGTTTTGCGCAAGCCTAACCGTGAGACAGGGCGAACTCCAAGCCTGTTTCGCGGGGGCTGTGCTCGTGACGTTGCGACGGAACAGGGGATTCAAATCCTGCCAGAAATCTGTGATAGGGAGAACAGACAGTTTAAAGGAATCAGTCCATGCCTCTTTCACCCGATCATATCCCCGCCGATTTGCTGCCTGTGATGGAGGCGTTGACCCGTGTCGGGCGTGACGTTGCCGCGATCATTGCACGTGGTGCGCTGGGCGACTCGCTCAGTGTTGAAGTGGGTGAGAACAGTGATGGCGACGGGCAAAAGGCGCTTGATGTCATGGCGGACGAGATGTTTGAGGCCGCGCTGCGCGATACGGCTGTGCGCTTTTATGCCTCCGAGGAACAAGAGGGTGTGCTTGATCTTGGTGCGGGGAAATATGCTTTGGCGATTGATCCGCTTGATGGGTCTTCCAATATTGATGTGAACGTCTCTATTGGGACGATCTTCTCGATCTTTGAAGCAAAGGACGGCGCGGAAGAGAGCTTCTTGCGGCCTGCGGGAGAGCAAGTGGCTGGGGGTTACATCGTGTTTGGGCCGCAAACAGGCATGGCTGTGACCTTTGATGACGGTGTTCTGATCTATGCGATGGACCCCGAGACGGGCGAGTTTGTCCTTGTCGAGACCGACAAAAAAATCCCTGCTGCGACGAAGGAATACGCGATCAATGCGAGTAACCGTCGTCACTGGGTGTCTGGCGCGAAGGCTTATATTGAAGAGTGTGAGGCTGGAGAGACGGGGGCAAAGGGAAAGAACATGAATATGAGATGGGTTGCGAGCCTTGTGGCGGAAACCCACCGTATACTGACCCGCGGTGGTGTGTTTCTTTATCCTGCAGATGCGCGCAAAGGCTATGAAAACGGACGCCTGCGCATGCTTTATGAGTGTGCGCCGATTGCCTTTTTGATTGAGCAGGCGGGGGGAGCCGCGCATGACGGGGAGGTGCGGATTTTGGACAAGACTGCCCCAGAGCTGCACGCGCGCACGCCATTTATTTTTGGCTCAAGTGATGAGGTCGCGAGCGTGAAGGCGCATTACGAGGCCTGAATTCGAATGGCCCTTTGGGCCATCCGACCGGTTGGGGGCGCTGCGCCCAACCCCCGGGATATTTTTGGAAAGAAAAAGATCAGGGATTGTCCCGCTTTCGAATGTTTTGTTTTCGCTAACGGGCTGGCTCTTTTGGCGGGAGGCGTGATAAGCAGGCGCAAATCTGCTTTTTTACATCACGAGGTTCCTGATGGCTCTTATTACGCTTCGCCAATTGCTCGACCATGCTGCTGAAAATGACTACGGCGTGCCGGCATTCAACATCAACAACATGGAGCAAGGGCTCGCTATTATGAAAGCGGCCGAGAAGGCGAATGCGCCAGTGATTATGCAGGCGAGTCGGGGTGCGCGCGCCTATGCTGGCGATGTGATGCTTGCGCATATCATCCGAGCGCTTGCTGAGATGTACCCTGCTATTCCACTTTGTATGCACCAGGACCACGGAAATAACGAACAGACCTGTCTTTCGGCGATCAAGCATGGCTTCACATCTGTGATGATGGATGGCTCTTTGGAAGCGGATATGAAGACGCCTGCGGACTGGGATTATAACGTCGATATCACCAAGAAAGTCGCGCAGATGGCCCATTGGGTTGGGGCGTCTGTTGAGGGTGAACTCGGCGTTTTGGGAAGCCTTGAGACAGGGGAAGCCGCTGAAGAAGACGGCTCTGGCGCGAGTGGTAAGCTGAGCGAAGATCAGCTGCTGACCGACCCTGACGAGGCGGCAGAGTTTGTGAAGCTTACGCAGGTAGACGCGCTTGCGATTGCATGTGGTACGAGCCACGGCGCGTATAAATTCTCCAAAAAACCAACGGGCGAAACCCTTGCGATCAAGCGGATTGAAGAGATCCATGCGAAGATCCCGAATGTGCATCTTGTGATGCATGGATCCTCAAGCGTGCCGCAATATTTGCAGGACTTGATCAACGAATATGGCGGAGAGATGCCGCAGACATATGGCGTACCTGTCGAAGAGATCGAGCGCGGCATCAAGTCAGGCGTACGCAAGGTCAATATCGACACGGACAATCGTATGGCCATCACGGGGACATGGCGCAAAATTGCCAAGGATATGCCCAAGGAATTTGACCCGCGCAAGTTTATGATCCCTGCCATGGAAGCGATGGAAGAGGTCTGTCTGGACCGTTTTGAACGCTTTGGTACAGCTGGAAATGCGGACAAGATTACCCCGCTCAGCATGGACGCGATGGCGAAACGCTATGACAGTGGATCACTTGATGTTTGATCGTAATATTAAGATTGCCCCCTCTATTCTGAGTGCAGATTTTGCCAACTTTGGCCAAGAAATTCAGGCGATTGAGGCGCAGGGCGCGGATTGGGTGCATATTGATGTGATGGACGGGCATTTTGTGCCCAACCTCACCTTTGGGCCTATGGCTGTGAAGGCGTTTCGTCCGCATGTGAAGACAGTGATGGACGTTCATCTTATGATCTCGCCTGTGGACCAGTACATCGACGCCTATGCCGATGCAGGGGCTGATGTCTTGACCGCGCATATCGAGGCGGGACCACATATTCACCGTACTTTGCAGGCGATTAAGGGTGCAGGGATGAAAGCCGGTGTGGCGCTTAACCCAGGCACGCCAGCGGATGCTGTTGCGCATCTGCTTGAGTTAACTGATCTTATTTGTGTGATGACGGTGAACCCTGGCTTTGGCGGGCAGAAATACATCGACATGACAGGCAAGGTGCGCGCGCTTCGCGAGATGATCGGGGACCGCGAGATTCATATCGAGATTGATGGCGGGATGGACCCGAACACTGCACCTCTCATGGCTGCGGCAGGAGCGGATGTGCTGGTTGCGGGATCGGCTGTGTTCCGTGGTGGCTCGGTGTCTCGCCCCGAAGTGTACGGCGAAAACATACGCGCGATCAAAGCGGCGGCAAACGCCGCGCTTTAAGGCGGCTCTTGAACATGGTCAGCGAGCTTCGCATAGTACGCCTCTAAGGAGACGAGCTATGAGCCTTGCTGACCGATTGAGCGCAGAGATTGCCGCACGGCGGGATGACCTTGTAGAGCTGTGTCAGGACCTCATAAAAATTCCGACGTTGAATCCGCCGGGGGAAAACTATCGCGAGATATGTGACTATCTTGATCGCCGCCTGTTAAAGAGTGGTTTCCATACAGAACTCATCCGCGCCAAGGGTGCGTTGGGCGATTCGGATCGCTATCCGCGCTGGAACATTGTGGCCCGCAAAGAGGGGCCGCGCGGCGGGGAGTGTGTGCACTTCAACTCCCACATCGACATCGTGGAAGTGGGGCGTGGCTGGACCACTGACCCGTTTGGCGGCGAGGTGATCGACGGCAAGGTTTACGGGCGCGGGGCCTGCGATATGAAAGGCGGGCTGGCGGCAAGCATTGTGGCTGCCGAGGCCTTTATTGCCATTTGCCCCGATTTTGCAGGGGCTATCGAGATATCTGGCACGGCTGATGAGGAAAGTGGCGGCTTTGGCGGCGTGGCGTATCTGGCCGAGAAAGGCTATTTCAACCCCGAAAAAGTGCACCATGTGATCATCCCTGAACCGCTCGGTCACGACCGCATTTGCCTTGGGCACAGGGGCGTCTGGTGGGCGGAAATCGAAACTTATGGCGAGATTGCGCATGGCTCTATGCCCTTCCTTGGCGACTGCGCTGTGCGCCATATGGGGGCTGTTGTGAGCGAGATGGAACGCTCGCTTTTTCCTGCTTTGGCGCTGAAACGCACGGATATGCCTGTTGTCCCTGAAGGGGCGAAGCAGAGCACGATGAACATCAACTCGATCCATGGGGGCGAGGCCGAGCAAGACCCAGATTATACTGGTTTACCAAGCCCTTGCGTGCCTGATAGCTGCCGTATGGTGATTGATCGCCGGTTCCTGATTGAAGAGGATATCGACGAGGTGCAGGAAGAGATTCACGGGCTGCTCAGGCATGTGCAATCGGAGCGCGAGAACTTTACCTTTAATGTGCGAGAACTTCAGCGGGTCTTGCCCACGATGACTGAAAAGAGCGCGCCTGTGGTGCAATCTGTTGCTCGGGCGATCAGTGATATTATGGGAAAAGAGGCAGATTATGTTGTTTCCCCAGGGACTTATGACCAAAAACACATTGACCGTATCGGGCGGTTGAAAAACTGTATTGCCTATGGGCCTGGCATTCTGGACCTTGCGCATAAGCCTGATGAATATGTCGGAATTGACGAGATGGTACAGAGCGCGCAGGTGATGGCGAGGAGCCTTTTGGACCTGCTGGACGGGCGGGAAAATTAACGCACCGCACCGCATAGTTAACGACCTCAAAAAACGCTGATTCTAGGGGGGTGTTTTCCGTGCACGATGCGTGCACAAGGCGTGCACCGCCGAAACAGGCAAATTATGAACGAGAGTTAACTTAATGGTGCGTTCGCACGGCTAACGCAGGTGGCCTGTCTGCCCGTTCTGGGCGCGTGTTCTGGAGTTAGCACTTGAAGAGTCTGCCTGTTCGGGGGCAAACTTGCACAAACGGGCTATGGAGTGGCCTGACCAAAGGGAGAGAGACGATGAGACTGATGAAATTTGCGACGGCGAGCGCTTTGGCAATGATCGTGGCCACTGGCGCAATGGCCAAGAGCGATATCACGCTGGCGATGCAGCTTGAGCCGCCACATCTCGACCCGACAAGTGCCGCCGCTGGCGCGATTGACTCTGTCCTGTACTCCAACGTCTTTGAAGGGCTCACACGCTTCGCGTCTGATGGCTCGATCATTCCGGGTCTCGCGCAGAGCTGGGTGATTTCGGATGACGGGCTGACCTATACGTTCAAGCTTGCCGAGGGGGTCACCTTTCATGACGGCACCACCATGGACGCGGAAGACGTCAAGTTTAGCCTTGATCGCGCCCGTGCTGAAGACAGCGCCAATGCGCAGAAAGCACTGTTTGCAAGCATTGCTGATGTTGAGGCGGTCGACGCGAGCACTGTTAAGATCACTCTGAGCGCGCCGAATGGCTCGCTTCTGTTCAATCTGGCTTGGGGTGACGCTGTGATTGTCGCGCCAGAGAGCATCGAAAACATTAAGCAGGCCCCTGTCGGCACAGGCGCCTTCAAGTTTGCCAACTGGGTTCAGGGCGACAATATCACGCTTGAGAAGAACGCTGACTACTGGGGCACGCCTGCCAAGCTTGATAAGGTGACGTTCAAGTTTATCTCCGACCCGACGGCGGCATTTGCTGCTGTGATGGCGGAAGATGTGGATGTGTTTGCGGGCTATCCCGCGCCTGAGAACGTGCCACAATTTGAAGCGGATCCGCGCTTTCAAGTTATTGTGGGCAATACCGAGGGTGAAACGATCCTGTCCACAAACAACAAGATGCCGCCGTTTGACAATGTGAAGGTGCGTGAGGCGATGGCCCATGCGATTGACCGTCAGGCTATTATTGATGGCGCGATGTTTGGACTTGGGACGCCGATTGGCACGCATTTTGCGCCGCACAATCCTGACTATGTCGATCTGACTGCTGACAGCGCCTATGACCCCGAGAAAGCCAAGGCGCTTTTGGCGGAGGCGGGCTTTGCCGAAGGCTTCACGACAACCCTGAAGCTGCCACCGCCCTCATATGCACGTCGTGGTGGAGAGATCATTGCGGCGCAGCTGCGCGAGGTGGGTATTCAGACCGAGATCACCAATCTGGAATGGGCGCAGTGGCTTGAAGAAGTGTTCAAGGGCAAGGATTATGGCCTGACGATTGTGAGCCACACCGAGCCGATGGATATCGGGATTTACGCGCGCCCTGACTATTATTTCCAGTATGATGATGCGGATTTCCAAGCGATGAACACTGCGCTTGAGGCCGAGGCAGACCCCGCCAAGCGTTCGGCCCTTCTGGAGCAGATGCAGCGCAAGATTTCTGGCGATTATGTGAACGGCTATCTCTTCCAACTTGCGATCCCGACGATTGCTAAGGCGGGTGTTCAGGGGCTTTGGGAAAATGCACCGACGCAGGCCAACGACATGACAGCTGTGTCTTGGGCTGAGTGAGCCAATCAAATCCAGCGCCTGTGTATTTTGCGGGCGCTGGTTTTGGATATTTAGAGCGAATAGAAAGACAGGGTGAGGCGCAATGAGCGGGCGGAGCGCATGCTGAGATTTGTGGCAAAGCGCTTGATTTCGCTCATTATTTCTCTTGTTGTGGCCTCTATTGTGATCTTTCTTTTTGTTGAGGTCGTGCCCGGCGATCCTGCGGCTTATATGCTTGGCTTGAATGCGCAGGAGGACACGCTAGCGGCGCTGCGCGAGCAGCTCGGGCTGAACGGGACGTTGCTTGAGCGCTATGCAAGCTGGGTCGGCGGGATGCTGCGCGGCGATTTTGGCACATCTTACACTTATCGCACACCTGTGAGCGAGATGATTGGCGAGCGGATGTGGATCAGTCTGCCGCTGGCAATCTATGCGCTGACGCTTTCTACGCTGATTGCTTTTCCTGCGGGGATTTGGGCGGCGAGCAAGCGGGGAAGCCTCGCTGACATCTTGGTGATGGGCTTTACTCAGCTTGGCGTGGCGATCCCGAATTTCTGGTTTGCGATGTTGATGGTTTTGGTCTTCGCGATCAATTTGCGCTGGTTTAGCGCGGGCGGCTTTGCGGGCTGGGACGCGGGCTTTGGACCAGCGATGAAGAGCCTGACGCTGCCCGCGATTGCGCTGGCCTTGCCGCAGGCGAGTATCTTGGCCCGGGTGATGCGAAGCTCGCTTTTGGACACGCTGGGAGAGGATTACATTCGCACGGCGCGGGCCAAGGGGCTGAGCCGCCGCCAAGCGCTTTGGCGGCATGCTTTGCGCAATGCGCTTATTCCTGTGCTGACGATCATCGGCTTGCAGTTTTCCTTTCTTATGGCGGGGGCGATTATCATTGAAAATGTCTTCTTCCTGCCAGGCCTTGGGCGGCTTGTGTTTCAGTCTATCGCCGCGCGCGACCTTATTGTTGTCGAGAGCGTGGTGATGCTTCTGGTCTTTGCCGTGATTGTTGTGAACTTTTTGGTCGATGTGGCTTATGCCGTTGTTGATCCGCGCCTGAGGGTGCGGGCATGAACCGTTCGCTGATCATAGGGGCCGCGCTTTCGGCGGTGTTTGTTATCGCCGCACTCGTGAGCTTTGTCTGGACGCCGTATGACGTGCTTGGCCTTGATATTCCGAACAAGCTGAAGGAACCGAGTGCTGCGCATTGGCTGGGCACGGACCATTTTGGCCGTGATATTTTCAGTATGATTATGGTCGGGGCGCGCACCTCGATTGCTGTGGCCGTAGTGGCTGTGGGGATTGGCATGCTGCTGGGCGTACCGCTTGGGCTGGCTGCGGCGGCGCGCACGGGGACGCTTCTGGACGAGGTGATCATGCGCGGGAATGATCTTGTCTTTGCCTTTCCGAGTCTGCTCATTGCGATCATGATCACGGCTGTGTTTGGGGCGAGCGCTCTGAACGCTATTATTGCCATCGGGATATTCAACATCCCCGTGTTTGCGCGGCTGGTGCGCGGGGCGGCCTTGAGCCTTTGGACGCGGGATTATGTCTTGGCGGCGCGTGTGTCTGGCAAGGGTGTGGCGCGGATCAGCTTTGAGCATATTCTGCCGAATGTGACCAACTTGCTGATTGTGCAAGGGACGATCCAGTTCTCGCTTGGCATTCTGGCCGAGGCGGGGCTGAGCTATGTCGGGCTTGGGGCGCAGCCGCCGACGCCTAGCTGGGGCAGGATGCTGGCGGAGAGCCAGACAATGTTTAGCTTTAAGCCGCATTTGGCGATCTTTCCTGGCCTTGCGATTTTGCTCACGGTTTTGGGGCTTAACCTTTTGGGCGACGGCTTGCGCGACTGGCTTGACCCACGCTTGCGGAGGGCGAAGCGATGAGCCTTTTGAGCGTTGAGAACCTGAATGTGAGCATTCATGGCACGCAGATTTTGCGGGATGTCACCTTGAGCGTAGAGGCGGGGCAGATTGTCGGGGTGATTGGCGAGAGCGGGTCTGGCAAGTCGATGACGGCGCTGGCGATTATGCAGCTTTTGCCGGAGGGCGCGCAGGCAGAGGGGCGTGTGGCGTTGAGTGGGCACGAGATGCTTGAGCTTGAGGAAGGCGCGCTTTGTGGCCTCAGGGGCAACGAGGTTGGCATGGTGTTTCAGGAGCCGATGACGGCGCTCAACCCTATCCAGACGATTGGCCGCCAAGTGGCGGAGACGATCCGTATCCATGAGAATGTGAGCCGCCGCGAGGCTATAGAGCGCGCGCGCGAGGCTTTGCGCCGTTGTGAGCTGCCTGAAGAGCGCTTCCCCTTGAGCCGCTATCCACATGAGTTGAGTGGCGGGCAGCGGCAGCGGGTTGTGATTGCTATGGCGATTGCCTTGCAGCCGAAGCTTCTGATTGCCGATGAGCCGACAACGGCGCTCGATGTGACGACGCAGGCGGAGGTTCTGCGGCTGTTGAAGCGGCTGGCGCGCGAAGACGGGATGGGGCTTTTGCTGATCACCCATGACCTCGCTGTTGTTGCCGATATGGCCGACGAGATCGTGATTATGCGCAAGGGCGAGGTTGTGGAGAGCGGCGCAAGCCCTGCGATTTTCGAGACGATGCGGCACCCTTATTCGCTCGCGCTTTTGGAAGCGTCAGACCATCAGCCCGCGCGCTCAGAGCATGTGTTGGAAGCGCCTTTGCTCAGTGTGCGGAACGTTGTGCGCGACTATGCTTTGCCGCGCGCGGGCCTCTTTGGCGGAGCGAAGCATTTTCGCGCGGTGAAGGGCGTGAGTTTTGACATCCGGCGTGGCGAGAGCCTTGGGCTTGTGGGCGAAAGCGGCTGCGGCAAGAGCACTTTGACGCGGGCCATTCTAGGGCTTGAGGAGGTGCAGGGCGGCGAAATCCTGCTGGATGGTGAGCCCGTGTTTAGTGGTAAGCGGCCCAACCGTGCCGTGCGCCGCAAGATGCATGTGGTGTTTCAAGACCCATACGGGAGCTTTAACCCGCGCTGGAAAGTCGGGCGCTTGGTGGCTGAGCCGTTTCATTTGCTGGATGATCCGCCTGTGGGCGGCGCGCGTGAGATGGCTATTATCAGCGCGCTTGAGAAGGTGGGCTTGAGCGCGGCGGATGCGGATAAGTATATCCACGAATTTTCGGGCGGGCAGAGGCAACGGATCGCGATTGCGCGGGCGCTGATTATCAAGCCTGAGCTGATCATTCTGGATGAGGCTGTCAGCGCTTTGGATGTGAGCATTCGTGCGCAGATACTCGACTTGCTCGCAGATCTCGGGGCACGCTTTGGGCTGACCTATCTTTTTATCTCGCATGACTTGAGTGTGGTGCGAAATGTGACTGACCGCTGCCTTGTGATGCAGGCGGGCGAGATTGTGGAAGAGGGCGCGACAGCGGATGTTTTTGAGCGCCCGAAGCATGCCTATACGAGAGAGCTGATTGCTGCCGTGCCACAGCTTCCGAAGAAACGCAGCGCTTGAGAGGAGAGCGATATGAGCCTTGAGGATTTGGGGTTTGACCCTGCGAAATGTTTGATTGGCGGCGCGTGGGTCGCACCTGCAGGTGGGCAGACCTTGCCATTGATGAACCCCTCAACAGGAGAGCAGATCGGCGAGATTGCGCGGGGGCAAGAGGCCGATGTTGACGCGGCCATTGACGCCGCGCGGCGGGCCTTTGAGGGCGGCTGGGCAAGGACGCCAGCGGCGGAGCGCGGGCGGATACTCATGCGGCTGGGCAAGCTTGTGGAGGGGCGTGTAGAGGCTTTGGCGCGGCTTGAGGCGCTTGATGTGGGCAAGCCTTTGAAACAGGCGCGGGCCGATGCGCTTGCTCTGGCGCGCTACTGCGAATTTTACGGTGGCGCGGCGGACAAGCTGATGGGGGAAAGCATCCCTTATCTGGACGGGTACACCGTTTACACGCTGCGAGAGCCACATGGGGTGACGGCGCACATCGTTCCATGGAATTACCCGATGCAGATCATTGGGCGCTCTGTTGGCGCGGCTTTGGCGGCGGGGAACTGTTGCGTTCTGAAGCCTGCGGAAGACGCGTGCCTTACGGCGCTGGCATTTGCGGACCTCGCCAAGGAAGCGGGCCTGCCTGACGGGGTTTTGAACGTGGTTCCGGGCCTTGGCAGTGAGGCGGGCGCAGCTTTGAGCGGGCATGACGGGATTGACCACATCTCTTTCACGGGCTCGGTGGCGACGGGGAGTATGATCCAGATGGCGGCGGCGCGGCATGTGAAACCAGTGACGCTGGAGCTGGGCGGGAAGAGCCCCCAGCTTGTCTTTGAAGACGCGGACTTGGACGCGGCGCTACCGTTTCTTGTCAATGCGGGGATACAGAACGCGGGGCAGACCTGCTCGGCCTCTTCACGCATTTTGGTGCAGCGCAAGATTTATGACGAGGTGACGGCGCGGATGGCTGAGCGCTACGGTGCGCTTAAGGTTGGGCAGGCGATGTCCGATCTGGATGTGGGGCCATTGATTTCGGCCAAGCAGAAGGGGATTGTCGCAGGGTTTTTAGCTCAGGGCGCGGACCTTGAGATGGCAGCGCAGGGCGTTTTGAGCGACGCACCCGAGGGCGGAAACTTTGTGGCGCCGACACTTTTTGCAGGGGTTAGCGCCGACCATGCGCTGGCGCGCGACGAGATTTTTGGGCCTGTGCAAGTGATCATCCCGTTTGAGGACGAGGCGGAGGCTGTCGCGATTGCCAACGGGACGGAGTATGGGCTTGTTGCCTCTGTCTGGACACAGAACGGCGCGCGACAAATGCGGCTGGCGAAGGCCATTCGCGCGGGGCAGGTCTTTCTCAACAATTACGGCGCGGGCGGTGGTGTGGAGCTGCCCTTTGGCGGCGTGGGCAAGTCAGGCCATGGGCGCGAGAAGGGATTTGAAGCGCTGTATGGCTTCACCACGTTGAAAACTGTCGCTGCGTTTCATGGCTGAATTGGTGCTTTCCATTGGCGCGCAGGCGGGCAATGATCAAACCCTTATAACAAGGGGCGTGTGATGCGCAGGTTTTTGGCTTCTCTGATTTTCGTCTTTGGGCTCGTTGCGCAAACAGGCTTTGCCCAAGAGGGGCCAAGCAAGGCAGAGATTGTACGTATTTTGGGCGAAATTCCAACTTTGCCAGGGATGCGCGAGTCTATTGAGCAGAGCGGCTATGCTGGGGAAAATCTTGATTTGGCCATGGCGCAGATGAAGCGAATGCTGGGCGATCGTCAGATTGCCAACCATATTGCAGAGCGAATATTGGCGGCAGGGCGTGGCGACTGGCAAAATGCTCAGGCGGCGCAGGGGCTGCTCCAGCCGCTTTTGGACCTTGGGATGGGACATCTAGCGCCCAGCGAGCTGGTTTATTTCTTTAAGGTCGAGCAAGTTGTGGTCGAGGCGCTTGGCAAGCGGGACTGTGGCCTTATCTTTAAAAATCGCTTGCCTGCCAACGAAGTGGCGCGGCGGACCGCAGAGACGGCGGGGCGGCTCAATACACCTGCTTTGAAAGAATACTACCGAATCCAGTATAAGGCAGCCAAGCTGGGTGCCACGCGCGCGCCAAAGCAGCTTTCATCAGCCATGCAGGAACGTGTGAGTGAGGAGATTGCAGCGGCTTTGAGCGCAGCGGCAGAGGCGGACCCGACGGCGGAGGCTGCGCTTGCGGCGTTTGAGCGGCTTGAGAGTGTCAGCAATGCGCAGGCCTGTGCTGCGGGTAAGTTCTTTTTAGATGTTGTGATGAAGATGGAGCCCAAGGCGCGCCATGAGGCGCTCTTGGTTTTGTCGGTGAGCGAATAGGGAGAAGACGCGATGCGACTTGAGGGAAAAACAGCGATTGTCACGGGCGGTGCGAGCGGCTTTGGCGCAGGGATTGCGCGGAAGTTTGCGGCAGAGGGCGCGCAGGTGATGATTGTGGATATCAACCACGATGGAGCCATGGGCATGGCCGAAGAGCTGGGAGCAGGGTCTTTTGGCTATGTGGCGAATGTGGCTGTGTCGGCTGATGTTGCTGAGACTGTCGCGACCGCGCGGCAAGTCTTTGGTGAGGTGGATATCCTTGTGAACAATGCTGGCGTCACCCATTTGCCCAAGCCGATGGAAGAGGTGAGCGAGGAAGAGTTTGACCGTGTTTTTGCTGTGAATTGCAAATCGGTCTATCTTTTTGCGCATGAGCTTGCGCCCTTTATGAAGCAGCGTCGCGCGGGTGCGATTTTGAACATCGCCTCGACTGCGGGTGTGAGCCCACGCCCCAACCTGAACTGGTACAACGCCTCCAAGGGCTGGATGAATACGGCGACAAAGGCGATGGCTGTGGAATTGGCGCCGCATGGCGTGCGGGTCAATGCGCTCAACCCTGTTGCAGGGGAGACGCCGCTTTTGGCAAGCTTCATGGGCGAAGACACGCCTGAGATGCGCGCAAAATTTATTTCGACCATTCCAATTGGGCGATTTTCGACGCCTGAAGACCTCGGCAATGCGGCCTGTTTTATGTGCTCGGATGAGGCGAGCATGATCACGGGGGTCTGTATGGAAGTGGATGGCGGGCGGTGTATCTGAGATCGAATTTTCCTTTGGAAAATCCGACCTGTTGAGGGCAAACCCCCTCAAACTCCCCCGTTAGCTGGGGAACGCTATCCCCCAGACCCCCTGGGATATTCGGGGAAAGAAAAAGAGCCGAAAGGGCAAAAATATGCGCGTTGATTTGATTTTGCTGTGTTTTGCTTATGTGTTGAGCCAGTTTTATCGGGCGTTTCTGGCAGTCTTGACTGAGGTTCTCGAGCGCGATGTGGGCGCGAGCCCTGAGGATCTGGCGACGGCTTCGGGGCTTTGGTTTTTGGCCTTTGCGGCGATGCAGATTCCTGTCGGGTGGGCTTTGGATAAGGTTGGGCCGCGGCGCACAGCGTCTGTTTTGTTGCTGATTGGGGGCGGGGGCGGCGCGGCTGTGTTTGCTCTGGCGAGTGCGCCTGTGCATATCTCGATTGCGATGCTTTTGATTGGGGTCGGGTGTTCGCCTGTCTTGATGGCGTCTTACTATATTTTTGCGCGCACCTATCCTGCGGCTGTGTTTGCCACATTGGCGGCGGTTATTCTGGGTGTTGGTTCTGTGGGCAACCTTGCATCGGCTTTGCCAACCACGCTGGCAGTAGAGGCCTTCGGCTGGCGGGCTGTTGTGGGCGGCACGGCTGTTGTGAGCGTGCTCACAGCGCTGGGGCTTTTCTTTATTGTCCGCGATCCTGAAGCGGCGCAATCCGATGTGAAAGGCTCGCTTTTTGATTTGCTCAAGATGCCTGCGCTTTGGCTCGTCTTTCCTCTGATGGCGTTTCAATATGCGCCCGCTGCGGGGGCGCGGGGGCTTTGGATCGGGCCATTTTTTCGCGATGTTTTTGGCGCGGGGGACGGGCTTGTCGGCAATGTTACGCTTTTGATGGGCGCGGCGATGATTGCGGGGACCTTTGCGTATGGGCCGCTGGATCGCCTGTTGGGCACGCGTAAATGGGTGATTTTTGGCGGGAACATCCTGTCGATGGTGGGGTGTTTCTGGCTTGGGCTCGTCTCGGTGCAGAGTCTTTGGCTCGCAGTTGGTATCTTTGCAATGATCGGCTTTTTTGGCGCGTCTTTTCCTATGATGATGGCGCATGGGCGTGCGTTTTTCCCGCCGCACCTTGTGGGCCGCGGGGTCACGTTGATGAACCTTTTTGCCATTGGTGGGGTCGGTGTGATGCAGATGTTGACGGGACGGCTTTATGCGCGTGTGGCCGAGGGGGCTGTTAGCCCCGCCGAGCCTTATCAGGCGCTTTTTGTCTTTTATGGCGCCCTTGTGGCACTTGGGCTCTTTATTTACGTCTTTGCGCAGGATCGAACCGACTAAGACTGCTTCGCAGTAGAGTTGAGGCATAAAAACAATTTGAAGGGGCCTATCGGCTGCCAGAGCGCGCGCGTTTTGCTTGAAACGCGTTAAGGCTCTTTATTCTGGGCGCACACTGGGCTATGGGGCCATGTCCTAGACATAAGGAGTCTTTTTGATGGGCTATAACGTTGTTGTCGTCGGCGCCACTGGCAATGTGGGTCGTGAAATGCTGAACATCCTCGCGGAGCGCCATTTTCCCGTGGATAAGATCGCCGTTTTGGCGAGCCGCCGTTCTATCGGTACGGAAGTGAGCTTTGGCGACAAGACCCTCAAGACGACGGATCTGGACACGTTTGATTTTGCGGGCTGGGACATGGCATTGTTTGCTGTCGGCTCGGAAGCGACAAAGACCTATGCGCCGTTGGCTGCGAAGGCTGGTTGTGTTGTGATCGATAACTCCTCGCTTTATCGCTATGATTCAGAGATCCCGTTGATTGTGCCTGAGGTGAACCCAGAGGCGATCCATGACTATGCCAAGAAGAACATCATCGCCAACCCGAACTGCTCGACCGCGCAGATGGTTGTGGCGCTGAAGCCTTTGCACGATCGCGCGCGCATCAAGCGGGTTGTTGTGAGCACGTATCAGTCTGTTTCGGGTGCGGGCAAAGAGGGCATTGACGAGCTTTGGGACCAGACCAAGAGCATCTACAATCCGACGGACAATAAGCCGCCGAAAAAATTCACCAAGCAGATCGCTTTTAACGTCATTCCGCACATCGATGTGTTTATGGAAGACGGCTCCACCAAAGAAGAGTGGAAGATGGTCGCAGAGACCAAGAAGATTATCGATAAGTCGATCAAAGTGACGGCTACCTGTGTGCGCGTGCCTGTTTTTGTCGGGCACTCCGAAGCGATCAACATTGAGTTTGAGGACTTCCTCGACGAAGACGAGGCGCGCGACATTTTGCGGGAATCGCCCGGTGTGATGGTGATCGATAAGCGCGAAGACGGTGGTTATGTTAGCCCTGTTGAATGTGTCGGTGACTTTGCGACCTTTATCAGCCGCATTCGCCAAGACAGCACGATTGATAACGGTCTGAACCTTTGGTGTGTGTCAGACAATCTGCGCAAGGGTGCGGCTCTGAACGCTGTTCAGATTGCCGAGCTGTTGGGTCGTGAGGTTCTCAAAAAGGGCTAAAAGCGCTTTGAGACGAGATTTGGGAGGGCTGGCTGAGAGGCTGGCCCTTTTCGTTTTGGGGTATGTCTTCCGGCGCTTTTTGGCTGCTCGCTGGGGCGCTCCTCCAGACTCCCTTGGATATGTTTGGAAAGAAAAAGACGTTCCGGTCGGCGGAGGCTTGCTTAGAAAGCTGTCTGCTTGGAGGTGATGGAAGGGCTGGGCTTGCGCCTCTGGCTGTGTTCGCGTCTTGTGGGGCGGTATTTAGGAGGTTCTCATGCGCGTTACGGCTCTTGTTTTGTCGCTTTTTCCTTCGGTTGTTATGGCCGATATCATCCCGCTCACGAGCGATGTGTCTGAAGTTACGCTTTATCCGCAGGGGGCCACCATTGTGCGACGGGTTCCTTATGTGATGCCTGCAGGGGGGCATGAGCTTATCTTGACAGATTTGCCGCGCTCGACCGATCTGTCGCGTGTGCGTGTCGAAATGACTGGCGCGCGGATGGGCGCAATCACGGGGCGCAGTGATTATGTGCTGCCGCGAGATGCCTCTGTGAGCGAAGAAATCGAGGCGGCGAAGGCCGATGTGGAGCGGCTTGCAGCGCTACTGCGCAAGGGCGAGGCTGATGTCTTGATGATCCGGCTGGAGAGCGAGGCCGCCGATGCACGGGTGTCTTTTCTGCGTGGGCTCGGCGAGGGCGAAAAGACCGCTGGCATGGATGCAGGCGCGCTGCGCGACTTGGCTGTGATGATCGGTGAGGAGACTTTGGCGGCGCGGCAGGCGAGCTTTGATGCGAAGTTTCGCGCCGATGAAGCAGAGCGATCCTTGAGGGAGGCGCGTGAGGCTCTGGCGACGGCAGAGCAGGTGCTGGCAGCGCTGCAGACCGAAGACGAGGGGAGTGTGCAGCTCAGCATTGCGGCCAGTTCCGAGAGTGCGGCGGAAGGTGTGATCACTGTGTCTTATATGCATTATGATGCGGGTTGGATGCCAACCTATGACATGCGGTTGGACAAGCAAGAGGGGCGGCTGTCGATTGAGCGGGGAGCGATGATCCGTCAAGGCACAGGGGAAGACTGGGCTGGTGTGAGTCTGACGCTTTCGACTGTGCGGCCGAGCGAACAGATCGAGCCGAACGAGGTTTTTGGCTGGCAGCGCGGGGTTATGGACCCGCCTATGGCAATGCCGCGCCAGAGCAAGCAGATAGAACTGAGCAGTCTTTCGCGCGAGGGTGCGCTTGCGGAAGCGCCGATGGTTGTGGCCGATGCGGCGGTGGCTGCGCCAAGCTATGACGGGCTGGCTGTGACTTATGACTACCCCGAGCCAGTGAGTGTAGCCAATCGGGCTGACAGTTTGCGTATTACGCTTGGCACTGTGGAGACTGACGCGGAGGTGCTGGCTTTTGCAGCGCCGCTCTATGACGCCACGGGCTTTATGATGGCGGGTATCACCAATGACACGGGCGAGCTTATTTTACCAACGCCGTATATGAACCTCTATCTTGACGGGCGCTTTATGGGCCAGAGCAGTTTGAATGAGGTTATCCCTGCCGGGGCGGAGGCGGATATTCCCTTTGGAGCGATTGACGGCTTGCGCTTGATGCGGAGTGTGACGCGCAACGAGGGGGATCGCGGGATGATCAGCCGCTCAACTGAGTTGAGCGAGGAGGTTGTCATTGAAGTGGAAAACCTGACGGGGCAGGACTGGCCTGTGAAGCTGTTTGACCGTGTGCCATACTCAGAGCAGGAGGAGCTTGCGATTGACTGGCAGGCCAGCCCGCGCCCGAGCGAGCAGAATTATGACAACAGGCAGGGTGTGCTGGCGTGGGCGTTTGAACTGGGCGCGGGCAGCAAACAATCTGTGACGCTAAAGTATCAGCTTGAGTGGCCAGAAGGGAAAGTTTTGCAGTAGGGCGGTCGAATTTGGCTGAGCCAAATCCGACCGATGCCGGGAGATCCCTCGCCCCTAGAAGCGCTCGGCGCGCAAGACTTCGCAATCAGTGATATTGACGACGCCGATGTGCTTTTCCACGACTTTGAAGGCAGCGGTGAGCAAGGCGTCGAGACGCTCTTCACGCACGATGCAGATGAATTGCACCATGCCTTCGGCGCGGCCGACTTGGCCTGTCCGATCCCAGAGGCCCGAGCGGCCTGAACCGCCATACACGGGGAGGATTGTGAAGCCGTGGACATCGGCTTTGACAAGCGCGTCCGACAGGCGCGACTGCATGATTTTTTCAATGGTGATTTCGACGCGTTTGGCTTTGTGGGTTTGCATGGATCAGGCTCCGAAGACAAAGCTGGCGACCGCGAGATAGAGCGGGATGCCGAGCACGAGGTTGAATGGGAAGGTGACGCCGAGAGAGAGCGTGAGGTAGATCGACGGGTTTGCTTCTGGCAGGGCCACGCGCATCGCGGCGGGCACGGCGATGTAGCTTGCCGAGGCCGAGAGGGTCATGAGCAGCACTGTTCCGCCAAGCGAGAGGCCAAGCATCAGCGCTGCAATTAGGCCAAGGGCTGCGCCGATGGGAGGCATGATGACGCCGAAGGCGATACTGCCCCAGCCGAGAAGCTTGCCGCCTTTGGCAAGGCCGCGGCCCGCGACGAGGCCCATATCAAGCAGGAAGAGGCAGAGCACGCCTTTGAAGGGCGAGACAACGAAGCTTGAGATTTCGTCCAAGCCTTCCTGACCTGTGATCATGCCGATGAAGAATGCGCCAACCAAGAGCACGATGGAGCCGTTGAGCATGATTTCGCGCCAAAGGCTTGCGTCCATGCGGCCACTTTCGCCGCGCGAGATGAGCCAGAGGGCGGAGAGAATAGCGGGGGCCTCCATCGCGGCGGCGACGGCGACCATATAGCCTTCGGAGGCGATCCCGCTGCTTTCGAGCACCGAGGTGGCTGCGACGAATGTCACGATTGAGATCGAGCCATAGTGGCCGGCCACGGCTGCGGCATTGAGCCTGTCGAGCCCTGAGAGTGCGCGCAGGAGCGCGAAAGCAAGGAGTGGCAGGAGCGCTGAGAGAATGACGCCTGCGACGAGACTGAGGCCGAGGGTCATATCGACGCCGTGGGCTGCGACGCTGACACCGCCTTTAAAGCCGATGGCGAAGAGAAGGTAAATCGAGAGCGCCTTGGCGGCGGCCTCAGGGACCGAGAGATCAGACTTTGCGAGCGAGGCGGCGACGCCAAGGACAAAGCACAGAACAATGGGCGACAGCAGATTGTTGGCTGCCAAGCTTAGGATTTCGGCCATGGTGTCCCTCGTTTTTCACAAATTTTTACCTAGATAAGCGAAAAAACGGCTCAGGGAAGAGTTTTCTTGAGTTTTTTTGTCAGGTGACTGCTTGAGGCTCTGATTTTGAAATCAGATTTTGCAGAATTTGCCTTCCTTGAACAGAAACTCTTCAATCGAGCCTTCGCCGATATTGTGCCAGAGGCCGTGAATTGAAATCTTACCGCTTTCAACGTCGTCGGCGACGAATGGGAAGGTCTTGAGATTTTGCAGAGAGACGAGCACCGCTTCTTTTTCGAGGGCAATGGCCTGGTCTTGTTCGGGAAGATCCTTGATGCGCTCGTAGCCCGGGCGCAGGATATCCATCCAGCGGCCAACGAAGCTCTCTTTTTGATCAAGCTCGGGTGCACGGCCTGCGCACATATCAAGGCAGCCTGCGACGCCACCGCAGTTTGAGTGACCCATAATGATGATATGAGCGACTTTGAGCACGGTTACGGCGTATTCGATCGCGGCGGAGGTGCCGTGCTGGGCGCCATCGGGCTTATAGGGTGGCACGAGATTTGCAATGTTACGGTGCAAGAAGAATTCACCCTGCTCCGCGCCAAAGATCGAGGTTGCGTGCACACGGCTGTCGCAACATGTGATCAACATGGCGCGCGGGTGCTGGCCGTCATCGGCGAGGCGGCGATACCAGCTTTCATTCTCTGTATAGGTGGTGGCTTTCCAGCCTTGGAAACGCTGAACGAGATACTGGGGCAGTGGTTTTGTTGTGTGCATGATCGTCTTGTCCGTTGCGTTTGGGCTGTCTTGGAGTCCTGAATAGTCTGCATTGTCAAAGAATTCGAGAGAAAAGGCGCTTGGCGATAAACCAATTGCGAGGGATTGCCTGTCATATTGACGCTTGCCGTGGGGCAAGAACCAAAGGGTGAGACAATGAAACAGGTAACGATGCTTGCGATGAGCGAGCCTGCTCAGCTTGATGCGGAGAAGCTAGAGCAGCTCTATGAGGAACTTGGTGATTCTGCGGCTGAAGATGTGGTCTGTCGCGCGATGGAAGAGCTGGCTGTGAAGCTCGCGCAGACAGACAGGCTCTATCGGAGTGGGCAGATTGCCGAGATGCGTAAGACTGTGCGCTCTATGGGCGCGATTGCTGGGCAGATCGGAATGGGCACGCTGGCCCGCGTTGCGGGGGATGTTTTGGCTTGTGTTGATGCCAATGATGGCACGGCGCTGGCGGCTGTGCTGCAACGGCTGATGCGAATGGGAGAGAGCTCACTCACCCAAATCTGGCAGCTACAGGATCTTTCGATCTGAGACGTAAGAATGTGGTTCCCTCTTCTTTGTGAGTTGCTCTAGGCTGGCGTCAGAAACCAGCCAAAGGATACTCACCCGTGGATTTGAAATTTGCCCCTGCCGATGCCGACGCGATTCCGCTTTATTTGTTGGAGGTCGAGGCATTTGACGGCTGGCTCGCGCGCCAGAGTGCGCCGGCCAAAGCTTGGGTGATGCAGTCAGGCTTTGCTGCTACACTTGGCGAGGCGCTAACCGTCCCAGCCACGGACGGAAGTATGCTCTGCGCGATCGCGGGTTACGGGACAGCCGCGGCCCGCAAGCGGGCGCGCTTTGGTTTGGCGGGAGCTGCGGCCAAGCTGCCTCGGGGGACATATAAGTTGGTGAGCGATCTTGCAGGCGCGCAGCTTGAAACAGAGGCGCTTGGTTGGCTTTTGGGGCAATATATTTTTGACCGATATGCTGAGGCGAAAGCCCCTGCAGCGCAGCTTGTGGCGCCTGAGGGTGTAGACGCCGCGCGCATCGAGGCGATTGCCAAGGGCGAAGCGCTGACCCGCGATTTGATCAATACACCAGCCAATGACATGGGGCCTGTTGCGCTTGAAGCGGCGGCGAGTGCTTTGGCGCAAGCGCATGGGGCGCAGTTTCACGTCATCCGCGGCGAAGCATTGCTCGACGAAAACTTTCCATTGATTCATACGGTGGGCCGCGCGAGCGACCAAGCGCCACGGCTGATTGATATGCGTTGGGGAGAGATAGGCCCAAAGCTGACGCTTGTGGGCAAGGGGGTATGCTTTGATACTGGCGGGCTGAATCTCAAGCCTGGGGCCTCCATGGCCTTGATGAAAAAGGACATGGGCGGCGCGGCCACTGTCATGGGGCTGGCTGAGATGATTATGGCGCTGGGGCTGAAGGTTCAGTTGCGGGTGTTGATCCCTGCGGTGGAAAACGCTGTCAGCAGCAATGCTTTTCGACCTGGTGACATTCTGACGAGCCGTCAGGGGCTGACCGTTGAGATCAACAACACGGATGCCGAAGGGCGTCTTGTGCTGGCGGATGCGCTTAGCTTCGGTGCAGAGGATACGCCTGATTTGATGATCTCTATGGCGACGTTGACAGGCGCGGCACGAGTGGCTGTCGGGCCTGATCTGGCGCCGTATTTTTCGGATGATGCTGGATTTGTAAACGCTTTGGAGGCGGGGGCCATTCATGCACAAGACCCTGTTTGGCAGCTACCGTTCTGGGAGCCTTATGAGGCGATGATTGAACCCGGGATTGCGGATCTGGACAATGCGCCAAGCGGTGGGTTTGCGGGCTGTATTACGGCGGCGCTCTTTTTGCGGCGCTTTGCGGGAGAGACAAACTATGCGCATTTTGATGTGTATGGCTGGAACCCTGCAGCCAAGCCAGCACGGCCCAAGGGGGGCGTGGGCATGGCGGCGCGCGCGTTGCTTGAGGCGCTGCCTGTGATGCTGAAGCTATGAGCGACCGCCGCACCACGCCAAACAACGGTCGCGTCGCTGCTGCGCACTTGCAGGGGCAAGTCGAGGCGGAGAAGTTTGTAGAAGGGCAGCGCAAGCAAGTGATGTTGCCTGTGGTGGATCTGTTGCGTGCGCCAGATGGCAAGCGGGACCGTCAGCTTCTGGCAGGGCAGGCTGTGACTGTCTTGGAGGAGCTTGATGGCTGGGCTTATGTCGTGAGCGCGCTTGATGGCTATGTCGGATATGTGCGTGAAGCGAGCCTTGGCGCTGTGCGTGACGCGACACATGTGGTGAGCGCGCGGGCGACGCATATTTATACGCAAGCCGATATGAAGAGTGCGGATCGCGCCAGCTTGAGCATGGGCAGCCGTCTGCGTGTTTTGCGCGAGCAGGAAAGTTTTGCGAAGGTGCCTGAAGGGTTTGTGCCGCTGGTGCACTTGAGCGGCATGGAGCCAGAGAACGACCCTGTGACTGTGGCGGAGCGGTTGCTCGGGACGCCTTACCTCTGGGGTGGGAACTCGGCCTTCGGGATAGATTGTTCGGGTCTGGTGCAGGCGGGGTGCTCTGCCTGCGGGATTGCTTGTGGCGGGGACAGCGACATGCAGGAGGCCGCGCTTGGGGAGACGCTTGCCGAGGATGCGCCGCTTCGGCGGGGAGATTTGCTGTTTTGGAAAGGACATGTCGCTTGGGTTGTGGACAGCGAGACGCTTTTGCACGCGAATGCGTATCATATGGCCGTGGCTTACGAGCCGATCTTGGCCGCAATCGAGCGGATAGAAGAACAGGGCGACGGTGCAGTGACCGCGCGCAAGAGACTTAAGGAGCGAACATGAGCGATCATTTTTTTCAGCCGGTGTCGGGGATGGACCTGCCACGCTTTGCGGGCATTCCGACATTTATGCGGCTGCCGCATCTGCCGCGCGGTGACGCGCGCTGGGCGGATGTTGATGTGGGCATCATCGGGGTGCCTTGGGACAGCGGAACAACGAACCGCCCCGGCCCGCGCCACGGGCCGCGCCAGTTGCGCGATGCTTCGACAATGATCCGTGCGGAGCATGGCGTGAGCGGAGTGCGCCCGTTTGAGGCGATGAACTGTGCCGATCTTGGTGATGTCGGGCCAAACCCTGCGGATATTCAGGACTCGATGCAGCGGATCACCGCGTTTTATAAGGATGTGATTGCGGCTGGTATCTTGCCGTTGACCGCGGGCGGAGATCATCTTTCATCCTTGCCGATCTTGCGGGCGGTGGCGGAAAAAGCGCCTGTTGGGATGATCCATTTTGACAGCCACACGGATCTGTTTCACTCTTATTTTGATGGGACGATGTATACCCATGGTACGCCATTTCGGCGGGCCTGTGAGGAGGGGTTGCTTGACCCCAAGCGCGTGATCCAGATTGGGATACGTGGGACGCAATATGACTCTGAGGACCGTGATTTTGCCAAGGCCGAGGGCATTCGGATTGTCCCGATCGAGGAGTTTCATGCGCGTGGGCCTGAGGACGTTATGGCCGAGGCGCGCGAGATTGCGGGAACGGGTGCGACCTATTTGAGCTATGATATCGACTTTGTTGACCCGACCTTTGCGCCTGGAACAGGCACGCCCGAAGTGGGCGGCCCGAACTCCTATCAAGCGCTACAGGTGGTGCGTGGTCTGAGCGGCGTGAACATTGTCGGGGCGGATCTTGTTGAAGTTTCGCCGCCGTTTGATGCAAGCGGTGGTACGGCGTTTCTTGGTGTGTCGATTATGTTTGAAATGCTTTGTCAGATCGCGGCGGGCCGTGGCTGAGGGGTCGAATTTTCGCTTTGCGAAAATCCGACTGAGGCGAGAGGGCTCTGCCCCCTCGCACTCTTTGGGTATATTTCTGGAAAGAGGAAGGCTGATCAGCGCGAGAGGCAGCTTTCGAACCCAGAAGTGAGGTGCTCCATCAACGCGCTGTAATGGTCCGCGCCAAGGGGCAGAGCGGCGCCAAGGCCGTCGATGGTGACGGCAGGGATATTCAATGTTTCGGTCACCAATGTGACACTTGCTTTCGGGGTGCTGGGTTCAATCACAAAGCAACCAAGATCTGGCGCTTGTGTGAGCAGCGCACGCAAATGGGCTGGACCTGCATCCTGATCATCGGCGTCTGAGACAGCGGCGTGAGACGTGAGGCCAAAGCGGGCCTGAAAATACTGATAGGCGTCATGGGCTGTGAGGAATTCACCACCTGAAAGAGGTGCAAGGCGGGCCTCGGTCTTGGCGACTTGCTGCTTGAGCGCGTCGACGGCTGTTGCTGCATTGGCGCGGTAGGTTTCTGCATTAGCTGGATCGAGTTTTGCGAGCTCTTCTGCAAGGATCGGCAGCCAAGCCATGGCGTTGTCGGGGCTGAGCCAGACGTGGGCGTCTTTTCGGACTTTGTCTGTTTCCATTTCTGCGTGATCATCGCCGTGATTTTCATGATCTGCGTGGTCATCGTGATCTGCATGTTCTGTGTGATCGTCATGATCATGATCGTGGCTGTCTTTGGTTTCTGTGTGCTCTTCTTCGCTATGGTCGTGATCGTGGTCGTGATCATGTGCGCCGCGTTTGTCGAGGAGCAGTGTGCCTTGGGTTTCCATCAACGCGATGCTGGCTGCATCGGGGGCCATTTCTGCCTTGGCGTTGCCGAGCCATGGCGACATGAGGGGGCCGACCCAGACCAGAAGATCAGCATTTTGCAGCCGAGCCGCCTCGGAGGGGCGCAGGGCGTGATTATGGGGGGATGTTCCTGCCGGTGTGAGGAGTTCAGGTGTGCCGAGATCGCCCATGACTTGGGCGGTGAGGCTATGCAAAGGTGGAATGTCAGCGACAACGCGCAAGGCATCTGCGGTGAGGGGCGTTGCGAAAAGGGCGGTTGTGGTGATCAGATATTTTAGCATAGGGACTCCAAAACTTGAGTAGACGTTAGTGGCGATATGTTATAACATAACAGTATGAGTCAAGATATGAATTCCAAAAAAGCGCCGAGCGCCCCTCTGACGGGCTTTGGCACGCATGATCATACCCGTTGTAAAGCGGCCTCGATGACGGCGGCAGAGGCTCTTTGTGCTGCGCGCAAGCTGCAACTGACGCCTGTGCGCAAGCGGGTCTTGGAGATCTTGCTTGAGGCGCATGAGGCGATGGGCGCTTATGATGTTCTTGCGAGGCTGGCGGCAGAAGGGCTTGGCTCAAAGCCGCCTGTTGCTTACCGGGCGCTTGGCTTTTGGGTTGAGCAAGGGCTTGTGCACCGTATTGAAAAGCTCAACGCCTATGTGGCTTGTGCCCACCCCGGACGAGCGCATGATGCAGCGTTTATGATCTGCCGTGACTGTGGGCGCGTTGCCGAAACAGAGAGCCAAGGGCCGTTTGGCCAAAGCGCAGGCGAGGCTGGGTTTCAGATTGAGTCTATGGTGATCGAGGCGGAAGGGCTTTGCCCAAAATGTATTCCGGAGGCAGGCGCATGAGCTTGATTGAGGCGCGCGGGCTTACCAAGAGCTTTGGCGGCGATGTTGTTTTGCAAGGCGTAAACATTGCGATTGATCCCAGTGAGATCGTGACCATTGTGGGACCGAACGGCTCGGGCAAATCGACCTTGCTGCGCATGTTGGCTGGGGTTCTGAAGCCTGACGGCGGCGAGATCAGCCATGCGGCGGGCTTGACGATCGGCTATGTGCCGCAAAAACTTGAGCTTGAGGCGAGCCTGCCGATGACGGTGCGCCGCTTTCTCAATGTGCCACGGCGTGTCAGTGAGGCGGCGGCGGAGCGGGCTTTGGAGCGTGTTGGTGTGAAGGCCCTGAAGGGGCGCAGTCTTGAGGGGCTTTCGGGCGGGCAGATGCAACGGGTTTTGCTGGCGCGCGCGCTGATTGTGGAGCCTGATGTTTTGATGCTGGATGAGCCGACGCAGGGGCTGGACCAACCCGGGCAAGCCGAGTTTTACCGTCTGATTGAAGATCTGCGCTCTGAACTTGGTTGTGCTGTGATGATGGTCAGTCATGAGCTGCATGTGGTGATGAGCGCGTCAGACCGTGTGATTTGTCTCAATGGGCATATCTGCTGTGAGGGGACGCCCGAGATTGTGCGCAATGCGCCTGAATACCGCCGCCTCTTTGGCTCGGGCACACAGGGGGCTTTGGCGCTTTACCGTCATGAGCATGATCACGTGCACGACGAAAACTGTGGGCATAACCACGCCCACGACCATGAGGACGCTCACTGATGCTCAATGACTTTCTGGTGCGCGCGGGGCTCGCGGGCCTTGGTGTTTCGTTGGCGGCGGGGGCGCTTGGTCCGTTCGTTGTCTGGCGGCGGATGGCATATTTTGGCGATGCGATGGCGCATGCCGCGATTCTGGGTGTTGCCCTGTCGCTTGGCTTTGCGGTTTCAGTATTTATCGGGGTTTTGTTTGCAGCTCTCTTGGTTGCGGTTTTGTTTGTCACGCTGACGCGGCGGAGCCAGTCGGCGGATTCGTCGCTCGGGGTGATCGCACATTCGGCGCTGGCCTTTGGGCTTGTGGCTGTGGCGATGAGTTCGCAATCGCGGGTGATCAATGTTGAGGCCTATCTTTTTGGCGATGTACTGACAGTCTCGCGTGCCGATCTGGCACTGATTTGGAGTGTGGCTGCTGTTGTCGCGCTGTGGCTTGTCTGGCGCTGGCAGGCGCTTGTGACTTGGGTGCTCTCGCCGGATCTGGCGGAGACGAGCGGCTACAACACAAAGCTTGAGGAGGCGGGACTGATTGCTGCGCTGGCATTGGTTGTGGCTGTCGGGATCAAGGCAGTTGGGGCGCTTTTGATCACAGCGCTTCTGATCATTCCTGCGGCGAGTGCGCGGCCACATGTGCGTACGCCTGAAGGCATGATTGCTCTGTCGCTTGGCTTTGGTGCACTGGCGGCTGTGGCGGGGCTGCGTGGCGCACTTTGGTTTGATACGCCTGCAGGGCCGAGCATTGTCTGTGCCGCGGCGATTGCTTTTGCGGTTTCGATGGTTGTGGCGAAGCTGCGGGGCCACTGATGTATAAGCGATATGCGATTTATGACTGCCCTGAGGGGGCGCTTGGGGCCTTTGGCTCGGCATGGCTAGGGAGTGGTGCTGCGCTGGTGGAACGGCCTGCGCGCTATGGCTTTCATGCGACATTGAAGGCGCCTTTTTCGCTGGCGGAAGGCCAGAGCGAGGGCGGGCTTGCTGGGGCTGTGGAGGCGCTGGCGGCGGGGCTTGCGCCTGTGGAGATCACGCTTGAATTGGCGCGGATCGGTGGGTTTTTGGCGCTCGTGCCGAGGGGAGACAGTGAGGCGTTGAACCGCTTGGCGGGGGCTTGTGTGCTTGAGCTTGAGGCCTTTCGCGCGCCTATGAGTGCAGCGGAATATGAGCGCAAGTTGCGGCCCAATATGAGTGAGCGGAAGTTAGAGAACCTCAAGCGTTGGGGCTATCCGCATGTCTTTGACGACTTCCGCTATCATCTGACCCTGACGGGGCCGGTTGCGCAAGGGGCGCGCGAAGCTGTGGTCAACCAGCTGGAAGCGGCACTGCCTGACTTGGGCGCGCCGCATGTTATAGCCTCGCTGTGCCTCTGTGGTGAGGACGCTGCGGGGCAGTTTCACATTCTCCAGAGGTTTCCTCTAAGCGAGGCGTAAACCCAGCATTTCGCGGGCCTGTGCCGCCGTTGCGACGGGGCGCTCGTATTTGTCACAAAGCGCGGCTGCGCGCGCGATCAGTGCGGCGTTGGACGGGGCGAGGGTGTCACGATCAAGGCGCATATTGTCCTCAAGTCCCGCACGGGTATGCCCGCCTGCAGCGATGGCCCATTCGTTGACAACGATCTGGTTTGGCCCGATGCCAGCGGCGCACCATTCGGCGTTTGGTGCGCGGGACTTCATCATCTGCACATAATAATCGAAGACCTCTTTATCAGCGGGCATGGCGTTTTTCACGCCCATGACGAACTGCACATAGAGCTTTCCAAAGAGCGTGCCTTCGGAGTGAAGGCGGATCGCTTGGAGGATGTGAGAGAGATCAAAAGCCTCGATCTCTGGCGTGATCTCGTATTTGACCATCTCGGAGGCGAGCCATGCGACAAGATCAGGGCTGTTCTCATAGACCCGCGTTGGGAAGTTGTTGGAACCCACGGAGAGCGAGGCCATATCGGGGCGCAAAGACAGCATCCCGCCGCGCTCATGGCCTGCACCAGAGCGACCGCCCGTGGAGAACTGCAAGATTGCTTCGGGAGCATGCTTGCGCAGCTCTTCTTGAAGGCGGGCGAACTTCTCGGGGTCCGAACTGGGCGTTTCGTCTTCGTTGCGTACGTGAGCGTGGATGATACTTGCGCCCGCCTCAATGGCGGCGAGGGAACTTTCGACTTGCTCTGCGATTGTTGTGGGCACAGCTGGGTTGTTCGCTTTGGTCGGGACAGAGCCAGTGATGGCGCAGCAGAGAATGCAGGGTTTGGTCATTGAGATGCCTTAAATATCGAAGAATACTGTTTCGCCGTCGCCTTGGAGGCGGATGTCAAAGCGGTAGGTGTTGCCTGTGCGTTTGGCCACAAGAGTTGCTCTGCGATGTTCCCATTCGATCGAGTTCAGGACGGGATCGGAACTGTTGTCTTCGTCTTCAAAATAGAGCCGCGTGTTGAGGCCCACGTTTATGCCGCGCGCGACGATCCAGAGGTTGATATGGGGCGCTTGCATCTGCCCGTTGCGGCCGAGGGTTGCTCCTGGCTTCACCGTATCAAAGCCCCATTCGCCTGTGGCAAAATCAGTGATGACACGGCCCCAGCCGCGAAAGCCTTGTTCTACTTCGCCCGCGCTTTCGGGATGTGCATAGACGCCTGCCGCATTGGCCTGCCATGCTTCAAGCAGCACGTCTTTCACAGGCGCACCTGTCCCGTCGATCACGAGGCCTTCGACGCGGATGCGTTCACCCGCTGCATTGGGGCCAGTGATGTCGTGGCCAAGCTCTTCGCGGTAGATATCAAAGCCAGCCGCCCCCGGTGCGAGGCCGATGTGAACATAGGGCCCAGCGGTTTGGGAGGGGGTTTCTTTAAGGTATTTTGGCCCGTTGCTCATATCAATTCCCCTCCAGCTTGTTTTCAAAGAGCGTCGAGCGGCGGCCGCGCAGGACGATATCGAAGCGATAAGCAATTGTATCGAGCGGAATCGTTGCGTTCATATCAAGCTTTGCTGTGAGCTGGTCTATCGCGGCTGGATCGGGGATTGTCTGGACAATCGGACAGCGTGCGATGAGCGGGTCGCCTTCAAAATAAAGCTGGGTGATGAGGCGCTGTGCGAAGCCCGAGCCAAAAACTGAGACATGGATATGCGCGGGGCGCCAATCATTGATACCGTTGCGCCAAGGGTAGGCGCCAGGTTTGACTGTGCGGAAGTAGTAATAGCCGTCGGCGTCGGACAACGTGCGCCCGCAGCCGCCAAAGTTCGGATCAATCGGGGCGAGATAGGTATCTTTTTTGTGGCGGTAGCGTCCGCCTGCGTTGGCTTGCCAGACTTCGACCAACGTGTTGGGCACGGGGCGGGCGTTTTCATCCAAGACACGGCCATGAACGATAATGCGCTCGCCGATGGGGCTCTCGCCTGCTTTGGCGTAGTTGCTGAGAAGGTCGTTATCGAGCGGGTCGATATCATTGTGGCCAAAGCGCGGACCTGTGATTTCGCTTGGGGTATTTTCCAGCGAGATGAGCGAATAGCGCGGCGAACGGGCGACCGATGTTTTGTAAGGCGGCGTGAGGGCAGGCGGATGCCAGTTGCGGTCACGCTGGTAGAACTCGGCTGGTTTCATGTGTCTGCCTCCATTTCGGCATATGTCTCTTTGGCCAGTTTTAGCGCGTGGTTGGCGCGTGGCACGCCTGCATAGAGCGCGACGTGTTGGAAGACTTCAAGAACGTCTGTCTTGCTTGCGCCCGTGCGCGCTGTGGCGCGGATGTGCATCGGGATCTCGTCAAAGTTGCCTAAGGCGGCGAGAAGCGCAAGGGTCAGCATCGAACGCTCGCGATCAGGGATGCCGTCGGAGGCCCAGACATTGCCCCAAGCGGTTTCTGTGATCAGCTCTTGAAATGGAGTGTCAAACTCGGTTTTGGCGGCTTCGGCACGGGCGACATGGGCCTCGCCGAGGATATGGCGGCGCACGTTCATACCCTTATTGTAACGGTCACTCATAATCAGACTCCTAGTAGGGCAGGCCTATGTAATTTTGGGCCATGACGCTTTGCGCGGATTTGTTGCTGCGCAAAAAGTCGATGTCGGCCTTTTGCATTTTGAGATCAAACTCGGTCTGATCGGGGAAGCGGTGCAGAAGATTTGTCATCCACCACGAGAATCGCTCGGCCTTCCAGACGCGGGCGAGGGCCTTCTCGCTGTAGGTCTCCAGTCCTGCGCTATTGTTCTCAAGGTAGTGTTGTTTGAGGCCCTCAAAGAGATAGTGAATATCGCTTGCGGCAGTGTTGAGCCCCTTGGCGCCCGTGGGTGGGACGATATGGGCCGCATCACCACAGAGAAAGAGGCGGCCCCAGCGCATTGGCTCAGTCACAAAGCTGCGCAAGGGCGCGATGGACTTTTCGATGCTTGGTCCTGTGACAAGCTTTTCGGCGTGCTGGGCTGGTATGCGGCGCTTCAGCTCTTGCCAGAAGGCTTCGTCTGTCCAGTCTTCGGGTTTGTCCGAGAGCGAGCACTGGATATAATAGCGGCTGAGCTTGGCGTTGCGCATGGAGCAGAGGGCAAAACCGCGCTCGGAGGCGGCATAAATCAGTTCGTCGTTGACGGGGGGTGTCTCTGAGAGGATGCCAAGCCAGCCGAAGGGGTAAACCTTCTCGTATTCACGGCGCACGGACAGCGGTATGGTTTGGCGTGAGACACCGTGAAAGCCATCGCAGCCAGCGATAAAGTCGCAATCAATGCGATGGGTCTCTCCGCAGACATTATAAGTGACGTAGGCTTTGTCTGTGTCGGCGCCGTGGATTTCGACCTGTTCGACATTGAAGAGTGTCCGCAAGCCAGCGGCTTCGCGCGCGTCATACAGATCACGGGTGACTTCTGTTTGGCCGTAAACGACGACAGATGTATCGGTGTGTTCTTTGAAATTGATGGTGAACTCTTCGTCCCCATAGGAGATGATCGTGCCGTCATGCACAAAGCCCTCCGCCTCAAGCCGTGCGCCAACGCCTGCTTGGTGCATCAGGCTAATTGTGCCTGTCTCAAGGATGCCTGCACGGATGCGGCTCAGGACATAGTCACGCGTTTTGCGCTCCAGCACCACGGCGTCGATGCCTTGGGTGTGGAGGAGCTGTCCGAGGAGGAGGCCAGAGGGGCCACCGCCGATGATGACGACTTGGGTACGCATGGTCTGCCTTTCTAGAAAGTTCGTGAACTTTAATGGTCAAATTTGATATGTAAAATGAATTAGATGGCGATATAGTTGCCCAAAAAGGAAAGTAATGGACCGCCGTATCAAGCTTCGCCATATTGAGGCCTTTGCCGAGATAGCCCGCCACAAAAGTCTCAAGGGGGCGGGCGAGGCGCTTGGGCTGACACAGCCTGCGATCTCCAAAATTCTCAAAGAGCTTGAGGATATTCTTGGTGCAAGCCTTATGAGCCGTGGGCGTGGTGGCGTAGAGCTGAGTGCTGAGGGGGCCGTTTTTCTGAAAGGTGCTGAGGCCAGCCTGTCGGCACTCCGGCAAGGCTTTGACGGCGTGACGCGGCTTAAGGCAGGGGGCTCGGGGGCTCTTTCTGTGGGTGCGATGCCAAGCGTTGCAGCGCGGGTTTTACCACTGGCGAGCTTGAAGTTTCGAGAGAAGGAACCTGAGACAGTCCTGAAGGTGGAGGATGGGCCGCACGGTTTTTTGATGGAGCGGTTGCGCGCTGGGGCGCTTGATCTGGTTGTTGGCCGGATGGGCCCGCCCGCGACGATGACAGGGATCAGCTTTACGCAGCTTTATAGCGAGCAGGTGGCTTTCGTTGTGCGCACGGGGCATCCGCTGTGTGGCGAGCGGCGGCTTGCGGCGCTGCGCGACCAGCTTGTGATCTATCCGACAGAGCGCGCGGCGATTCGGCCTTTGGTGGATAGGCTCTTCATTGCTGAAGGGGTGGCCGAGTTGCCATATCGGATTGAGAGTGTTTCGGGCGATTATGGTCGTGGGCTGACGCGGGCGAGCGAGGCGGTCTGGATCATTTCCCAAAGTGTTGTCGCAGGCGATATCGCAAGTGGGCTCTTGGAGCAGCTGCCCATTGAAACAGGGATTACCGCGGGACCAGTGGGGGTTATGACGCGGGCGGAGGAGGATGTCTCGCCATCAGCACAGCTCTTTCGGGCGGGCTTGAGCGAGGCGGTTTCAGAGCTGGGGCTGAGCGCCTGAACGCAAAACGGCCCCGCGAGAGGCGGAGCCGTTTGTGACATGTAGGTGCCTTAGAGGCTGGCTGTGAGAGCCGCAACGATGGCATCACCCATCTCGGAGGTGCTGATCGCGCTGACACCTTCTTCTCCGAGAAGATCTGCTGTGCGCAGGCCATCGGCGAGAACTTTTTCGACGGCTTTTTCCAAGCGGTCGGCTTCAGCGCCCTGATCAAAGCTGTAGCGCAGAGCCATAGCGAAGCTGAGCACACAGGCGATCGGGTTGGCTTTGCCTTGGCCCGCAATATCGGGGGCGGAGCCGTGTACTGGCTCATAGAGCGCCTTGGGGCGGCCATTGGCCATTGGCACGCCAAGCGAGGCTGAGGGCAGCATGCCCAAGCTACCTGTGAGCATTGCGGCCATGTCAGACAAGAGATCCCCGAAGAGGTTGTCTGTCACGATCACGTCAAACTGCTTGGGCCAGCGGCAGAGCTGCATCGCGCCTGCGTCGGCATACATGTGAGAAAGCTCGACGTCGGCGTATTCGGCTTGGTGAACTTCTGTCACAACATCGCGCCAGAGAATGCCTGATTCCATGACGTTGGCTTTTTCCATTGAGCAAACTTTGTTGCCACGCTTGCGCGCGAGTTCAAAGGCGGAGCGCGCCACGCGGGCGATTTCGCTTTCGGTGTAGCGCTGCGTGTTGATACCGACGCGCTCATTGCCTTCTTCAAAAATGCCGCGTGGTTCGCCAAAGTAAACGCCTGACGTCAGCTCGCGCACGATCATGATATCAAGACCCGCGACCACGTCTTTCTTGAGCGAGGAGAAATCGGCCAGCGCGTCAAAGCACTGCGCGGGGCGCAGGTTTGAGAAGAGGTCCATTTCTTTGCGCAGGCGCAGAAGGCCGCGCTCTGGCTTTACGGAGAAGTCGAGCACATCATACTTGGGTCCACCAACGGCGCCGAGGAGAACGGCGTCAACCTCTTGGGCTTTGGCCATTGTGTCGTCATGCAGGGGCGTTCCGTGCGCGTCATAGGCTGCGCCGCCGACGAGGTCTTCGCTGACGTCAAAGGCGAGGCCGCGGTTTGCGCCATACCAGTCGATGATCTTGCGGACTTCGGCCATAACTTCGGGGCCGATGCCGTCACCGGGAAGAATAAGAAGCGAAGGGTTGCTCATAATGTGGTTCCTCGTTTGAAAAGCTTGGCTCTGAGCTAGCGGCTGGCGAGGGGAGGGTCAAGAAACATAAGGTGCAAGCCCAGCTTCGAGTGCGTCCCATACGCTTTCTGGGGCCAAGCTGCAGGCGCTTTTGCGAGAGTTTGAAGGCACGCCTCTGCGCGACGTTCTACGGCAGTTTGATATCAATCCAGACGAGGCGATGACGGCTGGCAGCAAGGGCGAGCGCGTGGTCCGCGGATGTGGGCGCTGGCCAGAAGACGCCTGCATCGCTGACTGTGACATCAGCGGAGGGCAGCAGGAAATCGACGCGCATGTTACCAGGGCCGAATGTGTCGGCGGTGGGCTCTGCCCAATCTGCCGTATCAAGCGCGGGATCGCCGAGATGAGCCGGAGTGGCGGCGGAGGCCGCGCCTTGGCTTTTGGGGCGCGGGTCTTGCAGCTGGGGGTGAGTGAGCAGGGCTTGCATCACTTCGCGCCGCCCTGCGCCATCTGCGGGGTCTAGATTGGCTCCGAAGGCGAGGACGAAGGGGCCGCTGGGCGGCGTGCCGAGGCGGCCTTCGATATGATGTAGCCAGAGGGCATTTTCGTCGTGGTTGCGCTTGCCGTTCCGGTCTTCTGCGCCGTCAAAGACGGGTGGTGTGGCTTGGCTGATCAGCAAGGTGAGCGGGCCGCTCGATAGGGTGACGGGCAGGGACCAGTGCGCTGTTGTTGAAAGGCGTTGGGCGGCAAGAGCAGCATCGGAGGGGAAAGGGGCGCCGCTGGCGTGTGTGGGCAGCAGCGCCTCGGGAAAATCGCGCCAGAGGAGGGCGGAGAAATCCTGAAGGTGCGGCTCATCAATCGGGAAGCGAGAAAGGACGGCGAGGCCGCCTTGGCCCGCAAAATAACCAAAGCCTTGTGAATCGCGGGGGCCACCGAGCCGGCCATCCCCATCCATATCAAGGCCCGTGGCCCAGCCCGTATTGGGACGGCGGGCGAAAGCGTAGGGATAGGGCGCAGCTGTTTCGGCGAGCAGATCAGCGAAGGCACGCAGGGCGGAAAGCTCTGCATCATAGTCAAAATCTGAGAGAACGAGGATATCAGGATCTGTGCGTGTGATCACGTCTCGGGCGGCAAGGGCCTGCGCCTCTTTGCGCGAGATGTCGCGTAAGAGGAGGCCTGGGCCTTTGCGTGAGAGGCCCGCGCTAAAAAAGGCGATGCGCAGGTCTTTTGCCGAAAGCGGGGAGGCTAACGGAACGAGGAGCAGGAGTGTGAAAACGATCAGGCAGAGGCGGTTTGCAATCCGCTTTTTTCGGCTTCTGAGTAGGCGCGATTGCGCTTTTCCTCGATCAGCTCGGCGATCCGGCCCATGGCGATACCACGCATGATCATGCTGGCAGGAAGAAAGGCCCATGCTGTCATCGTCCAGATCAAGGTTTGCGGATTCTGCATCGAGATCGGATCAATGAAGCTTGATGCAGCTTTCACAATGGCTGGGATCAAGAATGGTAGTAAAATTCCTAACACAATGTTAAGACCTGCGTCGCGTTTGAGGCGGTGGACCACATCGCCGCCTGCTGTCGGGTCAAACAGGGGCAGGTTGATCCAGACGTTAAAGGCGCGGTTGCGTGTCGGCCAGCCGAGGAGGCGGACCATTGTGACGAATATGAAAAGGGCGACCAGCGACACCATATAGGCGATACCTGCTGAGGTGCGAACAGAGCTGATCAGCTCGGCAGAGGCGTATTCTGGCATCATCAGGACGACAAGCCGCACAGGCGAGAAGGGGAAATCAAGAGCTGTTCCCCAAGCCGTGCCAAGCTGCGTCAGCGTATTGGCCATCGGATTGGAGCCTGTGGGGCTGGCGAGAATGACGGAGAGCAGTGTCACAATCACGAACAATGCCAAAAAGCGCAGCCTGTTGAAGGGCGAGGCGTAGCGGAATTCGATGATTGAGGGATATTGGCTGTAATACTCGATGAAGACCATCAAGAAGGCCAGAAGCGCCACCAAGACCGTGATCTGGCTGGTGTCAGTGCTGACATTTGGAAGCAAGAGTGATGGCATAGCCACCAGAAAAGCCATTAATATAGCGCGCAAAGCTGCGCCAGTTACACGAGTAAACACTGCCCAATCCTTCCAACTTGGTCGGTCACGATACGATGCCGTGTCCTTGTTCCAACTTGAACCCGCTCTTTATGGCGGTATGCCTCAATCTTGCCCAATTTTTGCCTTCTTTCGATTCACAGCTCAAGTCATGCGTTGATAAGAGCTTGGAAATGGGGCGCTTTAAGGGAGCAAGTGGTGCGAGATTGCATCAATTGTGGATCGTAAATGTGGCGTTTCAAAACAATTTTACTACATTTTGTACGATCGGGCAGTTTTGCCCATAGGGACAGATTTGGGGAGTTTTCATCAAAGTGTTCAATGCGCGGCCACGAGAGCTGTCTTGCAGCCGCGCTTGATATTTTAGAGCCGGCTCAAACCCAAGGGCGCGACTGGCTTGCCGTAGCTTCGAATGTGTCGATCGCGGCGGCCTTTTCCATGGTCAGGGCAATGTCATCCAGACCTTCGAGCAGGCAGTGCTTTTTGAAGGCATCTACTTCAAAGGCGAAAACGTCACCATCTGAAGTCGTCACCGTCTGAGCTTCGAGATCGACATCCATGCGAGCGTTGGCGCCCTTTTCAGCGTCTTTCATCAAGACATCGACAGCCTCTTGCGGCAAGACGATCGGCAGGATGCCGTTCTTGAAGCAGTTGTTGTAGAAGATGTCGGCAAAGCTTGTTGAAATGACGGCCTTGATGCCAAAATCTGCGATGGCCCAAGGCGCGTGTTCGCGCGAGGAACCACAGCCGAAGTTGTCACCGGCCACAAGGATTTGCGCTTCGCGGTAGGCGGGCTGGTTGAGCACGAAGTCAGCGACTTCTGTGCCATCGCGGTTGTAGCGCATCTCGTCAAAGAGATTTTTGCCAAAGCCTGTGCGGGCAATCGACTTTAGAAACACCTTGGGGATGATCATATCAGTGTCGATATTCACGAGGGGCATCGGCGCGGCGATGCCTGAGAGTTTTTCGAACTTGTCCATTAGATCATATCCCGAATGTCTGTGAGGTGGCCTGTGATGGCAGCGGCGGCGGCCATGGCAGGCGACACAAGGTGTGTGCGGCCCTTGTAGCCTTGGCGGCCTTCGAAGTTGCGGTTTGAGGTGGCCGCGCAGCGCTCGCCTTCTGAGAGCTGGTCTGGGTTCATCGCGAGGCACATGGAGCAGCCCGCGAGGCGCCATTCAAAGCCCGCCTCTTTGAAGATATCAGCCAAGCCTTCTTCTTCTGCTTGGGCACGGACAAGGCCCGAGCCTGGAACGATCATGGCGCGCATGCCGTCCTTGATTTTCTTGCCTTTCAGGATTGCGGCTGCAGCGCGCAAATCTTCGATGCGCCCGTTTGTGCAAGAGCCGATGAAGACTGTGTCGATCTGAATGTCTGTGAGCTTCTGGCCCGCAGTAAGACCCATATACTCAAGCGCGCGCTTGGCCGCGTCGACTTTGCCGCCCTTGAAGCTCTCGGGGTGAGGAACAACGCCTGTAATTGGAAGAACGTCTTCGGGCGATGTGCCCCAAGTGACAACGGGTTGGATGTCTTCGCCCTTAAGCGTCACGACTTTGTCAAACACGGCGTCTTCGTCTGTGTAGAGCGTTTTCCACCAGTTGAGGGCGGCTTCCCACTGTGCGCCTTTGGGAGCGTGGGGCCGGCCTTTGACATAGGCGTATGTTGTTTCGTCAGGCGCAATAAGGCCTGCGCGCGCGCCGCCTTCGATGGCCATGTTGCAAACAGTCATGCGGCCTTCCATCGAGAGATCGCTGATCGCTTCGCCGCAATATTCGATGACATAGCCAGTGCCGCCAGCTGTGCCTGTCTCGCCGATGACGGCAAGGGTGATGTCTTTTGCGGTCACGCCGGGCATCAGTTTGCCAGTGATCTCGACTTTCATGTTCTTGGATTTTTTCTGGATCAGCGTTTGGGTGGCGAGCACGTGCTCGACCTCTGATGTGCCGATGCCGTGGGCGAGCGCACCAAAGGCGCCGTGAGTCGCTGTGTGGCTGTCGCCGCAGACGACTGTCATGCCCGGAAGCGTCCAACCTTGCTCAGGGCCAACGATGTGAACGATGCCTTGGCGAACGTCGGAAACGGGATAATAGTGCACGCCAAATTCGCGGGCGTTCTTGTCCAGCGCATCGACTTGGATGCGGCTCTCTTCGTTTTCGATGCCTTTGGCGCGGTCAAGCGTTGTGGGGACGTTGTGATCGGGCACAGCGATTGTTTTTTCTGGTGCGCGAACCTTGCGGCCCGTCATGCGCAGGCCTTCAAACGCCTGTGGCGATGTCACTTCGTGGACAAGGTGACGATCAATGTAGAGAAGGCAGGTGCCATCCTCGGCTTCATGGGCGACGTGGGCATCCCAGATTTTATCATAGAGTGTTTTGGGGGACATGTGTCCTCTCCCGTATAAAGAATGTTGAATGGTGGCGGTCGAAAAGACAGGCGGGTGCGGCTTAGAGGCACGCCGCGACGAGGCGTTCTTCGGAGAAGAAGCGTTCGCGCAGGCGGGCGCGGTCGTCGATGTCAAATATCTGTGTCATGGCCAAACAGATACAGCTTGGGCGGCTTGCCTGCAAGAGTTTGATGGCTTGGTCTTGTCCGCTTGGCCTGCACATGTAACTCTGAAAAGAAAAGAGACCGCATGGAAAACGAAACGACATTGGCCACACGCCCAAATCTGCCAGAGGCCAGCGCGCCCGCCACATCCGCGCCAGAGCAGGCCTCGGGAGCTGTTGTGAATGAAGCGCAAGAGATTGCGTTGTCATTGGCGGACAAGGCGCAGGGCTTTTTAGAAGGCTTGTTGCGGCCTTGGAATGCCTATCAGATCGTTATTGCGCTCGTGCTTTTCATTGTTGCGCATCTTTTGGCCAAGCTCTTGCGGCCGCGCTACCGCGAATGGATGCGCTCACGGGAAAACTGGCCCAAGTGGCGTTTGCGGTTCATGTTGCTTGTCGAAAGGCGCTTGCGGCTGATCTGTTTTGTTCTGCTGATCTTCCCGACGGTTTGGCTGATGCGCGAGCTGACATGGCCCTCGCGGTCCTATTTGCTTGGTGTGATCGCCAATCTTGCGCTTGCTTGGCTCGTGATTGCGATTGTCACGCGGCTGATCAACAACGGATTTTTACGGTCTTTGGTGCGCTACGCCGGTTGGGCTTGGGCGACACTGGTGATCCTTGGGATCACCGAAGAGGCCATCAGTCTGATGGACACGGCGGCGATTGAGCTGGGCACCTTGCGACTTTCGATCTGGATGTTGGTGCAGGCAGTGTTCACGCTTGGTCTGCTGTTTTTCCTCGCGCGGTCTGTCTCAAAGGCCACGGCAAGCGGGGTGCGGCGCAACGAAGATATCAGCCCGTCGATGCAGGTGCTTGTCATCAAGTTTGCGCAGGTCGGGCTGTATGGGCTCGCGCTCTTTGTCGGGTTGCGGGCCACTGGGGTCGACTTGACGGGGCTGGCTGTTCTTTCGGGGGCGATTGGTGTCGGGCTTGGTTTTGGTTTGCAAAAAGTTGTCTCAAACCTTGTTTCGGGCGTGATCATTCTTTTGGACAAATCGATCAAACCGGGGGATGTGATCAGCCTTGGTGAGACCTTTGGTTGGATCAACACGCTGGGTGCACGTTATACCTCTGTTGTCACGCGCGATGGGCGGGAATATCTGATCCCGAACGAAGACCTGATTACGGGGCAGGTTGTGAACTGGTCGCACTCAGACGATTTTGTGCGGCTTGATATCTATTTTGGCACCGCTTACGGCGATGACCCCCATAAGGTTCGGGCGCTGGCGATTGAGGCGGCGCGGGGTGTCGACCGAGTGTTAAGTCATAAAGCGCCAGTTTGCCATATTGTCGGGTTTGGCGACAATTCCGTGGACTATATTCTGCGGTTCTGGATCAAAGATCCGACAGGCGGGCTGACCAACATCCGCGGCAATGTCTACCTCGCGCTTTGGGACAAGTTTCAGGAAAACAATATTTCGATCCCCTTCCCGCAGCGAGAAGTACGAATGCTGGACGACGGGTCTTGAACTTTTAGGGCTGTGGGTGTTGCAGGGTTTGTGCTTTGGCTGCGCCAAATCGCGCTGGGGCGAGAGGGGCTTCGCCCCCCTCGCGCTCCCCCCAGGATATTTTTGAAGAGAAGAAAGGGCGTAGCGCAGCTTTGGGTGCGACCCTGGCGTAGGCTGCGACCCTAGCGTAGGGCGCGGCCTTTGAGGATGGCGTCTTTGCCGAATTTTTCGCGAATTCGGTCTGTGGCGCGTTCCACATCGGAGCGTTTGGCGGCGCCCTCATCCAAGAGATCATGGGAGCGATCGGCGTCGCTGGCTGGAACGAGGCCCGAGAGACCCGTTCCGATGAGGCGGAAGGGGCCTTCATCGTCCAGCTGATCAAAGAGGGCACGGGCGGTGCGATAGATTGAGTCGGCCATTTGAGTGGCGTCATGCAGCGTCTGGCGGCGGGTGAGGCTTTTGAAACTCGCGGTTTTGAGTTTGAGCGTCACGGTCTGGCCCGCAAAGCCTTTGGCTTTGGCGCGATCCGAGACTTGTTCGGCGAGGCGCCAGAGGTGCCCATCAAGGAGGTCTTTGTCGCCTGTGTCTTCTGAGAAGGTTGTCTCTTTTGAGATCGACTTCACCGGCTCATGGGCGGAGACACGGCGGCGGTCTTCTCCGCGCGCGAGGTGATAAAGCCGTGTGCCCATGGAGCCGAAGCGGGCTGTGAGATCAACCTCGCTCCAGCGCAGGAGATCGGAGAACAGATGAATACCCGCTTTGTCGAGCGCGGCTTGGGACACGGCACCGACCCCCCAGATTAGGCGAACGGGTTTGTCGCGCAAGAAATCGGCTGTTTCAGCCTTGCCGATGACCGAAAACCCTTTGGGTTTCTCCAAATCGGAGGCGACTTTGGCAAGGAATTTGTTGTGGCTGAGGCCGATAGAGCCAGAGAGGCCAAGCTCGTCTTTCATCCGTTTGATGAGACGGGCGAGCATGATGGCAGGAGGGCGGCCATGCAGCCGCGCGGTGCCTGTGAGATCCATGAAGGCTTCATCAAGCGACAGCGGCTCGATCTCGGGAGTCATCTCTTCCATCATGGCGCGGATGGCGCGGGAGGCTTTCACATAGGCGTCCATGCGGGGGGCAACGACTACGGCATCGGGGCATAGCTTGAGCGCCTGAAACATTGGCATGGCAGACCGCACGCCGCGAATGCGCGCGATATAACAGGCTGTCGAGACAACGCCGCGGCGGCCTCCGCCGATTATCACGGGTTTGGCAGCAAGCGCTGGGTTGTCGCGCTTTTCAACGGAGGCATAGAAGGCATCGCAATCCATGTGGGCGATGCTGAGATCGTATAGCTCTGGGTGTGCAGTGATACGGGGGCTGCGGCAGGCTGGGCAGCGCGCTCCCGTTTCAAAAGGGTGTAAACAATCTCGACAGAGGCTTGGCATGACACTTCATACGCCGAGCCAATGCGCAATTCTACTTGGAAGTTCGACGACTAGCCCCCATATTTGACGAAGATTTGGGAGAGTGACATGAGTTTGGAACAAATTTTGACGGGTCTGCTGGGCGGGAATCTTGTGACCCTGCTGATTGCGTTGCTAATCATTATTTCGATTTTCCTCGGGGTGCGGATTGTCCCGCAGTCAGAGAAATATGTGGTGGAGCGCTTTGGGCGCTTGAAATCGGTGCTTGGGCCGGGGATCAATTTTATCGTGCCGTTTATCGATGTGGTGCGCCATAAGGTGAGTATCCTTGAGCGGCAGTTGCCGACGGCGTCTCAGGATGCGATCACCAAAGACAACGTTTTGGTCCAGGTCGAGACCAGCGTGTTTTATCGCATTCTGGAGCCTGAAAAGACAGTTTACCGCATTCGCGATGTGGACGCGGCGATTGCCACGACAGTGGCAGGGATTGTTCGTGCCGAGATCGGCAAGATGGAGCTTGATGAGGTTCAGAGCAATCGCTCAAGCTTGATCGGGCAAATCCAGAACGCTGTTGAAGATCAGGTCGACAATTGGGGGATTGAGGTCACGCGGGCCGAAATTCTGGATGTGAATCTTGATCAGGCGACGCGGGACGCGATGCTGCAGCAGCTCAATGCGGAACGCGAGCGGCGTGCTCAGGTCACACGGGCGGAGGGTGCGAAACGGGCGGTTGAGCTCAATGCGGACGCTGAGCTTTATGCGGCTGAGCAGATTGCCAAGGCGCGCCGGATCGAAGCGGATGCGGAGGCCTATGCGACTGGCGTGGTTGCGCAGGCGATTGCAGATAACGGACTTGAAGCGGCACAGTATCAGGTTGCGCTAAAGCAAGTTGACGCTTTGGCCAAGGTGGGCGCGGGTGCGGGGAAGCAGACGATCTTGCTGCCTGCGGATGCTATTGATGCCTTCAAGAACGCTTTTGGCATGTTGAAGGGCGGTAAGTGATGGATATGATGACAGGCGACGGGCTGTGGAGCCTTTGGTGGGTCTGGCTGGCACTGGCGCTGGGGCTCGGCATTCTCGAGATCCTTGCTCCTGGATTTATTCTTTTGGGCTTTGCCATTGGCGCGGCCGTGGTTGGTGCGCTGCTCGCTTTGGGTGGGCCGCTGGGCGCATATCTCGGCGGATCATTTACGTTGACGCTTGTTGTCTTTGCGGTGTTTTCCCTGATCGGCTGGATCGGGCTTAGGCGCACTATGGGCGTGCGCAAGGGGCAGGTGAAGACCTGGGATCGGGATATCAACGAAGACTGACAGCTCTCGCTGATGTCAGAGCTTTGGAAACTCGGCCAGCACAGCGCGGGCGGCCTCGGCGGGGTCTTGAGCCTGCCAAATGGGGCGGCCTACGACAATATGATCAGCCCCGTCTGTGACGGCCTGTGCAGGCGTCGCAACACGCTTTTGGTCTCCAAGAGCAGCACCCGCGGGGCGCACACCAGGGGTCACGATGAGCTTGCCAGTGGCTTCGGGGAGTGCACGGATCAGCGCGGCTTCTTGGGGTGAGGCGATGACGCCATCGGCGCCCGCTTCGAAGGCGCGCGCAGCACGTTCTATCACCAGCTCTTGAACATCGCCTGCTTTGAGGAGTGATGCGTCCAGATCGGCGCGGTCGAGCGATGTGAGGATCGTGACAGCGAGTATTTTCATATCAGAGTTAGCGGCGCCTTCCTTGGCGGCGCGGACGACATGGGGGTCACCGTGCACGGTGAGAAAGTCGAGATCAAACTGTGCGAGGCCGCGCACAGCGGCTTCAACTGTTGCGCCGATGTCAAAGAGTTTCATGTCGAGAAAGATGCGCTTGCCGTGTTCGTCCTTCAGCTCTTGCGCGAGCGCAAGGCCACCGCCTGTGAGCATACCGAGGCCGATTTTGTAGAAGCTTACGGCGTTGCCAAGTTTGGCAGCGAGCTCAAGCCCCGCGATGGCATTTGGGACATCGAGGGCGACGATGAGGCGATCATCTGACATATGGGGGCTCCTTCACAGCGGGTTTTGGCCTTGTTGCGGGGATTAACCGTGGCGTCAAGGGCATGCACTATGAAGGAGCCGAATGTCTCAGGCGGCGAGCGGGGGAAGCTCTGGGGCCTGAGGCGTGGCTGTGAGCCGTTTAAGGTGCGAGCGCAGACCCGGATTGGCGGAGCGGTGTTTGCGTAGGGCTTTGTTTGAAAGTTGTTCCATCACCAAAGCATATTCCGCATCAAGTGGGGCGGCGACGAAGCTTGGATAGCTGAAGGTCTCTCCTGCATCTTGGATAAAGACAATCGCTTCATAGCCAGAAAACTCTAGATTGTAGCGGATGCGCGCAATGCGTGATTTACCGTAAGACATATTGGTCCTCCTAACGGGCAGGGCGCTGTGCCCTCGCCTGTGGATAAGATGGCATGTGTTTGGCCCAATAAAAGGGGGGTTCACACAAAGGTGACTCAGTTTGTAACTATTTGCGAAAATCCGCCGACGGCTATTTTGCACGACAAGCTCTTGAAGCGGAGCGCGATCCACCCCATTTTTATCTCAAGGTTCCCGACGCGACGTATGCCTCTTTTGGGTGCGCCAGCAGGGAAGGCTTATAAAAGGAGAAAGACCATGAACCTAGAGAAGTTCACGGAGCGTTCGCGCGGATTTTTGCAGGCTGCGCAAACAATTGCGATGCGCGAAGATCACCAGAGGGTGATGCCCGAACACCTGCTGAAAGCGATTATGGACGACAGCGAGGGGCTTGCGAGCAACCTCATCACCAAAGCGGGTGGTGCGCCTAAACGGGTGAAAGACGCTGTTGATATTGCCGTTGGCAAGATCGCCAAAGTAAGTGGCGATACGGGCCAGCCATATCTTGATAAATCATTGGCCAAGGTACTGGGCGAGGCTGAGAGCCTTGCGCAGAAGGCGGGTGATAGTTTTGTGCCGGTCGAGCGCATTTTGATGGCACTTGCGATGGTCAAATCGGCTGCGAAAGACGCGATGGATGCGGGCGCTGTGAATGCGCAAGCGCTGAATGCGGCGGTAAACGATATTCGCAAAGGCCGCACAGCGGATTCTGCGAGTGCGGAAGACAGCTATGAAGCGCTGAGCAAATATGCCGCCGACCTCACAGAGCGCGCGCGGCAAGGCAAGATCGACCCGATCATCGGCCGTGACGACGAGATCCGCCGCACCATGCAGGTTCTCAGCCGTCGCACAAAGAACAACCCTGTTCTGATCGGAGAGCCGGGTGTCGGGAAAACCGCGATTGCCGAGGGGCTTGCTTTGCGCATCGTCAACGGCGATGTGCCTGAAAGCTTGCGCAACAAGAAGCTGATGTCGCTGGATATGGGCGCGCTGATTGCTGGCGCGAAGTACCGTGGCGAGTTTGAGGAGCGGCTGAAGGCTGTGCTCAACGAAGTGACGGATGCGGCTGGCGAGATCATTCTTTTCATCGACGAGATGCACACGCTTGTGGGCGCGGGTAAGGGCGACGGCGCGATGGACGCGGCGAACCTTATCAAACCCGCTTTGGCGCGCGGCGAGCTGCACTGTGTTGGTGCGACAACGCTCGACGAATACCGCAAGCATGTGGAGAAAGACGCGGCCCTTGCGCGGCGTTTCCAGCCTGTCTTTACAGAAGAGCCCAGCGTGGAAGACACGATTTCTATTCTGCGGGGCATCAAGGAAAAGTACGAGCTGCACCACGGTGTGCGGATCTCGGACTCTGCCTTGGTGGCTGCGGCGACGCTTTCAAACCGGTACATCACTGACCGCTTTTTGCCTGATAAAGCCATCGACTTGATGGACGAGGCGGCGAGCCGTTTGCGCATGGAAGTCGACAGCAAGCCAGAAGAGCTTGATGCGCTGGACCGCCAGATATTGCAGATGCAGATCGAGGTTGAGGCCTTGAAAAATGAAGACGACGAGGCCTCGAGAGACCGCCTTGAGCGTCTTCAGAAAGACCTTGGCGACTTGCAGGAGAAATCTGACGAGATGACTGCCAATTGGCAGGCTGCACGCGACAAGCTTGAGGGCGCTCGTGAGCTTAAGGAACAGCTCGACCGTGCGCGCGCCGATGTGGACATTGCGACACGCGAAGGCAACCTTGCCCGCGCGGGTGAGCTGCGCTTTGGCGTGATCCCTGAGCTTGAAAAGAAGCTTGCGGCTGCCGAGGCGAGCGAAGGCGATATGACCGTGGAAGAAGCGGTGCGCCCTGAGCATGTGGCGCAGGTGATCGAACGTTGGACGGGGATTCCTGCGGGCAAGATGCTGGAAGGTGATCGCGACAAGCTCTTGCGGATGGAAGACGGGCTGCACAAGCGCGTTATTGGGCAGAATGCGGCTGTGACGGCTGTGGCAAATGCGGTGCGCCGTGCGCGTGCGGGGCTGAACGACGAGGGGCGACCTTTGGGCAGTTTTCTCTTCCTCGGCCCAACGGGTGTGGGCAAGGCCGAGCTGACCAAGGCTGTGGCTGAGTTCTTGTTTGACGATGACAACGCCATGGTGCGGATTGATATGTCTGAGTTCATGGAGAAGCATGCTGTCAGCCGTCTGATTGGTGCGCCTCCCGGCTATGTCGGCTACGACGAAGGCGGCGTGCTCACGGAAGCCGTGCGGCGCAGGCCTTATCAAGTTGTTCTCTTTGACGAGGTGGAAAAGGCGCATCCCGATGTCTTTAACGTGCTGTTGCAGGTTCTGGACGACGGTGTGCTCACCGACGGGCAGGGGCGCACTGTGGACTTCAAGCAGACGCTCATTATCCTGAGATCAAACCTCGGTGCTCAGGCTCTGAGCCAGCTTCCTGATGGGGCTGACGCGGGTGACGCCAAGCGCGATGTTATGGATGCTGTCAGGGCGCACTTCCGCCCTGAATTCCTCAATCGTCTGGACGAGACAATCATCTTTGACCGTCTGGGGCGCGAGGATATGGGCGGGATTGTTGAGATCCAGCTTGCGCGGCTCAAGAAGCGGCTGCTGGCGCGCAAAATCGAGCTTGATCTGGATGAAGGCGCGATGAAGTGGTTGGCGGATGAGGGCTATGACCCAGTGTTTGGCGCGCGGCCTTTGAAGCGTGTGATCCAGCGGGCGTTGCAAAACCCACTCGCCGAGGCGCTGCTCGCGGGCGATATCAAGGATGGTGACACCATTCCTGTGCGCGCGGGGGCAGAGGGCTTGCTGATTGGCGACCGTGTTGGTGCGACCAACCGCGATAAACCAGATGACGCCGTCGTCCACTGAGTCAGCATATATCACGAGAAGAGCCGTTCCTGCTGGGGCGGCTCTTTTATTTTGTGCGTCCTGATGTAAAGGTTGTGGGGGCTCTTTATATCCCTTGGGAAACAGGCATTAGGAGCGAAAGTGGAATATTTTCTGGTGCTGGCGGGGCTTGTCGGCCTCTTTTTCGGGGGTGACTGGCTGGTTAGGGGGGCTGTCGGACTGGCGGCGCGCCTTGGGCTCTCTGCATTTCTCATTTCGCTTACGATTGTCGGGTTTGGAACCTCTTTGCCCGAACTCCTCGTTTCTGTTCGCGCGGCAATGGACGGTGCGCCGGGGCTGGCGTTGGGCAATGTGATTGGCTCCAATATTGCCAATATCGGGCTGATCCTCGGACTGGCGGCGCTGATCATGCCGATGCGGGCCGGCGCAGGCAACAGGCGTGATATTTTGGTGATGCTCTCGGTTGCTCTGCTTTTGGGACCGGTGCTGTGGCAAGGGCAGATCGGCATGTTGACGGGCGCGTTGATGGCGCTGGCGCTCTGTGGCTATCTCGGACTGACCTATTATCTGGACGGCGGAAGCGACGCCGCTACGCCCGATGCACCCGAGCCAGCAATGGCGCTATGGAGGCTTGGCCTTTTGCTCGCGGGAGGGCTGGCGCTTTTGGTGGCGGGAGCCGAGATGTTGGTGCGCGGCGCGGTTGTGATTGCTGAAGATTTTCGGGTGAGCGATGCGGTGATCGGGCTGACAGTTGTGGCTGTGGGGACAAGCTTGCCCGAGCTTGCAACCTCGCTCACAGCTGCGCTGAAAGGCAAAGCCGATATTGCCATTGGCAATGTGGTCGGCTCCAATATCTTCAACATTTTAGGCATTCTTGGGGTCACAGCGCTTGTAACGCCTGTGCCGGTGGCGGCGCGCTTCTTGAGCGTTGATCTCTGGGTGCTGCTGGCGGCGAGCGGGGCGCTTGCAGCCTTACTTTTGCTGCGTGGCGGGCTCGGACGGCTAAGTGGGGCCGTCTTTTTGACAGGGTATGCTGGCTATACTCTGGCTATGTACTAAAAAAGGCCGCCCCGATTAGGAGCGGCCCATTCTTGTTGTGCATCAATGGTGTCAGCCGACAACCAGTATATCGTCGAAGATAAAGTCGTTTGCATCAAGCGTGATTGTCGCGCCGCTGTTGTTTTGAAGCAGGAAGCTGTCACCATCGTTTTCAAACAGGAAGCTTGAGCCTGCGGCGATTGTTTCGTTGATCGAGCCTGACAGGAGCAGGAACGAGAGCGCGGGATCGAGGCCTGTGATGTCGATCAGGTCCACACCATCTTCGAAGTCTTTGATCTTGTCGTCTCCGTGGCCTGTTTCAAAGACAAACACGTCTGCCCCCGCACCGCCAAAGAGCTCGTCATTGTCGGCGCCGCCGTTGATTGTATCGTCGCCCGCATCGCCATAGAGCTTATCGCGGCCTGACCCACCATCGACCAGATCGTTGCCGTCTCCGCCGTTGATTTTATCATGGTCGGCTTCGCCGTAGAGCGCATCATCACCATCGCCACCAAGGATACGGTCGCGGTCATCGCCACCATAGATGAGATCGTTGCCGTCATCGCCTTCGAGCTTGTCTCGGCCGCCGCCGCCGAGCAGAGTATCGTCGCCAGAGCCCGCGCGGATCACATCGCCGCCGATGCCGCCGTCGATATAGTCGTTGCCCTCGTGGGAGCGGATGAAGTCATCTCCGTCGCCGCCATCAATGATGTCATCTCCGAGCTGGCCGAGGATATCATCATTGCCATTGCCACCATTGATCTGGTCATTGCCTTCGTCGCCTTTGAGCACATCGTTGCCGTTGCCGCCGTTGAGCACATCATCGCCTGTGCCGCCTGAGAGGCGATCATGACCATTGTTGCCTTGGAGCGTATCATTTCCTGCGCCGCCCTCGAGGCTGTCACCTCCGCCGCCGCCAACAAGGAGATCGTTGCCATCTCCGCCGCGTAGAGTGTCGCTGCCAGCACCGCCGCGGACCGTATCGTCACCCGCGCCTGCTGTGTAGTCGTCGTTGCCGCCGAGTAGATCGACATTATCGTTGCCCGCTGTGCCGACGAGTGTGTCATCGCCTGTTGTGGGTACGGGCGTTGGATCTACGGGCGCGCCTGAGCTGGTCATTGTGATTTCGTAGGAGGATTGATTGACGTCAATCGTGCCATCTTCGGTGGTCAGGTAAAATGTACCTGATTGAGCGGGCGTAAATGTAAGGACAGCGGGGGCCAAATCGGAGCCAATGACTTCAACTTCAGGGAAATCCATTGGCAGGCCAAGTTCGAGACGGAAGTTATGCGCCCAATTGTCCGAAGTGCTTGTCATGGTGAAAGTATAGGTCACCCCAGCGAGCAGGTTGACGCGGATTGAATCACGGTCGGCGAAAGGCGAAAAGCTTTCTCCGACGAAGGTATCGCCCACATCCATTGTGTAGGTTGTATCGTCCCAGACGCCAGCGTCGGTTGTTTCAAAGATAGTTGGCATGAGTCATCCCCAAATCGTTAAAAATCAAACTGTTTAACTGCCGATGGGACTTTGCGCCTGCCTCTTGAAACATGGTTAACACGGACTGACGTCAAATGTGGCGAAAAAAAGGCGACTAGAGGGCTGAAATAGGACGAAAAAGCCCCGCGCCTGTTTTGCTAGGCTGCGGGGCTGAAACAATTTGGCGGGCGTAGCGGGATTGTTTGCGCTCTGGCGACGGAAGGCGGGGTCTAGTCTTCTCCAATCGCCGAGCGAGCGATTCGATCCAGCAGGCTTTCGATTTTTTTCATGTCACCCTCGGGGAAGGTGCGAAAGCCGATCATGGTTTCGTCGGGCGTGTCGGGGGAAACGATGACGAAGATATCATAGGGACAGAACACCACATTCATTGGATTGGCTTCCATCACCTCGCGGCTGAGCTTGGCGGAACAGAAGCTGTAGATGTCGGCCTTCTCAAACAGAGTCACATCTGAGCCGACATCGCCTTTGGTGCGCTCAAGCATATCGCCCGTATGAGAAACATGGTCGATCACAAGCCCTTCATCGAGGATTGCATTTTCAAGACCGAAGACCACATCTTCAAAGCTCTGTTCGGTGGTATAGCTGATGATGCCGTCTGTGGCGAAAGCCTGCGTTGCTGTAAAGCAAGCGGCGGCAAGTGTCAGGGGGAGTGCGCGCATGTTTGGTTCCTTTTTGGTGGGCTGTGCTTGCCCTCTGGAGCGATCGGCCCCACTCTAGGGACAAGAGTAAAGATGACGTTGATATATATCAAACAGGGAATGTGATGGGTTTTGCGGTTTCGGTTTTGAATTTTCTGGCTTTGGCTTTTGTTTGGGTGTTGGGCGCGCTCGCGGCGCTTGTCTTGATACTCTATATCATAGACCGCACGCAGCGCAGCGATGCGATACGGCGCAACTATCCAGTGATCGGGCGGTTCCGTCATCTCTTCAGCACATTGGGCGAGTTCTTTCGGCAGTACTTTTTCGCAATGGACCGAGAGGAACTGCCGTTCAATCGTGCGCAGCGCGACTGGGTCGAGCATGCGGCGAATGGCGAGGGCAACACCATTGCTTTTGGCTCAACGCGTAACCTCGGCGTGCCCGGAACGGCAATCTTTACCAATGCGCCGTTTCCTCCGCTCAACGATCAATTTGCGAGCTCTGAGCCGATGATGATCGGGCCTCGCGCGCGCGTTCCTTATATGGCACCTTCTTTCTTCAATATTTCGGGCATGTCTTATGGTGCTTTGTCCAAGCCTGCAGTGCGGGCCTTGAGCCTTGGCGCTGCAAAAGCGGGCATCTGGCTCAGCACTGGTGAGGGCGGCTGCGCGCCGCATCATCTTGAGGGTGGGTGCGATGTGATTATGCAGATCGGCACGGCCAAATATGGGGTGCGCGATAATGACGGGAAGCTCAGCGACGAGAAGCTGCGCGAACTGGCCGCGCTTCCACAGATCAAGATGTTCGAGCTCAAGCTTGCGCAGGGGGCCAAGCCCGGAAAGGGGGGCATACTGCCCGCGGAGAAGGTAAACGCCGAGATTGCCGCTATTCGGGGTATCCCAGAGGGGACGGCGAGTATTTCGCCCAATCGCCATATCGAGGCGGGTGACTGGGGCGAACTCTTGGACATGATCGCCCATATTCGGAACGTGAGCGGGAAGCCCGTGGGTATAAAGACTGTGCTTGGCACGACGGAGGCCTGGGAGCCGTTCTTTGAGGAAATTGTGAAACGGGGCGAAGACGCTGCGCCTGATTTTATCACAGTTGATGGAGGTGAGGGGGGCACGGGCGCCGCTCCGATGCCACTGATGGACTTGGTTGGGTTGCCGATCCGTGAGGCGCTGCCGCTGATGGTGGATTTGCGCGACAAGTACGGGCTGCACGAGAGGATCAGGATTATTGCCTCTGGTAAGCTTGTGAACCCGTCTGATGTGGCATGGGCGATTTGTGCTGGCGCAGATTTTGTTACTTCGGCGCGTGGGTTCATGTTCTCCCTTGGCTGTATTCAGGCGCTTAAGTGCAATAAGAACACTTGCCCCACAGGGATCACAACGCATGATCCCAAGTTGCAGCGCGGACTTGTTGTGGAGGAAAAGTTCGAGAAAGTCGCGCGCTATGCCAAGCAGATTGTCAGCGAGGTCGAAACCATTGCGCATTCTGTCGGGGTGGCCGAGCCGCGGCTGATGCGGCGGCGGCATGTGCGGATTGTCTGTGATGACGGCCGCTCAAAGCCGATGAACGAGATTTATCCAACCGTTCTGTCACTTGGCTCGGACAGAAAGTAAGGTAGGGCAAGCACCAGACCCTCTTGTTTTTAGGTGCTTGACCATAACCTGTGTGGCAGGATTTTGTGCAAATGCTTTCGTTACAAAAAATGAACGCAGATGTGAGAAACTGTGGTTTGGAACTAGGCGGGCGAGGCGCTATCTGAAAGCCAGACACAAAGAGGACAAGCTCATGGCATTTCGCTGGACGAATACGTTGAAAGACAAGGATGTGACGGATCAATCCGTTTTCCTCAACCGCCGCCAAATGATGGCGGGGGCAGCGGGGCTTGGCCTTGTCGGGATGGCGGGTGCCGCTGAAGCTCAAGAGCTTGTCCCCAACACGTTTGAGGACATCAGCAACTACTGCAACTATTATGAGTTCGGGACAGGCAAGGAAGACCCTGCGAAATATGCCCACACGCTGACGACCGAGCCTTGGAGTGTGACCATCGACGGACTGGTCGACAGGCCCGCAACCTATGCATTTGAAGATATCTTGGTGAAGATGAGCATCGAAGAGCGTATTTACCGTTTCCGCTGTGTTGAGGCTTGGAGCATGGTTGTCCCGTGGAACGGGTTTGAGTTGGCCGATTTGCTGGCGCTTGCAGGTGTGCAGAGCGGGGCGAAATATGTGGCGTTTGAAACAGTACTGCGTCCTGACGAGATGCCTGGGGTGAAATATCCTGTGCTTGACTGGCCTTATGTGGAGGGCCTGCGCCTTGATGAGGCGATGCATCCGCTGACCATGATGGCGACTGGGATTTATGGAGAGGATATCCCGAACCAGAACGGCGCACCGCTCAGGCTCGTGGTTCCGTGGAAGTATGGCTTTAAGAGTATCAAGTCTGTCGTGCGGATCACGCTGACGGACAAGGAACCGGCTACAAGCTGGAACAAGGCCAATGGGCGCGAATATGGCTTCTATAGTAATGTGAATCCAGAGGTGGACCATCCGCGCTGGTCTCAAGCCACTGAACGCCAGCTCGGTGGGGGGCTCTTTGCCAGCCGTGTGCCGACACTGATGATGAATGGCTATGAAGAAGAGGTGGCGAGCCTTTATGCGGGCATGGACCTTCGGGTGAACTTTTAGTGGGCATGGCGTCGCGCCTGAACGCAGGCCTAAAACATGTTCCTGCATGGCTGCTTTATATACTGTGCGCGACACACATCGCTTGGCTGTTTTACTTGGGCCTCACCGGGGGGCTTGGCGTTGAGCCGATAAAGGCGCTTGAGCATGCTTATGGCACGGCCGGCCTTAAGGCTCTGGTGGCGACATTGGCGGTAACACCTTTGAGAAGCTTTGCTGGCGTAAACCTTCTGAAGTTCCGCCGCGCGCTGGGGCTGTCTGCGTTCTTCTATATTGCAGCGCATCTTTCGGTGTGGCTGTTGCTTGATGTTCAACTGATCGGGCAGATTTGGGCCGATATCCTGAAGAGGCCATATATAACAGTTGGCATGGCTGGGTTTGCTCTCCTGCTGCCGCTTGCGCTCACTTCGAACAATATCTCGATCCGTAGGTTGGGGGCGGCTCGATGGCGGACGCTCCATAGGCTCAGCTACTTGGCCGCGATTCTGGGTGGCGTACACTATGTGATGTTGGTGAAGGGCTTCCAGATTGAACCCATGCTGTATTTGGTAGGGATTCTCGGGCTGATTTCGCTTCGGAGCCGCACTTTGGGGCGCAAAACGGCGCAAGCCGCCTCCCGTATGAGCTAAAATCGTCGGATGAATCGTTTATGAATCATAAAAATGTAAAACGAGTCGGGTGAATCGGTGTGA